>Ga0247777_1000091_pt1 | contig 24883 bp, 10 predicted proteins | sample UWRJL154409C5_FD_179937 | JGI IMG/M metagenome (GOLD analysis project Ga0247777, IMG submission 179937) | Plant litter microbial communities from Arlington Agricultural Research Station in Wisconsin, United States - UWRJ-L154-409C-5 | ecosystem: Environmental > Terrestrial > Plant litter >...
CCGCCTTGTTGTGTGACCGCTTCCTCCGCAAGATCTTGCATCATCTCAAGATACTTGACGGGTGTGCTCGCACAGCGGACGGCCGAGTTATCCAGGAAGGCCCAGACAGCCTCGATGGTGATTGGCGTTCCTGTGGCAGTTGTGGCCTTGAGCGCCATAAGCAGGGGGGCGAGTGGCGACTGGGCCGTCCGAGGCAAGACGAGCTGCTGTTCCTGCGCTACGAAGTCAAGCACTTTGTGTAGGCTCCCCAGCGAGACGTCGTCCCCGGCGTCCACCAGAACCTGAAGGAGCGTCACGAACGGTGATAACGGCAATCCCTCGGTCTTGGAAAACCATCGCATACCGGGTGAGGAGCTGGCAATGACGAGCAGGTTCTCCAGCTCCACAATGCTAAGAGCCCGGTCGCGAGGCGGGCGTCCCTCGGCCCGCACCTGCTTCAGTACCCCGACGAGAAGCGGCGAGACGTCGAACTTGGCTAGGAGGGCAACCTGGGGTACAACCTCGTAGTAGAGTCGTAGAGCTCGGCTTGCAGCTTCTCGCTGCAACAAGTCGTCCTCGTCGGCGCCTCGATACGCGTTGATAACATCTCGCATATTTGGGCACCGCTGACAGAATTCGTCCACTAGTCGGCGGGCTGATTCATCCCACAGACGGGCATTGATCCTTGAGGCTTCCGCGTGATACTTGAGTGCTCGTTGCAGCTTGGCGAGGGCCACTACCAGGAGTCGCAGGGCAAAGAACGATATAAGCTTCGGCTTGGCCGACAGACAGCGACTCAGCGCTTTTTGGGTAAGGGGCAGTGGGAGGATGTTGTCCACTAGCACCGAGGTGGGGGGCGGCACATGGGCGTACTGTGAGGCGTGCCCGAAATATGGTGGTATGCCGACCTGGATCGTGCTAAAGATGAGAGAAGCGTATCCTATCCAGGTTGCAGAGAGCTTCGGCTCAAAAGAGAACGTCTTCTTCCTGATAAAATAGTCGGCCACCAACTCAGGGGCCGCATTGAAGATGGCGACAAGCAGTTCGCCCTGTTTCGTGCTCGACCAAGGCCGTAGAGTTTGAAGGAATTCTGACAGCGTCTCGTTGTGCACGGGAACTTCCTCGGCGAACTTGTTCATCCACACAACACGATCGAGGGTGAGCTCGTCGTCCTCTGGGAGCTCCTCAGTGGCGACTTCGTCTGGGTCGACATCTTTTGGGTAGAACCCTGCGCTTTGACGCAAGACTCCTGCCTTTGGGGACGTGCAGACCAATTCCAAGAACTCGTGGACAACCTCATCGACTGGCTTGTCGCTATCCGTCGCGGATTTGTCATGTTCATAGCCGTAGAGGCCAGAAAGACGAGTGAGAGTGTTCGCGTTGAACGTCCTGGATTTGGTATACCTTGGTAGCTTCCTGTCCCCCAGCACAGAGGAACGTAGGGCGTCCAGTATTTCCGTGATCAGGTATGGCGGGTCCTCCCTGATCGTCTTTGTCAAAGAGGCGACGATGTCTCTCTGTGACAACAACTCGGCCTTCGCTTCGGTGTGGAGAAACCTGAGGGAGCTCAGGAAGAAACGGACAGCATTTGTCCGTCCCGACGGCCGCTTGATGTCTTCAAAGCCCTCACCAAGGAACTTAATGCCCATGTTTCGCGCTAGGGATTTGAAGGTGCTGGTTCGGGCGCGGAAGACGGGCTGCGCCAACACACCTCCATCCAGACACACAACCTCGCGCAGCAGCCTCAAGGTGGGCGATATTATGAATTCTTTACCCTTGTCTGCCGAGAGATTGAGAGCAATGAGCTCTTGCTGGCGTTTGTAAAGAAGGGTGCGACCAATACCCAAGGCGGATGGCTTGAGCTCGAGGATCGACGAGATGATCTTGAGCAGCAACGCGAGCGCCACGGGCACGGCCGACAAGAGGTTGTCGTTTCCCATCTGAGCGGCGAGGCTCCACGTTTCCATGATATCGGGGAGATAGGTGACCTCATTCTCGATTTCCTCTCGCGGCCTGCTGTCGTTGAGAAAGTCTTTGAGGAGGACGAGGTGATCTGCAGACTCGGTTTCCGGGTCATTGATGGCATCCAGGAGCACCTTGAAAGATTGAATGCCTAAAGTCGGGTCAGAACTTGGTCCTATCCTTTGCAGCCCGAGTTACTCGTACCATGTCTTGCCTTGCTCAAGTCTTGATCAAATGCCAGCAGCTGCTTTAGTTGCCGGACAGTATGTACCTCCTCGTGAGTCGGCGCCTCATGGACGACCCTCGGCCGCTTTCTAGGGTTATCTCCGTCGCTGGGGCGGGATTTCCTCTTTGCCATCTTCACTGAGGTGCGATGTACAAGTTGCCCGTGTCTTGCTTGGGAAACGACGCTACGCGAGGATGTCTGCGCCGAAAGTTTTCCGTCCCGCTCTTAATTTACTGCCAATTCTCACCGCTTTTCTTTCCGCGCCCCCTCTCGTGGCGGCATGCTGCAGGCGATAAGCCCCGCGCGGCTCTTTTCCGCACCCGAGCCTCCCTGTCCCTCTCGCGTGCAGCGGCGAGACAGTTGCCTTCCCAGATCTACTACACGGCCCACGCCCATCCTCCGTCCAGATATACTAAAGAGAGCTTATCTGATCTAGCGATTTACGATGGGTTCCGTCGTTATCCCCCATCTCGAAACCGGGTGGCACGTCGATCAGGCCATCCTCTCCGAGGAGGAGCGCCTGGTGGTCATCCGCTTCGGTCGCGACCACGACAACGACTGCATGCGCCAGGATGAAGTCCTCTACAAAATTGCCGATCGAGTCAAGAATTTTGCAGTGTAAGTTCGTAGCCCGCTCGCCCATCAGACTGGTTTGTTAACGCCAGACCTGTTCAGAGTTTACGTCTGCGACATCGATCGTGTCCCAGACTTCAATACCATGTATGAGCTGTATGACCCGTGTTCCATCTTGTTCTTCTGGCGGAACAAACACATGGTGGGTTTGCCGACCAAAGAAAAAAGAACCCTTTTCCATATCAGCCGACTAACATAACCCCCAGATGTGCGATTTCGGGACCGGCGACAACAACAAGCTCAACTGGGTATTGGAGGACAAGCAGGAGCTCATCGATATCATCGAAACCATCTATCGTGGCGCGAAGAAGGGTCGGGGTCTAGTTGTCAGCCCAAAGGGTACGTTCCGACTCCCATCCTCCTCTGTACCTATGCGACAAACTCGTGTCGCTGACTGCAACCGCAGACTACTCCACCAGATACAGATACTAGCCTTCCAGCGTCGGAGGGGGATAACAATGCAGCGACGGAAACCTGGTGGAGAGCAACAGGCCCGCCGAGGGATGGATCTCCATGGCGAATTCTTGGGACGGCCAAAGAGTGTTCAGGGTTGGTCTCGCCGATCAAGCGTCAGTCCTTTGAAGCCAACGATGCTAATGCTATTCCTTTCGTCTTCAAGAAATGTTGTGATTCTTCAGCTTCTTCCGAGGTACGCCGACTCCCCAAGCCCCCCCTTGCCCTTCATTAAGAAAGAGGGACGACGGTAGCGTACAGAGTGCAGTTCTGCGCCGGTCCTCCATGCTTTCCCCCACATTTCGGTGTCCCACAACCACAGGCTATGTCATTATTTAACGCGACTCTGCTCCGTGACATTACTAGTGATTTCTGCTAGGCAGAACAGATGATAGGATGTTGATGTAGTACCCGGGGGGGTGCGGTGAACAAAAAGAAAGAGACAAAAATCCGCCCTGCCTGCCGTGAGGTGTGCATGTGTGGCTCATACCATGTCTCCTTGGGGTGGCATATTGGAGAGATACGGAGACGGCATCTTGGGCACTTGAGGCGAGATGGGCAGTGACCGCGGCAGCTCGGACCTCCCGTCTCGGGAACGGCTGCCCGTAAGCCGCCGCATCCGCGATCTCGTGCTGTGTGCCAATGGCTTGACCATGTTCTCGAGGAAGAAGGAGCCGCCGCCCCCGTTGCCCGTATTCGGCCGCTCGTCGTCGCCGTCGGAGAAGATGTCCTCCTGCTCGTCGTCCGAGGTGAGGTCACCCATCTGCGGCTGGTACGACGCGGGGGCGGAGGGTGACGTGATGGACCGAGAGTGGAGCGGCGGTCGGCTGGACAAGCCTTGACCAAAGCTGAAAGCCCCCGGATTCATCATATTGGGGGGTCCTTCGCGCGACAGCGGCGGCCGGTCGGCAAAGCCGTTCTGGAACGAAGGGTTGTTGGACGCCTGGTGCAGGATGGGTAGGATCTGCTCGTCGTACAGCTGCGGGCCCGGCGTAAACTCCTCGGGGAACGATTCCGTAATGGTTGCTGTGGAAGACCGTCCGTCGCTCTGGGACCCGGCGCCCAGGTCGTCGAAGAAGTCGTCCAAGCTGTCGAGTTTGGTCACGAGATCGCCGGCGTTGCCCTCTGTGCGGGTCTCGTCCGACATCATGGTGTCCGTCCACTCCGAAGGCGGGAAGTATGGGTAGGGGAACTCTTCCGTATGGAACTCGACCTCGGGGGTCGGCGTGGGCTCCGCCACCAGACCCTCGGCGGTTTGGCACGTGTAGAAGGCGGCGTGGATATTCGCCCTCGTCAGGTCCGTCTTCTTGGCAGGGATCGGGACGGCCCAGCCAGACGACTCGGGAATGCCAAACAAGCTCTGGGTGCGCTCGTATTCCTTGCGGATGGACTTGGAGGTCGGGCGCGTCATGCTCATACGCAGATGGTGTTTGTCCATGGAGCTTCCGGACATGGTCATGATGTTGTCCAGGACATCCAGAGCCTCCATGCAGAACTCGGTCTGGAGGAGCCTCAGAAGCGGCGAAATGAGATCGGAGCCGTGGCCAGCAATCTCGGGGTTCCTCATGTCGATCTCGGGGATGACGACGCAAAGAACGCGCATCGTCTTGACCTTGACCCACGAGGTGCTGTTCGTGAGCAGCCCGATCAAGGATGTGATGAGCTTGAAGTCCAGCCGGGGCAGGAAATGCTCGCGGAGGGCGAAGAACATCTGGAGAATAAACTCGTCCCCGCTGCTGTGCGCCACCGAGAGGTAGCTGTCGAGAACCATGGCAATACTGGACAGACCTTGGCTGAGCGCGAGCCCCAGCAGGTTTTCGGCGGTTTGCATCACCTCGTCTCCCATGCGAGGCTGCTCCGTCTCGTGCAGGAAACGGGGTAGGTTGACCACGATGGCAAAGAAAAGTCGGCTTTCATCTCCGATGAGGGGATCGCTCGGGAGGCGCACAAGCTTGTCGAGCGTCTTCAGCGTCGCCTCGAGGCACAGCGACGATCTCAGGCCCTTGTACAGCAACGGCTGAAGCCCTTCGAAGCCCCCGTCCCATCTGGAGGGCTGGCCCTCCAGGAGAAGCCGTCGAACGCTCAGGGACTGGAAGTCGACCTTGTCGAGAAACTCGTTGAGCGTCTCGACTGCTTCCAGGAACTCGCGCTCGTTGATCGACTCCAGGCAGGCACATGTCGTCCAGAACAGTTGGGGGAATGTGAGGAGCTTCTCCGCGTCTAGTTTCGAGACGAGCGTCTTCAACGTCGTCAGGATCTCCATGGCAAACGTCTGGATCTCGGCGTCTTCGTCGGCAATCGTGCTGGACAGGCGGGACAGCATATCCGACAGCATATATTGGTCGAGAGACGTCAGAATGCACCGGAAGATCTGGAACGACCGGCAGGCCAGGTGTCGGACGGAACAGGTCGTTGCCCAGGTCAGCGAAAGGCGGCCCCAGTTGTCTTTGATCCCCGGGAACGCAATCTCGAACGTTTTGACGACCTCGCTGGCGAGATATTCCATGCCCGGGGGTACCTTGTTGTCGTGAGCGTCGGCTTTGCCGTTGCTATCCTCGTAGCTCCAAACGACGCTACGGTCGTGGCGGCGGATGAGGTCGATAAGGTCCTCTACCGACTGAGTAGCGGCAGGCGTCGTATTACCGTCCACTTTGGAGATGATGAGCTCGTGGATAAGATGCACAAGCATCTCCCGCGCCTGTTCTTGGACGAGCGGCGTATAGTGGTCCCACAATACCATGACAACCTGGAGCAGTATGGGCACGTTGTCCGGGCTGAGAATGACGGGGGCGACCATCAAGTCGACGAGGAGAATGAGAGACAGCTGGCCGAGAGAGAATCCGGCCTGCTTGGTGCCGATGGGGAGCACATCGGCAAGATCCGCACAGTAAGGGAGGAGGTTGATATCCGAAGGAGGCGGCATGGTCTCTCGCTTCTCGTTTGGCACCATGGCCTTGGGGGTGATCTGCAGGAGGAGAAATTCGACAACCTTGTGTCCTGGCGCGCTGGTCGTGCTGGCGAGAAAGACGACGATCTGCTTCGCGTATTCGACAAAGTTCTGCTCTCGTCTCTCCAGACAGAGCGACATGATGAAGTCGAGGATCAGGCGGACGTTCAAGGCGTGAGGGCCCGTGGCGAGCGCCTGCCAGAGCGCCTGCACCTCGTTGTGCAGGGCACTGCTGGACTTGATGGTGATCTCGAGCAGGTTTGCCAGCAACACGTACGACTGTGCCGTGGGTCCGCCGTTGGGATCCAGGTTCAACTCTATTGACTGGATCCAGGGGAGAATGACAGCGACGACGTTCCGCTGCGCAGGCGGCTGCAGGCCCTTGAAGTGAAAGGTGAACTCGGAGAAGATGTGGAAGGCGAGCTCCGTGTGCTGCTTCGACAGCCTCTCCGATATCTTGTACTGCGCCAGTTTGTACACGGCCTTGGTCTTGTCCGAGATGCTGATGTCAAAGTCCTGGATCTTGGAGCTCCGGCCGTGCTGCCTGTCCTCCAGCGCTCGCAGGACGTGGGCCGACCGGGACCGGATCTCGCTCTGGTCATTGCCGAGCGTGAACAAGCACAGGCCGAGCAGCCGCCAAAACGGCGACGGATAGTCGGGATGCTCCAAAAGAACCTGGGTGACCACCTCAAAGTAGTTCTCCAGGACCTTCGGCGCGTCGGCGATGTAGCATCGCCGGATGCAATGCTCGAGGAGGTTCGGGTATTCCTGGTTGTGGACGATCAAATTCTTCAGGGCCCGTCGCCCGGTTCCTTTCATCCGATCGTTGCCTGTCGCGAAGATGGACTCGATCCATGCGAGTACGCGGTGGACATCGAACTGGAGCGCCGAGCCACTGTCGTCCCCGGCGCTGATGGGTCCAGCGCATAGCGCCGCCATCGCGCTCAACGCTGCCGTCCTCAAGTTTCGTTTCTCGATCTCCACGGCGGCCGTGAGGGTGCCACGCTCGCCAAGGCTCTGCTGTTGATCGATCATCGACTGTCGCATGTTGTCCTCGCGTTGTCGGACTTGGGCTTGGTTGGGCGAGAAGCCACACCAGTCCTCCATCAGAGAAAAAGAGGATTTGCGAGCCTCGAACGTCATCCATCGAGACGGATCCTTCGTCCGGTTGATGCCCTCAAACAGCTCCTCCATGAGCCCACAGTAATGCCGTCTCAGCTTTTGAAACTCCCAGTCCAGCTGAACTTCGGTGTCCGTCAGGAAGAGCTTGAGATCTTTAGCGTACGCGACTAGGTTGCTGAGGATCCAATCGTCTTGGTACACCTCGGCTTCCTTGAGGAAGTGCGACGTCAGCTTGTAGACATGCGTAATCTCCGTCCTCAAAAGGTCCATCTTTCGATTGCGTCGCGGACTGCTGTTGGTACGCTGGTGTATCCGGGCGCGAGCCTCGTCGTTGCACCGCGAAACATGACCTTGCAGCTCCTCGAGAAGGACTCTGTAAATGTGGATGTTGATCGAGCCCATGGCAACCACGACAGCATCCCGAACCGACGCGGACGAGACGGACAGTAAGGGGTTGAGGTACTTGAAGAGGATCCGGGCCGAGACGATGCGATCCACCGCCGACGACGCATTTTTGGAGCTCTTGCGGCCGTGCTGCGTCCCCTGCGAGCCGGCCCCTTGCGTGCTCCCCGTATCGGCCAGCGTCGTGCAGGCGAAGACCAGATATAATTTCCACTGTTCGACTAGCAACTCGGGTTGGGTCGTCGGTGTCCTTCCCGCCAAGCGAGCGCTTCCAGGATCCGAGCCGTAATAGAGTCCTCGTGAGGGCTCCGCGAGGATCGTGACGGGTTTGTACATCTGGAGTATGCGGTTGCATATCAGGTCTCGACAGATGGTGACGGTGAAGGGGCACTTCTCATATGCGATGCGGATGAGGTTGGGGAAGATCTTGAACCAGAGCGTTGTGTCGTACGATACATCGCTCCTGCACAGTTCGATCAGGGCGCCTTGGCTGTTGGTATTCCGCATCCCCCGCTGTAGTCTGCTGCGCTCGGCCACGGAGAGGTGCTCGTCTTTAAAGTTCATGATCTCGATGGAGTCGTTTTCCAAGATGTCGATGAGCCGCAGGTTGTCTTTCTCGCCGGACTTCGGTTTCCCCAGGGCCGTGTCGAACTCGGTAATGAGCCTCAGCACCGTGACGGCGAAGTACCGGACTTTCTTGGACTGCGAACACAGGAAGAATAAACCGTGGGCCTCGACCTGGTCCACCTCGGCCCAGATGCCGGACAGGTCCAGCTTGATGCCGCGCTTGTCGGCGCCGCCCGAGTCGGCCGTGTCGGCTGTAGCGTCCTTTGTTCTTTTCTTGATCTCCTCGATCCAGATGTGCAGGAGCTCGACGTAGAGCCGCAATGTGTTTTCAATGTGACCGGATCCCAGCATGCCCCCATCTGACATGGTAGAATATCGATCGTCGAAGTTGAAGATGAACCGGGCAAAGCCCATAGTCACCTGCTGTGCGTGTGACTGACGGGCGATGGCTTTAAGCGAATGTGCCGATGACTCTGCGATGTTGTACTGAACGTGAGCCGTGCCGGTGCAGAGGAGGTTGATAAGGGAGTTGAAGGGGATGTCGGCAGACAGGCAGCGGGGTAAAGCCTGAACCGCCACATGAAGGAGCTCATAGAAGGCCTGCTTTTGGTCCGATGGACCCTGGTGGTCATCACGCCGAGAGAAGTTGAAGGTGTCGGCGATGGGCGTCTTGGGGCCGGGGCTGTTAAACTTCTCGTCCAGCGCGGCCTGTCCCCCGAACGTGTTGTCGCATATGATGGTGATCTTGCCGAGTATGCCGCAGAACCTCGCGAAGTAGTCGCGCACCGTATCGCTGAGCGCCACCGTCAGCACGGGGCTTGTCAGTCGCTCCTCCGACGACGCTCCCGGGCTGGCCGGGGGACTTTGGGAAGACGCGCCCAGCGACGGCGACGTGGGCATGCGGTCCGCGAGGGACGGTGGTGGGTAATTCTGAGGAAACGGGGGTCGACCCTGTTCTCCCTGCTCAAGGTCCGACATGATGGCGAGAAACGCCCGAATCCCAATGACCATCTTGTCCGGCTCGAGGTTCTCCACCTTCAGCTCGCGGTTCGAGGTGAACAGGTCTGCATTGACAAGCGGAAAGATGATGGTTTTGAAGCAATACTCGGGGTGCTTGAAGCCAATCATCCGAATAATCTGGATCAGGGGCTCCGTCACGGCGGTATCCACGGCACTTATGGTCCGCTTCGCTGTCGGTAGGGCCAGCTTCAGGACCTCATCCAGCTTTCGAGCCGTGGCCGCCATACCGTCGTTGGTGCGGAAAAGATAGGTCCAGACGAGGCGAGACATGACCTGGAGGCAGATGGGCTTGGTGAACCTGTCCTTCAGGCGCGGTTGTAAGGGGTACACCAACTGGAGCCACTGGTTGGCAAAGGTGTCGGCCGGGGAGACACAGAGCATGGTGGCCGTCAGAGGGAATGCGCACGACCAATGGCGCGGCTTGACGAACATCTGGGCGAGACGAGGACTAATGTTGCCCAGGACCTCGGCCCACTTGGCGTGGGTAAAATCCTTGTTGCTGGCCTTTGCGGCCACGGGCAGGAGAAGCATCTCGAGGACTTGGCAGAAAGCGGCCTTGACCTTTTGGCCATGCGACCGACCAAAGAGCCGGCCGAGTGCGATGATGAACTCGCACGACCGGTCCCAGGCCGCGTCGGGATATGTCTTGATGTGCAGATGCTTCATCCCTCCCAGGACTAGTTCCATCTTGCCTTCGATATCGCCGCGGGTAGACAGCGCCGGACTGCGGACGGCGAGGTCCTGAAGCGACCGCTCCAGGTCCCCGATGAAGCGATCCGCAACGCTAGAGAAGTTGATGCCGCTCATGGCGCCGAGTAGTTGGGAAAAGAGGTGCCAGTTCGCGAGCTTGAGCGGCGATGCAATAAGCTGCTCGGTATCGGCAATCTTCAGCTGACCAAAGATGATACCCTCCAGCTTGTCTTCCATTTCCGGCGTAATGGACGCAAGGCTGCTGTGGCTGATGACCTCGAGAAGCACGCGACACAGGATGTAGATGGAGACGGTGGAACGTCGCTCGGCTTGGGCGACGTACTCCTGCTTCGCAGCCAACGATGTTTGGCCGGACACGCCATTCTCGGTTGGACTGCTCACGACAGACAGGGGTTCGGTATTCCGTCTTTGCAGGGGCGACGGGAGCTGCTGGCCGCGAGATTGCTGCAGCTGGACGCGGGCTTCGTTGGCGGCATCGCTCTTGCTTTTCCTCCACAACATCATCGAGTCTATCAGGGGTTTCGGTTTCTGCTTCGCGATGTGGCCCAAAGCGGAGATGAGCTGGTCAAAGGCCGCGTCGACCCCCGGGCCGCAGATCTGATCAATCTGCGGCTCGGGGTCGAACGGCACAGTGATGCAGTCATTGAGTTTCTCCTCGGCTTGCGCGATGAACTAGAGCGGCGTCAGAAACCCCGTACCCAAAGGCCGGGCGGCCGGCGTAGGCGACGCGACATGACCTACCGAGGTGAAGAGCACGTGTAGTGCGTACTCGCCGACCGTCTTCTGGTCTTCCTTGTGACGCGAGGAGTGGGAGTGATGCTGCGAGTGATCTCGTCTCGACCTGCCACTATGCACACGTTCTAGCTTCGCCCGCGGCGGGGGCAAGGCACCTGCGTCCGAGGCCGACGATGCCCCTCCCGCCTCGATCGCGCCCGGCATGGCGGTAGAGGGACGCGACACGGTGCCCGGCTCGCCTTCCAACCGCGCAAATCCGTGCATCTCGGCTCTGTCCGGGGTAAGACTCGCTCCCGCGCCGGCGGCAGCGATCATCTGGGGGCTGAGGGGGCTCGTAGCCGAGCTGGCGAGGCTCCCGTTCCGCGAGTGCTGTATGCCATGCACAATCGAGGTTTGCCGGTGATGCCCATAGGCGGCGGCCTTGGGGTCCACGGCTCTCTCGACGACTCCTCCAAGAGCGGACCGTGACGCCGAAGTGTGGATTCGGGGGGGGATCGAGGCCGTGGAGGAGGCGGTCGAGGTTGCCGACAGGATCTTCTCGATGCTCGATTCCCGGGAGTGGACTCGGGAGGGCGATGGCTCTAAGGCAACGGGCCGCAGCGTCCTGTTCCACTCATCTTCGTCCTCCTCATCGAGCCGTGTCACCACTCGAGGGAACTTTAGAGGATCCGGGGTATGGTCGGGCAGCGTCTGCGACGGAGCTGTTCAAGCATGACGCTGGTCAGTGTCTGAGAAGCGGACTCGCGATAGCCTTCCGCCGCCGGGCCTTCGTGAAACGTGGGAGCCCTCAAGCGGCCGTCCCGGCACACACAGGGAGTCGTCTCCGTCGTCCCAGGACCGCGACAACGCGGCGCTGGCGGTTGCGTCCGTCGGGCCTCAAGTGTTTCACACTGCCCAAACAAGGCCAGGAAAGAACGTCTGCTCACCCATTTTCGGTCTCCGCAAGGCCCATCGTCCGGCCGGGGTCTTTGCTGGGCGATTTATCCACACGGCTGTGCCCCTGGCGAGAGATTCCTCGGGCAAAGGAGGGGAACACGACGAGTGACGGGGATTGGCGTTTACAGAAATACATTCAATCTTTTTGCTCCACGAGCGGAACCGCGCACGGCGCACACCCCTCGTGAGGAGTGAGGTTAATGCAAGGAACCACCAGAGCCTCCAGCGAATGGGGGACCTCGAGCGGGCAGAGGGGCCCCTGCATGGCGGAAAGGGGGTCGCGCAACGCCGCTGGCTTCACCCCCGGCGTCTTCGTACCATCCTTTTCCCCTTCCGAAGACAGTATCTTGGAGGCTGAAGGGAAGCCACATTTAAAGCTCCGCACGAGAGCCTGGGCTACTGGTATACCAATGGGATAGGTGAGGGGCACTGGGCGAGCAGCTCACGAGACCCATCGGCGCTTACTATAGCGGCGTGAGAAGACGGCCGCTCGCTACCATGATTGGAGATATCAATGGGTTGTTGTTGTTGGTGGTGGTGACGATTTGATTGGGACTACGGAGTAGTCACAGAGTCGGTAGGCAGTTATGGCCTGTGGTGAGTTGCCGAGGCCGAGGAGGGACAAGGCCTGTTGAGCGCCGCGTGCTCATCGTGACGACCACCGTTCAAAGGTGCATCTGCCCCCTCCCCAACGTTGGGTAAACTACGAGCAAGGAAGCAAGCAGCGTTGCTTTCTATATTCCGTAGGCATGAATAGTTCGGACTCGGAACGCGGAACCGTCGGTCCGTAGATATCTAGCTGAGGCGATCTACTGTAGCGGGCAGGGCTGGGCTCTCGGATCGTGGAGGCCTTGTCGTAATCAGCCATCCGCCATCGAATAATTCAAGCGAGAGTCCGGCATAGGATACTGTACGTCGTAAGGAGTGGGAAGCAGGAGTTGCGGCGTCGCAGCGCGAGACATCGCAGTTCAGAATCGGGCGCCTCATGTCGAATGAACCGAGTATGGCGTACGAGTGGCCTGCAGTATCGAAATGCCGGTCCAGTCCATAGATCAGCTCTCGGCAGCTGCGCACCATTTACTAGATTGCCTGGAGCCGAACACATCATGTCAGCACATTGATCCTCCCTCCCCACTGCCTCCATGGATCACCGATATCCCTCCTCCAATTCGACGTTCAGTTGCATCGTTTGCGGCTGGGAAGATGTCATGGGTATGGAAAGACTCGGGGCTGGACATACGGACGGGAGTATTAATGGCCATTCAACGAAAAAACGCGTCTCTCGAGGCCCAAGCCACTCGAGCCACTGAACCAGCCCACGGAGTGTGTGTTGACCTGTGCGCGCCTGGCGACTCGCGGCTGAAGTTCCAAGGCGAGAGAACGGGCCCTGTAAATAAGCCGCTGTCGCGCGGCCCGGAAACGGCGCCAAAGGATGATGCTTCGCAGCTAAGTACTGTAATACCTACAGTACTGTAGCGGACTCCGAGTCGAGCCGCTCGCTCTCGCCGCTATGGACGTCTGACGACATGGGAGCGCTGTCAGACTGCGACGCTGGCGACGACGCCCTGGCAGTCAACAACTCTTCCCACGATGGATCCATGTCAGTTTCTCGTGCGTCGTCGACTCGGGTGATTGCAGCGAAGCAGCACTTGCCGACCTTGCACGGAATCGTCTTCCCGGGTTGTCCTCGACCCAGCCAAACTGGCTTGGCCCACCAGTCTCCGAGTGGGGACCGCGGCAGTTTTACGGAGTACTCGCAGGGGTGAATCTGACCATCCATGGGGAGATGATCCGGCCAAATATTTTTTCTCCAGCGCCGCTGCCTGCCCGCCACTCAGATCGAACCCTGACGACGGATACTCCGATCCTCCGGTCGCCTTGCTCACGCTTCGACAGCGATCTCGCCGCGCAATCCAACGTCTCCCCGTCCCCGTCCGATCCATCCCAGCCCCTTCCGCCCCGTCAGCATCGCTCCGTGGCGTCCCTGGCTTGTTGCCTTTGCTTCTCTCACACTCCTTTCGCAGTAGAGGCCCAATCCGGCGGTTTGTGTTGACACGTCTTGCGCTCCGTCATCCTATCTCCAAATCTCCAATCGAGAACGCCGCCGATCTCCCGACCGGCCTGCCGAGGTGCCACTTGTCCAGACCCTATCGTCAACCCGTCCGGTCTCACGAAGCCGTGCCCCGCGCCCTCTTTTTTCGGGAAACACAGATCGAACCCTTCCTCGCCCTCTCGGGTCCTCGATCGAGAGGTTGTCTGCAAGCCTCCTTCTGTGCCGGCGCGTAGAGGCATCACAGCACCGCTTCCCAGGCCAGCCGTCAACATGGCCGAGCTCGACACGCTGGACATCGTTGTCCTCTCCCTCATTTTTGTAGGGACCATCGCGTACTTTACCAAGGGCAAATACTGGGGTGTCACAAAAGATCCGTATGCGCAGTCGTTCGCCAACGCCAATGGGCTCAAGGCGGGCAAGACGCGGAATATCGTGGAGAAGATGGAAGAGTCGAGCAAAAATTGCATCATCTTCTACGGCTCACAGACGGGAACGGCAGAGGACTACGCGTCGAGGCTCGCCAAGGAAGGGAAGAGCCGATTCGGCCTGGAAACGATGGTGGCCGACCTGGAGGACTACGACTATGACAACCTCGACGCTATCCCCAGCGATAAGGTCGTCATGTTCGTCCTAGCGACATACGGCGAGGGCGAACCGACAGACAACGCGGTAGACTTTTACGAGTTCATCATGGGCGAGGACTTGGCCTTCTCCGACGGCAACGACCCGGCCCTCGGCAACCTCAACTTTGTCGCCTTCGGCTTGGGCAACAACACGTACGAGCACTACAACTCGATGGTCCGTAACGTCACCAAGGCGCTGGAGAAACAAGGGGCTCGGAGGATCGGCGAGGCGGGCGAGGGGGACGACGGCGCCGGCACCATGGAGGAGGACTTCTTGGCATGGAAGGATCCCATGTGGGCGGCCCTCCAGGAAAAGATGGGCCTGGAGGAGCGCGAGGCCGTGTACGAACCCGTCTTCGGCATCGTCGACCGCGACGAGCTGACTGCCGAGTCCTCGGACGTGTATCTGGGCGAGCCCAACAAGATGCACCTCGAGGGGACGTCGAAGGGCCCGTTCAACGCGCACAACCCGTACATCGCCCCCATCGCCGAGTCGACCGAGCTCTTCTCGGTCAAGGACCGGAACTGCCTTCACATGGAGATTGACGTCAGCAAGTCCAACCTGGCGTACCAAACCGGCGACCACGTGGCGGTCTGGCCGACGAACCCGGGCGAGGAGGTGGATCGTTTTCTGGACGTGGTCGGGCTGGCGGACAAGCGCCGCAGCGTGGTGACGGTGAAGGCGTTGGAACCCACCGCCAAGGTGCCGTTCCCGACGCCGACGACCTACGACGCCATTGCCCGCTACCACATGGAGATATGCGCGCCCGTCTCGCGTCAGTTTTTGGCCACACTAGCCGCCTTCGCTCCCGACGACGACAGCAAGGCCGAGATGACCAGACTGGGTGGGGACAAGGATTACTTCCACGAGAAAATCAGCATCCACCACCTGAACGTCGCTCGCGTGCTCAACACGGTGGGCAAGGGCAAGAAGTGGACCAAGATTCCCTTCTCGGCGCTCATCGAAGGCGTCACCAAGCTGCAACCCCGGTACTACTCCATCTCGTCGTCGTCGCTGGTGCAACCCAAGAAGATATCCATCACCGCCGTGGTGGAGACGCAGATGATTCCCGGCCGGGGAGATCCGTTCCGGGGCGTTGCCACCAACTACCTCTTCGCGCTGAAGCAGAAGCAGAACGGGGACCCGAACCCCGAGCCTTTCGGCCTCAGTTACGAGATCACGGGACCCAGGAACAAATACGACGGTGTCCACGTCCCTGTACATGTTCGCCATTCCAACTTCAAGCTGCCCTCAGATCCGTCGAAGCCGGTGATCCTGGTCGGCCCGGGCACCGGCGTCGCGCCCTTCCGCGGCTTCGTTCAGGAACGAGCCCGGCAGGCCGAGAACGGGGAGGAGGTGGGCCGGACGGTTCTGTTCTTCGGCTGCCGCAAGTCAACCGAAGACTTTCTCTACAAGGCCGAGTGGCAGGTAAGCGCGCGCACGACCTGGCGTGGACGACGTGATACTCATCAGTTCGCAGGAGTACCAGAAGGCCTTGGGCGACAAATTCGAGCTCGTCACGGCCTTTTCCCGCGAGGGTCCCAAGAAGGTGTACGTCCAGCACCGGCTCAAGGAACGCGCCAAGGAGGTCAACGAGCTTCTGCAACAGAAGGCATACTTTTACGTGTGCGGTGACGCGGCCAACATGGCCAGAGAGGTCAATGCCATTCTCGCCCAGATAATAGCGGCAGAGCGTGGCATTCCCGAGACCAAAGCCGAGGATATTGTCAAGAACATGAGAGCGTCCAACCAGTACCAGGTATGTGCCCCGATCCCGTCACCGGCTCGCCCGGCCGAGGCATCCCGCGTAGCAAACATGGCGCCGCTGACACACGGTACGCGTAATTTAGGAAGACGTGTGGTCATGAGGAAGAAGGCCCGGCGCAAACTCGAGGGCAGGCTAAAGCAAAGCGGTGGCCGGCGCATGTCGGTCGCCAACGAACGTCTATACATCACGCGGTCGGCACGGACTTATGCATGCAGGGCTGGGATACAGGAGTCGGAGAAGGCCGTCCTTGGGGTTGTTCTTGTTTTTGTTGGTATTTTGACTTGCCTTGCTAGTTGCCGTGGTTGAGGCTTTTTACGAGTAGAATGCTCGCAACTCTCGCGACGATGGGTCGAACGGGCTATAATTTTCCGAATACAGCGAACATCCCCTGCGTCGATCAAGGAGATTCTCGGGAGGGTTTACGTTGCGCATAGCAGAAGCGAGGCGGACGCGCGGACTTTTGCAACAAGGCGTTCCGCCAACCCGACCTCGAAGGGAAGTGACCGCAGTTCTGCCTCGTTGCTCGCCGTGGTCCTTCGAAGAGCGAGTACTCCGTAGGGAAGTGAAGGTCTCAGATACCTCGGGTTTGCTCCGGCCCGGGGGGGGCTCGCCTCGCAATGAAATCTAAGCTACCTCGGGCTCTGCACAGCCACGAGAAAGGGGCAGGCGGGCTCGGCGGGGTCTGTTGGGCTCTTCCCGCCGTCTGCGGGCCATCCCGCCGTCTCTGGCACCCCGCGCGGAGCCCCTTGAAGCCCCGATGCAGCGGGCAACTTACAGTACCCGTGCAACGGGTAGCTACAGTAGAGTAGGCACAGTAGGTACGGAGTACCCGAACCCAAGGGTACCTAGGTATGTAGGTAAATACTGGTACTCTACAGTACCTCATGCAGGAAGCCATCTTCGCTCGCCCCGCCATCCCCTCCTCCTCCTCGGCCCCTGCTCGCCCTGGTCAAGTCCCACACCCGCAGGGAGCGCAGCTGCGGCTGCGAGCGGCGCTCCGGCGGTCAATTGTGACAGCTCTGGGCCGACCCATGTGGGCGAAGGGGATTCGGGCGATCGCGACCAGGACGCGCGGCTCCGGACGATCGTGGACTAGCCGGTCTGCCGGGCTGGGGTTCGCTAGCAGCCGTGCCGTCGGCTATCTGCCGCCCCGATTCAAGACCGCACTGCGGTCCCCGGACCGACGTCGATACCTCCGTCGAACTATAGTGCCGTTGTTATGATATCCCGTCATCCTCTGTCGCCCGTGTAACGACGCCGCAACCAGCTCCAGCGCAAATCCGTCCCTGTCGCACATCAATGACACTGTGTCACGGATCAAGGGCTTGGGCGCCTCGCGGCCGGCTTGAAGACGCCCGCCCGCTTCCAAATACTCGGTGGCACGAGCCTCGCCCCGAGGGGAAAAGCTCCGGGTCAAGGGGAGCCGTCGTGAACTCCCCTCCCTCCCTCCCCCTCCGACCCTGTCCCCAATGGCGGGGGGCGCGTGCGATGCGGCCACGGCCTCGACCGGGTTCCGAACGCTCAATTAAGAGCAAACAGGCCGCTGTCTTGGAGCCGTCAGTGTCGAGACGGCACAAGCGGGTGCGCGTCTTGCTTGGGCCCAGACAAACATCAAGCTTTGGGGAGCTCGGCCAGGAGAGGGGCCGGGAGGCTGTGTGCCAGTTGAGACGAGGGGACAGGGATGGGGGTGGTAGTGCGTCAGATCGAGCAAGCCACCACCGCAAACCCCCCACGAGAGCCGCCGACTCCCTCCGCTTCTCCATACGAGAATACCCCTGCCGAGCCCGTCCGAGGCTGACGGAGCACTCCGTTCTCCATGGATCAGGGCACAACGGCGCGTGCCCCTCCCCCGGGTCCCGCCCCTGCCTGCTCCGTATACTCAAGATGAGACCAAGGGAGCTTGGAATGCCGGCCCCGAGCAAGCTGCTAGCCCCCGTCGCCGCCTCTGCTGACTCCCAGTTCGGTCATCTACAACAAAACGGGGACCGAGGAGGAGAGCGACAGCCGGTCTCAACCTGCTCGGCCCTCCACCATATCCATCTCACCCCTCTTACGCTGGGAAAAAAAGGAAAGAAGAGAGGAGGTAAAAAAAAAAGCAATCGACCCCCGCCGGCATCAGCTTTCCCCAGAATGGAAGCGGGAGCCTCTAGCCTGCAAGTCCCTGGCCCAATGTCGTATATCACAATGAAGCCCTTGCAAGGCAGCACGTCGAGGTTACCTGTTGATCCGCGCCCTGTGCCCATACATCCCAGTCGTTCTAGATGCTCTGGCTGCCGTCCTCCCCGCCCGGTAGCCCGACCCCTGAACCGGGTCGACGGGTATTCCTATGAACCTTGAGCTCTAGGGGGGTGGAAAGCCCCAAGGGCGTCAGGTATGGGGTGTGCAACCACGCTTGGCTGCAGACTGCACGGGCGAAGCACGTCGTGGGCGATCTCATAAAGACGATACTTGTATTCCGTTTCCCCCCTCCCCTCGAGCCATGAGGGCAAGGCAAGGAAGAGTTGAGCCTGTTGTCCAATATCTCCTTCTCCTGTTCCCAAAGCATTTTTAGCCGGTCTGTTTTACTCGTCTGCCCATCAACTCTTCTTTGCTTGGCCTCCTGCATCCTCGCCTGCCCGGTCTTTCCTGGAAAGAGGCTGAAAAAGCGCCGGACCTACGTTAGGGCTGCTTTGCTTGAGTTTGCAGGGTGAGGAAAGGTAACCGGTATATGTCTGTGTCGCCCCGCTGCCAGTACTGACGTGCTTGCGACCAGCGAGCAAGGTCTGAACAGGTTGACCCTGCCGAGGTATCCCTAGTCGACTGGTCAGTCCCCACCAAAATGATGCCCAACTGCTTCTGTTGTTGTCACCTCGTATGTATTGAACAAGGACAGGTCCCTATACAACAGGGTGAACGACATCCTCCGTAACTGACCGCGAGTCTGGGAAGCAAAGAACGCCGCACCTCCCCAGAACTGCCAGGCCGCTGCCTCGACCGCGACCCCAGGATCCTTGGAGGGAAAGGAACACAAGGCAGAGAGGTGGAGATTGCCTTTTCCTTGCTCTGTGGGCTTTGTCTATTGCCGCACTCCTAACTATCCTGCCATGGTGGTGGCCTAGCCCAGGAGTGCCCAACCAGACATGGACTCGTCGTGGACTCCTAGCAGCAAGTAATGACTGCTTCAACCCCTCGGTGGAAGACATCACCAAGTCTGAGTTGCCACTGTAGGGAGGAAATTTGGTGGTTATCAACAACAAACCATAAGGGCTTCTCATTCTAGGAATCAACGATACCGTGTAGGCGGCATCTGTAACTGGACGTTGTCCAGTGGTTGTGTTGTGGCCGACACGACCCCTTTTCAGAACGCCATCACCGAGCAACCACCAGACGACCACAAAATTCGAGCAGAAAAAAAACCGCGAACCCCTCGAGGATTTATTTTTGTTGACCGCCCTCTTCGACCTCTCCTCGACCTGTCCTCGACCTGTCCTGGACCTGTCCCTGACCTGTCCCCGACCTGCACTCGCCGCCGCCGTCGCCGCCGCCCATACAAAAAGCCGTCCCTAAACTTCTTTTCCACCACTCCAAACTTTTCCCACCCACAATACCGCACCCTCCCAATTGGCGTATTATCCTTTCTATCCCTACGTCAGCTTATCTTCTGGAAGAACTTCTTAAGCCTAGTTCCCATAGGCAAGGGCAGTTCTTCCTCCTCTTCCACCCTTCTCAATCGCAACAACCACCCCACCACATATTCGCCGACTGCCTCGGCTCCTGCTCCCGAGATCCCCTCTAGTTTCCCGGTACGTACCTGCTTTCCTGCCTTCCCGCCCACCTCAAATGTCACACCCTCGCTCCCTCCTGCCCTCCATGACACCGTGCAGCCCTCTCTTTCCGCTTGGTCCCCAACACCCACCCATACATTACCCTTCAATCCCAACTCCCAGGGCCTCTCCCCTAAAAGCACCAACTGGCCCTAGACTTGGACCTGCCTCATGCGCCCACGCGCCTAGGTCTTGTCCACTACCGTCCTCGTTGGGTCTGTCTGCCAAATCCCATTGTTACTTCCCAAGCATCACTTCCTCCTCACCTTCTCTTCACGACCGTTCTGTCCTCCACAAGCACATGCCAGCCCACATTTGATAACCAGCATCCTGCTTCTCCATCTAACCTAACGGGTCTTGGCCTTCTTCGTCTTCCTCCTCCGCCGTTACAGCATCAACACCCAAGCCAGTCCCCTCCCACAGTCTCTTCACGCCTCATCTTGCTTGATAGCTTGATCCATCCTCTTACCCCCCGCGCGCTCGCTTCTACCCGGAGTCTTTGGTACCTAACATCTCCAACGACAAAGGTCCCAGCTCCGTGTTCCGGCACAAGCTGCTCCTTGGAAGCTCTGTCACCATACCTCCACTCCGCAAAGAAGGTAAGATGCCGGTGCAGCTATTATTTCCCCTCCCCGCTGCTCACCAGTATCCCAGCTCTCCCGCTCCTCGTTCTCTCTCCAACAGTACGGTTCCCGCCTGGATTCCAAAACTGTTCCAAGTCGTCGACATGATCATCTTTACAGACGGCAACACGGTCTCTTCACCCCCTGCGGCTGTGCTGACTCCCTCCAGCGCGAACAGCACGACTAGCCCGAAGCGTGCTTGCACCCTCGCAAGGTATGCCTCCATACTACTTTCCACTACCCAACTCTCCTCATGAAACTCTCACCTCCTGTTCGCCTCCTATCCAAATCCCCGTCACTCCAGACCTCCCTCCCACACTGGAAGTCTTGCATGTACACGAAGGTTGTTAACCTTGTCCTCTTCCAGCTTCCCCCACTTTCAAGCCAGCATCTATATCCAGCTGCAGGTGGCCAAGGCCAAGGCCGAGATGCACAACGAAGCTGCCATGCCCGCCCAGGGTCCTGGCCGCCGCTACGGCATGAACCCCATGGGCCCTGCCTATGACCCGGCGAACGATGTGGCGCTCCGTGCCCACCAGAATGCAGTCAACGCGGTGCAGGGTACAGCTCTCATGGAAGACAACATCGTCGGCTCGCTCGTAGGTCAGTTTGGCGGTCTCAACATTCCGACTGGCGGTACCATGCCCAGCCTCGGCCCTTTTGTCGGCACTAGTGATGGCATCATCTACGGCGGTACCTATGGCAGTCATGTCCATGCTGTCTATCCCGAGCACCACCAGTACGGCACGGCTTCTTTCCCCATGCACCTGCCCGGCAGCTTTGCGGCGAATGCCTTCGGTCCCACCATGATTCCTTACACGACTCCTGGTCGTGCTGTCCCGTTTGCGGACCGCATCCCCCGGGAGATCCCCAATCTGGAGAACCGTCGGGCTTCGTACTCGACCTCGGGCACTGAGTCTACCCCGGCCACCCCCTTCTTTGGCAACAACACTGACCGTGGCCGTGTCAATGGCCCCCGGGTTGTCCCCATCGAGCGCTCCAGCTACCACACTCCCTCTCCCCGAGAGCCCGTCGGCTCCTACATGAACATGGGCCTGCGGGGTGCGTCCAAGCACATTCTCGACCCTGAGATCGAGCGTCTCCTCATGAAGGACCCGCCCATTCCCCGGGCTGTCCCAGCTGTCTGGACCGAGATGACCAAGCCCCTCGAGCAGTGCCTGGAGAACCGCATTCAGGGCAATCGCAATGTCTACATCCGGGGTCTTCACCCCACCACGGACGACGACCTTCTTCACAAGTATGCCACACGCTTCGGCGAGGTAGAGCAGTCCAAGGCCATCCTGGACACTGCCACTGGTGCTTGCAAGGGGTAAGTGTCTTTCTTGGGTACGTCACACCTCCAGCGCTACAGCTTGCTAATCACTTTTTACCCCAGTTTCGGCTTCGCCAAGTTCAAGAATGTTCACGACTCGGAGAAGTGCATTCGTGGTTTCTACCGCCTCGGCTACGAGGTCGGTTTCGCTCGGGTGAGTTTCTTGGAACTCTTATGCCCTTTCCGCCCACTGACACACCTGAAGGAGAGCTTCAATGCCCGTCTCAAGGCTGAGGGTGACGAGAGCTCGACCAATCTCTACATCTCGAACCTCCTCGTGATCTCGACGAGAACGTGAGTCCCTGATCGCCTTCCTTGTCCTATGCAGGGTTCTGTATTGACAAACGTTTCCAGATGCTCATTGCCATCTTCGAGCCGTTCCACATTGTCTCGAGCAAGATCCTCCGCGATTCCATGGGCAATAGCCGTGGTGTGGGCTTCGCCCGGTAGGCTTCCCCCCGCCCCTTTCCTCTACCCTGGCTCAGGTGGCTGGCTAATCATCGTCATAGCTTCGACTCTCGCGACGTGTGCGAGGACATTATCCGTCGGTTCCACAACCAGCCCGTTGGCCGCGACGCCTATCTCATGCAGATTCGGTACGCCGATACCCCTGCCCAGAAGGAACTGAAGCGTATCACGGCCGAGCGTCGCCAGTACCGCACGAACGAGTACAATATCGGTGCCTATGGAACGCATGCCGTTGGAATGAACCCCTCCATCTACAGCCCTGCTCTGTGGACCCGTCGTACTGCCTCTGGCAGCTACCAGTAAGTGCTGCCACCCTCGTCAACTGACAGTCCGGGCGCGGATGCTGACATGGTTCAGGTCGGGCCCCCCCTCCCCCGTCGGCCCCACGTCGCGTATCGCCACTACCGGCGCCTTCGATGGCAACCGCATGGAGGGAGGCAATGATCGGGCCATGGCGTATGCCCGTCGCAGCCGCTTCGGCTACCCCATCCGCCCCACCCGGTACTAACTCCGCGCATAGAGCGGACATGACGGTTACCCCCACGGGTTCGGATGACGGATCTGGCGACGAAGGTGTTACAGTTGTCGACTCTCCCATGGTCGCCAACGGCAGCACCAAGTCAGCCCCCTCACCGTCCCCGACCGTCTCAAAAGAGACCTCCTAACGGACTGTTGTTCGGCACAGTCCCATGGCAAGGCTCTTCTATTGTTGTTGTCTTGGTTGTATCATCACCTCATTCACGCTCCCTAACTTTTTGTCCTCAGCCCTCGGACGTCACCCCAGCATATCATGTTTCACTCACAGCAGCCTTATTACCGGCTTATGACTGTTGAGGATGAGGTACACCGGGGGTGGGGTTTTGAAGTTCTGGTAGTCATCTGCATCGCGACGGACATGTTAGGGAGCCCCCGTCCGGTTGATGCATTGGGGGCATCTCTTTCATTCTCGGTTTGTTTGGGGGTTATGGGGTTATGGTATCAAGGTTCCGGTCCACAGAGACCTGGATTCTGCTTTCGACTGAAGTACCTACTTCCTCCCTGTCTATCAATAGACAGGCTAGATAGTCCCGTATGCTAAGTCGGAATGCAAGAACAGGTCTAAAATATGTCGTCTTGTTCTCGTGCTTTGAAATCATAGCTCAGGACCTGCAGTACCAAGGTAAGCACCTTCATGGGGCTGGTGAACTTACCTTGACTTTAGGGCAGTAGGATATGGGTAAATACAGAACGTGCAATGTAGAATGTGGAACAACGCAGGGAAACCAGGTATTCCATCGTGGCAACCCCGGCAACAAGAGCAATTTATGGACTGTCTGCTTGGAGGGATAGACTCGAAAGGCCGACTGCTGTCACAGATGTTGCATCTCTAGTTTCCTCTCCGCACAGTGCCTTCACTTCGCCTGCTTGTATATCCTGGCCTGGCATCTGCTTTTCATCTTCCTCGTCAGATCTGCCACCAGGAGGCCCAGCTTCTTCCTCTTCTTCCCGTCCCCCTTCTTCCCGTTCCTCTTCTTCCTCCTCTCCTCCTTCGTTGTCTTCATCGTCGTCGTCGTCGTCGTCCCATGCCACATCCGGGGCTGCCTGCTGCTCCTGTATCGCCGCCTCGAGCTCCTTGGCCATCTTCTTGGTGAAGCCGGACGCCTCGACGGCGGCATCGATGCGCACGGCGCCGTCCTTCCCAACTGTCTTTTTGGCGTCCCTGTAGAAGGGACCGGGCGCCGACGGGACGAAGTGGAAGCGTCGCTCGAAGAAACGCTTGATGCATGCCACGTCCCGGCTGAAGTACATGTCGGCGTTGGGATGCTCCATCGAAACCATCTGGGGAAAGTCGATAAGAATGGGAATCAGCACCACGCCCGACGCGTCGTCGCCGGGGCCGTCGTCGGACCCGGGCTCGTGTGCCGCGGCCTGCTCCTCCTTGATGAGGATGTTGAACTCGTTGAAATCGCCGTGGATCAGCCCGTGCTTGGCCAGGCGCAGCACCAGCGCGATGAGCTCGGCGTACAGACCGGCGGGGTCGGGCACGTCGGCGATCTGGCGGAGGGGGAAGGCGTCCTCGTACGACATGACGACGGTGTGGCGCGACTGGCCGATGGGGTCGGGCACGGGGAAGCCGGCGGCGCGGAGGGCGCGCATGAAGGCGAACTCGCGCATGGCCGAGAGGCGCGACAGGTACATCCAGGAGCCGCCGTGGCGGCGGCCGAGGTAGTCGCGCTTGGTCTTGACTGAGCGGAACGAGACGCGGCCTAGGCGGTGGATCTTGAGCACGCGCTGGGCGCCCGTCTCGTCGGCCACCACCACCACGTCGCTCTCCTTGCCGACGCCGATGCGGCTGCCCACGCTGTAGACGTGCTTGCGCGCCGCGTGCGCGTGCAGCGCCAGGTAGTCAAGCCCGCCGTACGAGAGCCGGTACCCGTCGTACTTGGCCTCGCGCACGCGTCGGATCAGGCCGAACTTGGCGAGCGTCGAGATGCTCCGCCGCACGGCGCTGGCGCCGCCTCGGCGGTTGGACAGTTTT
>Ga0247777_1000092_pt1 | contig 24670 bp, 14 predicted proteins | sample UWRJL154409C5_FD_179937 | JGI IMG/M metagenome (GOLD analysis project Ga0247777, IMG submission 179937) | Plant litter microbial communities from Arlington Agricultural Research Station in Wisconsin, United States - UWRJ-L154-409C-5 | ecosystem: Environmental > Terrestrial > Plant litter >...
CCGTGTCGATCTCGAGCGGCACGTCAGCCTGCAACGGACCTGCGTCGGACGAGGTCGAGATGTGCAGCGTCGCGCCGGTGGCCAGTTTGCCTGCGTTCGCGGCGCGCGTATCGACCACCCAGTACCGGGCGTTCCCGGGCAGCACGTATTCCGCGATGCTGCGCGTTCCGACGACGTCGCCGCCGGCCAGCAGATCGAGCTTGCCGAGCTGAACGTGCGCGTTGCCGGTGTTCGTTGCGGTGATGCGGACTTTTCCTTCCTCTTCGCGCGTCGCGCGCCACTTGATGTCCGGCGCGACCGGCGTCGTCGGCACCACGAAGATCGGCATGCTGATGTGTAGCGCGACGCGCAGCCCGGTCGTCGCAAGCTGCGACGAGGGCACTTCGCGAAGGCTCAGTCGATACGTGACTTCGCCCGGAACCTTGCGTGCGCCCCGCAGGCCCACGCGAACGATCTGCGAGCCGCCGGGCGGCAAGGTAAAGATGGGCGGTGTGGCGAGCAGGTCGTTCGAAGGAACCTGCGTGTCTTTTCCGTCCACCTGGGTCCAGACAGTCGCTTCGAGTTGAACGACGGTCGACTCGGTATCCGAGTTGCGCACGGTGATCGCGGCAACGGGTTGTTTCGCAGACAGCGTGACCCGCACCGGGTTGACGCTGAACGAGCTCGCGTGCGCGGCATTCGAGCCCAGCAGTGCGGCGGAAAAAACGGCCAGGCCACGAAGGGCCTGGCCAATGGAGGAACGATTCATTCTGTGTCAGTCCGTGAGATCAGAACGTGACCGTCGCGACGATCGTGTCTGTGTACGTGCCCACTGGCTTGTTCTGTCCATGAAGCAGGGTTCCGTAGACGTGAAGGTCCGTCGACGTGCCCGTGCCGGTGTGCGCTACTCCTGTGAGCGCGGTGTTGCCCCACACGGTCGTGTGGTCGTTTGCGCTGTACAGCGTGTAGGTCAGGTAGTCCGACGTGCTGTGCTTCATTCGACGCGCCGGAGCCGCATCGGTGGAGCCGGCGCCCGGATCCGGACCCTGTCCGAGTGTCACGGTCGCGGAGGCACCGTTCGTGCACAACACCGTCACTTCGCCCTGCGCGTCGAGGTCCGTCGACAGGTGAGTCACGATCGGGTCGTAGTTGCCGAAACTCACGGCAGTCGTGGTGATGGTGCAATTGGCAGCCACCGTCGCGTCAACCGTGAGGTTGGCGGTCTGGGTCGCTGCCTGAGTGCCGGACATCCCACCGAGCGCCAGCGCCGTCGCGCCAGCCACGGTGAGCAGCCGAGCGCTCATCTTCTTCGTGAACATGGTTACTCCTAACTTCCCAAATGGGTGCTGAAAAATCGCCTTGCGGCTTTGCACCTATCGGGCAGCAGGAGGTTTGCTTTAAGTAGAAGCCGCAGGACTGTGCGGCCATGCACAATGCTTGGGCACAAAGTCTCACCCAGGCGGGTGCGCCTGTGTGAGACGGATCACGTTCGAGTCGGGCGACTACTACTTGCCGGTAACGGGATTTTTGTAGTGGAAGGGGGCGACGAAGGTCGCGGGATAGGCTTCGTACACCTGCGTCGGCGGCCGGTCGGGCTTGAAGCTGTCATCGGGTCGTGAGCTCGGCAGCGCCTTCTTGCCCCAGCCCTCCGCATACGGCGTGAAGAAACGGGTGTAGCCGTGCAGGCGCTGAATCTTCCAGACGCCGTTGTCTTTCACGTACTCGTTCTCGTATGTGCCGCCGCCCCACTGGGCCGAATCCGCCTGGTTGGCCGTGCCGACCTCGGCGACGAACCGCCAGCGTGCCTTCGCCGTCTTGCCGTCGTTCGCGACGTCGACGATGGGCTGCAGTTGCAGGTTGTTGTACATCTTCCCGCGCACCAAGCCCTCGGGCGACATGCGGGTGATGTATTCCTGCACGCGTTTCTTGCCCACGAAGACACCCGCGCCACCGAGCTCGAGCGTGCCGTTGTCCGCGAAAAGATCGGCCGCGTCTTTCCACTGCGCCTTGTCGGAGTAGAAGCCGTAGGCGCGCTGAAGATTTTCGATGGCGTCTTCATCTTCGAGGCGTGTCACTGTCTTCTCGACGTCCGCAGCCGACGAACGCGCAGCCGACGGCACTCTGCCGAGGTCGATCTTTGCGTGCGTAACGGCGCCGCCGCCGGTGACTGGATTCTTGAAGTGATAAACCGGGTTGTAGACGTCCGGAAAGCTTTCGTACACGACCGACGGTGGCGCGTCCGGCGGAATCTTCGGGCTCGCCTTGGGCGTCGGCCGCGAACCCATCGCCCAACCCGGATCGTACGGCGCGAAGAACGTGGTGTAGACGTGGTCGATGTGGATGCGCCACGTGCCGTTCTCTTTCACGAACTCGTTTTCATACACGCCGTCGCCCCACACGCCCACCTGTTTGTACGTGCCGAGCATGCTGAGCGCGCGGGCGCGCACCCAGGCGCGCTGGCCGTCGGGCGAGATCGTGATCAGCGGCTGAAGCTGAATGTGATTGTGCAGGTGATCCTTCTCGATGTTCTGCGGGCCGAACAGCTCCACGGCCCGGCGCACGCCTTTCTTGCCGTAGTAGATGCCGCGTTGGGAGATCTCCATTTGCGAGTTCTCGGAGAAGAGCTCGGTGAAAAGATCCCACTGCTGCTTGTCGAGGTAGTAGCCGTACATCGAGACGAGATTTTCGATTTCGTCGGTGTCGCGCACGCGTTCTACGCGGCGCGCGAGATCGCCCACAACGGACTGCAGCGCTGAGATCGAAGGGTCGTTGTCGGGCGCGCCGCTCGCGACCAGCAGGTCTGCCTTGCGTGGCGGCGTGGGCTTGTAGTGGAAGGGCGGAACGTAGACATCGGGCCATACACCGTACTTCTCGGTGGGCGGGCGATCCGGCGGCAGGGTCTTCGAGGCGAACACACCCTTCGTGGTGTCTTCGTTCTTCGCCCAGCCGCCTTCGTACGGAACCATGAACGTCTGGTACCAGTGGAGCTTGCTGATCTTCCAGACGCCGTTCTGTTTGACGTACTCGTTCTCGAAGGTGCCTTCGCCGATCGTGGCGCGCTTGCCGAGCTCGCCCGTCATGAGCACGGCGCGCCAGCGACCCTTCGCAGTGTTGCCGTCGTCGGCCACGTGGATGACGGGTTGCAGGTTCAGGTGATCGTTGAGCTGGCCTTCTTTGAGACCCGCGCCGCCGCCGAGCGCGTTGAGGTATTGGCGCACGCGCTTCTGGCCCACGTAGACGCCGTCCTGTGACATCTCGATGGTGCCGTCTTCGGCGAAGAGGTCGGCCATCGAGTCCCACATCTTCTGGTCGTGGTAGTAGCCGTAGGCACGCTGCAGTTTCTTGATGGCGCTCGCATCGGCGACGAGATCGGCTTCGTGCTGCAGCTGTTGCAGCTGCGCCTGCAGGGAGTTCACGCGCAGTTCCCGAATATTCATGGTGCTGATGTACCCGGGGCTCATTCCCGTGGAGCCGGCGCAGCCGCCGAGGAGTGCCGCCATCGAGGCGGCGGCAAGAGCGGTAGTCCGGCTGACACGATCTGCAGTCATGAATCCCCCTTTGAAGAGCGCGCGAGTGTGCTTGGGCGGCGGCGCGTCTGTCGAGTGTGCGGATCCGGACAGTTCACTCTCGGTGACAAATGTCAGGAGGCTGCCGATTCAAAGACTTGGCGGCGCGGCGGCTCTGCCATGCTAGGTGCCATGTTCCGGAACTACCTTGCGGCGAGCTTGCGCAATCTGATGCGTAACCCGCTTTACACGGCCCTCAACATTGCGGGCCTGGGCGTCGGGTTCGCGGTGGCGCTGCTGATCGCGCTCTTCATCCGCGACGAGCTGAGCTACGACCGGTTCTTTGCCGACAGTCCGCAGCTCTATCGCGTGTATGGCATCGGCAAGCCGCCGGTGACCGGGTTCAACGAATCGGCGACCACGGAGTCGGATATCTCCGGCTGGCTGCCTCTCGAATTTCCGCAGGTCGAGTTCGCCGCGAGTTTCCTGGAAGACAAGCGTTCCCTGCGGCGGGGGGATTTCGAGGTCCAGGAAAACCTGGCCTGGGCCAGCCGGGATTTCTTCCAGATCTTCCGGCCGCCCGGGGGGCGATGGACGGGCCGATGGCTCATCGGCGGCGATCCGGTGGCGACGCTTGCGAGTCCCAACGGTGCAGTGCTCACGCGCTCGACGGCGCGCAAATACTTCGGCACCGAGAATGCGGTCGGCGGCGTGCTGGAGCTGGATCGGAAGGTCGCGTTTCGCGTCGGCGCGGTGATCGAAGACCTGCCGACGAACACGCACCTGAAGCTCGGCGTGGTGCTGTCGACTGCCCCGGATTTCTGGGCGGTCACGGATTGGCCCGCGGCGTACGTAAAGCTGCGCGCCAACGCTTCCGCCGCCCAGATAGAGCAGGGAATGCCGGCCGCCATCGATCGGCACATGCCGCTGCGGACGATCGACGGCGGTGGTGGCCAGACGCTGCGATGGCGCTGGACGCACCGGCTCTATCTGTTGCCCATCGCGGGCGTGCACCTGCACGCGCAGGCCGGCGCGGACCGATTCGATCGTGCGCCCGACCTGCGCCTCATCGGCGCGCTCGCGGCGATCGGGGCGCTGATCGTGCTCGTGGCTGTCATCAACTTCGTCAACCTGATGACGGCGCGCGCGAGTCGGCGCGGCGTTGAAGTCGGTATCCGCAAGGTCGCGGGGGCGAATCGGGTCGACCTCGTCGTGCAGTTCATCGGCGAATCGCTGATTTATTCGCTGATCGGGCTGGCGCTCGCGTGGGCGCTGATCGAGCTGCTGTTGCCGTCGTTCAATGCGTTTCTCGACCGGGACATCGCGCTCGATCTTTTCGCGACGCCCGGGTTTCTGCCCGGCGTAGTGGGCGCGACGGTCGTGACGGCGGTGCTGGGCGGGCTCTATCCCGCGTTCGTGCTCTCGGCATTCAGGCCAGCAGCGGTCCTGAAGGGATCCGTCGCGCCCGGCGGTGCGGGCTACGTGCGGCAGGGCCTGGTCATCGTGCAGTTCGCCGTACTGATCGCGCTGATTGTCTCAGCGGCCGTCATCTACCGGCAGACGCTGTTCGCCATGAACGAAGGGCTGCGTCTCGATAAAGATCACATCGTGCTCGTGCGCACGGGGTGCCAGCCGACGCTCGTCGAGAAAGTGCGCGAAGTGCCGGGCGTGCGCTCGGCCGCGTGCTCGGCGACGGCGCCGCTGTCACGACTCGGGCGCTCGGGTGCGTCGTTCGAAGGCGGCCAGATGGTGCCGGTCGAGCTGAGCATGGTGGGCTTCGGCTTCTTCGAGACGTATGGGTTGAAGCCGCTCGCCGGACGGCTGCTCGATCCCCGTTACGCCACGGATTCGATCCGGCCGGGCGACGAGCGCGCGGGTTCCTCGGTGCTCATCAACGATGAGTTGCGACGGAAGCTGGCGCTGAAGCACCCCGCGGACGCCATCGGGAAGCCGCTCAACCACGTCCGGCCGCTCGGCGACAAGCCTGGGGTCGTGAGTGGCACGATCATCGGCGTGGTGCCGGATTTCCCGGTGACCAGCATCCGCGAGCGGATCGAGCCGACGGTGTTCTACGTGCAGCAGGAGTTCTTCCATCTGCTCAGCATCAAGCTCTCGGGCGAATCGGTGCCGGAGGCGCTCGCGGGCGTTCGCCGGGTGTGGCGCGAGGTGGGCGATCCGCGGCCGCTGGATCTGTTCTTCTTCGACCAGCACACCCAGCAGCTCTATGCCGACTTCACGCGCATGGGCACGCTCGTGGCGATCGCCGGTGGGGTCGCGGTGTTCATCGCGTGCCTCGGGTTGCTTGGACTCGCGTCGTACCTGGCGGAACGACGGCGCAAGGAGATGGGCATCCGCAAAGCGAGTGGGGCGGGCAAGGCCGACATCTTCCGGCTCATGCTCTGGGAGCTGGTGCGGCCGGTGGTGTGGGCGAACGTGATCGCGTGGCCGGTGGCGTACCTCGTCCTGAGCCGCTGGCTGTCCGGCATGGCGTATCACATCGACCTTGGAATCGGCCTGTTTGCCGGAGCCGGGGCCCTCGCGGTTGCCATTGCACTGGTGACGGTGGGGCAGCAGGCCTGGAGCCTCGCGCGCGGCCGGGCGATGGCGGCGCTTCGCTACGAATAGCGGCTTACGCTTCAGCGGCTTAGGCCGGGGCGCGGGCGAAGCTGTGAGTGGCAGTCATTGCAGTGCTGCTGGCAGAACGTAGCGGAAGTCGAAAACCGGCCCTCGGACGCGCCCTGAACCCCACGCGGACAGGTACTTGCGTTCCCCATGCGGGCGCAGGAGGCGGCGCTACACTACGCCCCGCCAAACGGGAGCCCGAGGAAAAAAACCGATGAACGTCGCGCAAGTCATTGCTGAGGTCATGAAACGGGAGGGCTGCGAATACCTGCTGGCCTATCCGCTGAATCCGCTGACCGAGTCCTGCGCCGCGGCCGGCATCCGCCCGATCATCGTTCGCCAGGAGCGCATCGCCGGCCACATGGCCGACGCGATTTCGCGCCTCACCTCGGGCGACAAGGTTGGCGTGTTCGCCATGCAGTCCGGCCCGGGCGTCGAGAACGCATTCGGTTGCGTCGCGCAGGCGTGGTCCGAAGGCGTGCCGATGGTCGTGATTCCGGCAGGCTCTTCGCGCGGTGCGCTGTGGACCAAGCCCGGCTTCAACGCCGCGATGAACTACCAGCACGTCACCAAGCACGCCGAGATCATCACGGTGCCGAGCCAGATCATTCCGGCCCTGCGTCGCGCGTTCACGATGGCGCGCAACGGCCGCCCCGGCCCCGTGCTGCTCGAAGTGCCGGGCGACATGTGGAACGAGGAAGTGCCGGGCACCAAGGACGCGCTGGACTACAAGGCCGTGCGTCGCGTGGCCTTCGCGCCTGCGCCGTCCGATGTCGACGCGGCTGCCGCGGCGATCCTGAAGGCCAAGCGCCCGCTGTTCTACGCCGGCCAGGGCGTGCACTACGCGCGCGCGTGGAAAGAACTGAAGGACGTGGTCGAGCTCGTCGAAGCGCCGATCACCACCAGTCTCGAAGGCAAGAGCTCGTTCCCGGAGACGCATCCGCTGTCGACCGGTTCGGGCGGTGTCGCGTATTCGAAGTCGGTGTACGAAGAGGTCAACAATTCGGACCTCGTGTTCGGCGTCGGGGCGAGCTTCACGGCCACCGGCTTCGGCATCCGCTTCCCGACGAAGGACAAGGAGTTCGTGCACAACACGAACGAGCCGGGCGACATCAACAAGAACATTCCCACGAATTACCCGCTGCTGGGTGACACGAAGCTTGCGCTCGGCATGCTGCACGAAGCGCTGAAGGACCGGCTGAAGGGCAAGCCGCGCGGGCTCACGAAGGACGTGGCGGCGCGCATCAAGGGTCACAACGATCCGTGGATGAATGACTGGATGCCGAAGCTCACGCAGGACACTGCGCCGATCTCGCCTTATCGCGTGATCTGGGAGCTGATGCATATCGCCGATGTGAAGAACACGATCATCACGCACGACGCCGGTTCGCCGCGTGATGAGTTGTCGCCGTTCTGGAAGTCGGAGACGCCGCTGTCGTATATCGGGTGGGGCAAGAGCACGCAGCTCGGTTACGGGCTGGGGCTTGCGATGGGCGCGAAGCTCGCGCATCCCGAGAAGCTGTGTATCAACATGTGGGGTGATGCGGCTATTGGCATGACGGGTATGGACATCGAGACCTGTGCTCGCGCGCAGATTCCGATCATGTCCATCTTGTTCAACAATCACGCGATGGCGATGGAGTTCAAGGCCATGGCGGTGTCGCGTGAGAAGTACAAGTCGACGGATATTTCGGGTAACTACTCTGAGTGGGCTCGGGCGCTTGGGGCGTACTCACAGCGCATTGAGGATCCTAAGCAGATTGTTCATGCGCTGGTGGAGGGGATTCGGGCTACTCAGGCTGGGAAGCCTGTGTTGCTTGAGTTCATGACTACGCAGGACAAGGTTTACTCGACTTGGCGGGATACGTACGGAAGCTGATTTCTTTCGTATTTGATTGGATGGAAAGCGCCTCGCTCAGTAGATGAGCGGGGCGTTTTTCTTTTGGGGTCTTGTTAAGAAGCCCTCAATCGCCGGGCGGCTGAGAGCGCTCAGTCGCCGCGCGGCTTGGATTCGGGTCTGTGGGCTCGCTTTAGCGGCTTCCGTGAACCTGCAGGGCTTTCCATGAACGAGTTGGCGCTTGTGCGGGGGCGGCGGCTCACTCGTGAAAGGCCTGTCGGGGGACGCTGCAAGCCGTCCATGGGCGCTCTTCAAAATACGTCCCTGTATTTTGAAGCCCCCGACAGGCCCTTCACGAGTGAGCCACCACCCCTTTGAGGTCGGTGGCGTTCATGGAAAGCGGGTTCTTTTCCTGGCCGCTTCGGAGCCGCCCGGCGATTGAGGGCTTCCGGCTTCCCGGCTTCCGTCCTTGTTTAGCCGGCGATACGCGTCTCAGGCGATCGAGGCTCAGGATCATCCTGCCAACTCTTCACACAATTACGCCCACCGCGTTTAGCCGCATAAAGCGCCCCGTCAGCCCGCATGAGCATATCGCTCGAAGTACAAGTCCCAGGCCGCGACACCGTAACGCCAATACTCGCGGTAATGCGCCGACGAACCGGCATCCACCGCGTCGTATCCACCGACATGATCTGCTCCCGAAACCGATCAGCCGCGGGCAGCGCGCCACCCAGCGAGGTATTGGGCAATACGATGAGAAACTCCTCACCCCCAAGACGCCCAAAAAACGCCGGCTCCCGCACCGCCGAGCGCATCTCGCGAGCCACGAACTTCAACACCTCATCCCCGATCGGATGCCCATGGTGATCGTTGATGCTCTTGAAGTGATCGATATCGACGATGAGAATCGCGCACGACGGCGAGTCCTCGTTCGTCAGCAACTCTTCCAGCCGATTCAGCACGTCACGCCGATTGGGCACACCCGTCAGCTCGTCCGTCAGCGCAAGCTTGCGCATGCGCAGCGTCGAGCGCCGCTGATGAACCGCAATCGTCGCCAGCAGCCCGGCGAGCAGCACGGTGAGGCCAATCGCCACCGCCTGCAGCTGGCGCGCGCGGCGCCCTTGCGTGAGCGCCTTCTCGTTGGCCTTGTTCTCGCGAGTCAGCAGCTCGTTTTCCTTGTCTTTCGCGGCGCTGTCGAACTCGACCTTGAGCGTCGAAAACCGCTGGTCGAGCTGATTGTTGAGCAACTGGTCCGAGATCAATTTGTATTGCGCCTGGCTGGTGTACGCATCGCGCCAGTTGCCCATCTCCGACTGCACCAGCGACAGCTCCGAATACGTGGCGCTCTGGTCGCCCAGCGCGTCGGCCTGGCGAAACACGTCGAGGGCGGACTTCAGTGCGGCTTCGCTATCGGCGAGCCGGCCCAGCCGGTGGAGCGCCACGCCCCGCACGAGCTGGATGTGTGCGAGCAGCCGCGCATCCGAGGTCTGCTGGCCGAGCGCTTCCGCCTGCTTGAGGATGTCGAGGGCTCGGCGCGAATCGCCCGTGGCATTGGCGACGGCCGCGAGGCCGCGCTGGGCGTAGGCTTCACCGCGCACGTAGCCGATCTGTCGATTGATGTCGCGGGATTCTGAGTACGCCTTGCGCGCGAACTCCCATTCCTTGAGCGCCTCGTGCGCCTTGCCGAGGTTGTACAGGGTGACGGACACCTCACGCTGCAGGCCTGCCTCGCGCTGCTGTTTGAGCGCGGACGTGTAGATGTGCACGGCCTGCTGGTTGTCGCCCATGCGGTTGTAAAGGATCGCAATGGCGTTCAGCACCGTTACCGCGTGCAGCGGCATCTGCTGTTTCTCGAAGAGCGTCTGCGCGCGCCGCAGATCCGCGAGGCCGGCGGCATAAGAGCCCTGTACGCCCATCAGATAGCCGCGCGAAAACAGTGCGCCGGCCAGCATCTCGTCGTCGTGCGTGGCGGTGCCGACGGCCACGGCCTGCTCATAGAGCGCCTTGGCGCGCGAGTTGTCGCCGGCGGTCTCGTTGATGTCGCCGTCGCAGGTGAGGATGCCGGCCTGCAGCCCCTTGCGCTGGGCCAGCGGCAGGAGTGCCGTCGCCTGGGAAATCTCGCGTTGGGCGACGTCCTTGTCCCGCTCGGCCTGGTAGTCGCAGAGGATCAGCCGCGCGCGGATCTCGAGGTCGGCGTTCGGCTCCTTCTTGAGCAGGACGAGGGCCTGGTCGGCGTAGCGCTTGCTCGCGTCCGGGTCCACCCGCATGGCCTTCACGGCCTGGTCGATCAGCTTCCGGGCAGCCGCGGGCTCGTCGGCCGCCTGGGCCACGGGCGCAAGCAGCAGACACGTGAGCACCACGAGGGGTGCCACCGGGAGTCGGAATCGCGTGATCAGGGTCTGCATCGCTGGTGAGTACCGGGGTGCGCGGAATCTAGCCCATCCGGGTGGGGTGTGTGCATCGGTGGCGTCACGGGGTGGCAAGTCTCTGCCTCGAAACGGAACGGCCGGGCGGCAATCGGCCAGATTATGGAAAGTAGAATGCTTCCGTTTCCGGGCGTCAAATCGTTCCCGCGGGCGCCCTTTCCGTTACGTCCCGACCGTGGGTCCTATAGGAAGTGCGATGGATGTCTCGTAAAAGAGGCCATTTCGCCTTCAAGCCATGCTGCGTCGCGCCGTTATCACGCTGAGTGTTTGCCGCAGGATCGGACGCACCAGCGCCCAGTTCCGCGAGCAGTCACGGATGACAGTCACTGATCGCCAATCACCCAAACGAAGGTGCGACTGTCATGGGTCTGTTCAGCCTGTTCGGGCGTCGGCTCGCCGACCTCGAAGGCCAGGTATCTGCCATCGGCAAATCCCAGGCCGTCATCGAGTTCGATCTCGATGGCACGATTCGTAACGCCAACGAAAACTTCCTGAAGACGGTGGGCTATGAGCTGCGCGAAGTGCGCGGCCAGCATCATCGGATGTTCGTCTCCCCGCAGGAGCGCGAGAGCCCGGAATACCGGGCGTTCTGGGCCAAGCTCGGCAGTGGCCAGTACGACGCGGGTGAGTACAAGCGCCTCGGCAAGGGCGGTCGCGAGATCTGGCTGCAAGCCACGTACAACCCGATCTTCAGCGGCGGTAAACCCTTCAAGGTGGTGAAGTACGCCACCGACATCACGGCGATGCGTGAACGTCGCGCGAATGCCGAAGGGCAGCTCTCCGCGATCGACAAGGCCCAGGCGGTGATCGAGTTCGAGCTCGACGGCACCGTGCGCACGGCCAACGAAAACTTCCTGCGCACGATGGGCTATTCGCTCGCTGAGATTCGCGGCCAGCATCACCGCATTTTCGTGGACGCGGCCGAGCGCGAGAGCCCGGACTATCAGGCGTTCTGGGCAAAGCTCGGGCGCGGTGAATACGACGCGGCCCAGTACAAGCGCATCGCCAAGGGCGGGCGCGAAGTGTGGATCCAGGCGAGCTACAACCCGATTCTCGACGCGACCGGCAAGCCGATGAAGGTCGTGAAATTCGCGACCGACGTCACCGGGCAGGTGCGGTTCGCACAGCAGCTGCGCAGCGCCGTGGCGGAAACCCAGGCGGCGGTGAACGCCGCCGGCCAGGGCGATCTCACCCAGCGCATCACGGTCGACGGCAAGACGGGCGAGCTCGCCACGTTGTCGAAGAGCGTGAACGCGCTCATCGATCTCGTCACCTCGCTCGTGAGCCAGATTCAAGCGGCCGCAGAGCAGGTGCAGGGCGGCGCGCAGGAAATCTCTTCCGGCAACAGCAACCTGTCGCACCGGACTTCAGAGCAGGCTGCGAGCCTGGAAGAAACGGCGTCTTCGATGGAAGAGATGGCGAGCACCGTGAAGCAGACCGCGCAGAACGCGGCGCAGGCAAATCAGCTTGCGATCGCGGCGTGTGCCAAAGCGGAGTCGGGCGGTGACGTCGTCGGCGCGGCCGTGAAGGCCATGAGCGGCATCAACGGCGCGTCGAGCAAGATCGCCGACATCATCGGCGTGATCGACTCCATCGCGTTCCAGACGAACCTGCTGGCGCTGAATGCCGCGGTGGAAGCCGCGCGTGCCGGCGACCAGGGACGGGGGTTCGCCGTCGTCGCGTCCGAAGTGCGCAGCCTCGCGGGCCGCAGCGCTACGGCCGCCAAAGAGATCAAGGGTCTCATCGAGGACAGCGTGTCGCGCGTGGCCGAAGGCAGCCGCCTCGTCGACGAGTCGGGCAGGACGCTGGGGGAAATCGTTGCCGCCGTCCGCAAGGTCACCGCCATCGTGGCGGAGATCGCCGCGGCGAGCCGCGAGCAGTCCTCGGGCATCGAGCAGGTGAACAAGGCCGTCAGCGCCATGGATGAGGGCACCCAGCAGAATGCCGCGTTGGTGGAAGAGGCCGCAGCCGCGAGCCAGTCCATCGTCGAGCAGGTGCAGTCGCTGAACGCCCTGGTTTCCCGGTACAAGCTGAGCGGAGCCCCGGCGGGTGATCCGAAAGTGGAACGGCGTGGGCAGAGCCGACCCTGGAGCGCCAGCCGGGTCGCGTGAACCCACTGCGTGGTGCCTGTCTCAGCTACGACCATTGGCTGTATGGGTTAGCGGACATATTGGGACCTGTGTCGCATCAAGGGCGGCACCGGTCGGGCGATAACGTCAGTGAGCGGCGCGGGGCAGGTGGCCCCGTGCATGCGTTTGGGGGCTCATTGATATGGCGAACAATCCGCTGGCATGGATCGGGCGAGCGCTCGGAGCGCTCCTACCCGGCGTGCGCGACCTGCAGGGACACATCGCGGCGATCAGCCGCGCGACACCGATCATCGAGTTCGATCTCGACGGTCTCGTGCTGAACGCGAACGAGCTGTTCCTCAAAGCGACCGGCTACAAGCTGTCCGAAATTCGCGGGCAGCATCACCGCATGTTTGCCGATACGGACCAGCGTAATACAGCCGCCCATCAGGACCTCTGGGCTGCCATGCGCCGGGGTGAGATGCGATCGGTGCAGGAAAAGCGGCAAGGCAAGGATGGCCAGCCGTTGTGGGTGCAGGCCACCTACTACCCGATCCTCGATAGCTTCGGGAACCCGCGCAAGGTCATCAAACACACCGTCAACGTTACCCAGCAGATGCTCGAGCGCGCCGATAGCGTCGGGCAGGTCGCGGCGATCAGCAAGGCGCAGGCGGTGCTGGAGCTCGCGCTCGACGGCACCGTGCTGACGGCGAATCCGAACTTCCTGAGCACCTTCGGCTATTCGCTCGAAGACGTGCGCGGGCGTCATCACAGCCTGTTCGTCGAGGCGAGCCAGGCGGACAGCGGCGAGTACCGCTCGATGTGGGCCAAGCTCGCGCGCGGCGAATACGACGCGGGCCAGTACCGCTGTGTCGCCAAGGGTGGGCGTGTCGTCTGGATTCAGGCGAGCTTCAATCCGATTCTCGATGCGGCAGGCAAGGTATTCAAGATCGTCGAATACGCAACGGACGTGACACAGCAGCTCAGTTTCTCCGAGCAGCTGCGAGCGGTCGTGCGTGAGACGCGCGGTGTCGTGAGTGCGGCCGCGGCCGGCGATCTCAGCCAGCGTATTTCGCTCACCGGCAAAGACGGTGACGTGGCGGAGCTCGGGAATGGCGTGAACGAGATCATCGGCGTCATGAGATCGCTGGTGGAACAGATTTCCAGAACGGCGGGCGAAGTGCAGGTCGCCGCCGAAGAAATTTCGACGGGCAACGGCGACCTCTCGCAGCGGACTGCCGAGCAGGCGTCGAGCCTCGAAGAAACGGCGTCGTCGATGGAGCAGATGGCAAGCCACGTTCGTCAGACCGCGGAGAACGCCGCGCAGGCGAATCAGCTCGCGATCGACGCGTGCGCACAGGCGGAGAAAGGCGGCGAAGTCGTCGGGAACGCCGTCATGGCGATGAGCGGCATCAATTCGTCGTCCAGCAAGATTGCAGACATCATCGGCGTGATCGACGAGATCGCGTTCCAGACGAACCTGCTGGCGCTGAATGCGGCGGTAGAAGCCGCGCGTGCGGGCGAGCAGGGGCGCGGGTTCGCGGTCGTCGCGAGCGAAGTGCGCAGCCTCGCAGGGCGCAGTGCGACTGCGGCGAAAGAGATCAAGGCACTCATTCAGGACAGCGTGGCGCGCGTGTCTGCGGGTTCGCGTCTCGTGGACGAGTCCGGGCGCACGCTCGATGGAATCGTGACCGCGGTGAAGAAGGTGACGACGATCGTCGCGGAGATCGCTTCGGCGAGCCGCGAGCAATCCATTGGTATCCAGCAGGTCAATCGGGCCGTGATGCAGATGGACGAGACGACCCAGCAGAACGCGGCGCTCGTCGAGCAGGCGGCGGCTTCGAGTGAATCCATCGTCGAGCAGGTGCATGCGCTGAATCAGATGGTGTCGCGGTATCAGGCCGCTACGACCGCTGCGCAGAAGCGGGCGGATGCAGGCGCGGGCGCAATGTCGGCGCGGCGCGGAGTTGCGGCCTAGCAGCGGCGGGCGCCAGGAGCCCTCAATCGCCGGGCGGCTAAGAGCGCTCAATCGCCGCGCGGCTGGGAGGGACTTCGAAGAGCCTGCGCGCGCTGAGAATGGGTTTGGAGTCATTTCCAAGCCGCGCGGCGATTGAGCGCTCTTAGCCGCCCGGCGATTGAGGGCTTCTGCGCCCTGCCTATAATCGTTCCAAGGCGCCCGGGAATCTTTCCCGGCCGAGGAATCCCTTCCATGCCGCAATCCCCCGCCGAGCCCCTGCCGGCGTCGCCCGCGACAACCCCCCTGTCGCCCTGGCGGGACGTCGCGCTCGCCAGCGTCATCACGCTCGGCTGTGTGGCGCTCGCCGCGTACTTCGAGCTGAGCGAAGCCCTTTTCCAGTACACCCGTCGCTGGGAACACCTCCAGCTCGATGAGTGGCCCGTCGCCGCATTCGTTCTCGCCCTGTGTTTTGCCTGGATTTCGTGGCGCCGCTATCGGCAGGCGCTTGCGCAGCTCGCAGCCCGGCGCGCGGCTGAAACACGCCTCGCCGCAGCCCTGGCCGAGAATCGCGAGCTCGCCCAGCAGCACCTGCTCGTCCAGGAGTCCGAGCGAAAGCATCTTGCCCGCGAGCTGCACGATGAGCTGGGCCAGTACCTGAACGCGATCAAGCTCGATGCCGTAGTGACTCGCGAGGCATCGTCGTCGGAGGATTCGCCCGCGGCGCTAGCCGCTGCGCGAACGATCAGCGCGGTGGATCACGTGCACGCCGTCGTAAACGACATCATTCGCCGCCTGCGGCCGGCGGGCCTTGACGAGCTCGGGCTCGTTGCGGCGCTGGAAAACTGTATCGATCACTGGCGGCAGCGATTGCCGCAGACACGCTTCTCGCTGTCGTTGAGCGGTTCGCTGGACGACCTGGGCGAGACCCTGAACCTCACGCTCTACCGGTTGATTCAGGAAGGTCTGACAAACAGCTTCAAGCATGCGGGAGCCGCGCAAATCGATATCAGCCTGAGTCGCGCGAGCGAGGTGCTCCTCACCGTTGCCGACGACGGGCGCGGAACCGACGCGGCTGTCCGGAGCACCGGCTTCGGGCTCAGTGGAATGAAGGAACGGGTGGAATTGATGGGCGGAACGTTCAGCATCGAGTCGAGTGCCGGAAACGGCTTCGCCATCGAGGCGCGCATTCCCACCGGGGGCGTTCAGTGAACAAGCCCGGCGCGGTGAGCGTGTTGCTCGTGGACGATCATGCCGTCGTTCGCGAGGGCTACAAACGCCTGCTCGAACGGCGCGGCGACATCGCTGTGATCGCCGAGGCCGCGAACGCGACAGACGCGTACGAGCAGTTCTGCAAGCTGTCGCCACACGTGGTCGTCATGGACATCGCGCTCCCCGGCGTGAGCGGCATCGACGCGATGACACGCATGCTTGCCCGGCAACCCGAGACGCGCGTGCTGATCTTCAGCATGTACGAAGAGGCGATCTACGCGAACCGCGCGCTTCGCGCGGGTGCATGCGGATACGTCACGAAGGCGAGCGCGCCAAACGTGCTCGTCGAAGCTGTACACGCCATCTCTCAAGGCAAGCGCTACATCAGCGCAGACATCGCGCAGAAGCTGGCGCTTCGAAACGTAGTTGCGGACACAGACGCCAACGGTGGCCTCTCGGCACGCGAGTTCGAAGTGCTGCGGCTGCTGGTGCAGGGTCTGTCGGTGCGCGACATCGCGCAATCGATGGGCCTCAATCCAAAGACCATTGCCAACCATCAATCCGCGATCAAGCAGAAGCTCGGCGCGGACACGGCCGTGCAGCTGCTGCGAATTGCGGAAAGCCTCGGCCTCGGCGAAGACAAGCCCGGCTGAGTCTGTTCCCGCCCCGGCCTTCACTGTACCATTAACTAGATAGTTAATGGAGCGTCGGCGGCATGAACACGTCCATCGCGACGGTTTCCCTGAGCGGCAACCTGGAGTCGAAGCTGCGCGCGATCGCCGAAGCCGGCTTCCAGGGCGCGGAGATCTTCGAGAACGATCTCCTCACGGCGAACGTCTCGGCGCGCGACGTGCGCGCGCAGCTGAGCTATCTCGGCCTCGTCTGCACGATGTTCCAGCCGTTTCGGGATTTCGAAGGAATGCCGGACACGCTGCGGCCCCGCGTGTTCGAGCGCATCGAACGCAAGTTCGATCTCATGGAAGAGCTCGGCACCGACCTGCTGCTGGTCTGCTCGAATGTATCGCCGGCAGCGCTCGGCGATCGGGCGCGCATCGTGGCGGATTTTCGGGAGCTCGGTGAGCGTGCCGGTCGCCGCGGGCTGCGCGTCGGATATGAAGCGCTCGCCTGGGGGCGCCACGTATTCGACCATCGCGAGGCCTGGTCCGTTGTGCGCGAGGTCGATCATCCCGCGATCGGGCTGATCCTCGACAGTTTTCATTCCCTCGCGCGCGGCATTCCGGTCGAGAGCCTGCGGGAGATCGATCCGGCCCGCGTCTTCATCGTGCAGCTCGCCGATGCGCCGACGATGCAGATGGACTATCTCTCCTGGAGCCGGCACTTCCGCAACATGCCGGGGCAGGGTGACTTCCCGCTCGTGGACTACGTCGCCGCCTTGCTCGAACGCGGCTACAAGGGGCCGTTGTCGCTCGAGATCTTCAACGACCGCTTCCGTTCGAGCTCGGCATCGAGCGTGGCTGTCGACGGATACCGTTCGCTGGCCTATCTCCACGATCAGGTTGCCCGCCGCCTTGCGCCGCGCGTCGCTCCGCCGGTGTTTCCGCCTCGCGTCCACGCGCGCGGCGTGGAGTTCATCGAGTTCGCTGCCAACGAATCCGAGGTGCCGCAGCTCGAGGCGCTCTTTGCAAGTCTCGGGTTCAGCGCCGCCGGCCGCCATCGTTCGAAGGACGTCACCCGCTGGAAACAGAACGCAATCCACTTCGTGATCAACAGCGAGCCGGACAGTTTTGCGCGCGCCTACGATGCAACACACGGCGCGTCGGTGTGCGCGCTCGGGCTGAGCGTCGAGAATGTTTCGGGAGCGCTCGAACGGGCACAGGGGCTGCGGATCGGCCAGTTCACGCCGCGCGCGGAACCGGGCGAGCTGATGATCCCGGCGCTGCTGGGGGTGGGCGGAAGCCTCATCTACCTGATGGAGTCGGGCATGGAGGGCGATATCTGGGAGCGCGAGTTCGAAACCGCCGTCCCCGGCGCGCATGCGCATGCGGCCGGCGCCGGCCTGCTGCGCGTGGATCACGTCGCGCAGACGATGCACTACGAGGAAATGCTCTCGTGGCTGCTGTACTACTCGTCGCTCTTCGATCTCACCAAAGCGCCCGCCGTGCAGGTGGCCGACCCGCTCGGGCTCGTGCAGAGCCAGGCCATCGAATCGCCTGAAGGCGGCCTGCGCTTTACGCTCAACGGCTCCGCCAGCCAGCAGACGCTTTCGGCGCGCTTTCTACAGGGGTTCGGCGGGGCCGGGGTCCAGCACATCGCCCTCACGACGACGGATATCTTTGCAACCGCGCGCAGGCTGAAAGAGCTGGGTCTTGCGACGTTGCCGATCCCGCGCAACTACTACGATGACCTGGAAGCCCGCTTCGAGCTCGAGCCGCACCGGATCGAACGGCTCGCCGAGCTCAATATCCTGTACGACCGGGATGCCGAAGGGGAGTACTTCCAGTTCTATTCGCGCGCCTTCGCGAAGCGTTTCTTTTTCGAGATCGTGGAGCGGCGCGGCTATCGGGCGTACGGCGCGGCGAACGCACCGATCCGGCTGGCCGCGCAATCCCGCTATCGGGATGACGAGCCGCGCTGAGTCTTCGGCGGCGCCGCTATCCAGCGCAGGATCATGTCCACCACGACTTCGCGTCGCGCGGCGACCGCGGCGGCCGAGGTCATGTCCCGCTCGAAGATCTTCGAGAACGTGTACCGGTTGGACACGTTGTAGAAGCAGAGTGCGCTGATCGACATGTGCAGCTCGACCGGATCCAGGTCCGAGCGGAAAAGGCCGGCTTCGATGCCGCGGTCGAGCAGGCCGCGCAGCGTTTTGATCACAGCGCGATTACGCGTGCGGATGCTCGCGAGCTCGCCGATGTGTGCAGCCTGGTGGATGTTCTCGTTCATCACGAGGCGAACGAAATCCGGGTGCATGTTGTGATAGTCGAAGGTGATGCGCACATGCTGGCGCAGCGCTTCTTCCGGCGGCAGGGCGTCGAGCTCCACCGCGGCTTCGCTCATGCGGATGTGCCCGTAAGAGCGTTCCAGCACCGCGCGGTACAGGCCTTCCTTACTACCGAAGTAGTAATAGATCATCCGCTTGTTGATCTTGGTGCGCTCGGCGATCGAGTCCACGCGCGCGCCGCTCAGGCCCTTCTCCGAGAACTCCCTGGTGGCGGCCGCGAGAATGTCGGCCCGACTCGCCTCCGCGTCATTGACGCGACCGGCCGGTTTATCCCGAGCCTGGCTTCTGCGAGGCGTGCCGGCGGCTTGCGCGCTGGCCCTGGTGTTCTGAGCTTTGGTTGCCATGTTGAGCCATAGGATAGCGCAACGTCAGTTTCCTGCGATCCTCATGAAATGCTGCCGCATGCGTTCACCGTCGGCCGTCAGCCCCGTGAAGATCTCGAAGGCCTTCGCCGCCTGGAACACGGCCATGCCCCCGCCGTCGAGCGTCTTGCATCCGACGGCTCGTGCCAGCGTCAGAAGCTCGGTCTCGAGCGGGAAATAGACGATATCGGCCACCCAGAGGTCCGGTCGGAGCAGGTTGGCGGCAACGGCCGAGCCCCGATGGCTTGCCATGCCGGTGGGTGTCGCGTGGATCACGCCCTGCGCCGAGCGCACGGCGTCGGCGATCTCGGCTACCGCGCGCACCTCGCAAGCGGGGAAATGCTCGCTGAGGCTGCGAACCAGCGATTCGGCGCGATCGAAATCGACGTCGAAGAGGGCGAGCCGGCGTGCCCCGAGCCCGAGCATCGCATAGCCCGTGGCCGCCCCGGCCCCACCGGCGCCGATCTGGGCGACGTGCTCGCGTGGCACATCGCCCAGGCCGCGCCGAAAACTCTCGGCGAATCCCCAGGCATCGGTGTTGTAGCCAATGCGCCGGCCGTCGCGAAAACTCACCGTGTTGACTGCACCGATCGCGCGCGCTTCATCGCTCAGCTCGTGTAGCAACGGAATCACGGCCTGCTTGCAGGGATACGTGACATTCACACCGGCAAACCCGCGACGCTCCGCTTCGAGCAGCAGGTCAGGCAGCGCTTCGATGCCGACGCCCCGCACATCGAGGTCGATGAGCTCGTAGCGACAACCCAGCCCCTGCGCCGCCGCCTCCGCTTCATGCAGGGCGGGCGACTTCGAACGCTGGATTCCCTTGCCGATCAGGCCGACATCAATCATGCCGCCAAAAGTTAACTAGATAGTTAAAAATTGGCAAGCGATGATTTCTCAGACCTCGTATTCGACCCGCTTCACGTCGCCCAGCAGGAAGATGTACGACAGCGCGCCGATGAGGGCCACGACCGCAATGAACCCGAGCGCCCACTCGAAAGACCCCGTGGAGGCGACCACGAACCCGACCACCAGCGGCGTGACGATGCCCGCGAGATTGGCGCACAGGTTGAACACACCGCCCGTCAGGCCGATGAGCTGCTTGGGCGCCACGTCGGTGATCAGCGTCCAGCCGAGATTCACCATCCCCTGGCCGAAGAACGCGAGCGACATCACGGCGATCACGAGCGCGTCGCTCTCGAGGAAGTTGGCGGCGACGATGGTCGAGGCAAGCACGAGCCCGCTGATGATCGGCAGCTTGCGTGCGATGTTGGCGGAGCCGGTTCGGCGCAGCAGCCAATCGGAGACGACACCCCCGACGACCACGCCCACCGAGGCGGCAATGAAGGGCAGCACCGCGAAAAAACCGACCTTGAGCCAGGCCATCTGGCGCTCGGTCGCCAGATACGTGGGGAACCAGGTGAGGAAGAACACCAGCGTCGAGTTGCCCGCGAACTGGCCAATCGAGGCGCCGAGGATCTGTCGCTTGCTCAGCAGAAAGCGGATGTGGCGCCATTCGAAGCGAGTGGCGCGAGTGGTCCCGCTGAGCCCGCCGCCTCGTTCGATGTAGCGCAGCTCCTGCGCATTGACCCGCCCGCTCTGCGACGGATCGCGATAAGCCTTCCACCACACGAGCCCGAACAGCACGCCGATGATTCCCACCATGATGAACAGCGCGCGCCAGCCGAATGTGCCCGCGATCCAGAACAGCAGTGGGCTCAGGAACGCGAGTCCGAAGTACTGACCCACCGAGTACACACCGGTTGCGCGCGCCCGCTCGGCCTGCGGAAACCACATGCTCAGGATGCGGCTATTGCACGGGTACGCCGGCGCTTCGGCGATGCCGAGCGCGAGCCGTGCACCGACGAGTGTGCCGAGGCCGCTTGCCATTCCCTGCAGCACCGTGCAGAGCGACCACAGCGTAACGGACCAGTAGTACGTAACGCGCACGCCGAAGCGATCCAGCAGAATTCCCCCGGGAATCTGCGCGGCGGCGTAAGTCCATGAGAAGGCGGAGAAGGCGATCCCCATGAGCGCCGCGCTGAGTCCGAGCTCCTTCGTGAGCAGCGGGGCGGCGACGCTGATTACCGTGCGATCGAGGTAGTTGATCATCGTGCCCACGGTGATGAGCGCCAGGATGAAGAGCCTGGCCCGCGTGGGCTTTGCAGCGCTCACGACGTCGATCGCCTCTGTCGTCATGAATCCCCCTCGGCTGGCGCTGCGTGGCGGCGCCTGTGGACTGGAGTATATGCTCGCCCCCGTCGGGATTAACTAGTTCGTTAACGAGCGGCAGCGAGGGGTGGCGATGAACGCGAAACGACTCATTCTGGCTGTGGCGGCCCTGTATTGCGCGGGTCTCTGTATGGCCGACGCAGCGGAGCCTCGTGTTGGCAGCGCCCCGGTTCTCGACGATCGCTATCCCGAGCGGCGCACGAATTTCCCCGGCGATGTCGTGGGATTTGCCGACCTCACGTATGCGTCGCTGGCTGGCTATCGGCCGCTCATCCTCGATCTCTACAAACCGGCCAGCGGTGCGCAGCCGCGGCCGCTCGTCATCTACTTGCACGGCGGAGGCTGGCAGTCCGGCCACACGCGGCACTCTGGCGCATTCGAGGATTGGCCCGGCGTTCTCGCGTCCATCGCGGCCCGCGGATATGTCGTCGCCTCTGTCGAATATCGGCTGAGCGGCGAAGCGCCTTTCCCCGCAGCGGTGCAGGATGTGAAGGCTGCGATTCAATGGCTGCGTGCACACGCGACGCAGTTGGGCATCGATAAATCTCGGGCGGTAGTGTGGGGCGGATCCGCGGGGGGCCAACTCGCTGCGCTGGTGGGCGCGAGCTGCGGGGCGGCCGCGCTGGAACCGCCGTCGGCTGCGGCAAATCAGCGACCTGAGCCCGGTGCCGCAGATCAACGGGCGGAACCCGGCGCCGCGGGCCAACGACCGCAGGCAGCCGCCGCAAGCGCGACACCGGCTGCGGTTGCGCCGGCGGCCGCAGCGTCGAGCGGTGAATCCGATTGCGTGCAAGGCGTAGTCGCCTGGTACGGCATCTTCGACTTCTCGGAGCTCGCAAATCAGCCGATGCAAGCCGGCGCTCCCCTCGACTCCAGGAATCGCTATCTCGGCTGTGCGCCGGGCAAATGCTCGAGCGCGATGCTCGCGGCAGCAGGCGCCATCACGTATGTCGACGCCAGGGATCCGCCGGTCCTGATGATCCACGGCGTGAACGATCACACCGTGCCAATCGCGCAATCCCGCTCGTATCTCGCCGCGTTACGCGCGAAGGGCGTGAAGGCGGAGCTGCTCGAAATACCGGGCGTCGACCACAGTTTCATCGGCGCCACGCCCGCCGCGACTCGCGACGCGAGCCTGCGTGCGCTCAACCGCTCCATCGAGTTCATCGACGCGACCCTGAAGGGCACCTGATTTGACACCCATTAACTAGATAGTTAAAACTCGCCCTACAAGAACGATAGGGGGAGCAGCTGATGTACGCGATGCGTCGAGTTCGTCGGAGGTTGCCGTTGCCCGGCGTCGTCACGGGTTTCGCCGTGGGTGCGATCCTGGTGTTACCCGGCCCCGTGCGGGGTGCGGAAGGGGACGAGAAGCTTCAGGAAGTGGTCGTCACCGGCTCGCTGATCACTGATCCCAATCGTGCGTCGCCGAGCCCCATCGTCATCACCACGATGGATGACCTGAAGCAGAGCGGCTCGGTCACGCTGGAATCCTCGCTGAATCAGCTGCCGCAGTTCGCTCCGGCGGGCGCCGCAGGCAACGGTGGGCAGGGCACCGGCGGCCACGCCACCGTGAACCTGCATGCGCTCGGCGCGAACCGCAATCTCGTGCTGCTCGACGGGCGCCGGCTGCCGCTCGCGGACATCTTTGGCACCGTGGATATCAACCTCGTTCCGGAGTCGATCCTGTCGAGCGTGCAGACGATCACGGGCGGTGCTTCGGCTGTTTATGGCTCCGACGCCATGTCAGGTGTCGTCAACTTCATCTCGCTGCGCCAGTTCGAAGGCGTCAGCTTCGACGCGCAGTATGGCAATACCGAGCACAGCGACATGGGTCAGTCGAAGGTGTCGCTGGCGTTCGGCACCAGTTTCGCCGAGGACAAAGGCCATGCCCTCGTATCGCTGGGCTACACGCATCGCCAGGGGTTGACGGGCGACAAGCGGCCATTCTTCGCGCTGGTCACGCCGTCGTCGTTCATCGGGCAGGGCACGTTCGTTCCGGCCGCGACGAATCTGCCCAACCAGGCGGCGGTGAACACGCTGTTCACCGGCTACGGCGCGACGACGCCCGTCAGCAACACGCTGAATCTCGGCTTCAATAACGACGGCTCTCTCTTCACCCAGACTGGCGCGAAGAACTACAAGGGCCCCACGAGCGACGGCTATGCCGTGCTCGCCGGTAACGTGCGCATGCCGGTGGGTCCGCAGACCATCATTCAGAATCCGCTCGACAGGAAATCGGTCTTCAGCAAGTTCGACTACACGCTGATGCCGTCCGTGACGGCTTACGGCCAGATTCTCTACGTCGATTCGGATGTGTTCACGAGCAGCGGACGCAGCCTTACGCAGTTCGGCAACCTCACCACCATCCCGGTCACGAATCCCTTCATTCCGAACGACCTGAAGACACTGCTCGCGTCGCGCCCGAACGCCACCGCGGCGTTTACGTGGAACGGCCGCTACGTTGGCATCCCGAGCAAAGCGTGGGATGAGCAGTACACGACCGCGCAGTATCTCGGCGGTCTCAAAGGCTCACTGCCGTTCAAGGACTGGACGTGGGACGTCTTCGCCGCCCACGACACCACCGACCACGTGCAGGAGAATCAGAACGCCGTCCTCAAGAGCCAGGTGCAGAACCTGCTGAACGCACCCGATGGCGGCAACTCGATTTGCGCGGGGGGGTTCAACCCGTTCGGCGTCAATCACAGCACCGCAATTTCCGATGCGTGCGTGCGGTACATGACGACTACCGCCAACAGCACGGAAGATCTTAGCCAGACCACGTTCCAGGGCGTGCTGCAGGGCTCGATCGTCGAGCTGCCGGCCGGCAAGCTCGGGATGGCACTGCTCGCCGACCATCGTCGCAACACCTACGAATATCGTCCGGATTCGCAACTGGCCGCGCAGAACATCGAAGCCGTCATTGCCTCGCAGCCGACACAGGGCGCGATTTCGGTCGACGAGTTCGCGGCGCAGGTGGATATCCCGCTGCTGGCGGGCCTGCCGCTCGTGAACAAACTGAGTGTCGGGGCGGCGGCTCGTCGATCCGATTACTCCACCTCGGGCACCGTGAACAGCTACGAGGGTGACGTCCGCTGGGAGCCGACGACGAGCCTGCTGGTGCGCGGCGGGTATCAGCGAGCCGTGCGTGCGCCGAACATCGGTGAGCTGTTCGCCGCCGCGAGCGGTTCGCAGATCGCATTCGGTACACCGCCGGCGGCGATTGGCGATCCGTGCGATGTCCGTTCGAGTGCCCGCACGGGCGCTGGCGGGGCGAGCGTGCGCGCGCTCTGTCTGGCGCAGGGAATCCCCGGGGCGGTGATCGATAGCTACACGTTCCCAACCACTGCAACAGCCGGCACGACGAAGGGCAACCCGGATCTTCAGCCCGAGATCGCTGACACCTACAACTTCGGCCTGTCCTGGACGTCGGGCTTCGATTCGCCGCTGCTGAGTGGCATGAACGCGTCGATCGACTACTACAACATCAAGATCGACAAGGTCATCTC
>Ga0247777_1000093_pt1 | contig 24289 bp, 16 predicted proteins | sample UWRJL154409C5_FD_179937 | JGI IMG/M metagenome (GOLD analysis project Ga0247777, IMG submission 179937) | Plant litter microbial communities from Arlington Agricultural Research Station in Wisconsin, United States - UWRJ-L154-409C-5 | ecosystem: Environmental > Terrestrial > Plant litter >...
GTCGTGCACGACGGTCACCAGGCCGCCGACGACCAGGAGCGCGGGGAAGTACCACAGGGCGTTGTACAGTAGGCCGGCGGCGGCGCCGAGGAAGACGAGCAGGCGCGTCACCGGGTCGCTGATGGCCTTCTCGGCCAGCTGCACGCCCGCGAGCGCGATGATGCCGACTACGGATGCGTTGAGGCCCGATAGTAGCGCGAAGACGGGCCGCGGCAGCGTCTGCCCGATCTGGGCCACGCCGAGCGCGAGACCGAACATGCCAAGGGCGCCGGGGAGACTTATCGTCGGGGGGGCAGGGGCGGTCGCCGCATGTCAGCCAATTCTCTCCGTCGGGGCGGGCGGGGTGAGAAGGTGAGGGGCCTACCTCCACATCAGGAAGCCCAGCAGGGCCGAGGGGAAGCCGTCGTGGATCAGGTTGATGCAGTACAGCATCTTGGTGCTGGCCGGGCCCGAGATGGCCTGCGACACGGAAAAGAGCTCTTGGAACTTGGAGCCAACCACGGCGTCAGTGCCTACCTTGGTAGGCTTCTCGCACCGGTACGGCGGCGTAGTGGTAGCAACTCACCATCTGCTCCTCGATCCATTTGTGCCTCGCGACGAACTTGTCATGGAACTGAGTGCACCGAGACGCCGTCAGCGATCTTCTCCGCCAGGGACGTGAGCGTCGCGAACAAGGCCGTCCGTACAATCTTAAAGTGCACAGGCGGGCCGCCAAAGGCCGTCAGGCCCAAGTGCCAGTTGTTGCGGACCGTGTTGCTCAGGTGGCCGGCAAGGGCAGGCGTGAAAGCCTCGGTCCAGTCTTGCCAGCGGCGCTGCCAGCTGCGGATCGCCATATTCAGTTTCCCCTTGCGAAAGGCCCGCCGGAAAAATCCCTCGCCGTGCTGGAATGACTACGGCGCGGAGGAGAGGTATGTTAACCAGCAGAGCCGCAGCCGAGCGAGAGACGAGGCTTCTCCCTACTTATGTACTCCGTAACGACGCGAACCTCGAAATGTCCTTTGTTCTGTCACCCGACCGTTTCCGGCAAGGCTCAGCTTTGCTCGGCTTGAGCACGCCATGTCACCCCAGCAGAACACTACCCGAATCTGGGCAAGCCACCTCATTCAGCATCCAGTGCCCAGCGCCGCGTTTTTGTCATGAACATTACTCAGTAGTCGTGCGTGCCATATTTAGGTAGGCACTCTATCCCTGATGTTTTTACAGTACAGAACCCGAGCCTCGTGGGCTCGCCGGAGCCAGCATCAAAGTTGTCGAGCGCGTTACCAATACACCTCGAGAGGGGAACGCCCCGAGACGGACAACGCGTCTCCGCCAGAGGCCGTTTCCCCTGACCGTCGGCGAGGGTTCTCCCCGGAACCGACGAAAACGGACCATCCCTTTTCTAACCCTTTCCAGTCGCTTTTGGTTGCCGCACATGCAAGATCCGCGTCGGTCCGTTGGGACGTAGCGCAGTGTCCATAGCTTCTCCGCCTCCCCTGCCTCCCCTTGTTCACTGTAGAGGTAGGTAGATGTAGATATGACACGGTGAGGTGTGACGTCGACACAAGTCATCCTCCGGCCGATGTATGCATCTGAAATATGTCGTTTCTCCAATCTGCCTCGGAGCTTTCAGCGTCGCTTGGCCATGGATACGGCGTTCGGGTCGTAGTCCCAACCCCGCTTGCCCAGCCCCCCCTCGTACACGCTCGTCACCGACTCCTGCCACATGGCCGGCGTGATGAAGGTCGGCGCCGGCGCCGCGGGGTAAGGCTGGGTGGGCGCCGGATGGATGCCTTGCGGGAGGCCGGCGTGGACCGCCCGGATGTCGTCGATGGTGGGAACCTCTGGGGCACCTGAAGAGGGGGGAACACTTAGAGCACTGGTCTGGGTGCCAGCGGAGCTGGGCTGTGACTGGGCTTGAGGCGTACCAAACGTCGTGTTCCACTGCCTGTTTCCCAGCGTGTTAGCATCTCCAGCCCGTGAGGAGGGAACAGGGTGGGTTGACGGACGCAAATATCCGAGCCGGGTTCCAGCTCGACGTGCCCCCCAACGACATGTTTCCTGCCATTCCCGGCGGAGGCTGGCCGGCGGCCATCATGACCAACGACTGGCTACCCGGGGAGGGCTCGCTCTTCGTATCGAGCGGCCCCGCAGAGATAGGAGGCGAGATCGGATGGCTGCCGTAACCAAGATGCGAACCCCCCGGCTGATCAAAAGAGCCCTGTCGCGGCATCCCCGGCGGTACGCTGGCGTTGGACCGGGGCGTGGACGAGTATGTCCCTGGCTGCGGGCTGCCGTATGGCAGCTTCAGGACGAACGGCTTCCTTGTATCGACCGAGAAGGCCTCCCGCACAGAGTCGATCTGCCTTTGCATATCGGCCATGGGCCACGCCTTCATACACGTCTCCAGAATCCTCATGTGCCGCGTGAAGTAGTCGCGGGCATCTTTGTTCAACTCGGGGTCGGGGGATGTCAACGCCACCTGCAACGCATGTCAGTAAGCCGCCGCCGACTTTCGTCCGAGTGCGGTGGACGCACCAAGTGCAGTACAATGCAGGTGAGGACGCAATAGATGGTGAAGTTGACGCCGCGCTGCATGGACTGCAGCCCCACCAGTCCGAACGACTGCAGTATCGCCTCTTCGAGCTGGCAGAGCAACTTGGCCGAGGAATAGCAGATCAGCATGTGCTGCTTCCACTGGCCATCCGCGCCCGCCGGGTTCAGCACTTGTAGCTGAGGGCGGTGGAGCATGATGATGCTGAGGTGGTAATAAGAGTGCAAGTTTCCAATGAAGGGCGATGGTAGCCACGGCGGAGAGTCATCGGGTGAGAAGTTGACGGCCAGGTCGGGAGGAAGGTCGGTCAGCCACGCGTGGCAGGATGGATTGAGTTGCGTAAATTCGGGATCCGCGCCCCAGTCCTTATTCTTTTTGATCCGGGCGTAGACCCTGTTCATCCTCGAGACGTTGTTGACCACACGGGTGAAGTAGTTGAAGTTCCTCGATACTTGGTACTCGGCATCGTCGATACCCTGTCGTGGTATCCTCAGGTCTACCGAATCCTCGGTGACGGCAAGATCAGTCCGGCCTGTGCATGTTAGCGGAGATCTCGACAAATCCAGATGGGCGTGATGCGCAACTACCTTGGGGAGACCCTATCATGACCTCGCACACGAATACGGTCTGCCATATTCTGGTCTTCATCAAACACTCGGCGTGACTCGAGTTGCAGGGTCGGCCGGCCTTGTGGTCGGCAAAATGCTCGTCGAGTCCCAGGTCCTTGCCCATTTGAACACATTGTACAATAGCCATCCACGAGCGGTAATAGTAGCCTCTTTTCGGTGCGGCTTCTCGTGCCTTCAGCACAATCAGCAGCGCCTGGACTGTGCTCAGCCTTGGCACGTCGAGGAAGGAATCGGCGTGCTCTACACCTCATGTTAGCACGCCAACTCTCCAGGGAGACTTGGGAGGTGGTTCCGTACTGGAAGCGAGTGCCAACCACTGTTGCCCTTGGGCAGGATCGTCGGCCAAGCGACTGCCGATGGCAAAAATGGCCTCTAGAAGGAGTGGCGATATGGTCTCGCGGCTGGTGGCCCACTGGTGGAAAAAGAGAGAACGGTCTAATACCGGAACATAGGGGTGCACATGGGCAAAATACAGATCGAAATAATGAAGAATAGTCTCGTCGTCAGGCATAAGCGGGGGTGGGATGCGTATCTTGTGGCCCGGGCCGGCCACAAGTGGCGGTAAAGAGCTCTTGTAGTCGTCATCGTCGTCGTCGATTAAGGGGTCGTCGGTCCCGGTGTCCACCAGTGTCTTCTTGTTCAGGTAGGGGGCTAAAACCAACGTCAGGGGGGGAGTCGACAGACACGCGCGGGATCGAGTGTATACCTGTGCCGGCTTCGTTCATCCTGAGAGACCCCAGTAAGTCGGCCAAGTCGCCCGAGTACGAATCCTGGCTGTACGAATCGGGTGGCGAGTCGGGCTGCGAGAGCTGCCCTTGGGGTGGCGACGGAAACATGGGCTGGGCGGCGTAGGCAGAGTCGACGAGACCAACCTGTGGCGGAACCGTGGTGTAGTGGAGGTTGGCAGCCGGGTCAGAGTAGGGGACTTGGTGGTAGAGCGCGGTAGCGTCAGCAAACGAAGTCTGCGTTTGCGGCGCATACATGGCAGAGGATGTCGCGGGCGCCGGCTTCTGAGCGGGCACGGCTGCCAGCATCTGTTGGTTCGGCATGGTCGCGTGCTGCCGGAACACCTCCTGGACTGGAGTCGACTCGTACGTCGGCTCGGAGGCCGGGGCCGTCTCGTAGACCTCTGAGCCGTCGTAGCCGTTGGGCCGTACACAGTGCAGCTTGAGGCGGATACAGGCGGAGCAGGGCCAAGTGTTCGTGGTCGCGGCATCGCACTTGATCTTTCTCCTCCGACACCCCTCACATGCTCTCATCACTGCCCGCGCTGGTTAGCTTCGGGATGGTGGCCGCCAGATGTGGCCATGGTGGGCCTCTCACCCTTCAACCGTTTGTGGCGGTTGTGCTCGTCGACGAAGACATAATCTGCAGCGAAGCGTCAGAAATAGCGGAGGTCGGCTCTCGGGACTGTGCGCGCACTCTTTTGTGTCTCCCTAGGCTGTTGGTACGTCTGCTGCTGCTGCGGCGCAAAGGAAAAGGAGCCCATCTGGGCGCTCTGGGGCAGAAGCCGGCGGGTCGCGGGATCGTTGGACATGGCGACGGCGGCCCGCACGCGTGGCGGCGCCGAGGCTATCCTGCCTCGAGGCGCAACTGGCGGGAATTCCTCTACGTGCGCTGCCGGCGGACATGAGCAGCAGGCACCCTCTGGAGCTTGTCGACGCTCTGTAGGCACCGCAGCGCTGCGAGCGACGGGAGACCTACCGATGGGGTCTGACGTTTGGAAGAAAGTTGGACAGGCGAGATGTCGGCGAACGGATGAGGGGACATCTCGGGCCAGCTACTTGCCGTTGACTAGGACTGGCGGCGCCAACGCCTGTGCAGCACAGGCAGGAAAAGGCGGGCCAGGGGGGGGCTTACATACCCCTGTAGGCATGAAGGTATGGAGGAAAGCAGGGATGGAGGCGGTGGGCAGGGGGGCTGACGATGCGGTGATGCACCCACCACCCCCAAACCTCCTCCCACCGACCTCTCGCCAAGTGAAAAGGAACTTGCAGCCCGGCGGTGCATGACAAGGCGGTATCGAAAGAGCACACGGAGACACGCTGTCACGGCGCTCTGTACCCCCGAGCTGCCGCGACAGATTCTCAGCAGGCTGGGGACGCTGAGTCGCAGCGAACAGATCCCGCGTCTTCCGGCTCGGCAGCTGTCCAGTAGAATACCGAAAAGCCCTGATGATCTCGTTGGGAGGGCGGGCCAGGAGCCCCCAGCTGACCGAAGTGGCGGAATAACCACGTCGGCAGCAGAGCCGTTTGGTGTTAGGCATCGCCAATGTCGTTGATCTATCGCCCCCACCGTTTCATGGCGGTGCCCTCTCGAGGCAATCCACAGCCCGTGGCGTTCGGCGCTGACAACGGCCGCCAAAGTGATACCGTACACTACCTTCAGCCAGCTGTACCGGCGCTCTGGCGGCGGGGTGGCGGCTCTACTTCCTAAGTACCGAAAGTACCGTTGCTACCCTGGCAGTCAATAGTCGCTCCCGGGTGCCTCGCCTCTGCATATACGTACACACTGTATTTATCGTAGCACGTCAATGGATGGCGCGTGTGGCGCGGCGACTTTCTGGGGACAAATCCCTCGAGATGTAACGCTGGCGCCGGGGTTGCGGAGGCGCTGATCGGCCCTTTAGGGCTGGCCCCCGTTGTCACATGCGAGTCAGGGGCTAACAGAACTCGGTTTGGCGGCGGGGTCCTGCACGACTCCAAACAAACGTTGCCGAGGATGTCTCTTCACAGCAGCCCTTTTGTCCGCTGGCTGAGAACGTCGCATAGCCTCGGACGTCTCGGACCGATGACTGCCACCAAGATGCGCGCGGAGGGGGGTGAGCGCTGCGGAAGACTCCGGGGAGCCGATTCGCACTTGTTCGGCGGTCTCTGCGTACACCCAAAGCCATGACCTCCCAGGATCATGGTATAGCCCTCGCATGGATGATCCATGAAGGCGTCGAGGACGACTGCTCGTCGACGTCGCCGCGGTCGACTGGCCAAACTTGGCAAATCGACCTCCACTTTACCGAGCTGCCGAGGTACGCCGGGAACGCTCTAAGTCAAGCGGGGATCGGGATCCCCAGAGATCTCCACGGCGTTGGTAGCCTCTTCAGGACGTTGCCGCGAAGGCGACGGCATCCGCCGTGCTGTACCTGCTTGGAGCGGGTCGAACCCGCTGCCAGTGCCTGCCAGTCGCTGTTAGTGTACCGCTGCGGCATGGACGGTGGGCACTCCTTCAGCCTCTCGAGCCCGTTTCCACGGGGCTTCCATGCAGGGATCGTGGAAGCGTGAAGTACTGCATGTCTCACTCCGACTGACGGTCCTTGTCCCCGTCCCTGACGGAAGAGCCCCGGGCTGGCCGCGTAATTGCCCCAATATTTGGTGTGATCTTATCGTACTCGTTGCGGCGACGACGAGATGAGAGATGGGCTTTTCTAGAATACGGGAGATTGCCCGCGTTGTGGGCTCCCGCGGGCCTGGGAATTCCCAAATTAGAATACGGAGATTCCATTTGATCCATGGAGGAAATGAGATCGAGAGGTCTGTCTACTCGTAAGAACGAGGACGCAAGCTCAGACAGCCTGGGAAAGAACCTCGTCAATGCTAACAGATCCGAATAATGGAAGGCGCAGTGTCCTTCGCCTGCCTTCAGCTCTCTCGATCTCTTTTACACCGAAAAGTTGTAACCTTAACGTTAAGGTAGGAAGTACTATTTAAGTACAGATTAAATAGGGATTATTTACCACGTATTGAATTACTGTAGGTACTGTAGTACTTGATAAGCTTAGGGTGCCTTTTAGGGTCGCTAGTTACAGTAGGTGTCTGGCTAGGTACTGTAGGTACCTACCCACAGTGCTACTCAGGGTCCCTCTAGGCACCCGAGGCACCGGTCCTGTCGAGTTTTGAAGCGGTGTAATCCATTGCAACCGATTGGCCGATCGCGGAGGTGGCGACGGACATGCAGCGAGGTGGGTACGATCTTTCCAAACCTCACCCCGACGGATCTCTCGCCTTAATTGTGCAAAGACATCGAATCGCACACACGGTTAGCAATCGTGTAGCAGCATGGACGGTGAACTTCAGAACGCCAACCCTACCGTGCTCACCACAGCCGAGCTCCCCAGCCGTCGGCGCAATAAGACGGCGAGGCGGGGACCCGAATATCGCTTTGACGACATCCTCTCCCTAAAGCATGTCGCGCAGGCTTGGCGTCCACCAAAAGGCTTTTGCCCCTGGCCGGCTGATGATGACGACGAGGAGGACGAGTTCACCGAGGAGCCTATTGACGAGCAGGAGATTTACGGTATCGTCTAGGCCCCATCCTTGCCGCGCAGCAAAATAACGAGGCTGACCTTCAGCAGACCTCATTTCCAACATAACCGATCCGGAACACCCTCTCAGCCTGGGCCAGCTGTCCGTCGTCAACTTGCCTGACATCCACATCACCCCCCCTCCCTCGGGTGCAGACGACCCGGATGCCATCACCGAGGTGCTAGTCGACATTACGCCTACCGTCAACCACTGCTCGCTGGCCACCGTCCTCGGGCTGGCCGTCAAGGTCCGCCTCGACAACACGCTGCCACCCAATTACCGGGTCGACGTGAGGCTGAAGGAGGGGACCCATGCGTCCGACGAAGGCGTTACCAAGCAGCTGAGCGACAAGGAGCGAGTAGCGGCCGCCCTGGAGAACGACACCCTGCGAGGCGTCGTCGACAACATGCTCCAAGGTTGCAAGCAACCAGCAATCTGAACATCAGACGATAATTTAGGAGCCGCCCGCGAACCGCCTCTCCAAGAACAGCGCCCGGCCTAGGGAACCGGGCTCGAGGGCTACCGGGCTCGCTAACGAACGTGTCCACACTGTTGATGCAATTCATGCTTTGGCTTTTCTCATGCGAAGAAAACTTTGGCGGGCTGCCGAAACCGGTCACGTATCGAGTTCCCAACCACGGCCGTCATGCGGAAAGTTACCGGGTCCAAGGCGAAACCCAGCGCGCATCGTCCCATGATCTCCACAATTGAAGTCGATCCATGCGGTGGCCCATGCTCCTCGCTGTCGGGCGGTGCTAAAGGGCGGTCGGATCAATGCATAAAACCGCCATTCGATTTTTGATACTATTGGCGCCGTCCTGCTATGTCGCAACGGCCGGCCCCTGGAGTAGCAATACCATCAGTCACGACGTGGTCGGTTTTATATGTCGGTACCGCGGACGTGGAAATGGGATCCATCTCGGGTGCGCGGGAGCAGATTCGCGTCATGTCAGGGAACAGGGGCCCTTTGCCATGTGGCCTCGGATGTGCACTGCCGTTCGGCGGCCACGAGGCTTTCTGGGTATGCCTGGCCAAGGCCGGAGAAATTGCATCATCCTCTTTCTATTGACACAAACTTGCAACCCAAGCGACACCCCTATGCATCGCCGAAGTCCCCGCTGGCCAGCAGGTCCTTGTAGATCTCGGGCTCCATGAACTTGCCCACCGAGACATCCTCGCTGAGGCCCTTGCGCCGGCGCGTCTTGAGCACAAAGTCGCGTGCCGTCGCCTGTGCGCTGGCCTGCTGCAGCGGCCGCAATACGATGTCGCGGTCCAGGGGGTCCCCCGGCACAATGTTCCAGCGGTCAAAGACGAGGCTGACGGCCGCCTTGCCCTCGGTTGTGATGCGCAGCTCCGTCTCGAACCCGAACGAGTCGATGACGGGTAGCAAGCCGTCGACGCGGTACAGCGGCGTGCCCGCAACCGGGCCGTCGGTGAGTACGTGGCCGCGCCGCCGAGCGAGCGTGTTGTACACCTGCGCGGCCGAGTCCTTGGGCCCCGTCATAGAGACGGCGTAGACGGGCTCCATGAGGCGCGGCGATGCCAGCAGGAAGGAGCTGTAGCAGGCACGGCGGGCGGTAGGGATGATCTGGCCGCCGCCGCGGAAGATGGCTTCCGACGCCAGGGACACCTCCATGATCTTGAATTTGGTATTGCGGATGGCTACCCAGACCATTACGTTAGCCTTGTGTAAACAGCCGCGCTTGCAGGGATGCGAGGGATTAGGGCCTCGGAAGAGGGGGGGGACGGCGAGGACAGGGGTCGCAGCGAGGCTGCAAGGGGGTGATTGGAAGGAAGAGGGGACGGCAGCTTTTGCCGCACTGGCGGTCAGTGTCTGCCTCGTCGTCCCACCACGGCATTTTGAAGGACCGCGATCAAATCAGCCCATAATTAGGTGAACCGCCGTGTTGGAGGGTTCGTCCAGGGACGGTTGAAGGAAAAAAAGGAAAAAAACTTGTTCAGACGTTCGGGGAGCCCGTGGTTTTCTGACGCTCGACGCTGGACGATCTTGGACTGACGTTGTCGCCAGGCGCGCCAAGAGGCTCCCGCATGGGAACGGATCAGGCGACGACGGGGAAAGAAATAGGTACTCACGTTCTTCACAGAGGGGCCCTTCTCTAGCAGCCCAGCTGAAGCCTTGCCGTATCGACTCCTTCACCGTGTTCAGCAGCTTCTTGTCGACCTGCAGTTATGTCAGCCCGCAGCCATTTGTACAAAAGGGCCGATAGAAGACTCAGTGTGAAACGGAACCGCCTCCGCTCCGCCGAGCCCAGCCGCCACCGAGGCGAGCCCCTCGCAGAAAGGAAAATCGAGGGTATCGACAAGGAGAATCGTACCTCGCCCGGCAGTGTATCGTCCTGCAGGATATTGGGCCCCATTTCATCGGGACCAAACGCCCAGATGCTGCGCGCGGCAAGCAGGTCCCATTCGTGCTTCTCCTGGAAGAACTTGGCAATCTGGCGCACGGGATCCTTGATGCGGACAGCACCCGTCTCGATGTCGCGCGCGACGCCGTCCTCGAGCGGCTCGGCCACTATCGTAATGCGGTTCTTCTTGTTGGGCGTCGCCGTATAGCATTTGCGCGCCGACTCCTCCACCACGGTCTCGCAGAACCGTGTCACCGGATCTGACACTTTGATCTCCATGTCGGCGTAAAGTCGCCGAAGGTCGTGCAGGGCGCAGTCCATGTAAAGCTCCCCGGTGCCCAGGATGATGTGCTCGCCGGACTCCTCCACCTTGGTCGTGATGAGTGGGTAGCTCTTGTTGATCTTGCGGATACCGTCGAGCATCTTGGGCAGCTCCGAGGGGTTGATGGGCTCGACGGCCACCTTGAAGACGGGCTCGGTGAAATGCGTCACCGGTTTGAAAATGTAGGCGTCTTCGTCGTCCTCAAAATTCTTCTCCACGATGGTGGCCGACTTGACGATAGAGTTGTCCACGCCGCCCAGCAGAACCCAGTTCCCCGCAGGCACACCGTCCACGGGAAGGTTGTATCTCGTCTCGGATATCCAGACGTCCTGGATGGAGGCGAGTGCCATGTCCTCTTCATCGTCTATTGAGTAGCCCTCGCCGAGCACGCGGACTTCGGCGCCCGGCCGCGCGATGCCGCTCATCACGCGCCCGAACGAGTAGAAGCTTTTTGCGTCGGGCGCGTTGAAAAGCTTCGTCACCTGAACGATGAGAGGCCCATTCTGATCGCACGCCTTCATCGACTCGGCAACTTTGGTGTCCAGAGGTCCGGTATAGTATCGTTGGAGATGGTGCTCGGCAGCCGCGGTCGGCGACGGGATATGCTGGACCACCATGTCCACGAAACCGGTCGAGGGGCCGAAAAATTGCTCGCATACCAGTTTCAGCAGAACTTTGGCATCCGTCTTCAGCTGAAAGGGCTTCAAGACAATACCGAGCTTCGCCAGTGTCCCCCTGAGCTCCTCCGGGCTCTCGCCGATGGAATGCGAGAAGAGCTTATAGATGGGCTCCATCACGAAGTGAACGAATGACCTCTTCGCTCGGTCCTCGATGGGTTTCCGTGTGAACGACCGTTTCTTCGGGTTGAAGAAGACGTCCCCCCATAACCTCCGCGCGAAGTCGTCCGGGTCGATGCCCCCGAAACTCTCCGAGTACATTTTCGCAAAGGACCGCAGCGTAAAGCTCCAGCCCATCTCGGTGCAGGCAAAGAGAACGTTACCCTTCTCGGGGCTTAACCGGTTCTGTTCCGCCCGGCTCGGAAGAGCTTCCGTAATGACCTTGTTGACTTCCTCGATGGTGTGCTTTAGCTTGAAGTATGCGTCGTTGGGAGGCAGTTTCAGCTCCAATATCAGTCGGTCCACCTTGTTGACAACAAGCGTCAATGGGATATTCTCGATGACGGCGTGTCGTATGATCTTTTCTGCGTTGATTTGAACGCCTTCGATGACATCCACCACTAAGCAGACACCATCCACCAGCCGAAGACCGGCGGCCACCTCGTCGACAAAATTGACGTGCCCCGGCGTGTCGAGTATGTTGAAGAGGTGGGATTTGCCTCTTGTACCTTGGAGGACGAGGCTCATGGGCGAGGCCTTGATTGAGATTCCCCGTTCTCGCTCCAGTACGTGTATATCGGTGTACCTCAGCTGTTCTTCCCGCTTTTTTCCCGTCCGCTTCTCCAGCCGTTCGCTGATATCATGGGTTTCGAGGACCAACATGTCGAGAAAGGCCGTTTTGCCGTGATTCAGATGCCCAGCAAGCGCGATATTTCGTATTTGCTCCGGAAAGTTCATCAAGTCGGCCATAAAGGCTCGATCGAAGAAGACCCGGGGCACGTCGACCTCCTCGATGGTGAACTTCTTCTGCTCCACAGGAGCGACAATGGGCTCCGTAAGTGGTTGGGCATCCTCTTCTTCGACCAGCGTTTCTACCTCGGTTCCGTATACTTGAGCTGCTGTGGGGTAGTATTGCTTGTCTTCGTGGAGCACCACGGCATTCGACGGGCCTTCGTCTGTAGCAGGAAATCAGCTTCGCGCCCAAGCTTTCCGGGGTCGATGGGTCCACGAACCGTCAATTTCCATTAACTCTTGCCCCGTAGTCTCCGGCGCCCCTTCAGAGTATTCATCGAACCCGTAGCCGTCGCCGGTAGGGAGTCCACGTTCGGACTCCTCCTCGGAACCGTCATCCTCCTGCCCGATGAAGTTCCCAAATCTGAGAGAATGGTTAGTAGATTAATGGGCGCGGTTGCTATGGGAGTCCGCTTACTCGTCGTAGAGGTCATCCATCGCGTTGGTTGTCTTGCGCGATACCACGCGACACTGGAGTTCGGTGTGTTTGGGTTCCCAGGCGGAGGGGCGGTTCAGGTTGAGGTTGGAGCTCCAAAACTTCGGGCAAGGCTGATCCCGTTCCGCGATCCCATCACGTGTGAGGGCTGCAAGGCTGCGAAATCCATCGGCTCGGTCCCCTCGGACCCTTCCCGTTGTCGGACGGGTGGTGCGCCAGTCCGCCGAATCGGCGTTGGCCCCGCCGCAGCAGGGGCGATACAAAAGTTCATATGTAGGTACCTGCAGGTGCCAGGCGGTGAAGGCAGGCGGCTTGCGAAAGGGCGCGGAAGACAACTGAGCTCAACAGTTTTGGTGACCTGATTAATATACACAGAGAACATACAAGAGTTGAACATACACCCTTGGCCGTTCTTCTGTCACGGCGCTCAACATCACAGCCCGCGAGCGAGCGTTACCATGTCGAGCCTACCCCCGGTCTACATCATCTCCGTCGCCAGGACCCCAGTTGGGTCGTTCCTCGGGTGTGCAAGCCGCAGCTCGAACCCCGCCATCGGACCTAGCTAACGTAGGAGCTTCCAGCTCGCTGTCCAGCCTCAGTGCCATCCAACTCGGTGCGCACGCTATCAAAGGTAGATTCCGACCTCGCCGTGAGCAATTGATTCCCCGCGATGCTCACAAAGTCGCGCAGGGGCGGTGGAACGAGCCGGTGTCGACCCTAAGGATGTCGAAGAGGTCTTTTTCGGCAATGTGCTCTCCGCGAAGTGTGTTGCCGACCCCTTCCCCATTCCACCCGCCCACCCATACATGGTACTAACACACTCAAAGTCTGGGCCAAGCTCCTGCCCGCCAATGCGCCATCCGCGCCGGCCTCGCGGACACCACCGTCTGCACAACGGTAAACAAGGTTTGCGCGTCGGGACTTAAGGCCATCATCCTTGGTGCCCAGACCATCATCACAGGGAATGCCTCCGTCGTCGTCGCCGGCGGCACCGAATCTATGTCCAACACCCCCCACTACCTCCCGACCCTGCGAGGCGGCCAGAAGTACGGCAACGGAACCATTATCGACGGCGTCCTCAACGACGGGCTCACGGACGCCTATAAACAGGAGCACATGGGCCTGGCTGCCGAGCTCTGCAGCCAGGACCACGGCATCTCGCGCGAGGCGCAGGACGAGTACGCCATCAAGACGTATCAGCGCGCCCAGGAGGCCACGGAGGCGGGTGTCTTTAAGGAGATTATTCCCGTCGAAGTCTCGGGCGGCCGTGGCAAGCCGCCGGTCAAGGTGGATCGAGACGAGGAGGTCCGGAACCTCAACGTGGACAAGATGAAGGTTATAAAACCCGTCTTCAAGCCGGCTGGCGGTACCGTGACCGCCGCCAACGCCGCCCCGATCAACGACGGCGCCGCCGCAGTCGTCCTCGTGTCCGAGGCTAAGCTCAAAGAGCTGAATGTCAAGCCCATCGCCAAGATCCTGGGCTGGGGCGACGCTGCCCGCGAGCCCGAGCGCTTCACCACTGCCCCCGCCCTCGCGATCCCCAAGGCCATTAAGCACGCCGGCCTGACGGAGGCCGACGTCGACTACTACGAGATCAACGAGGCTTTCTCGGTCGTCGCCCTCGCCAACGTCCAGCTCCTCGGCCTCGACGCCGACAAGGTCAACGTCTTCGGCGGTTCCGTCGCCATCGGCCACCCGCTCGGCGCCTCTGGCGCCCGCATCCTCACCACGCTCACGACGGTGTTGCGCGAGAAAAAGGCCCGTATCGGCGTCGCCGGCATCTGCAACGGCGGCGGCGGCGCTTCGGCCCTCGTCATCGAAAACTTGCAGTGAGTCGTGCCTTGCGTGTGCGGATCTAGTGCGCCGCCCTGTCGGCCTCATCGTTACATACCACGTTTGTGTCGCTACACGGCAGCCAAAAGGGGGGCGTTGTATGCCTACACCAGAGCGCGGAGATGATGTCTAATACGAGCGCGGACCTGTCTACTAGGTCGGGGCCAGCTTCACGAGCTACTGCCAAGTCGAACCTGTAATCTTCTCTGTTAGGTGGTGGCGGTGGTGCGAGTACGGTACCTAGTGAAGCTCGGGCATACATGGCTGCTGGCAGGCTCGGCAGGACAGAGTTTTGTCCTCAATGACTACCTACCAACGGCGCGACATACGGTTGGAACCACTCAAAAGAAATAGCGAGGATTGTTACCGTTTGGAAGGGCGGGCAGACTTTCCTGCCGCTGCTCAGTTGGCTAAGGACCCGACGAGGCTGTGGTTGTGGTGTTTCGCAAGGCGGGATGACGGTTCCCCTCCACACGTGCGTACGTCATCATCGCCTTTGTTTCAAGTGGGCTGCGGCCACAGCATCTTCTGCCCACTCGGAAGCGATTTGCGACACGCCATCTCCCGTCATCTATCCACACCCGACTACCTACCCAGCCGACTTGCAAAGGCGACCATGAGGCCACTGATATACTGCGCCTTTGCATCTTTGAGCTCCATCGCCTGTTCGCAGCTGGCGGTGCCGGCGCTCCACCGATCGCCACCATTTGACGCCCAACATCCCATGATGGATCCCGTCGGGCCCGTGGTACCTCCAGGCGACGCGAAGCCCCCACCCTCGGACCAGGGTGGCACCAGCCCTGGCTCTGTGATGCTGTCCGATGTGATGGGCCGAGATCGAAGTATCAACATACTTGCGGGTTTTGTTCGGGATGTCGATTCGGTAGCGAAGAGACTCGATGATTCCTCCCAGAACACGACCGTCCTGGCACCCCTCAACTCTGCCATTGAGAAACTGCCCAGGAAACCATGGGAGGACCCCCGCGAATACGGCGCGCTCGGCACGGATGCCTATGAGGGAGAGGACGGGCAGGAGCGGGCGGAGAGGAACCTCAGAAGATTCGTCGAGGCGCATATCCTGCCAGTCAGCCCTTGGGCCGAGAAGCAGAAGACGAGGGCACTTGGGAGCGACAGGGACGTTTGGTGGGAAGAGAGGGACGGCACCAAAGTGGTAAGTTCGACGGTCTCGCCTCCATGTCCCTCCCACGCTCCGCCCGAAGGCACCGCTGACCCTTTTCGCAGATCCAACCCGACAATATCGAGGTAGTCAGCGTTGCAAGTTCGGTGGCCAATGGCCAGGTATGGATAATCAAGGGAGTTCGTAACTACGCATCATGAGAGACGGGCAGGGACAACGGCGCAGAGCCGGCCGCACGGCGGCCGGATAACAGGATTGGGTTGTCGATGAATATTCCCTATTGTGGATCCGGGCAGCTTTGGACCCTGCCAGCAGGCCGCAGCAGTTGCTGGAAACATGAGGACAAGGCTTCTAAAGGGTCGAAGAGACGGACCAAGAGCTCTGAAGCACAGGTTCGACGAGCACGTTTCGGATAGTGTTTAAAACAGAGTGACACGATGTCTGCCCTTTCCAGATTCTTGCTTCTTGCCAAGTACGAAGTACAGGTTCTACAGGAGGTACATTACTTCCACCTAATGGAGAACTCCACATTCCTCGCAGGGCTGCCAAAGCCTGTTGGCCGCCTCGCTGTGCGTCGAAGTTGTTTCCAACAAACCATCCATCGTCGCAACATCTGTCGTGTTGGCGAACTGCTGTCGACCAAAGCAATGCAACTTTGCTACCCTGGCTCGCCTGGGCACATCTGGCCGCAGCAGTTTTAGTATGGGTCAGTTGTGTACGTACGAGTAGTAGGGGGCCTGGTGGTTCAAACTTCCACGGCCTACCTTCGCGAGCTCAGATTCGCTCCCCGACAGGCCGGAGAATGACCGAGTTCCCACGGCCGATGGTGAGCGTGCTACGAGTAGTGCCTGCGTTCTCACTTCCACATCCTAGTCTGCGACGCAACCTGCCTATGTACCTACCCCGTATGTGTCTCTAGGAGTCTAGGTACCTACCTAGACACTTAATTTGATGAGCTTACAAGCGGTCATAGCTCGGGTCGCCTGTGGGCTATATAACTCCAGAAGAATACAGTCTCGATGCCACCGAGCATTAAGTCGCCATTTGACGCAATGTACATAGGGATGGTACGAGGGTACCTACCTCGGTAAGGAGGCGTATCCATCTATTGTGGCCACCGCGTCTTTGAAAGCGGCAAAAGTCTAACAAAGGCACCGGCTCTAGAGTCTTTGTACTCCGTACGGAATAGCTAGGTACTGGTTGTCCTCGTGCTATTCAGGGGCGAGGCGAGGTTTATCTGGCGAGCGAGCGAGACTATCCCTTATCGGCGCGGGCCGAGTGTTTTCCCGGCTAGCAGCGCTTATGGAGATCATGCGAATGGGACCCGCTCGCGGCTCAACAGCGCCCGGAATCGTTTGGGAAGCTCATGTCCACCTAAACTTGTCGACCAACGGGAGTTCGAGAGCTCAGTCCTTCACGCCCCGAGGTCTCGACTGCTCGATTAACAAGTTTCCTTGGAAGAGCAGACTAGTGTTCTTCGTCTGTCTACCGCCTTTTCCCAAAGTTCGAGAGCTGTAAGTCGACCCTTTCGCAACTGGGTCGGCTCCTGTCCAGCCGTGGCCGGCCAACCCCTTGCGCACACCATCATTCCGAGGGCGGTGAACACGCGCTTGTCATCTATCGAAACGTCCCTCAGATGAGTCGCTTGGCCTGGCAGAGTACCTTGTTGACGATTTTCCCTGTCCAGATGCTCGCCTGAATGATGAACAGCCAGTCGCACCTAGGCACGGCGTTCGAACGCGAGCGCGAGCGCGAGCGGGAGCTCGACGAGCAACGTCATCGCGCGATCCAACAGCAGGACGAAATCGCCCACCGAGAGCGAGAAAGAGAGCGTGAGCGCGAGCGCGAGCAAGCAGACCGACAACAACGGGAGCCGTATCCCTCGGGCACACCTCACCACAGCACTGCGGGCTCCATACCGATTCACCAACCCGTCGCCTCCCGCGTCGCGGGCGCCATTCATAGCCCTGGAGGGCTCCTGGCAAACCATGGCGGAGCGCCCCCGTCGATGCCTTTGGGTGCCCCTCCCGGACCCGCGAACTTTGGCGGGCCACTACACGGCGAGCCTCGGGGGCCGCTCCCCCATGCCCCCACGGCGTCAGCCAGCGACTCGCAGCAGCACATGTTCGCGCCGCTGGCACACAGCTCGGTGGCTCCGACCAGCTCCGTAGGGGGATCAAGCGGTCTGGATGCTTTTGGAGGGCCCCTTCAGCCCGAAGGTGCGCGAGTAGGCGCCCAACAACCCATTCTCAACGTGAGTCGTCTGCTAGCAACCCCTTCAACCCGTTGTCCGGACCTCGGTTTGCTTTCGCGATGGACTGCGATCTCCAGGCGGACGGTGGTGTATCGTTATCCAGAATATTCGCTTAACACCGTCCGTCATAAGGATGCACTTAGCTATTTGGACCAAGTGAAGGCCCAATTCAGCACCCGCCAGGAGGTCTACAACCGCTTTCTGGACATTATGAAGGACTTCAAGAGCCAGACGTAAGTGAAAGGGTCTCCCCTTCTGAAGCGTCGCAAGAAGCTGACCGGGATCGAAGAATCGATACACCGGGTGTCATTAGTCGCGTCTCCGATTTGTTCGCCGGCCATCCGAACCTCATCCAGGGCTTCAACACTTTCCTCCCACCTGGCTATAGGATCGAATGTGGTCTCGAGAACAACCCCAACAGCATCCGCGTCACGACACCGTCGGGCACGACTCTCCATTCGATCGGTCCCGGGCGGAACATGCAGCCGGAAACCTCTCAAGCACCCTCGGGGACGAGCTCGGCGTACCTTGGCCAGCGGGGCGGAAACTGGCCGCAAACCATCCAGCCCAGCATCGAAAGCCCCGAGCAACAGTTCAGCGCCCCAGCGCAGAACGGCGCGGGACTGTTCAATCAAGCACATAGCCAGGGCTCGACGTTTGACGGCCACGGGGCGCCTCCGAGCCAGGGCGGGCCTGCGTCGGGGCATCCCCCAGTCCGACACGCGCTTACCCCAACCCCGAAGGCTGCCCCCTTCGGCGCGAACGGAACCGCGACTCAGCAGGCCAACATGGAAAAGCGAGGCCCCGTTGAATTCAACCATGCGATCAGCTACGTGAACAAGATCAAAGTACGCCCCCCGGCGACCTGCAATGCTCGCCGCTAACCCTTGACAATAGACTCGATTCGAATCGGAGCCGAACATATACAAACAGTTCTTAGAGATCTTGCAAACCTACCAGCGGGAGCAGAAGCCCATCCAAGAGGTGTACGCACAAGTGACGACCTTGTTCAATAGCGCGCCAGACCTTCTTGAGGACTTCAAGCAGTTCCTCCCCGAGTCGGCAGCTCACGCCAGACCGGGCGGCGGGCGACCCTCTGACGAAGGTGCCGGTGTCAACGCCTTGGCGCAGTCGGCCCAGTCCAGTCATTCCGCGAGAGACGGACCGAAGATGCCTCCGGTGGGCAACTTTGCACCGCCTCCCAGCGCAGGCAAGGAGAACAAAAAGCGACCTCGCACAGACAAGCAACCGGCGTCCACGCCGCTGGTGGACATACCGACCTCGTCCGCTCGCACGATTCCTGCCGCCGGCAGTAGCAACAAGAGGGCCAAGCATTCCCACAAGGCCGTCGTTGACGGTCCCTCAGTCGAGCCCACGCTGACGCCGGTCATGCCCGAACCCCTCGCACCTATGTCGTATCACAGCGAGACGTCCGAAGGTCTACACTTCTTCGATCGGGTGAAGAAGCATCTTGGCAATCGAACGTCCATGTCCGAGTTCCTAAAACTCTGCAACATGTTCACCCAAGATCTGATCGACGTCAACGTCTTGATCACTAAAAGCCACCAGTTTCTTGGCGGGAATGCAGAACTCGTCGAGTGGCTGAAGAAGTTCGTTGGCTACAGACCTAGCGATGAGAACCTGGACAACCTGCCCGACCCACCCACGGGCAAAGTCTCGCTCAGCAACTGCCGTGGTTACGGTCCCAGCTATCGACTTCTCCCAAAGCGGGAGCGCCTCAAGCGCTGCAGCGGTCGCGACGAACTCTGTCACTCGGTTCTCAACGACGAATGGGCGTCGCATCCCACTTGGGCGTCGGAAGATTCCGGCTTTGTGGCACATCGGAAGAACGGCTTCGAGGAGGGCCTACATCGAATCGAAGAGGAACGCCACGACTACGACTTCTTCATCGAAGCCAACCAGAAGTGCATCCAGCTTCTGGAGCCTTTGGCGCAGCAGATGCTCACGCTGGCCCCGAACGAACGTCACAACTTCAAAATGCCGCCCGGTCTGGGCGGCCAAAGCACCTCAATCTACAAGCGTGTCCTAAAGAAGATATACGGTCCTGAGAAGGGTGCCGAGGTTGCCAACGACATGTTTGTTCACCCTTTTACTGTCGTGCCCATCGTCATGGCGCGGTTGAAACAAAAGGACGAAGAATGGCGTTTTACCCAGGTAGGTCACCTTGGAGGCTATTTCCCACCCCCCTCCCCCTGGCCACCGCCGTGGGCGCAAGGCGGGCTGACAGTATGAGTAGCGCGAATGGGAGAAAGTATGGCTGAGCCAGACGGAGGCGATGCACCTCAAGAGCCTCGACCACATGGGCATCCAGGTCAAAACGACGGACAAGCGCAACCTGTCTGCGAAACATCTGGTCGATGCCATCAAGACGAAGCATGAAGAGCAGCGTCGGCAGCGGAGCCTCCGGCAGAAGCCACCTCGGCACCAGTTCGAGTGGACTTTTGAAGACACAGGCGTCGTGCTCGACATGCTTCGCTTTACGGTGCTGTATACGATGAACAGTGGGGCCCATTCATCTACCGAGAAGGAGCGCATCATCGAGTTCTTCGAGACTTTTATTCCGCGGTTCTTCGACCTGCCGGACGACGCTGTCAACCAGCTGCTGAACGACATTGAACGCGAGTCGGGCGACGAGGACGGCGAGGAGGCCGCCCCGGCCGAAACCGCGAACGGTCGTAGCCGTCGCCATGGCAAGAAATCGGATCTCCTTCGCGGCGTGCTGGACCCGGGCCGCAACGGAAGTAAGTCGCGCACCCAAAAGGAAGACAGCGCCGCCTCGGGCTCCAAGGAGACGACGCCCGATATCGGGTCCGCCAACGAAGAGGAGATGGCAGATGCCCCCGACGACTCGGCCGTGCCCGAGGTGTCGAACGAGCGGTGGCTGCCGACTATCCCGCGAGCTACCGTCTTCGCCGGCGATAGCACGGCGCTGGACCCCGAACACGAACTCAAGGCCGATGGCTACTTCCCACGACAGTGGTACAACTTCTTCTGCAACCAGACCATTTTCGTCTTCTTCAGTATCTTCCACACGTTGTACAAGCGGCTAGCCGATGTCAAGGCGAGCAAGGAGAGCGTCCTGCAAGAGCACCGTCGCGAAAGAGTGGACAAGCCCAGCAAGCTGCTAGGCATGACGCACGACGAGATGAACTTCTTTGAGGACGACAACCCCGACAGCTTCTGGCCGCGCACGGTGGAGCTGATCGAAGATCTTCTCACGGCCGAGATCGATGAGGGTTACTACCAAAGTGTTCTTCGGCGTTACCATCTCCACAAGGGGTGGACGCTGTACACCATCGGCGACCTCCTACGCACCCTCTGTCGACAGGCCCTCGTCTGCAGCGTGGACTCGAAGGAGAAGACGCCGGAGCTGATCCAGCACTTCCTCCACAACCGCCAGCAAGAGGAGACCAGCTACCAAACCGAGATCAGCGAGCGCAAGTTTGCCGAGAAGTGCATCAAAGACGGCGAGATGTTCGTCATCTGCTGGGTGAGTCCACTTCCGCCCCGAGTCGACGACGCTCGGACCTAACGTGTGTCGCAGTACCCGGCCAAGAAGGGGGCCACGGTCCGCTGGCTGCAGCGAGACGAGACGACCTTCTACATGGAGGACATGGAGCTCCGCGAACGCTGGCAGTACTACATCTCGTCGTACATGCGGGTCGAGCCGACCGAGGGCGTCGCACGCGCCCGTCTGCAGAAATCGGTGCTGAGCCGCAACCTGCCAGCCTCGAGCGACGCCGACTCGGACAGCGGCGATGCGCGCAAGCCTCTGTCCTACAACGAAGGACTCATACTCCGCATCTGCGTCAACTCGTCCAAGATCGTGTACGAGCCCGACACCTCGGAGTACTTCATCTACAGCAGCGGTGCCGCTTCCGAGGAGGAACGGGCAAGACGCCTCGAGATGGGGCAGCGCGCCAGCCAGAAGCGCCGCGAGCAGTTCGAGGAGAAGATGGTCATGAATCTTCCCTGGATGAAGGACCTCAGCCGCGAGGAGGTTCAAAAGAAGACGGACGACTGCAACGTCTGGCTAAAGGGCGATGTCGCTGCTCAGCCGGCGACGGTCGCCGCTGCTGCCGCCGAGCCCGATAAGATGGATACCTCTGCCGAGTAACGGCCGGCGGCGGCGGGCCGTCGATGGCCTTGGCGACAAGCAGCCTGGTGGGGAGTTTGACCTGCGTTGGGTTGCCGAGCGCCGATACCCCCTCGGATGGATTTCTGTTTTGGTTTCCTGGGTCTGATCGGGGCCTCCTTTCGTCGGACACCAATGCTTCATTGGCAGTCCCAGCCACTCGAGACTGCGGAGGCCACCACGCCGGTTGTCACAGGGAGGGGGGCTCTGGATAGGGCTACGAGCAGCCAGCTGGCCAAAGTTCTCGTCTTTGTAAGATGGCAAGTCGGGGTGTGAAATGCTTTTTCGACAGCGATACATGGTATTAGGTGAAGGTAACAGCCACTCCTCCTTGACTGCGAGTGTTACGCTGCGGGATTCAGGCCGTAATTACGAGCTCGTTACGGCACTTGGAGTCCAGCGTACTTTGGTCCCGCAACTCGGAGGTTGTCACAAAATGGGTTTCCAAGGTGCAGGTTATAGCTGCCCCGGGATGAGGGAGGACAGAAGGGGGGCCATGAGCGTGGTGAACCCTGGCAGTCCTTGGGACAGATCGTCACGGGACTGCGGGCCAATCCCCGTGGGGGTCCATACCAGTAGGAGTTCTCCTAACATGTACGAATGGCTGTGCTGCTCGCCAAATACCTCTTCCACTCGAGCCAGGCTGTTCCGGCCCTCTGCAGGGAAGGACTTTCACATGCTACGGAGCGGAACAGGCAAAGAGGGCTTGAGAGGCTGAAGGCGACGGTAGCGCGAAGCTGAAGAAACCCCCGGGCTGTCATCTGACCTTCAGGGTTTGTGGGGGAAGATGCCGTGTGCCCTCGTGCCCTCGGCGGCGGGGGGTCTCGAGGCTGTGGCAGAACGCCTCCCGTTCACATGTGAAAGTGGGCAGTTCGTCAAGGCGGGACGCAAGCAGCGCTGTCACAAGCAGACGGGAGGGGGATCCTCGTTGCTGCAGGAGTCGAAGATACGAAAGAGACTCCTGTGGAGAGACGGGAACCTGCTGGGCGGAAATGCCAAAAGCACCCCCGTCCAGTCTCTGGGGTGCTGCGCAGCAGGATGCCCACATGGAGCGGAAGAGCCTCGGCTTGTCGCCGACTTGGAAGGTGGAGAGGCGGGGAGAGCCAAAGTCCGGGTTGGGAAAGTGGTCGCTGTACCGAGTACTCCGCATGGAGTTCCATCCATCCATCCATATGGCACCACAAGGCAATACTAAGGTCACTCAATTCCTTTGTTGAAGTCGAGTCCCATCTTGACCAAGAACAGCCCCTTTGTTTGTCGAGTCGTTCCGTCCCTGAGAGAGCGAAGACGACCCAAACGACCACCGCTTGACCTCGGCTCATCCCCCCTCCCCCCCCAAAGCTGCGCGAATCAGCGCGTCAGCATATCGGCTTAGTGGCTCGACGCTGGAACATCAGACCTCGGAACTGCCGACATCGAGACTCTTCACATTCCTCTCCCGGACGGCCCCATTCTCCTCCCTCGCCCCCAAAAGCCCCAGCCGCGTCCGTCCGTCACTCTATCCTGTTGTCGACCTGCACCGCTCCTGAATAGCAAGATCAAACATGGCACCGAGGGTCGTCGTAGTGGGAGGTGGACGTAAGTCTAGCGAACCCGAACCCGACGTCATGCATGCGTTGCCGGAGAAGCTCTGCTGACCAGAGTCGACCACAACGGCAGTGTCGGGACTGAGTGCTGCGCACACTATTTATCTGGCCGGCGGCAATGTCGTCGTGCTCGACAAGCAAGGTACGCAGAAGCATCGTGTCTCGTGCGGGCGAGAGCCGGGCTGACGGCCGTGGCCTCCCACAGGCTTTTTCGGAGGCAACTCGACCAAAGCTACCTCGGGCATCAACGGTGCTCTGACACGAACGCAGATCGACCACAAGATCCAGGACAGCGTCAAGCAATTCTACGATGATACCCTCAAGTCGGCTCGTGACAAGGCGAGGCCGGACCTCATCAAGGTATTAACCTACAAGAGCGCGGCCGCCGTCGAGTGGCTCCAGGACGTCTTCAACCTCGATTTGACGCTCGTCTCACGGTTGGGGTACGTTGAAACGCGCGCCCTTCGGCTCTAGGTCGTTGCTTACCCGTCCGAAGTGGACACTCGCAGCCCCGAACCCACCGTGGCCACGATGCCAAGTTTCCCGGCATGGCCATCACCTACGCCCTCATGCAGAGGCTCGAGGAGCTCGCCGAGACGGAGCCCGACCGGGTTCAGATTATCAAGAAAGCCCGCGTCACCGGACTGAGCAAGGACGGAAACACGATCACAGGTGTCACATACGAGTTTGGCGGCGAGGCCTGCGCCGTGGACGGCCCCGTCGTCCTCGCTACGGGGGGCTACGCTGCCGATTTCACCGACAGTTCGCTCTTGAAGAAGCACCGTCCCGACACGTTCGATCTCGCCACCACCAACGGCTCACACGCCACGGGCGACGGTCAAAAGATGGTCATGGAGATTGGCGGAAACGGCATCGACATGGACAAGGTGCAGGTACACCCCACCGGTCTGGTGGATCCCAAGGACCCCGGATCCAAGTGGAAGTTCCTGGCAGCCGAGGCGCTCCGCGGCGAGGGCGGTCTCCTCCTGAATGCGTCCGGCGATCGATTCTGCGACGAGCTGGGCCACCGCGACTACGTCTCGGGCATGATGTGGAAGGAGAAGGAGAAGGGCCAGTTTCCCATCCGCCTGGTGCTGAACTCGAAGGCGT
>Ga0247777_1000094_pt1 | contig 24042 bp, 31 predicted proteins | sample UWRJL154409C5_FD_179937 | JGI IMG/M metagenome (GOLD analysis project Ga0247777, IMG submission 179937) | Plant litter microbial communities from Arlington Agricultural Research Station in Wisconsin, United States - UWRJ-L154-409C-5 | ecosystem: Environmental > Terrestrial > Plant litter >...
TGTTCCCCTTTTGGCCGTTCCCGAGGGCCTCCAGACTTGAGTTGGGAGCGAAAGCGGCGTCTCTGGGCCCACTAGCCCTTTCAGGGGCTCCGGTCAGGGCAGAATCTGCCGCCACGCTGCTCACCCCACAGCCCTCATTAGGCAGATACTGACTCCTAGTGTCGCAGCCAGCCGCTGCGGTGCTTTGAACCCGGCCGGATAGGCATCGCGGCCAAGTCGGGCACGCTGAGCTACGAGGCCGTAGCGTCGACGACACGCGCGGGGCTGGGACAAAGCTTGTGTATCGGCGTCGGCGGCGATATCCTGCCGGGTACGGACCTGCGCGAGGCCCTGGAGGTGCTGGCGGCCGACGAGGAGACGGAGGGTATCGCCTTGATCGGGGAGATTGGCGGAACGGGGGAGTTGGATGCTGCCGAGTGGATTGGGGAGTACCACTCGAGAGTGAACGACCCGAAGTGAGTTGGCTCGATTCGTCAGCCGTGGGTAAAAGATTCTGACATGTGGAAAGGCCCATCGTCGCTCTGGTTGCCGGCATCAACGCCGCACCGGGGCGCATCATGGGGCATGCCGGTGCCTTCACAATCTTGGGGGAGCCGAGCGCTAGGACCAAGATTGCCGCGTTGGAGGCGGCCGGCGTCACCATGGTGAACCATCCTGAAGAGTTTGGCGAGGCGCTGAAGGCCCGGCTAGAGGCCAGAACGGGCAAAAGACCGTCCGTCGCCGCCGGGAGCAGCCCTTTCAACCCAGTTGGACAACGCCGGGCCATGCATACCGCCGGCCGAAGGGTGCTCGCCAGTGGCTCTCAAAGTGCGATGAGGCAAGGTCAACGGCGGCACCTGTACATCTCCGAGATCCAAGCATTCAACATGCTACGCGAACGGGGCTTCAACGCGGCCGAGTACTCAGGCCGAGGGACTCGAAAGTTCCTCGCCGTCGGCGTCGATAGGTCTTCGAGGATGCCTTGCGTTATCGCCTCACTGTCCACCGACGCAGATACGATGCATCAAGATGCCAAGCGGTTCCCCTTCGACTACCGGGTCGGCATCGACGGCCTGAGAGTCAACCGCATCGCCGAGCACCTGCGGCTCGGCCACGGCGCCGTCGATTCTCTCCGAAAGGTAGTGAGGGGCCTCGCTGCTCTTTTTTATGAGAAAGAAGCGTTTCTGCTCGAGACGAAGATAGTCGAGCGGCTCGGCGAGGTCAAAATCGTGAATGCATATTTTGGATTCGACGACGCCGCCTTCCGGACGGTTGGTCGCCAAGCCGATATTCGGGATTTGCGGAATCTTGCGGCCGAAGATCCGGTGGAGGTGGAAGCAGAGAAGAATGGCATCGTCTATATCAGGCTCGCGGGCGAAGGGACCATCGGTACACTCGTGAACGGCGCGGGGCTCGCCATGAACACCATCGACGGGCTTGCCGACCTGGGCGGGAGGTCGGCCAATTTCCTAGACACGGGCGGCCTGGCGACGAGCCAGACAGTCAAGAAGAGCTTCGAGGCGATATTGCGGGACCCCCGAGTGCGCGTCGTATTCGTCAACATCTTCGGTGGCTTGACGCTGGGCGACATGATCGCGAGGGGCATACTGCTGGCCTTCAAGGAGGTCGCCGTCCAGGTTCCTGTTGTTGTCCGTATAAGAGGTACGAACGAAGGCGAGGCGCAGGAGCTGATCGCCGAGAGCGGATTGCCCCTGTACGCGTTCGATTGCTTCCGAGACGCGGCAGCAAAGGCCATCGAGCTGGCGCGAAGATAGTGCGACCTCGCTGATTTCGGACAAGTCATACCCGTCGAACTGCAAATATCCACGATCCTTTCTGGAGAAAGGCTGCTAGGCTAGTCTCGCCCACGGCGGAACCCTCTTGCCCATGCTCAGCCGGGTGTCCTGGGTCGGTCCGACCGGTTGTGTTCGGGGCTGGGCCTTCCTTGACTACCTGGCCCAGGTCCAGTTGATGGATCTTCCACGCTCTCAGAACCCAGCCTAAGAAGCAGCGCCGGTATTAGCCTGCAGCTCCATAACTATTCGGATCTGTGGAAGGAGACTTGCACGACAGGAACGCCGCCAGGTATACAAACCCGACGAATATCTGGACGGGGAGATAACCATCCACTCCAGGCTTGCGAAGATTGAGCCCGATAACTTCGGCAACCGTCGCCGGTATAACCAAGACGAGCCAAAGGATAGAAAGACCTGACACAACAAGTCAGACCTCGAACGCTCGCATTCAGGGTTAAAGAGGGGGACAAGGCTGACCAGACGGCAAGAGCTGTAGCCCGATCACCTCTACGCCCAACGCTGCGACAGTGGCCCAAAGAACGCCGGCGAATGCTCCAAAGAGGCTGTAGACGATAGCCCCAGCAAGCGTCTTGCCCGCGAAGATCCAGAGGATAAGTGCCGCGATGGCCGCTAGAAGTGTCCCGAGAGCCGCGACGTTGATTCTGCCAAAGGAGTCACTCGCCAGCCCTATGACAGGCCGGCCAAGCCCTTGAGACACTTAGGCAGCTGTTAGCAACCAATAAACCAGCCCGAGGAACCATAAACTTACGGTTGAAGAGAGCGGCGAGCAAGGCACCTTGAGTGGCGGTGAGCCCAACGGCACGTCCATAGTCGGATATCGAGTAGACAACGATGGTATAACCCAACATGGAGAAGAAACCCCAGATCATGAACAAATAGAACTCGAGGCGTTTAAACAGCTGTTTGTGGAAGGCCACATGGACCGCACCCACCGCCGCGTTCCGGTCTCGTATCAGGAGACAGCAGACGCCGTTGACTACACAGACGATGACAGCAAGAATACGGAATGCCCATGCCAGGTCCAGATTTCGTATCACTTCAGCACCAAAGACAGTCAGTTATTGCCTTGTACGGAAAGGGGTCGAATAGGGGCAGGGCAAGCATCCGGCAGGAGACACTCGTCTTTGTTCCGTCTCCAGCATCATCGAAGGGAAGAAGGGGGCCTCCAGGGTTACATACTAGCATTTGTCGCCAAGGAGTAGATCAGGCCGCCGAACCCCGAACCGGATGCCGCGAGCGCGTTGGCGAAGGATCGACGCTTGGTAAACCACTGGGCGACGACGCTCACCGAGCCCACGAAGCAGAAGCCCATGCCGATTCCAAAGGCGACACCTTGGCTCAGGAGGAGATGCCATATCTCACTTGTGAAGGATGCGCCGATAAACGAGCAACTTGGGGGGCAGTCAATAGGTAGTGCTTGGCCAACACCAGCTCGGCTCGGCTCGTAGGTCTCAGGCTTACGTTTCAAAAAGTACTCCGACAGCAATGGTAACCCTTGTTCCGTAAACACGAATACATATCGTAGCGACGGGTGAGACCAGGAGTGCTATCTCACTGTTAGCTGCGTCTATTCGCCAGATACTTGAACCGTAGAAGTCACCTAACGACACTGATAGGCCACCGACAAGGGCGAACGTCGTGGGGTCCCCTCCGGCAAACACGTCAGAGTGAAGGTAGTACGCAAGGAAGACGGAATACGTCTTCCAGACTGTGTCAGCAGGGGGTGACATGTTACCGAGGCGGCACACATACCGAGTTCAATCCCCATGTATGCGCGTTTATGAGTGCGACACAGAGCACGACGACCCTGGGACCAGCGTTAGACACTCAAGCCCGACGAGCCAGATCGAGTAAGTCCTCTCACCAGCCATACCCTCCCTCTGTTCCGTCCAGGCTCGAAGCATCGTCGGGGGTAGGCCCATCCACCGCCATCTCTTTGTTTTCTGCTCCGGCCATCTCCCTCGCCGCGTTGGAGGGAGCCTTCGAGGTCGGACAATGGCCCGGGATCTCATCAAGACTACTCCTACGGCTCGGCTCTCCGGCTATGGCCCGCATGCTCGACCCAAAGGCCGAACTCCACTCACCTAGATGCGACGTGGGTACTCACGGGAATACCGAGGGTTGGGGAGGCTATTGCGGCGCTTTTGGTCGACCAGGGGGGATAGGCAACTGATGGGAGATCCGCGTCCTCATGGATGATCCATGTGCTAGAATGACTCAATCTCATAGAGGCCCCGAAGCCAAACAGTTGCGTTGCGCGTTGTCGGCTGCTGGGGCCGGGGCGTATTTTCAACGATCTCCCGATGACAACTTGACAGACCGTGGGAACGAGGACGGGGGGGCAACTTCGGTATACTTTGTAGGAAATTTACAGGGTAAGGTATTTATAAGAGATACTGGGCAGAACCAGGTAAAGGAGACTGCCAACTGCCGGTCTAGTGGCTTCGGGGTGGGTTCCCTCGGTTTCTTATGACATGACACTCGCCCCTCCCCGCAACTCGGGAAGGGGGTGGTTGACCCCGGCATCCGTGGCGGCGGCGAACCGGGGTTCGAGTACCATCCCAACGAGGTTCGCCTCCGGGAACGGCGTCCGGGTTGAAAACCGCGGGTGTCTCCCGCCATCCGAGCTCGGGGTCCCTCGGCTCCTCAGCTAGACAAAATCGAACTGGGAGGCCTGTCCACCTCCTGAGCTCGCGTGCCTTTCCCCCACGGAACGAAATGTACAAACGGGACAGCCGCTGAAGGTCGAGAAGTACATTTTACTTTGCAGACAAGGGTGGGAACTGGGCTCCTCGGGACCACGAAAAGATGGGAGGCAGACCGGGAATAAACGACGGGTCTCTGTTGGGCCCGAGGGCGCCTCTACCTACAGTACCAACCGTCGAGTGGTTTCCGCTTGACCTTGCGTGCTCGGCGGGCTCAAGTCTCGGCGTACGAGCAACTAACTCGGCCGTTGCATGACGGCCGGACGGACTTCCCTCGGCATCGAGTCTCGAGGCAAGCCCATGCCGGCGACCGGGGTATGGCATCGCGACGCGGCTCTGCGGGGACCAGCGGGTCGGTTCTTGTGCGTCGTCACGCGCCAGTGCCTCAGCTCCTCAGCAAGCAAGCCTCTACAGCAGTAGTGTCTCGTTTGTTGTCAGTACAAATGTGCGGACGTCCGGTCCGATCAAGACAGTGAAGGCAACACGGCTCGGACGGGTTTACCGCAGGAAGTCAGCGTGCAATCAATGGATCGGTCATGCCAAGACGCCACTTGAGTCATCCAAGTATAGCGTAAGGGCCCCTAGCGCTGCGCTTCTGCAAGGCTGTGGAACGGCGGAAATCCGGGGCTTCAGGCCTTTCGTTCGGCTAGCGGTTGTGAGAGTCAGTTGTCCAGTCAACCAGAAACATGACCCGCTGCCAGTAAATTGTCGGATGCAGAATTAAAAGACCCGATATTCCGGCCATGAAACAACACTTCGTCCTCGCAAGAACAACCGTCTCCCCGACCATCCATGTGACAGAACCCTAATGACCCTGCCTAGCAACCCTTCCGTCCCACATACACAGATGCCTGCACAGCAACAGTAAACAGTATCCTCTATTTATTATTGACCGGCGCCCAACCTTCACGGCCGCGCATACGAGCACATCGCTCTATTGCCGCCGACACCTCAAACGTCGCTGCCACACCCCTCCCACTCCCGAGAAACACTACCGGGAGACCCTTGTCTCCACCAGACGGCGTCATGCTGTCGCGCGCCAAGTCCAAGGAGCCGTCTTCCAAGAGGAAGGTCACGCCTCCGTCGCCTGGCTACATGTCGAACGATCAGTTCGGTGAGCCGCCCCTGCTGCCCGCGCGGGCAAAGGGTCATTGGCGATGTGCTGACGAGTCCGGCAGCATCCTACCTGGCAGATCTTCGAAACAACCGCGTCAACCGGCCGGGCGGCGCAAGACCCCAGCCGGGCCATTCTCGTACCGACTCGGGTCGCTCGTCCCTCGCACGCACGTCGCTCGGCACGCCGCCACTGTCCGACACGTCGTCGCTGCATCACAGAAGCCAGTCGGATGTGCCCAACCCCACCAAACGCCCTTCCATCTCAGCCAGCGTGTCCTCTCGGTACTCGACCATAAGCGGTCGGGGCAGAGACTACATCCCGCCGGCGTCGTCGGCTCCACCGTTGAAGCCCGGCGAGGTCGTCCCCAGCGATACCTACATCGAGAGGGGCCAACGATGGATGGAGAAGGAAGAGGCCTTCTCGCTGCGCCAGGCCATGGAGGACATGGACGTCAAAGACGAGCCGAAAGACGACCAAGACGAACGTCTCTACCAGGCAGCACTCTGCGAAGCCTCGGAGCTCGTCTACCAACACCAAAACGGCATCAAGCCACCCGAGCCAGACACGCCGTACCAGTACAAGTCGCATCTCCGCAAAAACAGCTACGCTCACGCCCGCACCGCCAGCACCGGCCGATACGGCGACAACGTCCGGCCCACCGGTCTGGCCAGAGACCCATCCTCCCGATCGGTTTCTGGTAGCTCCACCTCTAGTGACGGATACGGATCTCGGCGGAGCAGGCTCTCTTACGGTGCCGGCCCTGGCGACGACAGTGCCCGCCCGAGCGAAGACATGTCAAGGGACAACTCGGGAGAGTTTGTTCGCTCCAAGGCGTACACCGGCCTGGCCGGCGGACCGCGGCCCATGGCCAGCCACTCGGGCCGCCGGCGGAGCAGCATGAAGCGCAACATCAGCGGCGAGGTAGCCACCTCGTTTTCTGGGCAGCAGATATACGAAGACCCGGCCGCCGAGACCGGCATGGCGGCAGACAAGTCCGGGCTCGTTCCGCAACCGCTGGCGCTCAAGCCCAAGAACCCCCTGAACCGGGTGGTGCAGTTTGCGCCAGACGTGCCGCCCTCCCCCGAAACGCCTCCCTCCAAGGTGTCCAAAATCGTCTCCCGATTCGATATTCATCGCAACCCGCCCTCGCAGTCCCGCAATCCCCAATACACCACGAACTCTAAGGCCGGGCAGGCCGTTGAGCCGCAAGACATGCCTCGCAAGAACGGTGTGGAGATTCGCGGCGACGACATACGACAAGCAACGAGCATGCGGCTGAAAGACCGTAGCCCCAAGCTTCCGACGCCGTCGTACGTCAGCAACGCTCCCGGCCGCCCCATCGTAAGCTTTGACGCCAACTGGAAGGCGCCCGACGAGGCCACTGATAAGAAGCCAGACCCCCGAGAGGGAGGCTCCCTCGGCAGTAGCCGGGTCCGCGAGCTCCAGCCCCAGCACCGCCCCGAGCCTCAAGCCCAAGTCCCGTCTGTCCCTTCTATCACACTTACGGAGGATCATCAGCAGGCGCCGACGGCGTCTCCGCGCCGCCGTCCTGCGCCCTCTCGTCAAGTAGACGGACCGAGCATTCCCACCATCGCGGTATCAGAGCCCCAGGGTTCGATCCCCCGCATCGACGTCACCGACTTTACTCCGTCAGTGCCCACCATCGTCCTGCCGGACGACGAGACGGAGGGGCCCGGTATACCGGTCATCGTGACCCCGGACGACGGACCGAACATCCCCGTCGTCGTCACGCCGGCCGACAACGCCAGCGCGTCCCCATCGAGACGGCCACTCCCCGTACCCGGCACCAGCGGCGGCGCCAGCCGATCGCGAGCGCGGCCTCGAGCCCATTATTCTCCCGCGCCGCCGCCCGTCGGCGCGCGTGCCACCGCCCGCTGCCACGAGTGCCGCCACCCCATCGAAGGCCGCTTCGTTGCGCTGGCCGGCGTCTCGGCTCGCTTTCACCCGGGCTGCTTCACGTGCTACACGTGCGGCACGCCGCTGGAGGCGCTCGAGATCTCGCCCGAGCCCGATGCGGCGCGCGGCGCGCGCCTCGAGCGCCTCCGCCGCCGCGCTGCCGGCGACGTCCTCCCCGAGGATCCGGGCGAGACCATGGCCGAGGACGGCGACGACCGGCTGCGCTTCTACTGCCACCTCGACTGGCACGAGCTCTTCGCGCCGCGCTGCCGCCACTGCACCACGCCCATCCTGGGCGAGGGCGTCGTCGCCCTCGGCCACCACTACCACGTCGGCCACTTCTTCTGCGCCGAGTGCGGCGACCCCTTCGGTCCCGGCGCCACCCACATCGAGAAGGACGGCTACGCCTGGTGCGTCGCCTGCCAGACGCGCCGCACCGAGCGCCGCGCCCCGCGCTGCCGCGCCTGCGGCGAGGCCGCTCTCGGCCAGTACGTCCAGGCCCTCGGCGCCGAGTGGCACGACCGCTGCTTCCGCTGCGCCGTCTGCGAGGGCGGCTTCGACGACGGCCAGATCTTCCCGCGCGAGGGCAAGGGGGGTCTGCTGCAGGTCGTCTGCCGGCCCTGTCGGGAGAGGGAGCTGAAGGCGTAAATGCCCCAGGCAACCGCCCTGCCCCCCCCCCCTAGCTCGGTGGAGGCATCGTGGGTGGGCAGACGGCGCTTGCATAGGATAGGGAACGGAAGACATGGAATTATGAGGCGCGATTGCACGTGTGATGTTATGATGATTCGGCAGGGGCTGCATACGTCTTGCATTTGGTTGACTCAGGTGGGAAATGGATCGTTGGCGTGCTTGTTTTCACGATGGTCTCACGACGCGACGGTGTGGTTGATATCTTCGCTGTGATCCATCTTCACGACCATGTGCGAGTTGGCGGCGAGCCCGCTCGGGTCGCGAGACGCCACACCCTCCCGTTGCCAGCATTACGCACTTGCGAGAACCAGCATCTCACGCACGGCGGAACGAGATCTCTAGAGAAAGGACATGGAGAATTCCTTAAGACGTCTCGAGAAGGATGGAAAGCAGCCCGTGCGGATGCCGCCGCCCCGCCCCTCCCCCCGTGTCCAGACATGACTGCCTAAACTGTGTGCGAGAGATTTTCTCCGCACATGGCAATCCGCAAAAAAAGAACTCCCATCGCCGGACCGTCCGATATGATGCGAGTACCGCTTTCGCCGAGGTCATTCCATTTCCCCATGGCAACGCGCCGTCTCGCACTCTTCTATCCACACCCCACCCTCAAGCTCGTCACGTTTTCTGGGCCCTGAAACAGACACCGAGCATCAGACTAGGCGAGACGGAGATCAGATGCTTCTCAAAGACGAATAGCGCCGCCGACCTGCTCCTGGTGGACCTCCAGCGTATCCCCATCTTGCATCTCCAGCTATTGACGGGAGGGTTAGCTGATGCGTCTCCCCCCACGAGGGTTGAGGTTTCCTCTTCTGTATGGCAGAGCTTACCGAGTCAGGCGTGTCGGCAGCCTGGACACGTTGGCCCTCGAAGAGGAAGCGCACCGAGGTGATAGCCTTGCCTTGGCGCTCGCAAAAGGCCGTCATCAACTTCTCCAGCTTCGTGCTTCGCTTGATCTTGAAGAAGACCTCGTTGTTGTTGTCCGTGACCTTGATGTTGAGGTGCTCCGCGGCGCCGCTTGTGGGGCCCTCGCCGGGCGCGTTCTGGGCGCCGTTCTCGCCGTGGTCGGACATGGTGGTCGTGGTCGGGATTCTCGGTGGGTGGTTCAAGGCCTTTGGCTCTAGCTCTAGGCTGCGTTAGCTGTCTTGTCCGTTGGAAAGTCTTCGGAGACGGAGGCCACGCGCTGTAGATCTGCTGCGACGCCGATTTGGTGGGTTGCGATGGGTTAGGGTGGAGGAGGGATGGAGAAATCGGCGAAGGGCAGCTTGCACTTACTCTCCCGTGGGACTCGAGGTGCTGAGGACGAGGGTCACGCGAGGAGCAGAAGGTCCAGAGGTAAAGAGGAGTAGGGAGAATAGCGAGGTAAGGTACGGTGGAGAACGAAACAGAAAATCGAAATCGTGGTTCTGAGTGATGGAGGTTCGGGGTTCAAGTGGGTGGAGGTTGCGGAAAGGCTTGGTTGGGCAGGTGAATAAGGGATGGAGCAGGGTGGGGTTAAATGCTGCAAGCAGGTCATCGCAGCATCGGCTGCATCACGCCCGCCTTTGTTGACAGCACCAGGGTACCTACTGTACTGTACCTGCCAACTAGGTACCCAGTTACCCAGTTGAATGTTCCCTCCTGGATCCTTATGCTGGAAAGACTACTACTTTGCTACACATTTTCTGATACTTGCTTCCCTAGGTTGCTTAAGTTATCTCAGGGGAAGGACGGGAGCTGTTAGCCTACAGGTACACTCAGGGAGACTAGCACAGTGAGAGAGAGAGAGAGAGAGAGAGAGACGAGCTCTAGAATATGAAGCCTGCCTCTTGCTACGCTGTCGTTGCCTAGTTACCTTAGTAGGGTATGAGTTCCTGCATCTCTTTATTGCTCCTCCCGCACATGCCAGGACAGGGGGTTGTTAGGGAGACAAGAGCTACACCCAGTTCATGAAGCATCAGAAACCGGGCGCATGGAACGGTGGAGTGATGGCTGTCACGAAATAGCAGAAATCAGCTTGCAGTGGGCCTGGATAAAGTGGCACTCTACCTACAGCTGAGGCCTGGTAGGTACCGTGTTGGAAGGTACCTAGGTGCCTATGTAGGGTACAGAATACATGAAAGGATGCGAGGATGCGTCTCAATCTTAGCAAGCTCGCCCGACGTCTTGGTAACCTGACCGTAGCTGACCAAGGAGCCAAGTTCACAGGACATCGTAGTCGGAGTTAAGAATCGGAACAATGCCGTCATGGAAAAAGACGGAATACAGAGCCCTCGCCCCTCACATAATACAGTACTTTGTAAACACTCCATACAGCGTGAAACCCCTTGGTAACCAGAATTCCGCCCCTTGTCCAAGTAGGCTACAAGCCATCGCCACGCCACAGCAAAACCGTACACGGTACGCAAGCCAAGCTGGTGATCTTTGTTGAATGTTTGTATCCTCATTGAGGGGAACCTTCTCTTAATGGTCACCACCTTATAGAGTTTCCAGGACCTCTCTTCCGCCTTCATATCATTCATTTGTGACTGGTATTCTCAGTCATGTCATACATAGCCCTGCTGGATGCAGAGCAATTCTCTTCATCTGGGCAGACTGGTGGCTAACACGGTGACTGCTAGTCAAGTCCCACGCAGAGCCCAAGCCATCACACGTATATCATGGTAGGCTTTCTGAAGGGCAGCTGTCGAATGGGAGCTGACTGGCTGCGAGGCCCTCGATCAAGACCTCGCTGCGAAACCAGCTTGCCACCCACGAGCGGTTCGGCATTTCCCCTACTGTCTGGCAGTGGTGCAGCGTGACTGACAAGTGCCCATGCCTTGGGAGTAGTGTGCCATTCAAGGTTCGTCCCCAGCCAGTCTCAGCGCTCTAAGGACTAACATTGCCAGACTGTCTCGCAAAGAACAATTACAGCGAGCAAAAGTGCCAGAAGGCCGTCGATGCTCTTTACGAGTGCTGTCAGGCCTTCTACCAAAAGAAGGGCAACGACGCAACCACGGCTAGCTGTCCCAAGCCGGATCTGTTGCGGCTGAAGATGAGGCAGGCAGGTGAGAAATCATAGTAAGAAAGGAGAGGCGATGGAAAAATGTATCACTCGTCCATAGCCATTTGTCCACCCAAACTGAGGTGAGAATCAGGCAACTGCAAAGGAGAGTACATGCTTTCTCTTGGCCATCATTGAGCACGCAAGAGGTCCTTTGGACCTGAGCAAGTAGTGAAAGGTCTTGCTCCGAGACTCTAAGATGAAAGCCGTGTTGATGAAGAAGAAGAAGAAGAAGAAGAGGGGACGAAGCTCGGATTTTTTTTCCTGGCGAGGTTATGCTCGTGGTGGGGCAGGCGAGCACGGGCCGTTGCCGATACTGAGAAGTATCGCTACCTACAAACCAGCGCGGAAACCCGTCAGCCTCCACTTGACTTCTGGCAGCAATGGGAGGCTGAGGCTGAAATCGAAGTCCACAGTACATCGGGGCACCACCGAGTCAACGTTAGGCTGGCGAGGTCAGCTACTGTACTTCGTTCCAGGCCCCGTTCCAGTCGCCTTCGCGATCGCGTCGCAAGGCATCCCAAATACCAGTTGCCAGCGCCCGAGTCGACTTCGACAGCAGCAAAGCGGCGACGTAGCTTTCTGAAGCAGCCTCTCGATCTCACTCGATCTCAGCACAGCGCCTCGGTAGGTAAATTTACCGCGCCTGGGAATGCAGAGGTCCGAACCACGCCACGCCGGTGTCACCACTGCAGCGCGCTTGCAGCCGCCCAAGCCAATCCGCTCCACCGCGTCGCTTCGCGCCAATCCAGCCCAAGAGCATGGCGCCGGGTCTCGTAAGTACCATTCTCTCTACCTCCCTACCGAGTTATTGCCTGGCCGTGCCTACCCAGTCCCTCTGGCGGTGTCACCGTTTAGCTGAACATGGCCGATACACAGAGCGGGTTCCTCGACCCTACGAGGAATCTGGGCTTCATCGACGGCCGACGTCGAGCCCAATCTGACGAAGAGCTTGAAGGTAAGCCTTACTCGTACACCTTCCTCGGCCGAGACTCCATCTGACTTTCCGCGCAACGGCAGGTTTGCCCGCCGACGAGATGGCGCTACTCGAGGAGACGTACGAGGATAGCGAAATACAGGTCGGCGAGGAGGTCGAGGTTTTCGCGAGGTTCCTCGATGACTGCGGCGTGTCTCGGGGGTCGACGACCGAGCGGCGAGCCAACCTCTTCAAACTCGTCGACCAATACTACGACTTTGTCAACGATCGCGCCAAGGTGTTGCGAGAGCGAGAGCGTCTGGCGAAGGACGCCCGGGCCGGCGACGACAACTTTGACATGGACACCGACGACCTACTGCTACCTGCGCCCGACTCGACGGAGCTACAACGATGGGAGGAAGAGACGCAGACGTGGGATCTCCTGCGGCGGCTTCTTCCCCTGAGGTACCAAGACAAGGCCACCGCGGCTTGCCTATCCACAGGCGCGGACAGGCCTCCGCAGTCGCGGAGAGAATACTGGGCAGATTTCCTTCTCTCGGACCCGAAAGCCCGAGAACGAAAAACAGTCCTGGAATGGCTGCAGCGAAGCGCAAGTACCGGACCTGCCATCGATGATCTAGTAAAGGAACACGTGCGCAATGCCAATAGGGGAGATATTGTCGCCCATGGCTGGATTCACACCCGCGGCGAGATCAAAATGCACAAGCGACTGGTGGCGTCGTCCGAGCCCCTCCCCCCCGACGCAAGAGAGCTCGGCGATTCCAACCTGGAGGTCAGAGACAAGCTGGTGACGCAGCTGGACCCGGATGTGGTCAGCCGGCAGGGCCGGAAGCTGAAGAAGGAGGACAAGTTCTTCGAGATGGCCATCTGGCGGGGCTGTTACGAGCTCCTTCGACGGGGCAGCAGCATGACCAAGATACGAGACTGGTGCCAGGAGCGAACCGAGGTCTGGAGAGCGGCCACCGTCTCGGCTTTGCCCCTCTCCGATGGCGACGAGGAGGACGTTCCCAACTTCGACCCTTACCCTACCGTCCTCTGGAGGCGGATGTGCTCGAAGCTCGCCCAAGACGGCTCCATTCAGGACAAATTCGAGCGAGCCGCGTACGGCATCCTCGCGGGAGACGTCTCCAGCATCGACGCCGTCTGCGAGACTTGGGACGACTACACGTTTGCCAAGTACAACGCCGAGCTGCGAAGTCAGTTCGACGCCTATCTCGCCAAGCATTGCGACCCAGACGACGTGGAGTCCTTGTCCATGCTTCACGGCGACGTGATGACGCCCGCAGCATCGCGCGAACGAGAGCAACGCACGCGAAGCACCATCTCCACCCCCGCGAAGGCGCTGCAAGCCGCCATTATAGAGGATCGCCTGGACACTTACCTATACCAGCAGGGCCTCGCGCTCGCAGAAGAGGCCAATAAGGAGTCCCCCTCCTTGCTGATCCCCCCCCCGCACGGCGGCGTCAAAGCCGAGGATCGAACCAAGTACTTTGGAGGCACCGACTTTGCCGGACTCCGCATCCTGGCCCACATCCGTATCGTTCTCTCGGCTCTGGACGAGCTGGACGGGAAGGATGCTTGGGCCTCTCCGAGGTACGAGGTGGAGGAGCATGCTGTTGCCGCATACACTATCTTCCTCCGCCAAGCGCGCCTGGAAGAGCTGATCCCCTTGTATGCCTCCCGGCTGCAGGGTGAGCGGTGCTATGCCAACCTCTGCCGGAACCTAATCCATCTGGATTCGGTGAGTCGGCGGGAAGAACTCATTCATTTGATCGAGGCGCTGGGTCTGGACGTTGTCAGGTTTGTGACGAGCCAGCCTGCTCTTGTTCTGTCTCAAATCTTGGCCGAAAACAGGACCGGTTTGGGTGCCGAGAGGCCGCGGTTCTCGATCTTCCAAGACGACTCCCCCAACCTAAAATATGGTCGCCTGATCCAGCCCAACATCTTTGGTGTCGACTCGGATGACTCGGACGGCGTCCAGTGCGCTGACAGGAGAGACGAGGACCTGGTGCGGGCCATGGAGTGGTTGCTCCAGGTCGGAGGCCTCCTCGAAGAAACCTGCGCGGCCGGCGTCGGGATATACAAATATCTCCTCCGTGAGTCCGGCCAACCCCTCCGCGGTAGCCCTTGACTGACCAGGCGTAGTGAAGGGGCACTTGGATGCCGCGCGTCTGTTGCAGGCCCAGGTGCCGCTCTCCAAAATCATCAAACACAAGACCTCTTTCGGCCATGCCATCCGGGACGAGGCCGATCCCGCGTGGTGGGACGATCTTTTCGCGGACGCGGGCGTACCGGACCCGGAAGAGATGGACGAGGACTCCCAGGACGACACGGGGCATTCGAGGAGGGGGGTTGTTGCGGAGCTGGCCCAACCTCTGTGGGAACTCGAATGTCTCGTCAGCGCCCTCGACTGTTTGGAGACCACGGCGTATGTCGCTCTCGGCCACCAACAGTAAGGAAATACGTCCATACGTCCCTTCCTCGTTTAACCGCAGTGCAGGGATGCGACTAGAGATCGCGAGGTCGCCGTGAGCATCGACCGAAACGCCAAACTACTCAACGGCTTTATGAAGCCCCTTCTCAACCACTGGCTCCTGCACCCTGGAACAGAAGGTAAGTCCCCGCGGGCCCCTTTCCGCGGCCACGGCCGCTAACCACCTTTTCGCGTAGGTCCAGAGTATGCCGTCCTCCGTGAAATATACCTGCCCGAGGTCATCCTCGGCTATGCAAGCACCTTGCAGTTCGCGGGCACCACGACGTCGCGCGATTACTTGCTCGAGTGCATGGAGCTCTCGTCCGTCATCGCCGACCCTGACTCGGACCTGCCCACCCTCTTCGAACAGGCGGGCCGTCTCGAGGAGCTGCTGGCATCGTTTGCGTCGTGCAGCAAGGCCCTCGCCATCTGGACCAGCGACATGAAGAAGGGACCAGGCGCCAGCTCCAAGAAGTTACGCGAGCTCGGCTGGTCGCGCGAGCTGTGGGCCATCAAGTCTTGAACAGTGTGCGACGGCGGAGAGTTCGAGCCAACGGGCTGCCTCCTATCTAGGGGGAGTATGTGCCCATAAGGGTTGCGTATAACAGCATGATAAGCACACAGCTTGCAAACCTTGAGATACCACGATGTCTTGAGGTCCTGAAGGAAGGATCCGCCAAAAATGAAGAAGACAGGGGCGTTCAATGTACAAATCTATCAAAACGCCCAAATATGTGACTCTAGTGATATCCTACAGTACACCACCACCGGCAATAGATACAGATTATACACCACTACGGATAGTGCGAAGGCCATCCAGCTGGAGGAGCAGCCGACGCACGTGGCGCCGCAGCTCGTCGTAGCGGACATTTTCCCGCAAGCCCAGCCGGGGGCACTGCACCTCGACCTCACGGAGACCCTTCTTCCAAAGGGCTCCGATGACAATGACGACGGGGTAGCCAACGAGGCCGGCGTCTTTGAGTCGCCATGGCCCCGACAGCTCGGCGCGGTCGTCGAGGAGGACGTCGAGCGGCCCCGATTGTCCGGGGGCCGCGAGGACGTCGTAGACTTCTTCGGCGACGTCGCTCGCGATGTAGGGGAAGGGCACGACGACGACCTCGTAGGGCGCGATGGCGCGCGGCCAGGGGATGACGGCGCCGCCGGGCTCGCGGTTGGCGACGGCGCCGATGATGCGGCTCACGCCGATGCCGTGGCAGCCCATCTGCATCGGGGTCACGGTGCCGGCGCCCGCGGGCGGTTTGCTGCCAGCATCGCGGGCCTGGTCAACATCGTCCGACGGGCGGGCATCGGGGACCATAACGGTGGCGCCCAGGGCTGCCGAGTAGCGTGTGCCTAGGTGAAAGGTGTGGCCCAGCTCAATGGCAGTCTCGACGCTGAGCTGGCCTTCAGAGCAACGCGGACAGGGCCCGCCTTCCTGGACGCCAACGAGGTCCAAAGGGTTGCCGTCGCTGTCGGAGGTGCGCATGATCACATCCCATTTCTCCGCCACATCCTGAGGTTTCGCCGCTGCCGGGGCCGGCCAGTGCCGGCTGTGGTTCGTCCACGTCTCGTGGTTTCCGGCCGACTCGACACCGAGCAACCTCTTGTCGACAAGGTTGATCAGACGCGGTTTTGCCCGCATCGGCATGGGCTCATTCCCGGCAGCGTCTCCCGCAGGCGCACGTGGTGCGCGTAGTTCAGTCGCGCGAGCGAGCGCCGCCCTAAGCCGTTCCTCGTGGCCAAATTGGAGGCGCACACCGCCGCCCACGGCGGCTTCGACGTTGTGCACGTTGACGTTCCCAACGGTCCCGGCTTGCAGCACGCCAGACGAGTCCGGCCTGGCCAGCGGGTACCAGACGTTTACGACAGTATCCATATCGTTGGACACGCCGGTCGACACTCCAGCAGCAGATGAGTCCACGTTGGGCATGTCTGTCCCGGATTGGCCCTCTTGAGCCACCTCTATGTTCGCGGCGTATCCGCAACTACCGCACTTGACGACCTCGTCCTCGCCGGCGGGTGATATCATGTGATATTCGTGGCTGATGTCGCCGCCCATGTCCCCGGAGCTGGCCTCGGAGGACACGACTGGGATCCCCAGCTCGGCAAAGATGTTGTCGTAGGCGGCGCGGACCTGATTATACGTCGCCATGGCAGACGCGGTGGACACGTCAAAGGTGTAGAGATCCTTCATGGTGAACTCTCGGGCGCGGAGGAGGCCCTTCCGGGGGCGCAACTCGTCACGGTACTTGCGGGCTGTCCGTAACCGCTGAGTAAGGAACAGCCCGACAACGACAAAACGAGGGGGGCAAACGTACTAATCTGGTACAACCTGATCGGTAGGCTTTTGTAGGATCGGGTCGACGTCTTAACGAGCTTCGTGACCACTTCTTCATGAGTGGGAGAGAGCAGATATCTGCGTTTTTTCCGGTCCTCAAATTGAAATAGCTGTGTATCGACATCAGTGTATGCCCGCCGTATAGGACTGGCGGTGGTCTACCTCCTTGGCCGTGGTAAGTCGTCCGCTCTCTTCCCATAGTTTGACGGGGGCGATGCTCGACAAGGCTATCCTTGAGGCGCCTTCTCCAGTCAGCTGAGAGCACGGTGGTTTGCATCAAGGGCTTGGGTACCGCATACCTATTGATCTCATATGCTCATCAATCAAGGCCTCGATTTTGTTCTGCACCCGGAGTCCCAGGGGGAGAAGATGAAATATCCCAGACGTGGACTTGAGAGTGCGCAGGTCAGAAATCAGCCACAAGGGGGAGGGGGAGGGTAGTAATTCACCTGTTGTACCAGCCCGGCATGAACAAGCCTCACAAGCCCAGCTTCATAGCGTTAGCAGATTTCGACGTCTGGCTCCCAGTTGCCTGTAGGGAGGTATATCTCACGGTCATCTTCCTCCATGTCTTTGGCTGTCTTCTTGCTTTTCGACCGCTTAGACTCGATGTTGACCACGTTGGGCTCTGCTGTAGGGGTGGATGTGTGTGGTACCCATATTCGCGACAGCCGACTCCGCTTGTCGACGTGAAGACATCGGACCTGACAGGGTCAGTAAGGCCCCTAGGATGGTATCAGAGTCTGACAAACTGAGCAGGATGCTCCAGGAGCCAGAAACCACCGGCACACCAGCCGGGGGGTTGAGCTTATCCGTTGTGAGTTACGGTTGCCCCCCAGCACGTGGAGAACCCTACACCGTAAGGATGCCATTTCTGCCAGTGTTTCCGGAAGGGATGCCGTATCGCTGCAGTAGCCGTATTACTGCTCTATTACAAGCAGCTCTATACCGCGCAACATCATCTAAAGCTTAGGACCGCAGTGAACAGATGGGATTGATGAGGTGCAGGCCTGCTGCCGTCTTCAAGTGAGGTTGCCACTCATCGGTTTGATTGGATAGCCGGCTGGGTGTGAACATCAGCCTTGAGCTGCAGTCGGGCTCAGCCTTGCATAGACCCACTAAAAACTTTCAAGCTCCCCGCCCAAACCACACCCACTGAAATTTTTCTAGAGGTGCATCCCCTCCAGGTCAGACCTTGACTGGACTTTGCTCAAAGCAATTCAAACGACGCCTGGGCCGGAACCTTTGAATGACAATGGCACCGAATCGGAAGAACAAGTCGCAGCTACAGTCCTCGACAGCCTCTTTCGACAAGACAGCCCTGTCTAAGCTCACAGCAAAAATTGACCAGGATTTGACGGCGAAATCGAGCGATAGAAGCCACCGTGGAAAGCGGAAACGCCAGTCTGCGGAGGATGGGGAGTCAGGTCCGACGAAGAGACAAGTCCACACACGGGATCAACATCTCGAGAATGGGCACCCAGGGCCGGCTCATTCTGGCAAGGCCAAGGCCAACGGCAGGGGGAAGAAGGAGGTGCTTTTGGAAGAGATAAAAGCATTGGGGGGAGACGAAGCCGACTTGGACCTGGTCGCCGGAGTTGACTCTGATGCGGAAGAAGGTGCCGAGAAGACAGCGGAGCGCCCGCTTGACAACCGTTTCTCGGCCGAGTTGGCCAAGTTCGCTTCGGGACTTGGGTTCGAAAAGGTTCGGGGGGACGCTCTAGACGCCTCAGATCCCGAGGCAGAAGAAGAATCGGAGAATGAGGTCGAAGAAGACAGGGACTTCGAGGAAGAGAATGAGACTCCACCAGCATCACGGCCTGAACCTGCAGCGGACCATCTACGGCCTCGGACGTCGGGAAAGTTGGTCAGTAAGGACTCCGTCTGGATGAGCGCAAGTGACCACGGCATATCCGTGCTGACACTTTCTCAGGTCGTTGAGCCACGCCCCGACTGGCATGCCGTAGCACAAGCTCCTCTGCCATCTCCTCCTACGGATGATCTACGAAACGTCTCAGCGATCATCACGAGCCTCAAATCGTACGCAGGTGGACTCCTCGACGCCGATGCTTCAGAATACAAGGCCGCAGCGGCCTCGTCGTCCAATCGCCGTTTCATGTCGACCATCATGTCCTCGGGTACCATGTCGGACAAGGTATCGGCTCTGACCCTCGAAATCCAGGAGTCTCCCGTCCACAACGTCCGCGCCTTTGAAAATCTTCTGGGTCTTGCGGGCAAGAAGAACCGGGGGCAAGCGATGGCAGCCTTGGCCGCCCTGGTGGACCTGTTGGCCAACGGAGTGGTTCTCCCGGGGGACAGGCGGCTGCGTCCCTTTCAAGCCCAGCCGGGCCTTCTCGGAGCCTTGCAGTCGCAATCCAAGACGTCATGGACATCCGGACAGAAACTTCCAGGGAAGCTTACGCCTTCTCACTTGATCCTCTGGCACTTTGAAGACTGGCTCAAGGACGCGTACTTCAGGGTCGTTCAGCTTCTGGAAGTCTGGTCCAACGACGAGATCGAGTACTCCCGTTCACGGTCCCTCGACTTTGTGTTCAATCTTCTAAAGGAGAAACCCGAACAGGAGGCCAATCTGCTACGGCTGCTCGTGAACAAGTTGGGCGACCGTGAGCGGAAGATCGCTTCGCGCGCATCCTATTTGATCTTGCAACTCCTGAACATTCATCCAGGGATGAAGGCCATCGTCATTGATGCCGTCGAGCAGGAAGTTCTCCTACGACCAGGCCAAGCGGAACGCGCCAAGTACTATGCCATCACTACTCTGAACCAGACGATCCTCAGCGGCAAGGAGCCGTCCGTGGCCGACACCCTTGTGCGGATCTATTTCGAGCTGTTTCTTTCCATGCTGAAGAGCGGCGCCCTGGGAGCGGTAGACCTCCCGGCGGACGACAACCTCACGGGCGACAAAAAAGCAGGCGGCAAGCATCGAAAGAGGAGAAACCAGAGACGAGACGAAAAGAAGAGCACCTCCGAGGGGGATGTTGCGGAGAAACTGGTGTCCGCCATTCTGACAGGCGTGAACCGCGCCATCCCCTTCGCGATGACGGATGAATCCACGTGCGCTCCCAACTCCTTCTCGCCCTCCTTCCTGCCAGTAACTAACGGTAGCCCTTAGGCTGGGAAAGCATCTGGACACGCTGTTCAGGATAACGCACTCATCCAACTTCAACACCAGCATCCAAGCCCTGATGCTCATCCATCAAGTCGCCGTAACCAAGCATCTGGCTGTCGAGCGATTCTATCGAACCCTTTACGAGTCTCTCTTGGACCCCCGTCTGGTTACGTCTTCCAAACAGGCCCTGTACCTTAATCTCCTCTACCGTTCGCTCAAGAACGATGTGGACGTCCGACGGGTCAAGGCGTTCGTCAAGAGAATGCTCCAGGTCGTGTCGCTACACCAGGCGTCTTTCACCTGCGGGATCCTTTACCTGATTGCCGAGCTGGGAACTACCTTCCCCGACCTGAAGACGCTTTTGACCGAACCGGAGCAGGATGACGACGACGGAGAAGAGGTGTTCAGGGATGTGGTCGAGGGCGGCGAGATGAACGGCGACGGGGAGCCCTCGGAGCCTGCCACGAAAGGGGCCGTCTACGATGGACGGAAGAGGGATCCGGAGTACAGCAATGCCCAGCGTAGCTGCCTCTGGGAGTTGGTGAGTCTTCAACCCGACGACTCACGCTCGGGTCCGGGACTGACACGCGCAGATGCCGTACCTGGAGCATTTCCACCCTTCGGTGGCAGCATTCGCTTCCAATCTCCTGGTTCCACAAACTTCACTCCCCAAACCGGACCTTGCCAACCACACCCTGATCCATTTCCTGGACAAGTTTGTGTACCGCAACGCCAAGTCGGGCGAAGCCAAGAGAGGTGCCTCCATCATGCAGCCTGTCCACACCACCGGCTCTTCCGCCCACATCGTGGCGTCCGGGAAGGTCGGAGCCACGCAACAGGAGTCGGTCAATTCGGCGGCCTTCTGGAACAAGAAGGTGGAAAACGTCGCAGCGGAGGACATTTTCTTCCACGAGTACTTCTCGCGGGTCAGCAAGCCGGGCAAGGCGGAGAAAGCGAAGGACGCCGATTCGGACGGCAGCGGCTCGGAGCACGAGGACGAAATCTGGAAGGCGCTGGTGGACTCCCGCCCCGAGCTCGAGGGAGACGGCGACGCGGCCGAGGTAGACATGAGCGAGGACGACGACGACGATCTCGGGTCGCTGCTCGAAATGTCCGACAGCGACGAGGAGGAAGGATCCGACGAGGACGACGGCGAGGCATTCCCGGCCGACGAGGATGTCGCGCCTAGCGAGTTCAGCGACGAGGACGCAAGGTCGGGCTCAGAGGACGGAGAGGACCACGCAACGTCCCGGAAGACCACGACCAAGACAGGCCGGCTGCGGAGGAAGGAACTCAAGGCTCTGCCTATGTTCGCCTCGGTCGATGACTACGCCGCCATGCTCGGCGAGGAGCCGGATGAAGACTTCCGATGAGGGAGGGACACGCGCGAGGTGTGGGAAGTAGAATCATTGGTCGACCAATCCAGTGTTCAAGTACCTAGGACAGAAGAGAAGCCAATTCCCCATCCCTTTCCTCGTCTAGAGCTACCAGCGCCCATGGGTATCAATCTCTTCCGGCGCCCCCGTCGTGCCTCCCGTTCGACGGCGGTGAGGCAGTGCAGTCAAGGCTGGCGGCCCCCCTACGAGTCGAACCAGTCCAGCTCGTCCTTCTGGGTGAAGATGGCACGATACGTCTTGCCCCCCGACTCGTCCTCCTTCTCCTCGGTGTAGAAGCTGTGGAACTTGTGCTCCGAGTTGGGGCCTCCGTCGAAGGCGCGGAAGTGGATATAGGAGGGGCCCGACTCCGGGGCGGCAGGGATGCGCAGCTTGCCAAAGATGATGACGCCGTAGGCCGTCTGGGCGACACGCACCTCCTTGAAGTCGTCCGAGGTGAAGCCGGCGAGGTCCTGATCGCTGAGGTCCGACTGTGAAGGGGGGGGGGGGATTCAGCCGTGGAGTTCAGGGCTAACCGAGGTGCGAGGGGCGGGAGGGAGAAGACATACCACGGCCTGGAAGTACTCGGGCTCGTGCTCTGGGAGCGGGTTAGGCTTGCAAGACGGCGGGCGGGCGAGGCTCAATGAGGAGGAGGGAGCTCACTATCGTGCTTGTGGCGCAGCTTGATGAGCTCCTTCTTGAGCTCCTGCTCAATGTCCTTGAACACCTTGATGGACTCCTCCTTGGGCGGGTGAGCCGGGCCGAGGTCGGCGGTCTCCTTGGTGGCCTGGGTTGTGCAGCTTAGCAAAGTGCTTCCGTCTTTTCTCCCTGCGGCGAGGCGCGGAAGCTCACCATAGCGATGGTTTCGGGGATGTCTACGACGTTTGGTGTTGAGATCTAGGAAGGCTGTTCTAGGAGTTTGTGGGTTGCCGGTGGTGAGGAGACAGCCAAGGATCTGGGCAGACGACCGTCTTAAGTACTCGCGAGCCCAGTTGGTCTCACAATCTCAGCTCCGGGCCAAGATCAAGGGCGGGATCAGGGAACCTGCCAGGGGCGGCGTTGTCTGACCTGATGACATGATGCCATCAATGCGGGGGCGCTGCTGGTTCGAGCTGCCCCGCCCCGCCGGCCCTGGATCTGCGGAGCTGCGTCACTGGCTCCCAGGGCTGCAGGCTCTCGCAGCTTTCATGCAGTCCAGCGAAGAGGGGCATCCAACCAGCGCTTCATCACGCCGACGGGCACGTGGGCGTGGGACGGGACGATGGCGTCTTTTGCCGGAGTCGTGGACGGGTTACGACAGTCGTGCAAGGTCACGCCCTCGCCTCTTGGTAGAATTGCCTCCTCTACTCCCGAGTGAAACGAGCGCGTCCGGTCGACGTCGGACCGTCCGAAGAGCAGCCCGGCATTCGGGTTACGGCCGTCATCTCCCTGCCCGCCGTCGCCTGTCACCCGTAGCCGTCGCGAGTCGTCGCTGACGCGGCTTTGATGTCCACGACGCGACGTTGACAAAAATGAAGGCGTTGGTATGGTGTAATATGGTGCGAGGCCCCAATTTTGCAGGACGGGTGCTACTGTACCGATTATCACTTGCTTGGACCGTGTTGCCTCATGGAGGACGAGGTTACTAGGCTGCCTCTCAGCTGCTTCTGTCGTCCTCCCGGAGAGCGGCACATACTATAGTACCATCTCCTTGCGGCCGTGACCCGAAAACCGCTTGATTGCATGTGCCTGATGCGTACCTCTGATACTGTCAAACTGCTCTGTTCTCTTGCGAGAACTCACCCTCTGCGATGTCTGTTGTATCACAGCTCGGAGTCATAGTCAACCCCTTGTGATCCCCATTAACGTCCCACCAGGTGACGTGGTTTCCCCGGCTCTGACAAGCTGACGACTGAATGTCGTAGACGATCGATGAGGTGGCCTACCTAGGACGGACGGTGCCGCCATCCCCAGCGGCTTGTCCACAAGGCCCGACAACGGCTTGGACCATGGCGTCGACGAGGCCATACCGGCGAGAGTTGATTTCCCAGTAGGAGATCTGTTGTTCGCTGATACTGCGTTCCGGCCGCCGTTGAACGGGGTGGATGACATTCGCGGTCTGCACACTCGCGCCTGGCCCTGATATACCTTCGCTCGCTTCGGTACCTAGTATTTATACGAAGGCGTCCAGTGAAAATCAGCATGGGGGTTCTTGAGGTTGGCTCGCCCTTTCCTAGACATTCCGGTCCCCCTGTTCTTTGGCCCGTATCTTATACTCCAAGTCAAGTCCAGGTGTCTTCCACCAGCAGTCAACCCGGCACCCCCCAAGGTCTGGGGCAGGTGGCTCCTCCATCTCTTGGTTTGCAGTGAACATCTTCGAGGCTTCGATGTACAATCCGGCTCTGCTGGTCAATGATCGCTTCCCCGAGACGAGCGAGTTCGGGCCGGTTCGCTCATCGCGTCTGCGCCGAGTAGGCCGATCCGACGCGTCGGGGACGAGGAAGAGACGCTTCTCATCTCATTAGGGGAGGATGATTGCAGCTGGCTGGATCCCCTAATATGGGGCCC
>Ga0247777_1000095_pt1 | contig 23692 bp, 14 predicted proteins | sample UWRJL154409C5_FD_179937 | JGI IMG/M metagenome (GOLD analysis project Ga0247777, IMG submission 179937) | Plant litter microbial communities from Arlington Agricultural Research Station in Wisconsin, United States - UWRJ-L154-409C-5 | ecosystem: Environmental > Terrestrial > Plant litter >...
CGATCCCGTTCGATAACGTGATCGTCATCGGCAGGGCCCGACTCCTGGACGGCTTGGTCGACGTCGTTGTACACCTCGACGGTGGCCTTGGTGGACGAACGTGGGAGAAAGGCGCGCGAGTGATGCATCTTGGCGGCGCGCTGCTTCCGGTCGCGCACCCTCTCCCTCTCAAACTCTCGGCTCAGTTGCTCGAAGTGCCGAGCCAACGACGACACCTTCGACTCCTTTTTCTTATGCACGTACCGCGGGATGGACGATTGGCCGGCTTTCCTATGGTTCTTCAACGCGCCCAGGCCGATGCGGTCGGTAAACTTCTTCTCCGTCTTGACAGGACTCTCGGCCGTTGCCGCTTGGGCCTCGGTGGCACCCGTCGTCTCGAACATCTTACCATCCTTGGTGGAGAGTGGTTTCGTTTCCCTCCCCAGCCCCTGTTTTACGAAGCTAGACTGGGTCCTCGGAAGGCCACCGCCCACGGGATGGGACGTTGCTCGCGTCATAGGCGGTGAAACGTTCAACCCCGTCCTTCGGGAAGTAGCCCGGTCCTGAACCGCTCGCGAGCTCATTTCTTGGCCATTATCTGGCCCGAGGTTGGTCGCGGGTTTGTCTGCATAGGAGGAGTGGTACTGTTTCCGCAACTGCTCGACCTTCTCGGGCAGCGATGGCGACGCCGGGCCGACGGCTTCGATGGCATCCGAGGCGGAGCTCGCGGGGGTTGGCCCCGGCCCCTGTCGGTTGGGGGGCTTAGGCGTTTGCAGGGTGATGTCTCGCGGATGAATCACACTCTTCGGCAGGGTAGGGGAGCCCGGGGCAGTCGCCAAGTCGAGGGGCTCTACCCGCTCCAACGCCGCCGAGGCTTCGTCGAGCAGCTTCTCCTTCTGTTCATCGCAATTCGGGTCGTCGGCCGCGGCGTCCGCTACAGAACCGGTGGCCGCTTCCAGCGGCGATCCGACGGATGCTTCTTCCACCTTCTCGTCGATCTCAGTAATGCTATTCTGAGTCGTCGGGGGGGTCGTCTTATCGTCGCTTTCGGAGCCGAAGGAAGCGATCGAGGTGCCGTCGGTAGCGGTACTCGCCGTCGCGAGCGACTCCTTGGACTCGTTGTCGGTGAACATCTTCCTCAGCTGGATCAGCGTCAACTGGCGGACGTCCTTGTCGGAGAGAAAGTCGGCTTCGAACTTGGCGAAGGCCGTGTCCCACTCGGTCACCCGTTCCAGCATCTCGCGAATGACGGCGTTCAGGGGGATGATTTCGTAGTACTTGGACCCCATGTACGCCTCCTGTAGACGCTTGACCAAGAGGGGTTGGTCGTCTTGAGCCTTCTTGGTAAGCCGCTCGACTTCGGCCTTGCAAAGTTCCGCCTTCTCTGGGAGTACGCTGTCGATCCTGATGCTCTTGATCCGGGTCTTGACCGAGCTCATAAAGCGAACCCAGCGGTCCCGGGATTTAATAAATGTCTCGTTCTTGAGTTGGAGATCCAGCTCGACTCTCCAAGTGACCCGCGCCCGCGGCCCGACAATCTCGAGGAGGTCGATGGGGTCGTAGTGCACCCGGACGGTCGATCCGCGGTAATGGAAGTAGCGGATGTGGTCCTTCTGGTGGTCATGCGGGCATTCGGCCCCGTGCATCTGGAGACCGCGACACCAAAAGGACAGTTCGAGGTACTTGCCGAAGGAATACTTCCAGGTGCTGTGCGACATGGCGATGACACCGAGATCCTTTTTGCACACCTTACAATAATTCCACATGAAGATGTCGTTGGCCATCTTGTCCTCGTCGGCTTCGACGTCGACCGGCATGGGCGAGTCTCGCTCGACGAAAAAGGTGATCCGGGCCTCGTCGTGGACGTACGTTCGGTGATGTTGCCACATTTGTCGGTCACACCCGTTGGAAAAGCAGACTTGATCGGCGCTCTCACACAGGTCCTCGACGAACTGACCCAGCGTACAGTCCGCCACCATGGTGCCGTGGACGTCGGGGCGCTCCTCGTAGAATCCAATGGCCACCAGGCCGGGTTCCGTACAGGGGATCTTGGTGTCGGTGCAGACGACCGAATAGAGAACGACGATGTTCTGGTGAGAGTACGGGTCGAACAGATCCAAGTTTCCCTGGATGTAGTTCTCCCACTGCTTCGACTGCGTGACGTAGTTGTACCAGGCCTTGTCGTACTCGGCGTCATGGACCGCATGCAGGACTTCCATGATCTGGCGCGGCGCCTTCTGACCAATCTCGTGGACCATCTCGGGCTTGATGAGCTGGAACCTCTGTGGCTCGGCTTTCTCCTTCTCACCCTGCTCCTCGATGATGTCCTGGTCCCGCAGACGTTTCAGGTACACCAACCGCCTCTCCTGCTCGCGGGACTTCATCAAGAGGTATGGCTGCGGGAACTTGACGAAGGGAGAGGCGGACAGGATTTTCGTCTCGTATTTGGCCACCATGTCGCTGTAGAAGGTGGGCGCCGGAATGTCCTCGGGGACTTGGTTTTCGTTCCCCGTGTGCGCATGCGACTCGTGGAGAGAGATCTGCTTCTTCTTCGCGGGGTCCGGAGAGCCCGTCTCATCGACACCGTCCTTCACCTCCGGCAAGGCATCCTCGCCCGAGCCTTCCTCTCCACGCCGGCTGGCTGCTTCGGACTCTTCGGGGCCAAGGGCAGCGAGGGAATTGACCTCGACGGCCCCGCAAGCGGCGGCGGATGTGATGCCCTCGTTCGTGGTCTCCTGTGCCTTCGGTGGGGTGGGCAGATCCTCCAGTTCGTCGGGAATCCGGATGAACTCGTCCCGCATCAAACACGACTCCAGCTTCAGGTTGTACACCACATACGCCATAAACTCCGTAATCCTCTTCATCCGGCGGAGAACCTCGGTGGAGGCACCCCGAAGAGCGATGGTGCACCCGAGCTTGCTGTCGCAACCGGAGATGAAGATGTACGTCTTCTTCCGGCCGGGAAAGTCGCTGTTGGCGAACGTCTTGACTTCGAAGCCCCCGACCTGTCCAATGTCCTTTGGCAGGGCCAGCATGTCCAGCGACGTCATGATGTCCGATCCGGTGCACCTGGAGACCGCTTCGATGACGGATGGCTTGACGTTGTACACTACGGCAATGTTGGCCTCGGCGAGATACTGGAGCGCCACACCGGCGACGCTCTTCTCGGCCAGGAGCACCTGGGGCCGCAAGTTGATGATTCGATTGGCGACCATCCGCAAGTACTCCTTCTCCTGCTCGATGACGGGCTGCAGGCTCATGAAGTGTTGCTGCTGCTGCCGCTGGTACTCGATGGGAAAGGAGATGATGACCACCCTTGGCCCGGCAATGCTCCGGGGCATGCTCTTGAGCGCAAGGTTTTTGGTGAAGATGACACCTGAGACGTAACTAGTGTCGCCTGGTTTCCCACCCGGTATCTTCTTGAGCTTGACGTAGTGTCGAACGTCCATGGCGTCTCCGTTCCGGGCGTCAGGGTCGACATCATCGGAGCACTTGACCAGAATGGGGATCAGTGCTCTCTCCCACGCTGATGGGTTTGGGATCTCGGCGTCTTGTAAGAGCTGGCGGTACAGCAGCTTCACATGCTTGAGACTCGACGCACTCAGCCGCTGAGATAGGGGCTTTTCGTCCTTGATCGCGGTGCTTCTTGTCAACTTTGTTGACTCAAGGGCCGACGAGCTATCGAACACGGCCAGGGCTTCCGTCGACAGCGTCGGACCCTTGAAGATGACCGACTTGGGGCGGGGAGAGTGCAGGTGGTGTTGACTGGCGCTTGTGGTACTCAGGTTCCTTCTCCTGGGTGGTCTTGGGTGGCCCAGGGTGCTGCCGGATGGCCCGTTCCCGTCGTTCGGTGCGCCCCTACTGGTAAAGCTGAGTCCGCTGATGCTCTTGTCACCCGGACGCATGCGATGCCTCCGCCCAGCACTCAAAAACGGCCCAAAGTTTGTCTTCTCAGGGTCCAGGCTGGAAGGCATGATATCGCTGCTTGCCATGGTGGCAAATATGCTCATCTCCTCGTCCCCGCTTGACTCCTCAGACATGTAAGGGGCGAGATCTGGGTCGATGATGTTGTCATCATGGAAAGCCGGCAGCTTGGACTTGGTTCCGATCTCATCCGACAGCGTGTTGCGGAATGGGGCTCGGTCCTCGGCAGGGGATCTGAACCTGCCGTGGTAATTATGCCTGGAGTGGTGGCGTTTGTGACCGGAGGACTGCGGCCGCCCAGAAGTGAGAGACTTGAGCGACCGCGAGGAGCTAGGGCGACTGAGCTGCGGGGCGTCGATCTCGAGGATGGCGGAGTGGCGGTTGGAAGGATCTCCTATTCGACGTGTCGCCGGTATGGCCATCATGGGAGTCGCGACCGTTCTCCCGCCACTGGGGTTTTCCGGTCGCTCGGCCATGCTCATCTCCTCGTCGGCCCTCGATCTTGTGGCCGCCGCCGGTGTCTTCGTAGTTCTCGAGCGCAGTATCGCCGGCAGGTATGGCTCATCCGCCGATTCCTCAGACCCGCTGTCGTACCTCCTGTTGATGATATCCAGACAGGTCTTGCAGACTCGTAAGTTGCCGGGAACGCCGAACTTATCTCCCGAGATGGTTGAGGTACACTTGGAGTCGAATATGCATCCACACGTCCGACAGTGGTGCTTGCGACGGAATGCCGAGAACTGGTCACCGCACAGGAAACACTCCTTGCAGATCTCGTCCGCCATCCAGAATTCCTTGCTAAGAACTTGTTTGCGCATGAGCTCCAGTCGCGCATTTACCATGTCGGGTGCTCCTTCGTTGGTGGTTGTGCCTGGAATCCGCATCATCCCCGACTTCAGTTGTTTAGGCAACTCGTCATGGGCGAAGGACTCGTGATGGACCGAGTTGTGTGCCGAGGTGTTGATGGGGCTTGGTTCAGCTGTGCCCCTCTCCGTTGATGATGACTTAGAACGGCGGTCTACCGCAGGCACAGAACGCGCGATTCGATCTATGACTGCTGGCTTTCTCATGGCCTCGCGCGGGGAGAGACCGGAATCGTGACTTGGCAGCCTCAATTCGGCTGCCTGTGTGTTGGCCGTGGAGATCGGAGTGAGCCTGGCGGAACCAACGCCCACATCGGAACTACCGTCGACACTCAAGCTGTCCTCCCTCTTCGAGCGCTTGGTGGTCCCAGACCGATCGTGCGCCATACCGGCTCTCGGATCCGCCACATCCTGTAGACTGGAACTGGCCGACATGTGGGTTGGCTGCGGGCCGTCTGACGGCCTGCTGATACTCGCCCTGCCGGTCCGGTGTCCTTCTGTCTCCTCGGTTCTCGACATGGCGGCTCTCGACGGCTCTTTGAATGCCCCGACGGAGACGGCGGCGATGGCGGGGTCGAGGACGGTGGAAGCGGTGGCTTTCGCAATCTTGGGGGGATGTACGGCGCTGGAGGCGGTGGACTTCGAAGTAGTCATGGTGGTGACGGATGATGCCTTGGAGGAATGAAGAATCTGAGAATGGCTGTCGGCCGTGATGACACCCGAGGACGTGGTGGCCGTCATCGGCGCGTCTGACGAGATTGCCGAGGTGAACGTTGCGTTGGTAGCGCCACTCTCTCCTCTCGGGAGGGACGCGGCCATGCCCTTGTTTCCAGAGTTTGAACTCCTCGTCGTGGCCGCGTCGTGGTTGTCCCCTTCATCGGTCCCTTGAGCGGCGGGTTTGCCAGCCACACCCACGGCCTCTTTTATCCGACTATACAGCCCGCTGAGCCCTTGCTGGACGAGATCGCCCGTCGAGCCTTTCGACTCGTCCGCGGGAGCGCCAGCCGGTGGAGGGCCGAAGTCGTTAAAGGCCGTCATGACATCGGACTGGCTCGCGGCGATGTGGATCTTGTCGAGTGCGTGGGAAAACTGTTCCCTGTCCACTGGGGAGGACACCGAGACACTGTTGAGGGAATCTCGACGAGATCTCTTGTCGGCCGACGACGAGACAGTGGCGGGAGACTTCGGGCCGTGCTTGGACGCGTTGCTTTCCGCCATCTTGAACGAGACGGGAGAGCATCCCCAGCACGACGACGGCAAAGAGAACGACGAGGTTGTCAACAGAGTCCCTGAACAGCGGAAAGGCGACTCAGTGTATTCATCGGGTCTGGCTTGGCGTCCCCCTCGCCATGTCCTCCCTGCTTATCTAGCAGGCATCCGCCAAACGCAGCACTGACAAACGTCACAGCTCCGAATCTGCAAACAGGGCGGGCGGGTCAAGCGAAGGAGGCGCGTCCTCGAGGTGGCAGGCCGCGAAGAAGGGACTAGGGTGAAAGAAGGAGTTCACAGGGTCGTCTGTCTCGCCGCGAAGCCCTTCAGCAGTTGTGGCAAGACATGGCGTCAGCAGCCTAGAGGGGATGCAGCTGTCCGCGTGCCTGGACGGCCCGGACAGATTGGGTGGACCGCGGGGCCAGGGGCGTTTTCCACATGCTTCCAGGTTGCACGCCAGAGGGTGACGGGATCCTTGCAACAGCATTAACTTGGCAACAGCTACATCTGCGGCAGTGTACGTGACACCCCACCAGAACAGTGCGGATTACAAAGTATTCCTCCTGATGGTAACGGCTTGGCTGTTAGTCCCTGCCCCTCGGCTGTCGTCCACATACCTAGGTACTCCGAACGGACTGCACGAATCCGCCATTTGCTAAGTACATACGGACGCCATCCTCCCCCGCTTTCCATGCTAGGGAAACCGGCCAGACGGACCCCACTCGGACGTCTCCTGGACCGAGCGCGTCTCCCGGCGATTCGACGCGACTGCATTTGCATCCACCACCAGCAAAACGAACCAAGGGAGCTTCGGTGCTAGAATCCCAGGGAGAAAGACAAATTCTGGTAAGGGCCGACCTCTATGGCTCGATTGTTACTTGACGGATAGTCTCTGACTTTAATGTTAACTTAGCTTGACGACGTCTTCCGCCTTCCTAATAGGAAACTCCCTCCTAACACGATACCCCCTGGGGCAGGCAGGACATTTCGTATCCAGAAGGCATCAACGCCGTTCACACAAACTACCACTACTCCATACCGTTGCCACTTTCCCACATATGCCACCTCCTCGGTTATGCAGTAGAGGATGGCTGGTCTTCGAGAGGGCGAGAGAGACCAGGCGGGACAGCCGTTATCCATCGGGAGTGGCACGGTGAAGCCTCGAGTTGTGCGGATCCCAGACGACCAGAAACAACTGTTGGACAGTGCCGAGTCGTGGTTCGAAAACCTGCGCCAGCACCCGCATGGTCATTTAAACATTCCAGGCTCCGTGTATACCGGCCTGATACAGCTCGAAGAACGGAAGAAGGAGAGGGCGACGAGACATCAGCAACCATCTCCAACACAACCTCCAGCTCGACTGATAGACAAACACTCACCCAGCGCGCAGGTCGTCCATCATAAGGCACCCAGGTCTAGGGAACTCGAAACTACGCCAAAATCTACAACTCGCAAGGATGTGGGGAGCGACGCAGATTCGGCCACCAGCTGGTCCGCCAGTCCCTCCCGTCAAGAGTTCCCTTCTCCCACCCCACCCAGGATCTCCCCGGTCACGAAAGAGGACAAGCTTGCCCCACGTCCGCAACCCGTGCGACGAGAGCCCATCAACTATCCCTCCAGTGACGGCGGCTCCCAGCCCGAGTTGGACATCGAGGTTCCTGGTGCGATTCGTGCCGCTCCTGGTGCCGTCGACCCTCCCCCGCAACAGCAAGTCTTGAACATCCCGGGGCTAGAATCCAACTCAAGTACGCCGTCAGCTCAGATCATGCCCTCGAATTGCCACGGGACACGCACTCCAGCAGACAAGTCGAAACGGCGTGTCCACCTTCACAAGAAACTCGACTTCTCGGAGACGCAGGTGGTGGAAGAGAGACAAACCTTTTCGCCCTTGGGCCTGACGCCGTCGAACCTGCTGCCGTCGCTTCCCGACGACAGTCGCCGTGGCCCGTCTGTGCTTGGAGTTCTCACAATGCCACAACAGACACCGTCCAATGAATGGTCTCACAGCACAACGAAGGAAACACCTGCTGTCCTACCTGTGTCTCCATTTCCTCGCCAGCCAAGCAGGAGCCCGACACGCAAAACCTACGGGCCGCGGGAGAGCCTCGAGGTTTTGATTTCTGTTCAACAGGGCGAGCGTGTTCAGCATGGGGATGCGTCTGGCTCGGACAGTGCCAGTGTCCACGCGACGAATATGGACGAAACAATCATCGTCCCACCAACGCTGGAAACTCAGTCACCCTTTAGGACGTATTCGAAGGCCTATCCCGACTACACGGGTAACGAAGACGACTTCATCAGGGGGGTTTCGTACGTGGGCAGTCAGCAAGCATCCGCACAGCTCGCAAGCTTTCTCTACGACGATGTCATCAGAGCCTTCTCTGAGGATTTCATTCCCTACCTCCAACACACGATTGAGGATCCACCCATGGTATTGTGGAAGTGGTACAACCGGCACGTTAAGACGCTGCGCTACAAGAGAAATATCGTGACTTCTGATACCCTCGATGGTATTTTGAGGTTCTACGAAAAGGAAATAGCAGTCATCGTCGGCCAGCCACAGGACTTGGTCTTGAGAGGATGGCGACACTCTACGACGAGCCGTTCGTCGTCTCGAAGTGTTCAAGAGGATCCGGAGGAGGCTCAGAACGACGAAAAGACGAGAGTGGTATCAGGCAACCAAGGGCAGCCTCTTAGGACATCTATCCCGGACGCGACCACCGAGAGCGATCATGCGATGCGGGCAACCACCCCTACCCGCCGTTCCGAGGCCGAGGCTACACCAGTGTCCTCTAGTCCCCCCCCGAGCTGCATTCCAGATTCCCAGGCCACCGTCCCGTCAGGAGCAGCGGGGCAACCACAAAAATCACTGCAATCGAACCCGTCTCCCCGTCTCACCCACAACACCCGAAACACCCAAAGGCCCGGCTCCTCCTCCCCCCTCCAAAAAGAGCATGACATGATATTAGCACCCGAGCACCGTCCACAGGAGAGGGGACCCAAGCGATTCTTCATTTCCCAGATTCCTCCCGAGCCATCGTCTGAGTGGAAGAGACCACGGCGTGGGTCATTCGCCCCGGAGTCATCCTATGCGCAGGAGACTAGACTCTCCCAGGGACCACAAGTGGCAAGCCCGTCCGTGGAGGTGACCCGTCATGCATCTGGGTCGTGTTCCGCAGTCTCACCCGCTAGCTCTATGGGTGGCAAGGTGATGAAGACGATGACGAAAGCGGAGCTTGAGAAACGGAGTGCACGGTTCAAAAGACACCTGGAAAAGAAGTACGGATCATCAAGGCCCGTCAGTGCAAGGAGTAGCTTTAGGGCATGATAAGGTCTTTCTTCAGAGACAGGAAGGAGGGCTTGAAATGCCCATTCTGCATCAATATTCAAGAAAATCGCGTGTGTTCAGAGGGACAGTCCTACAATTCCTCAATCTGGCACGTGATGCCCCAGTTTTGCAACTGGAAATCAACAACAGTAATACAGAGCTTCAATGCAGACGTGGTGGTGGGACATAGTTCTGCCCACCTACCTTACATCGTTGGGGTATCTCATGGATTGTCCTTCCACGTGTGGATCATCGTACATGGCAACCCAAGCCCAAACCAGCCCGTCCCACTTGTCTCGACTGTGATCATCCACTGCCCTTTTTTGCCTCCTCCTGAACTCGCTGCCGCTCCTCCTCTTGGGGCGTCATTGCCTTGAGCTGCAGGGAATGGATCCCGCCTTCGCGCGCCAACTCGTCCTTGAGGAGGGCATAGATGATGCGGTGTCGCGCAGGTTGTACTTTGGCCACAAAGGCAGCCGACGTGATAACGAGGCGGAAGTGCGTCTCTCTTGACGTACTGCCTGCCATGGCCTTGTGGTGGGCGTGCTCGTGCGAGTCGTTGTGGATCTCAAGGCGCGACGGGCTCAGCGCAGAGGTGAGCTGCCAGGCGAGTTAACCATGTCTTCTGTCAGCCAGAGAGGGAGGTGTCTCGGGGTGGCGGGGACACATGGGTTATGGATAGGGGTTCTGAGACTGGGTTTGATTCTGGTCTGAGGGCATGCCAGACGTGTGCGAGTGGCCAAATGGGAGGATGCTAAAAATCACGTACCCGCTCCCGGATGGTATCTTCCACCGGCGTGGAACTTGGGGTTGTCGCCATGGTGGTTAGGAAGCGTTGACGTTCGCGCAGGAGCCCGTGGCTGAGTTGACGAAGCATAGGGACCAGTCGACGCGGTTGGGCTGCAGATAAGGTTGCCAGAGGGGGTGTGTTGTCGCCGAACCACGTCCAATTGCACGTTGGGCGGCGGTTGGTGGGTGCTGTGTGACGTCGGCTTCGGGTCTCGGCCTCGGGACGGGTGGAGATGGTTTTTGGGGGGGAGGCGGAAGTGGGGAACCCCCTGCACGGCCGCTGCAGGTGATTGTTGTACCTTTAACTTATGCCCCTTCCGCCCCGAGCTGAGGATCTTGGGGTGCCGCACTCAGGAACAAGAGCATTTCCGGAGGTCCTTGACCAACTGTCGGGATAGCTCAGGTCCTGATCCAAGGCCGTTGGGCTCTACGGAGTACTATTGCCACTTTCAGTTACTAGGTAGTACATTTAAATAAGGGGAACCCGCTGCGTTGTTGACAAACTTGGGGCCTTCAGGGCCGCTCTGGACGGGCCACCAAACAGAGACGCCACCGTCCGACTGCGGCCACCCAAACCACTTCCCCAATTCCGGAGAGCCCCTGTCGCGGAAACCTCGGCATTCCCCCCCACTGCACTGTCGTCCCAGGACGGAAGACGTCGCGGCATAGCGAATTCAACAATTTTTACCCGACCGGCCAATCCCGACTGCATGGCGAGATGGGATAACAAGGGGAATGGACCGTGGGCTCCGACTCGGACGGACTGGGCCAGGCCGTTTACTCTAATTCCACGAGGTCGATATCGCCCACCTATCCACTTCCCTTCCCCCTCTCTCCCCTGGAGTTGTATTTCTATTTTCGTTTCTGGCATGCGGAGTTATCTTAGACGCCCCTTTCCCACCGCCTCACGCTCGTCCTCGTTCGTTTGTCAAACCCCAGCAAGACCTGGCTTGTGCCTCTTCAGGATGGCGTCGACTGTTGCTACTCCCGCTCGGACCCTACCTCGCCTCCCGGTGTTCGAGGCCATTGCGAGACACGACCCCGAGTCGACCGTCGTGGTTCACTCCTTATCCGGAAGAAGGTTCAAGTACGGTGAACTGTTGGGGGATGTCTGCAACACGAGGGACCGGCTCTATGAGGCTTCGGGGAAGGACGACATAGAAGGCGAGCGAATAGCGTTCCTGGTGGAGAACAGCTATGACTATGTTGGTAAGCGGGCCCTTAATTGTCTTCACGGGTAGGGAACGTCAGTACTCACATGCTGAACAGTGACGTTGCTGGCCATCCTGGCGGCCAGGTCCATCGCCGTTCCGCTCTCCCCGGCCTTCCCCCCGCCGGAGCTCCAGTACATTCTGGACCACAGCGAGGCGTCCCTGTTGCTCTCCTCGGCCAAGTTTGCCGCCAAGGCCAGAGAGGTCATGGCCACCGAGCTCGCCTCCAAGCCCTCCCTGTTGGAGCTCACCAAGTTCCAGGGCGGAGGCGTCTTCCGGGACGTCGAGCTGGCCGCTGGGGATTCGGGACTCGCTGGGATGATGCTCTACACGTCCGGGACGACCAGTCGGCCGGTATGTACGAAGGCGCATAGGCTAAAGAAGGAGCCATGTGGACTGACAGAGTTCTTCTAGAAAGGCGTGCTGCTCCCAGAAAGGGTCATGACTGCGCAGGCTAAATCTCTCCTCAGGGCGTGGGAATACGCGCCGTCGGACCACCTGCTGCACGTCCTGCCCTTGCATCACATCCATGGCACCATCAATGCCCTATTCACACCCTTGTTCTCCGGCAGCTCGATCGAGTTTCTCTTCCCGTTCAACGCCGATTGGGTATGGCGCCGTCTCGCGACTCCTTTCCTGACGAAGGTAAACGGCGCGGAGGAGAATGGAGAACTGGTGGCGAACGGCGAGGCCACTGAAGGCGTGGCCATGGTGAACGGCAAGGCCAATTTCGACGGCGAGACCGACTCCAATGGCAAGGCGGGCGCTGTCGACAAGGGCACTGCCAACGGTCATATTGTCACTAATGGTGAGCACAAGACGAACGGCGTGGCAGCCACCACCGACGAAGCCACCACCAACGGTCAAGTCGCGACGAATGGGGGGCACAAGACAAATGGCGAGGCAATGGCCAAGGACGAAAAGCCGAGAGATATCGTGACCTTCTTCACAGTGGTGCCCACCGTGTACAGCCGTCTTCTCACCACACACAAGGGCCTGACCCCCCAGCTACAAAAGGCGACCCGCGAGGCCATCTCTCCCGCCCACCTCCGAATCAACATCTCAGGCTCCGCCGCGCTTCCAACCCCGGTCAAAAAGGCCTGGCAGGACCTCTCCCACGGAAATATCCTCCTGGAGCGTTTCGGCATGACCGAGGTCGGCATGGCGCTCTCCTGCGGCCTCGACGACGCCGACCGCGTGGACGGGAGCGTCGGCTGGCCCCTGCCCACCGTCGAGGCCCGCCTGGTGGACGTCGACTCGGGCGAGGTCATCGCGCCCGGCCAGGAACTCTCCGCGGCCGGCAAGGAGCGCGCGGGCGAGATCCAGCTGCGCGGCCCCACCGTCTTCGCCGAGTACTGGCGCAACCCCGCCGCCACGGCCAAGGAGTTCGTCCAAGACGGCGACGCCGGCGGCCGCCCGTGGTTCAAGACGGGCGACGTGGCCGTCCGCCGCCCCGTCGCGGGCGCCGGCCGCAGCGCGCTCGCCAGTCAGGCCGGCTGGACGCGCGGCGACCCCTATTTCGTCCTGGGCCGCCAGAGCGCCGACATCATCAAGTCGGGCGGCGAGAAGGTGTCGGCGCTCGAGGTGGAGCGCGAGCTGCTGTCGCTACCGCAGGTCGCCGAGGCCGCCGTGTGCGCCGTGCCCTCGGGCAAATGGGGCCAGAAGGTCGGCGCCGTAGTCGTCCTGGACCGGGAGAAGACGCCCGGCGGCCGCTGGACGCCCATGGACATGCGCCGCGCCCTCAAGCGCCGCCTCGTCAACTACAAGATCCCCCAGGTGCTGCGCGTCGTCGACCATATCCCGCGCAACGCCATGGGCAAGATCAACAAGAAGCTGCTCGTGGCCGACGTGTTCCGCGAGGATTTTAGCGGGGACGAGGCGCCCGCCCCGGCGGCACCCGTCGTGGAGCGGGAGGCGAAGCGCCGGAGGATTGCCTGACTGGGCTGTCGTGTACACATTTGTTCTCGTAAATAGAGACGCGAGCGGGAATAGAGCCATAATGAGACGTAGACCACCAAAGTCAACAGTCTCCGAGGAGAGTAAGAACTCGGCGAATTTCCCATTGACTGTCTAAGAACTGCTCCATGTCCCCCAGTTGCAGCAACGCCCCGCAGTTCGTAAACCACTGCCGTCTCGAAAACCATATCCCTCCCGCCCAGGAGATCCGAGACCACCTTTATGCATAGCTCCTTGTCGAGATGCCACCAGCTCTCGATCTAGGCTGTCTCCCTCTCCCCCACGCTTGAAGCCCACTGGCATACGGCTGGTGAAGTTGTCTGGGGTGTAGAACAGGCAGACGGGCTGACGGCCCACTTGCTAGTAGATGATGATATCATGCGCATGGGGCCATCCCCGGACGCCTACCAGACATACCGTAATCATACTAGCCGCCCATGGAAGAGACTCAGACTTGGAACTTAGCCTTGGCCCTCGTGCTGCCGCTGTGTTGAGCATCGAGGTGGCCCGAGAACTCAAGAAGCTCGCTGTCCGACAGTTTGAGGACCTCCTTGGTGCGGCGACCGATGGCTTGCAGCACATCCTTGGCCTTCTCCGGGGTGCGGCCCTTCCCGCCAGCGATGTCGCCGTCACCACGACCAGGAATCGACTTGCCTATGGTGCGAGTCCACACGCCGATTCGGAAGAAGGCCTTGCGCACGTTGACGACGACGCCCATGACCTCGCCGTCCTCTTCCTCCTCGAGTGTCTCGCCGATGGCCGCCAGCATCGTGTGAAGCCACAACTCGTCGATGTTGATGTTGCGCTTGTCCTTGAACTGGTATGACCACTTGCCGCCGTGCTTGTTCTGCGTATCCTCCCACTCGGGCCGGACGCCCACCTTGAAGAGATGGTAGTCGGATTTGAGGGCGAGCTCGGAAACCGGGGCAATGTTGTTCTGCGGTGGGTATCTGTAAGCCAAACGTTCTGGTAACCCGAAACGGGAGAAAACGGCCACGTACATAAATACCCCAAAACTCCTCAACCGAGTTGAATGTAATGACCTCCTTCAGCAAGTCGTTCCAGTTGTCACCCTAAGCATATATATCAGTGAGGGGCCCGGGTGTGTAGATAAGGAAGCCAGCACGAACCTTGCCGCTGGCAGGCTTGGTGAACCAAAGGGTCCAATGGTGCATCAGAGGATGCTTGACATTGAAGTTGTCCTTGTCGTGGAAAACAGTGACCTTGTCGGCAGGCTCCCCAGCAGCAGGGGACTCCTTTCCCTCCGGAGAGATGGGGATAGTGGTGAGATCGACTTGTGCTGACATCGCGCTTGTTGGCTGCGGGGGATCCGTGAGAGGTTTGGAGATTTGACTGCAAAGCCAATGAAGCCACTGGTTGGCTTTGACTGGGGTTTTCTGGATTCCGGTGGTTGGTGGTTCTTATGGGGGAGAGAAGGGTTGGGTCGCAGTAGAAGGAGTAGTAGTCGCGATGCGGACCTGGCCTTGATAGCAACCTGAGGCAGGTGCTAATGAGGGGCAATCAAGACAGGTAAAAGCGTAGAAGTATTGGGGCAGAGAGTGCTCAAATGAATGAGCAAAGATTTTCAATGGTCTTCCGAGAAAGTGAGGGTGACTCTGCGCCAGGCAGTGTCGTGGGTCGCAATGCTCGAGGTGGTGTTTGATGGTTGACTTGTGAAGTGCAAGGTTTGTCTTCTGGTCGCAAAAAATTGAAGCCGAGACTGACGGATAGGTGGAGTCTCAGTCTTCACACATCTTTCCCCGTAGAGCCGCAAGTGGGGCTCGAAACGAAACACCACCTTCTCTGCCCCACTGAAAATCCAAGGCACATGTCAGTCCCTCAACCGTACAGAGTAACTTCACGTAGTGGTAATTTGTACATGGTGACTCACTAGTACCTGCTGAACGGAGTTGATACCTACCTACAGTAGGTAAGTACTGTATATTAGTTACTCAGTTTCCTGCTGCCCAACCGAGACAACCTACCTAAGTACCATGGCAGGCAAGACTGCTCGGTCAGGCTGGCTGGGCCTACCAAGGCTGCTGAACCGCATCACACCCAAGGTTCGGCCTCTACAGAGTAGGACCATGTGACCAGATTGATTGTCCAAGAGAAGTGCCATCAAAACTCAAGGTTCTATTTCCTGCAACAGGCACACAAACCAGGCCCCATTTGTCAGGTGACATCCCCAGGGCCAGACAAAGACGTCGTCAATCGGGGAGTCGGGCACAGGAACTAAAAAAAGGGATACAAATTCGTGTTTTCAACTGCCAGACACCTAGGCAGATAATTACCTGGGCAAGTACGTTTTCGGGTCCAGTGGCCTAGCGATACCTACTGGCAGGCTGTGTTCCTGGAATGCTCTCCATCGCCTTTGGAATTTGGCATCCCGAGAAGGTTCCACGCACTAGATGCCTCTACTTTCTTTCTTTCTTTGCCTGCCACATTTCTTTCCCCTGAATTCGTCTTGGGGTTATGAACAAAGAAGATGCATACGCATCCGGTCACCAAGCAGACTGCTTAATCCATTCGTGGACTCTTTCAGAGGCCATGTCCCAGCCTCAATATGAAGCCAGCAGTCCCACCGTCCGCTGGCCTACCCAAAAGCTGAAGGGCAGTCTGATCTTCTCGGAATCGCAAGGGCCTCGTAGCGTCGCACGATAGACTGCTTCTGGTGGCATCTCAAGATCCCGCTTCCCCTACACAGCGAGCAAACAAGATGGCGAACCTACCGAACCCGCCCGAAGCAGCGGACGGGGTCCTCCCGAACAACCTCGACCCCAGAAAATACGCCTATCAACCCCTGAGCGAAGCAGCGCGGAGGCGGCAAGTAAATGCCGGCATCATGGAGAACACATATGTTCCCCGGCCTGCTAAGCTCGCCTGGATCGAGAAGAAGTTCGTGCCAATGTCACTCCGCGACTTGGACGACTACCACCCGACGCGACTTCAGTTCCTGTTCCCACACCCCAAGGAAGACAGAAGCGACGGATGGTTCCAGAACCTCATCCACGACCTCTTCCTCCGCGTCGCGTCCTTCTCCTACGACTATTTTGGCCGCGATCACATATTCCCATGGGGCTACCGGGAGGACCCCTGGGCCGAAAAGTTATCGCCTCACTTCATCGGCCTGGCCTCTCAAATCGCCCGTGCTGATCCCAGGCGCGGCAGCTGGGCTCTACTCCTAGTGAGCGGGCAGGAGAGAGCCTATCTTGTTATGGGTGTCATAAGCAAGATCTTGGATGCGTCGGTCTTCTCCCAGCTGCTCTTCGGTGTCAGTGACGAGGGAGCTGCGGGCACCAGCAACCGTGCTACACTCGAGGCGATGGACAAAACCATGCTGCAGCAGGAGGGTGGGATGACTCGCTTGAAGCCACTGCATCTATTCTCCGCTGACAGGTAGAACGCAGGATACTATCGGAAAGCCGCGCGGGTCGCGTATGTCCGCGGGCTGCTCGACTCCACCGACAATACAAGCAGCAAGCTACCACCGAACTTCTGGTCGGAGGTCGATCTCCTAGCCACCCAAACGACGTCCCTCTTGTTGCCTCTGCTTAACGTCTTGCGCAAGCAGGACACGTCGCGGGAGTGGACCTCGGTCGCCCAGGTCCACCAGGAGCTGCACAACATCATCGCCCAGGCCGCCTACATATCCGTCTGTATGGCCTGGTCCAAATCCATCTTCCGCTTCACCTTTCCCGAGACGGGTCAGCTATGGGAGCTCGAATTCGACAACTACGACGACCTGGTCTATCAACGCTCCAAAGACAGGGCTGAGGCCTATGACCGGGCCCAGATCGAGAAGGAGCGCAGGGCGGCAGCGCAGCGTGCTGCGGAGGAAGCGGCGGCGGGAGCGGCGGCGGGGCAAGGCCAAGAGAATCCGCCCGTGGTACAGGCGGTCAATGACTACCTCCAGCCGCCCTTGCGTGCGGCCAGGGTCAAGATTGTCCTGTGGCCGCTCGTGGAGCGCTTCGCGCCGCTCAGCGACGCCGCCGGGTATGGCGCCATCGGGGGCGACAAGATCTCGCGGCTCCTACCGGCCCAGGTCGTCTACTACGCCGGGCGCGAGGATGCGGCCGGCGAGATGGCAGAACGGTATCCCCTCCTGGACCACGTCGAGCACCTCAAGAAGGAGAGGGGAGTGCGAAGATTCTGGTTCCCTAGGGGGTTCGTCCTGCTCCTCGTCGCGTTCTTCTGCCTTTCGTTCCATGAAGGCATCAGGGAGGGCACTGCGAGCTTGACCGACGGTACATGGCATTCTCTGGCGGAGTGGGCCAAGGATCGCACGACAATGGAGTCACTCCATTGGCTAAGTTTCTAGGACCTGCTGGTGGTGGTATCTAACCTAACCCTCTGAAGCAACGTATCCGCCGTCACGGAGACAGCTTCTTAGGGTGGGTGGAGGATCATCGTAACTTCATCGGGTTTGAGGGTCCAGGATTTCAATTACTACCAATGTGCTACTGTACCTTCACCTATCCTCTTCACATCCCTGCGTACAAGGAGTGCAATGAGAACTTGAGCCATTCCACGTCATCTGGAGGCAGTGTAGTACCAGAGACATGAGGAGAGGCCGACTTGAAGCGAGCCCCAAGATAAGGCCCCCCCGAAAGACAAAAATTGGTTCGACCGTGATGACCATCGGGTTGATGGCCTACCTGCGGTTAAGCTAGGCAAGAACAGATACTACAATTGATCCGAGCTGGTTTAAGAGAGCTGGAGGGGGGCCAGAGGCCCCCCAAGGGAGGAAAGAAGTGCTTGTTAGGAGGGGCAAGGGGGATATCCTCTTATATAGTTTGGAGAAACAGTGAAGCAGAGGCTCACAGGGTCCCCAAGATCAGGACAGGAGACGGTTGCCTAGGGCCTGGTACGCACGCTGTGGCTCCAAATAAGAGTCATTGCGGTCTCACATTTCAAGACGACCGGGAAGATGGGTCATAAGATGGCGAACACGATGACTCTTGGGCTGATGCCTATATACCCTTAATGGGGTTCAAGAACCATATAGCCATGTCTGCGAGTAGCAGCGTTCAGCTGTACGTCCAGGTTCCATGACCGGAGAACTCGCATAAACGTCCATGAACTTGGAGCTCGAGCCCGGGCTTCGTGGGGGTTCGGCAGACGGAGGCTCAGATATCCATGTATTACAGGAGCCCCAGAGCCCCACTAAAATTTTCTGATAATCAGGACGACGGACCTTTGGACCATCCCAACTCCACCCCTCACTCGAACGCCCGTTTTTTCGTGAACAAAGTCCGCTACGAGATCCACGTCGCTCGACGTCGTCGATCTCGCATGAAGGGTCGCTCACGAGCCGAACGTTACCATACCTCGCCCTAGACGCCAGCTCCTCGATGAACGCCGGGGCTGTCCTCAAAGCCCATGGGTGGCGCGGCCACGGCCACACCCTGCACGCGACCAGTGACTCAACAGGACTAGCCAAGCCGCTCCTACTTCCGCGCAAGGACAACAAGCTCGGTGTCGGCAAGATGCACGCGACGACGGACCAGTGGTGGCTCAGCGCCTTCGACCAGCAGTTGCAGGGCCTAGACACATCCAAGAAGGGCGTCGTCGTGCAGACCGTGACGCACGGCAGGCTGAACGCCGTCGCTGCCGGTGGCGGCGGGAAATACCAGGGCGTGTCGGGGCTCTACGCGACGTTCGTCAAGGGCGGCATGCTGGAGGGCACCATAACGCCGGGCGAGTCGACGGACACGAACGAGGAGAAGCAGAAGCACGTCCCGGAGACCAAGGAGGAGAGGCGGGCAAGGAGGGAGGCCAAGCGTTTAAGGAAGGCGGATAGGGCTGCTAGGAGAAGGGCGGAGGCATTAGGAAGCAAGATCCCCCCTTCAGAGACCAAAGAGGACCGACGGTTGAGGAGGGAGGCCAGGCGGAAACGGCGGAAAGAGGAGGCGGGAGAGAAGGACAGTGAGGGATGAGAGTTTTGGAGGTGTTAGCAGCACATTCGAACCCCTCGCTGGTCGCCGGGCCTACAGGACAAGACCCCGATGGGTCGTCAGGCAGCCGCATCGCCGCGTTGATTACATCGCTAGGCAGAGAGAGGCACCCGAGGAGGCTGTTGGCAGAGGCGACCACGACATCGCGGTTCCTGATCCTCGGCCACTCCAATATACAAAGGCCTCAGGACAGCTTAGGAAGCTCGCCCGGTTTGCCCGACAGCAACCAGGGCCGCCTTTCCCAGAAATCGTCCTTGATGATATCCTGATGTTCGACCGTGATGCGTGCCTTGGATTGCTTCTTCCTGTCGTTTTCCGTCTTGGACTTGGACTGTGGTACCGGCTCTGCGATGTCGTCGGCCTCCCGGTGGATATCGCGACCGCTGGGTTCAACAAGCACGTACTAGACTGCATCAGCGACAAGGTGGCTGCCCGTTCGTGGTGTGGCCAGCTCACATCCCGATACACGACGCTGCCCTTCTTGAACATCTCGGGTTCGTTGTTGTAGTTGATATTGAACCTGGAGAAGAGGATTTCGTTCTTGTCCGCCGAATACGTCCCCTGGAATTGTGAGTACCTCCTCGCGGTCCCGGGAGGGGAACCTACCCGTAGTGCCTCCGTTGCGGCAGCCGCATCGATGCCTCCTCGCTGGACAAGTGCCCAAAAAGTAGTGTTATAAAGGCTATTGATGTGACAGTCGACCTGTCTCCAGCTCATGTAGTCCCTCAGGTTTTGAACCGTTGGGTAGCAGACGGCCCTTCCATCGAAACTGGGCAACGGCGCCTGGAGCGGAGTGTCCGGGAAGAAGGTTGGCCAAAGGTGGACGTAGTAAGAGGAAAAGGTGGAGACCACGGTTGATACGATCTTGCTTGATCGTCGCTCAAAGAGAATGGACGTTTTGTGGAAGACAAAACTGCGGCGCCAGTATAAGCCGCCGTCAGGACCTGCCACAGAGCGTCTTCGTACCTGTACTCATCACTGACGCCGTAGGCAACAGTGATGTCCGGAACATCATTCATGACGGCCTTGGCGGCTGCGTTCATGAGATCCAGCGCTCTTTTGTCGTTGGGCTTCTCCCAGCCATACTTGGAGCAGAGCCTTGTGCCTCGGTCAGCCGGAACAAACCCTGGGTGAGTTCGGGTACTAAGGGCATACTTGGTGAAACCCCGGCCATCGACTCTCACAACAGCCCAAGTGTTGGGAAGCAATGTATCGGGAAGCTCAAACTGCTTGACGTACTCGAATCTGGGCGGCGGCCCCGTCAACCGTCAACAACGTTGAGCTCGAGCGGGATGGTCTGGGATGGTCTGGGAATGATATACTTCGAATTTGCCATTGTCAGGTTGAGTCAAGCCTACCGATCTCGGATAAGAAAAGGCTAGAGATGATTCCCTGAAGATCAAGATCTGGTTTCATCGGCTCAAATCAGCAACACGAGAACCTGGTCTGAACCTGGTACAAATGATGGTCGTTGCATACGGGTAGTCAACGTTAACCCCACAAGCCCCACGGCCAAAAGGACGTTTCCAGGAAATCACCTCCACAGCGGGGCAGATCCCCTCCCTGCATGATTATTTTAGCGCCGAGGCGCCCAAACGAAAGACCATGCCCTTGGGGCCCCCCTGCATTCTCCGTTTCTCAGCCTTGCAGCTGAAGCTGGGCGGGGCTGGGGGTCTCGAATCATGTCTGCATCCCCACACTCACCTGCAACAACAGCATAGCAGACCGCTTCACCAACAAGCATTTTCCGAATGGCTAACCGTGCGCAATGCAATTACAACAGCCATGAACCTTCTCCTATCCGACGACTATCTTCTTCAGGATTACCCTGAAAACATAACGAATACCATCCGCTCTGGTCACTCGACATGCTTGCGGTTTAATCGCAAGGGCGATTACCTCGCGTCGGGTCGGGTCGATGGCGTCGTCGTCGTATGGGATATCGACACGATGGGTGTGGCCCGGAAGCTGAGGGGTCACTCTCGGAGCATCACGTCGCTGAGTTGGTCGAGATGCGGTCGCTTTCTCCTATCGGCGTGCCAGGGCTGGCGGGCCATCTTGTGGGATCTGCAAGATGGGAAGAGGCATCGAGAAGTGCGCTTCCGCGCCCCGTGCTATATCGCAGAGCTTAACCCCTGGAATCCGTAAGTTGGCGACGGCCCAGTTATAGTCTTGAGGGCATTCTCGCTGACCTGCCATAGCTACGAGTTCGCAGCCTCGCTCTTCGAAGAACAAGCGTACCAGGTCGACCTGACGGATCCCATCGATGTCAAGCGGGTCATCCCATCCAAACCCAAGCGCCCCGAAACGGACGACAATGCGACTCGCGAGAAATGGGCCAAGGAAGACGGGAAGCAGATGACAACAGTGACCATCTACGCGTCCACAGGGGAACATATCATTGCGGGAACGAGCAAGGGCTGGCTCAACATCATCGATACCAAGACCTTGGAGGTTATCTTCTCCAAAAAGGCGTGTGCCGGCGTCATCACGACCTTGCGGCTCACAGGCTCGGGAAAGGTGCTGCTCGTCAACGCACAAGACCGCATCATTCGAACATTTCACGTTCCGAATCTTTCGGCCCCGGACCTAGACCCCGATACTATACAGCTGCCGGAGGAGCACAAGTTTCAAGACGTTGTCAACAGGCTGTCCTGGAACCACGTGGCCTTCAGTTCGACCGGGGAGTATGTCGCAGCGTCTACGTACAACAACCACGAACTGTACATATGGGAGCGGGGCCATGGCTCGCTGGTGCGGATGCTGGAAGGCCCCAAGGAAGAGCAAGGCGTCATCGAATGGCACCCGCACAAGGCCCTGCTGGCGGCGTGCGGGCTGGAAACGGGCCGAATCAACATATGGTCCGTCACGAGCCCGCAGAAGTGGTCCGCCCTGGCCCCGGATTTCGTCGAGGTCGAGGAGAACGTCGAGTACGTGGAGAACGAGGACGAATTTGATATCCACGCGCAAGCCGAGCTCACCAAGCGGAGATTGGACCGGGAAGACGAGGAGGTGGACGTTATGACGGTGGATCGCGCAAGCGACGACGGGGGCGAGACCTCTTTCCGCATGCCCATCCTTTTCGACTTGGGCGAGTCGGACAGCGAGGAGGACCTGATCGCCGTATCTACCGGAACCATGCGGCGTAGGAGCCCGGGCGAGGGACAGGGCGAGGGGGATGGCGAGGGCGCCGAGGAAAAGGTTGCACCGAAGAAGGCGGCAGGTAGAGGCCGGGGGAAACGAAGATAAACGGGGGCCAGCATCAATGGTGGGGAATGTTGGGAGAGGTATATGCACGTACAGTACTCCGTACAGTACAGTACCTAGGTAGGTACCTACCTCGACGCTTGGTGATACCCCATTGCATGGATGGAGTGCTTGCCAACATGGGGAGTAGATATTCAACATCGATTCCCAATACACAGTACTGCTTGGCTGCCAACCCCCACAGGATTGGGTGCCATGCTGCATCTGAGCAGCCATGATTCAATGAACGTCAAGATCGGGTGGCTGTCGAGGCGCGGCCCCAACCTGAGTCACTGGCAGGGGCGACCTGAGAGGGTTGTGACGGCCAAAAGTAGCTCTACCTCGTTCCTCCAAACCAAGGGCAAAAAGTAAATTAGACTGACAATACCAAGCACAGTGGGTACGGTCTCTTTTATTTTGGCCCCTTGTTCAAACACTTCAAGTCTCGTGACAAAGAATGGTCTTGCTGCGGCCAGTTTGAATCAGAAAAGCGGGTCGGTCAGCCGAATCGGGTTAGCCGCTTCTTTCGCCGCCAGCCGCCCCGTCAAAGGGCGACAACTTTTTCACATTCCGTGCAACGCGGCTTTCCCTCCTTCTACCCCGTCATAACATCAGCGACCCGCCATCAATTCCTACGTCGAACGTCGCGCATCGAGGAGGCACGCGCAAGTTCGACCCGGATCTCGACGCCAGCACCCTGCGATTCCCGAGTCGTCGTCGCGATCGACGAGCCGAGCAGCGCTGGCGGAGGCAACCGCCGCGACGCTCCTTCGGGGCCTCGGGTCCTGAAGCCTGAGCGATTCTCAACAGTCCCGACCGAATCATCGCGAATACGACCGAGTGCACATTTCCGTCCCAGCGCGCCATTTTCATCGAGTCGGACTTTCCTTTCTCTGTAATATTGCATCGCGGCCGCTTATCGCGCGCGACCGCGACCGGCGCAGGCTTGTTTTCCGGTTTGATCAATTTTTCACCTCGGCCTCACTTCCCCTTCGGCATCACCTCCGCTCGCGGCGTCACCGTCGACAGCGCGTCTCAAGATGTCGAACCTCTACTTTGCGCACTCGAGTGCGCCGCTCAAGACGATCGAGGAGGTCCAGTTTGGGATGCTCTCGCCCGAGGAGATCAAGGGCATGAGCGTTCAGCACATCGTCTATCCTGAGACTATGGATGAGACGCGCACCAAGCCGCGCGACGGTGGCCTCAACGATCCCCTTCTCGGATCTGTCG
>Ga0247777_1000096_pt1 | contig 23132 bp, 15 predicted proteins | sample UWRJL154409C5_FD_179937 | JGI IMG/M metagenome (GOLD analysis project Ga0247777, IMG submission 179937) | Plant litter microbial communities from Arlington Agricultural Research Station in Wisconsin, United States - UWRJ-L154-409C-5 | ecosystem: Environmental > Terrestrial > Plant litter >...
GACGAGGTTGCCGCCCTTGGCGAGGTCGCGCTTGAAGGCCTCGAGCTGCTTCTCGGGCGTCTTGGACGTCCCCCAGAGCCAGTCCTCGACGTCGACGCTCCACATGACCAGGTACGGGTCCGTCACATTGAGAGCCACGGCCAGCCGCTGGCGCATGCGCGCACCCTCGGTGCCGAAGGGCGGCCGGAAGTAGGGCGTGTGCATGTTGCCAAACGTGCGCGTCACCGCGTTGATGTCGTTGTTGTACTCCCAGTCGATGGCGGCGTAGTCGGGCAAACCCTCCATCTTGGGGTGCGTGTAGCTGTGCAGGGCGATCTGGTGGCCGCGCGCCTGCATGTCCCTGTACACCGCCGACAGGTTGTTGCTCTTGTCTTCGAGCGGCAGGCCCACCGTGAAGAAGGTCACCTTGATGTTCTCGGAGCGCACAATCTCCATGACCTCCTGGGCATACGCCGGATCGCCGTCGTCGATGGCAAACGCAAAGCTGTTGGGCCGCTTGCACGTGAAGACCAGGTTGCCCGACGGCAACTTGTTGGGCATGCGCCACCCGGACGGCACCGAGTTGACGAACTCGATCCGCTTGATGGTTGTCGCTTCCGTCGTGTAGAAGCCCTTAAAGACGAGGTTGGTCACGCGCCCGAGGTTGATATTGAAGTGCGACACCGGCACGTAGATGTCCGTCGCCGTCGAGTACCGCGAGACCTCGATGGAATCCCACGTCTCGGGCCACGGCTTCAGCTTGGAGTCGCAGGTCGGGTTGCCCTGCTGCAACGCCAAGGTGAACTTGTTGCTGCCCGTGTACGAGACGTGCAGGTACGAGTTCCGGTAGGCTGTGACGTCGGCGCAGCGGTCCGCGAAGGCGACGTACCACGCCAGGTCGGAATCGTTGGTCTGGAGCGTCACTTGGCCGTTACCGAACCTGGCCGTGACGCAGTCTTCCTGGCAGCCGTGCCACTGGTTCAGCGCGTTCCGGTCCTCGTTGTCGAAGCGGTCGATGAGCAGCGTCCCGGCGTTGCCCGACGGCGTCGAGACCGTGTATTGACTTTGGGCGTTCACCGTGTGCGCCGGCGCGGGATAGTCGCTCGGGTTCCTTCCGCAGTAGAAAGCCATGGGGCCGAACGTCACAGCTCGGCTCATGCCGCTGATGAAGATCATGTAAAGTTTGGTCTGGTCCACGCCGTCAAACTGGTCGAACGGGATGTTGTAGGACCGCATCGATCCGTCAAACGTCCAGCCCAGCTGCCTTGCCGTGAGCGTCTGCGTCGACTTGGACGTCCCGCCACAGGCCTTGACCGAGGCGATCTGGATGGAAATGCTCGTTCCAGAACTCGCCTTGATCCGCAGCGAGATTCCTCCGTAGTAGTTGGCGGCATCGATGCACGGGAACTGGCTGTAGAAGTACGAGTACTCGTCGGCCGGCGTCAGCGTCATCGTGTTGTCGTTGTGGACGACGATCGATCGCATGGTCTGGTCATCGCTGGTGGGGTAGAGCAGCGCATTGTAGTAGAGGAACGTCAGGCGGGACTGAGAGGACCAGTCGTCGATGAGCAGGTTTCGGCAGTTGCCGGCGTTGCCGGCGTTGCCCGACGGCTGGGATCGGGTCGTCGTGACCGTGCGGACGCTTGTCCTCCTGGTCGTCCTTGTTGTCGTCGCCCCAATAGCTTGGTCGTCACGGGGGAAGAGCGACATGGTCAGGATGCCATCGCCGATCGGCGGCCGGACGGAGGTAGCAAAGGTCCTCGCCGGGGAGGTTGCCACCGAAACAACCGACACGGACGCGGCCGAAGGCCGCGACGCGACCGAGATCGAGATCACGCCGGGGGGTGGAGACGCCGCGGAGGCGGATGCCGGACTGGGGGCTGGGTTGGACGGGGAGGTCGAAGGGGATGCCACGGAGCTCACGATGGTGGCGATGGCTGACCACCCCGTGATGGGGAGGGGGGCTGTCTGGAAGGTTGGGAAGTTGCCAGTCGGCAGGGTGCCAATAGGAAGGCTGCCCGTGGGCAGATTGCCGATGGGAAGACTGCCAGTGGGTAGGGTACCGATGGGGAGGCTGCCTGTGGGAAGGGTGCCGGTAGGCAGGTTGGACGTGGGCAGCGTTTGCGTGGGCAGGGTTGAGGTTGGCAGCGCTGGCGATTCCGCCAGCGCCAGCGACGAGGACGGCGAAACAGAGCGCGGAGTCGAGACGGAGCTCGTCGCGGGAGAAGAGGAAGTCGAAGCCAAGGAAACGGACCGGGAGCCGGGACTCGGGATCGGATCAGGAGAGGCCGAGCTCAACGGGCTGGCAGGTGGCGGTGGCGGGGCCGCCCGTGTCGACGAGACTTGGGCGATCGAAGGCGGGACAGCTGCCGTGGCGGGAGAGGCACGCACAGCAGAAGAGGCCCGGAACGTGGTGTGCGGGACGAGAGGCGAAGACGGCGGTTGGGCCGGCTCTGCGGGTGCGGGGGGCTCATTAGGGGCGGCAGATTCCGCCGGCGCCGGGATTTCTTCCGGCGCAGGGGGTTGTTGTTGGGTTCCTGTTTCTTCGGGCGTGACAGGAGGTTCTTCGGGCGGGGCGGGGAGTTGTTCAGGAGGTTCTAGAGGTTCTTCAGGGATGGGTTGTTCGGGTTCAAGTACGGGCTGTTCGGGTTCGGATTCGGGCTCAGGGATCGACGACACGATCGGGACGTCGTAGATGGGGCTCTGGGGGTTGGCGCCAATCGACGGCAGGGGAGCCGGCGTGGCCCTGGGAGGCTCCGTCCCGAGCTGGGTGGTTTGTGGGTTTTTAGGCTTCGGATAGGAGGGCTCTAGCAGAGTTAGTCGTGCGAACGCGCGGTAGGGTGCATGGCTCCCAAAGCATACCTTGGTTGAACGTGTCCAGCCGTCCGCAGACGAACTTGAGGTCGCTCATCGTGTACTGGCCCGTCACGGTGAAGCCCGCCCAAACGAAGCCGACGATGGCGTCGAGGTTGGAACCGCCGAAGACGTTGAGGTCCAGCGTGACCACCTGCTGGGTGCCTGTCAACCCGGCAATGGTGAACCACTCGCTCGTGTACTGAGCGTTGTTGCAGTTGGACTTGGTCTGGATCTCGAGCGTGAAGGCCGAGCCGGCCGGGTAGGTGATGGTGAACTGCAGCCCGCCGTATCCCTCCGTCTTGGTCTTGACGCAAGGGAAGCTCTCGTAGAAGTACGAGTTGGTGTCCTTGGGCGTGAAGCTGAGGACGCCGTTGTTGACGGCGATGTTGGCCATGCTCTGGTCGTCTGTGTCCCGGCGTCAGCAACCTTTGAACCCCTCTCCAACTCTCCGCTGTCCGGCGCTCAGGAGGAGCCAGGCCTTACCGCTGGTAGCGTCGCCCAGGCTGTTCAAGGCATCGTTCCACTTGGAGAAGTTGTCCATGACCAAGTCACTCCGGCAGGCCTGGGCGGCCTGGGCCTCGGCCTGCACGCCCGCCGCGCACAGGGCGGCGGCGAGGAAGCCGCCAAGTCTTCTGGACAACATGACGGGCAGACACAGCAACGACAGGGCAGAGTCGTGTCGAGGGATCCGGGCTCACGGCTCTGGGCGAGGCGAGAAGGGACTGGCGCGAGCCGCGTTATAAGGCAAAGATTGGAGGCGCACCCAGAACAGAGGAAAAGGAGGGCCCGGCGCAGCGCTGACGACGAGATGCTACCTTCATTTGTACAGCGGCAGCAACTTTTTGATCAAATGGACTCGGTCCATGCAGGCTGTTTGGATAATGTCCAGGAATGCCATCTTGGCCTGTCCCTGAGGCCCCAGATCTGATCGGGATCGCTACCGCGAGCTTTCTGTGCCGGGGGCCCCCAATGGACCGCCACTCAGGGGCAGTCGCCCGAGGTGGGAGCCACGAGGAGAGCAGCCGGGGCTGCAAGCAAGAAGCACGCCGGACGGAAAGGGAAGTCCTCGGTGCAGCAGAAAGGGAGAGGAAGCCTCGCCTCGCGTCGGATTGGCGGAGCGGCGAGCGAGGGACACTGTCCTGGTTAATCTATGTTTAGACAGTCAAGCCGCGGAATCTGGCTGAATGGGAAGAGCCATATAGGAACTGCGTAAGCTGCGGGGGAGGTCGCGAAGAATTCTCCGCCAGCTAACCTGGCCGCGCCAGACGCGATGACCACAAGCGATAGGAGGTAGGCTTCGGAGGCCCGGCGGCGCCTGGGAGCGTCGAGGCAAGCCTCGCGATAGCTGGCCCCCGTCCAAGGATATGCCGGAGCTGGCGAGGCCACTTGGCAGCCCGCCACGAGCAGAGTGGGTGGGAGTAGCGTTAATTAGGACGGCTATACCGCCCAGGCACCTAATGGGAGAGAGCTCCACGGGCGTATCGATTCCCCCGACTCTGGCGTCGCGTCGACGCAGGGGGGGAGAAGCTTGCTGAGCCGCCGTGCCCGTGACAACGTCCCCGGTCGATCAAGCCTGGCTCACAGCCGCGAGGAAGAACCGCAGGCCAAGTGCGTCCAAGACTGCTCGGCCAGGGGCCGAAGAGACGAAGAAGAAGGCCGGAAAGGAAAATCTTAGACCTCAGCGCGGAACGGGAAATGAGACCCCGACCGGCCCGGGGATGTTCTCGGAAGGGATGGAGTCGTAAATTATCACGGCGGTGGGAACAAGAAAGAGGCGAAAGTCGGCGGGTTGGAGACGTTGGAGGAAGGAGAACCTGGGAACAAGCGGGTTGTCGGGGGTTTCTTTCCACAAGACACCCCCGCCCTTGGGGCTCGATGCAGCAAGCCGTGACCGCTGAAGCACACTGAAGCGAGGCGTCTGAAGTACGGATTACAGCGGAGGGATGGACACTCCTGAGCCCCCACTAAAGCCGGACGCTTCATCCGATGCAGTCGCCGGGTCGCGTCAAGTCCTGGGCGGCGCGGCTCGCCCCTCCGAGGGGGGTTGTGACGAGACCGCAGGATGGCACGCCGCAGTTCCGGTCTTTTCTTCCGGACTCAATGGTAACGTCCCCGTCCTAGCTGCTAGCCAGGTTGGTACATAGGTACAGTAGGTACAGTAGGTACCCATTCTCGCCATCGTTACGAGACACCGTCCTATGGGAAGCAGCAACAATAAAAGGTACAGTGCGGCCCACCGCACTGCTCCACCAGATCGAGGTACCCCCCCCCTAGAGTAGCCTCCTGATTCTCCTTTAACGAGGTCGCACTTTAACCGGCCCCAGGCCGCCGGACTCGCCCTTCGCCTGAGTCGCTTTCCACGTGAACCAAGGCGGCGGCCCCTGCTGGGCCATCTCAGAGAAGCCTTCGCCCTTCTTTTAAATAGCACCGACTGATTGTCTCGCTGCAATCTCGGCCCCGTTGCCGCCGTCTCCCATGGTCGTGGGTCCCGCCGCACCGCACGGCTGGCCGGCTAGCCGAACCCCTGGTCGCTGTGGCGAGTCTGGCTCTGGCTTTCCCTGGCCCTTCCTTCCCTGGCTTCTGGACGCGCCATCAGTGGTGCGCAGCCGCCTCCTGGGTGACCTGCCGGACCAGGCCGGCTATCCGGAGCGAGACCTCGGTCGACCTGGGGATTTCGTGACCGCCGCCGTGGTCGTACATGGTCTTGTTGCTGCAGAAGTGCGCAAGGTGCATGCTGTTGGGCCACCGCGGGTCCTTGGATCCGTATATATGAACCGTCGGGATGCTGACGAGGGCGTCGTCGGGGAACTTGGTAAAGTCCAGCCCGAAGACATCGGACCGCTCGGGCATCTGAGCCGGGTCGTGGAGAAGGTCCGCCGTGTCATCCCAGAGACCAAAGCCCGGTGGAATCTTGTCGAGATTGGCAGCCATCTCTCTGAGTTTGCCGGCCTTGCGTCGCAACGCTTCCCCGGTACGGTCGTTGATGTCCTTGGCCTTCTGGGACACGGGCATGCCGAGGTCTTCCAGTACCGCGAAGGGCACCGCGCCGCAGATAAAAATGGCAGATTTGAAGGGCAGCGGCTCGTCGGGCCTCTCCTTGGCGTGGTACAGCATGTAGCTGAGGATCAAGGCGCAGCCCTGCGAGAAGCAGCAGACGGCGTCGTACGCCCCGTGCTCCTCGACGTAGTCGTCCAGCCAGAGATGGGCTGCGCGGATGGACTGCGCCGTTGCTTTGGGCCACCAGGTGAAGTTGCCCGATTCGAACAGGACGTCCACGCCCGGCGCCGGCGCCGACCGGAACGGCGCGTCGACGAAATCGAAGACGAACGAGGCTCCCAGCTTGGCCCGGAAGGCGACTGCAGACGCGTGAGTCACGTGTACATCTCGCCGAGGAACGGCGCACATACCCGTCTGGCTCTTGAAGATGGCCGCGCTCGTGCCGTGGCCGTGGAGGCAGAGAAATCTCGGCATCGTCGTCGGATGCTACAACGAGACCGACCGTCGAGGACGCGATGTGCTGCTGGCTACCTACTGTACTATGGATACCTACAAGATAGCCCTCGGAAGACGGCAGCTCGAAATTCAGGTCTAACAAGCACAAACTGACCCGGCCTCGGTGGAATAGACTTCGTCCGCTTGTCTGAAGGGGAGACGGGACGCCTCGGAGCATGTCCGCCTTCGGGATTCCGACATGGCGCAGCTCCGGCACGGCAGCACCAACAGCGCCTAACAAACCCCCACGGCTCACAGGCGTCAGGCAGATGGCCCCGGATGAACTCGAGGCTATCGGCCACGAGGGTCCAATACCGGACGGTCGAGGGGCCACGGTATTTCGCGGAGCTTTTCTGCTTCTCTCGGAACCCTACGGAGCAATGGCGGACGGGGGAGACGCCCTGGGTACACCGGGCTATACGTGGTTGTCGAGGTTGTGTCACCCGGATGGCGTCTCGCTTCATGTCGGCTTGCCGCCCCTTTTCGGAACCCACCGAGGTCCGAATTCCCCGACGAAAACGCCGAAGATCGAGACGTCGTTGGATCGGCCACGTCCAACGCGCGGCGTCAAACGAAGGCGAAAACCGGGAAACCCGGGAAAACGGTGGTGATTCAACAGGTCGATTATACGAGGCGCCTCTTGCGTCCCACGCTTCAGGCCATCGCCGAAGGTCTCAGCCGTGCTTAACGTGAGGCGCGAGCCCGATGGCCTCGGTCCCCACGATGCCGACCACATCACCACCCGTTTCGCCTAGCCCCGGACATGCCAGGACGGCACAGTATTCTTGTGTCCTGTGCAAAAAAAGAAAGGTCCGATGCGACAGAGCACGGCCATGCTCGGGGTGTCTCCGGGCCGGAGTGGACTGCGTGCCCAGCACGAGAGCCCCGTACCCCCGACGGCAACGGTTGCAACCCTTTCCGGTCCTCACGGCTTCGTCCGCTGCCGCTCCAAGCAAGGCGCTGCCGAGACCAGTATCCGCCGAGACCCGTGTAGTAAATGAACCTAGATCGGAGCCCGCACAGGCCCCAACCTTTGGGGAGTAAGAACCCCCACTCGCTCCTCTTACGATTTTCACCGACTGACGCGCGTGAACATAGGAATTTGTGGATGGGTTTGCAAGACGAGGTAGGGGCTGTAACTATGTAACCAATCTCCTACGACGCTAATCTGGCTTCAGTTTCGTGACCCCCGGGCAACCAAGTCCGGCCTGGCAGAACCTGAGGAGCAAGGGGGGATAGCCGCCCGTAACCCCTTGCTTGACCCATCCGCGCTCATGGCTGGTGGCTCACCCGCCACGGATGAACCCATTGAACACCCACCTCCACACCTCGCTTTTACTCTTTGGCAAACATACCTGCGGAATGTCAATCCTATCACCAAAGTCATCCACGCGCCCTCAGTTCAGGAACTGGTCGTTGAGGCCATTCGCGACCCCGACTCTGTATCTCGAAACACGACCGCGCTCCTCTTGTCCATATACGCCGCCGCAGTCATGTCCATGACTACGGCCGACTGCTTGTTAAAGCTGGGCGAGCCTCGGCATATCATGTTGACACGCTATGCCGCCAACGCACTGCAAGCCCTGGCGGCCGGCGGCCTTATTCGATCGACCAGTTTCGTCCTGCTCCAAGCATATACCATCTATCTCGTGAGTTTGAGTTCTTGGACGGCTCGGGATCCCGCGAGGCTAAACTTTTGTTAGCTGGCAACACGCCCCATCTATGACTCCCCGACTCTGTGGGTTCTCACCGGTATGGCGGTCCGGATGGGCCAACGCCTAAAGCTCGGGTTAGAAGACACTATAACGGGAGGCATATCCCCATTTGATACGCAGATTCGACATCGCCTTTGGTGGCAGATCCTATTTGTCGACGGTCGAGCGAGTCAACTGTCTGGACAGATGATCTCCTTCACGGACAAACGCAACCCGCCGTTGCCAGCCAACCTCAACGACGCCGATATCACTCCGACCATGACGAACTTGCCCCCTGAACATGACAGGCCATCGGAGATGATTTTTTGTCTGATGAGGTTCGAGGTCGGACGGTTTCTCTACGAGCACGGGTGCCGGTTGCACGACCCTTCGACACCCGTCCCCGAGAAAGACGATCTCATTCGTCTACTCGAAGACAGACTCACGGAGAAGTACCTCAGCAAATGCGACCCGGCAATCCCACTCCACAAGTTGGCCATCGGCGGAAGTCGTGCGGGGCTTTGCAAGCTGAAGGTGATGGCTCATCATCCCGCGCAATACCCGGACAAAGGCAAGTCGTTGCCTCAATCCGAGCATGACGCTCTTTTCTCCAACGCGGTGGAAATGAGCTCGATTCACCTTACCGGATACGTCGATAAAGGCGTCGAGATCTTCCTGTGGCACGTCGACGTCTACTTCCACGTGGACGCCCTGGTGTTCATGTTGATAGAGTCTCGAACCCAACCCCCCACGGCTCCCCTGACGGAGAAGGCCTGGGGTGTTGTCCAAGCCGTCCTGACTTACCGATCGGAACTGATGGAGGACGACGGCGATGAGTTGCACTCCTCCGTCCGCCAGCTGGTCGCACAAACCTGGGCGGCCCGTGAAGCGGCAGCACGCCGACAGGGTCTTGGGCCTCTCCAAAAACCCCCAATGATCGCGCGGGTTCAGGAGATGGTGGCCCGGTCTCAACTCGGACATGAGCACGGGCAACCCTCCGAGCCCACGGTTTTGGACCGACCTGCCCATCCCATGGAGGGGAGTGACGGACCGAGCTCGGGCAATACCGCTGTCGTCACTCCCGACGACGGCACTGCGCTGTTTGCAGAGATGGGGCCGGACGCTTTCCAATATCAGGCCGGCCACGAGCCACTTCTCCGACCTGACGTTATGGACTGGGATAGTTGGGACTACTGGGAAGATCTCCTCCAGGGCAACAAAACTATGTACTAGCGAAACCAGAAATCGCGAGGCTACCCTACCAGGCATGCCCCTACAGCTAAGCTCAGGGACCATTGGGTTCCCTGAAGCGTACCGTGCCCGGTACCTACCTCGGTGACCCACAGAGCTATCCTTCACCGTTCGATAATGCATGATCTACCACGCGTCGCCATGTGCTGGGTCTTCTACGAAGGATCACGTCATCATTCTTACTGCCGCTTGCTGCTCGTTTGAAACTCGGGCATATTGCGTCCGTCGGGCGCGAGAACTCACGGCACTTCCCAATCGTGGATGCGGTTTCCGTGTACCGGGTGCCAGTGTAAAGGGGCTTTCGGCGAATTCTCCGAAATGCCCGAACCACGACTTCACGCCGCATACTCCTTGTCTGTCCACCCAAGTATATAATCATCATGTCGGCCGTTTATCTAGGAGAAATTTACTGCTATTTTGAACTCCTCGAAGCAAGTACGTCTTCTAACCTGAACGAAGCCGTTTCTTGTCCCACACAGTCTGCCGAGGTACCTGGACGCCTCAGCCCTCCACGATGGATCGAAAGCCAGGTTCTATCTCTGATTCCGGAGGAGATTCCAAGGAGAAAAAAAACGGAAGCCCGGCAGCCGATGTCTCTGAAGATGGAAGTCTGGTCCATCCTCCGACGCGGACCGTTGTTACGGTCATGGCAGCGATGTATATCACGATGTTCCTGGTTTCGCTGGTAACGAGCCCAACCTCAACACCCCCGAGATCCGAACCGCAATAAGGATGGAAACGCTGACAGAAATTGTAGGACCGCATCATCATCTCGACGGCCATCCCCAAGATCACCGACGATTTCAATTCCATACAAGACATTGGCTGGTACGGCAGCGCCTATGTTCTCGCCTCCTGCGCCACTCAGCTCCTCTTTGGTCGCCTCTATGCCTTCTTCGACCTGAAAATCACTTTCCTCGCGAGCGTTGCCCTCTTTGAAGTTGGCTCGGTCATCTGTGGCGCGGCGCCCAACTCAACCGCCTTCATCCTTGGGAGAGCCATCGCCGGAGTCGGATCAGCGGGGGTGATGGCGGGCAACATCGTCATCATGATCCCTCTGATACCGTTGGAGAAGCGGCCCATGTACCAGGGGTTTTTCGGAGCCGTATTTGGCGTTTCCTCTGTTCTTGGTCCCCTGGTGGGCGGTGCCTTTACCAACAACAGCCGCTTGACTTGGCGGTGGTGCTTCTATATCAACCTGCCCATCGGGGCCGTCGCCATCCTGCTCCTTATCCTGTTCCTTCGCCTGCCCCCGCTGCCCAAGTCAGAACTCACCGCGACCGAGAAGTTCAAACGGATGGACCCCCTCGGCAATTTGGTCTTCACGCCCTCCATCGTCAGCCTCCTCCTCGCCCTTCAGTGGGGCGGCTCCACCTACGCGTGGAACAACGCCCGCGTGGTTGCCCTGCTCGTCCTCGCCGCCGTCCTCTTCGCCGTGTGGGTCGTCATCCAGGCGTACGGCGGGGAGAACGCCACCGTCCCGCCGCGTGTGTTTCTCCAGCGGTCAATCGTCTGCGCCATGGCTTTTGCCCTTTGCGTCAGCGGGTCGATGCTAGTCTTCGCGTATTACATGGCCATCTGGTTCCAGGCCGTCGGAGGCGTCGACGCGCTCCAGTCGGGAATCCGCACCTTGCCCTTCATCCTCGCCCTCGTCGTGGCGGCCATTTTTTCTGGGGGCCTGATATCCCGTCTGGGTTACTACTCGCCCATAGTCATCGCCTCCGCGTGCGTCCTCTCCGTCGGCTCGGGCCTCCTGACCACCCTGCGTCCCGACTCCGGCTCGGACCGCTGGATCGGCTTCCAGTTCCTCGCCGGCTTTGGCACGGGTCTCGGCATGCAGATCCCTTCCATCGCAGCGCAGGTAGTGCTGAAGGCGGCCGACGTGCCCATCGGCGCGAGCCTAATGTTCTTCGCGCAGGGCCTGGGAGGGGCCGTGTTTCTGTGCGTGGCGCAGAACGTCTTCATCCAAGAGCTACTGCGGCGACTGTCCGCCACGCTTCCTGCGGCGTCGGCCCAACTCCTGGCCAGCGTGGGCGCGACGGACTTTCGCGCGCTGGTGCCTGCCGAACAACTGCCCGCGGCTCTCGAGGCGTACAACGGCGCCGTCACTACGACGTTCCTCGTGGCCGTGAGCACTGCGGCCTTCTCCGTGATACCCGCCCTTGGTTTCGAATGGAGAAGCGTCAAGGAAAAGAAGGACGCAACGAAGGCTCAGAAAGAGCAGGAGACGGGGGGAGGGGGGGAAGAGAGGGAGAAGGGGCGGGAGAGCATGGGGGTCTGAACCAGAGGAGTATGATGTGTCCAAAGGGGGAAGGAAGGGGAAAGCTTGTACTATATCCAGAATTCAAGAACATCTCCCCTACCCATATAGAGTAATTACAGCACTGCCTTAGCATCTCAAGAAAAAAGTTCATCGAGAATTCCTGATATGGTAGACTTGGGTTAGTGGGCGGCGTTACGAACAACTCTCGTCAGTGAGTACATTAGGAATGTACGACGTACAGTATGTACACTATCTAAATACGGGGCCAGCCTACTCGATATACCAAGTGACGATCCAGCACTCGTTAACTGCGTAAGCTTCCAGTGTTAGGCGCCAGTGCGAGACACTATTCCTTCTATAGATCCGCTCTGTCGAGGTTCGGCCAGTAGCCCAGTCTCCCGGTGTCAGAAATGGCTGAAGAGTGAGGAGTGGGGGGGCATTCGAATGCTGGCCTGGCGCGCTGATTAGATAACGATCAGGTGCGCGGTACAGTAGGGTATCCGATGCTTGTAAACACCCCTCCGCTCCGCCAGACAAAGGACCTTCTTGCCTCTGAGCAGAAAAGCCACAAGGCTTTTGTTCTTGATGGGCCTTTGGCAGCGAGGCAGTCTTCCCGTCGAGCCGTTTCTCATCGGACGGTTAATTTCGCTCCCCAAGCCTCTTGCGAGTCCATGGCATAACGTCATTTCGGTCACCGAGGGGCCAAGCTAAGCCCCCGAACGGCGTCTGCCATGGGGGAACTATTTGACTTCCTTTGTCAGAACGAGGCGGGCTTTCGGCAGTGCGTATCCTACGTAAACACCCTCCGGAGGATTCCGTTTGCCGCGTTGCTAACAGGTTCTCTAGAGCGCGCCTCCCCGCGCTCTACTCAGACTTCCGCGGCCTGCGAAGCATCAACCCCGACGGCTACGCCGCCAACGTCTCGGCCTGGCGCGCCGCCCTGGCAGGAATCACCCGCTCCGGCCTTGCCCCGTCTCGCACAACGCCGCCGAACGTCCTCGTCCTTGACGCCGACGAAGCGCTCCTGCGCGCGCTAGAGAGTAAGCAGTACGGCCGCCCGCTGGCCTTGGGCGTTGTGGTGCGCGAGGCCGCTCTGGCCAAGGACCTGGTGCCGCTGCCCGACTTTCTCAAGGCTAAGGAAAGCATTTACTACACTTCGTGGACGTCGCTGCCGTGGAATGTTGTCTCCTGGGGCCTGCGGCAGCTGGGCCTTACGGGTGGCAACACCGACAAGCTGCCCGGCGGCCGCTTCGTCGTCGTGGCCAATGCCGAGGCGGCCGCCCGCGCGTTCGGTGACAAAACGGCAGACGCCGCCTCGCGCTTCGAGCGGACATGGTCGCGGGCGCATTTTAAGAAGACCTTCGCCGCCGCCGTCGTCGCGGGCCAACGCCTATCGGACACGGATCTGGACGTCCTTCTCAAGTTTCTTTCCAGGGACAAGGAGTCGATTCTCTACGACGGGCACACGATCAAGGTCAAGGTGCCGGGGGAGGAAGGCGCGGAAATTACCCCTGAGGATCAGGCCATATCCCAGCTCAAAGAGCTTACCGAGTACTTGTCCCACCAGACGACGGTGCTCAGCAAGCGGATCGAGGAGCTCTCTCGAGTGGCCAAAGAGGCCGTCGGCAAGAAAAACCGCGTGGCGGCCCTCGCGGCCCTTAAGTCCAAGAAGCTGGCTGAAGCGTCTCTAGAGAGACGCTTCGCTACTCTCACACAGCTGGAAGAGGTCGCCAGCAAGATTGAAGAGGCGGCCGACCAGGTCCAGATCGTCAAGGCCATGGCCACTAGCACCGACGCGCTCAGCTCGCTGAACGCGCAGGTCGGTAGCGCCGACCGCGTCGAAGAAGTGGTGGACCGGCTGCGTGAGCAGATGGGTGCCGTCGACGAGGTCAACAGCATCCTGGCCGAATCAGCACCGGTGCTCGACGAAGGCGAAATCGACGACGAGCTAGCGGCGCTGGAGAGCGAAGAAAAGGAGAAGGCAGACAAGGCGCGTCTCGAGAAAGAGGCTGCCGACCGCGGGAGGAAGGATGCCGAGCTGGAGAAGGAGGCCGAGGCGATTCGGCACCGCCTCGAGGCCATCGAGGCGCTGAAGACGTCGGCTATCACGAAGGTCACGAACGAAGCCGTCGAGCGGAACGTGAAGAGCCCGGGTGTTGTGGCAGGTGAGGTCTTGGAGCAGGTGGGACGGATTTCGCTTGAGGACAAGGCGCGGCCGGAGGCCGAGGCGGAACCGGCGGCTTGACCTGATGGGACGGCAGGGTGCTAACTTTTATATGCAGGGGTGAAGAGGAAGAGGAGCATGTCCTCTCCAGGGCTACTAAACTGTGCATGACCGGATTTAGCATCCGCGCCGTGTACTACGACGCCGGAGGGGCCATCCCGGGCGTTTTGGTGTGCAGCGCATCGGTAGTCATTTCGTGTCGTTTGTACCTCTGCTCGAGCTACGGCATACCCTGGGTGTTCCAGGAAGATCATGATTCATGTCCACCGTCCGCGCCGCCGCTGTCGTGGACCCCCAACGGCTCTTTGGCCAAGTGTTGGGTGATCTCCATCCCCCCCACTGCCCCCTTGCCAACTTCAGTGCCTCCCTGGAAAACCTGGCCACCCGTCTCCCCGTTGATGGTCTGTAATCGAGGCGAGCTAGAGTCCGGACCTATGGGGTCAAGAGCTTCCGGCTCTACCGTCCACGACTGTCTAGTCAAGACACTGAGGCTGGTGGCTTCGCTACCCTCGTTAAACTTCTGGGACACCGCGGGCTCAGGTGGGCTCTGCGTTGCCCGAAGCCTCGATTTTCGGGCGTTGGCGATTAGGTCTTTGAAGGACGAGTCGTGCTGCACGGCCCAGGCCGCGCCGTCAAAGTCCTTGTCCTTGATTTGGGCGCCGAGATTTGCCGCTCTCGAGAGCGTGGGTGCCTGCCCACCGAGCGTCCGTTCCCAGACCTGGAGGTCTCGCATCAACTCGAACTTGGACTTGGGCTGCGCCGAGTCGCAATTTGCATTCCAGAGCGTAACATACTCCTTATGTCGCCGTTCCAGAAGCTGTCTAGACCCGAAGGTGGAGAGACCGAGCTGGGACACCTTCTTTCTCAGCACGGTGTCGTTGAGCATCGAATAGCTAAGCAACGGAAGCCGTTCTGGTGCTTTGGGTATTGCTGATTTTGTTACCGGTAGGGCTATCGAGGAAGACGTTGTTTTCGGGTATGGCGGCGACTCTCCCGGGCAGGTGGTGTCCAGGTGACGGTCCACCTGCATTGGCTTCATCCGCTTGAGACAAATCGGGCACGCAACGAGTCCGTCGTCTGCCGCCCATGTTAGCCTCTGCGGTCAGCGTTGGGTGCTGGCCGCTCACCTGGCTCGTACTCGTCGCCGTCAGGGTCCTCAGGAACATCCGCTTCGTCCCGCGCAATAGCAGCAGCCGTCTCTGCTGCTCTGATTTTGCTCTGCCGCGCCGAAGACCGCAGCCTCTTTGACTCTGGAGCGTCTTCCACCTCGTCGGGTACCCCTTTCCTCTTAGGCGACGACACCCTAAGGGGCTCTGGCGGCGGAGCCCAGGCGACCTGGAGGATGGCGGCACGCGCGTTGCAGAACGCGTCGACAGCTTCTCGCAGGGCCCAATTCCCGCGTAGCTTCAGTTCTTGATCGTCGGTCCGACAGAGGGGGCATTTGCCATCGACGGAGAGGGAGCGTCGTATGCAAAGCGAGCAAAATGTATGGTTGCAGGAAGTGGTCATGGGCGCGTTGTAGAAGTCTTTGCAGACATGACATCGGAACGCTTGTTCGACGGGCATCAAACCGGCCAGGGGCGTGCCTAGCCAGTCTGTCGGGTCCGGGATATCACTGTCCTTGGAGGAGATGGTCATGGCCTTGAATTCCATTGTCGAAATAGATGGCCTAACGGCATTCTGGCAGTCGCCGTGTCCAGGTGTAAACAAAGGTGGACCACAAGCCGTTACTTGACGCTGGTCAGGAAGGAGGAACGTTGGTCTCGGCGGGGGTTTCGAACACCCAGCAAGGGCTACCTATCAATCCGTATGCAGGTAGGCGGTACCTAGGCGGTAATGTAGTAGGGTTGGGTTCAATGGATGGGTCGGGTTCTCGGTTGTTGTCCAAGTCGTGATGATCGCTATGCGCCGCTCGCTGCTCGCCGTTGTGGGAAAGCGCTGTAACAACGGTATCGGCAGGAACGCGACAGGGGAGCTGATAATTGTTGCCCGATTTTACTGTAGGCAGTACGGAGCATGAGGGGTCGGAAACGAGAGCACGTGCTTTCGCGTTTCGATGACCCACTTAAACTCACCAGCCATCCACGAGACCTCCTTTCGGGTTCAAACCTTCCCCCCGCGCAAAACAACACCAGGCCATTCGTCCTGATCATCACTACACCAACAATGGACGACCCCAAGACGTTTCTTGCCCACCAGATCCTCACTGAGGAGAAAGTGGTAAGTTAGTTGGGTTGTGGAAACTTACCTCTGACACATGAGCAGGTTAACTACCGGACCCTGAGTCAAAAGGCAAAAGTCCATGTGAACATCGCGAAACAGTATCTATGCACCTCCCATTAAGGTCTTCAAGATGAATTATTAATGAGTCCAGGATGCTCTTCGACTTTCACAAGACTCAAAACGCCCGGAAGCCAAACTCCGTTCACGCAACATACCTGGTCGCCGGCACAAGAGTTCCTGAGCCCCTTGTGCCACGGCAGGATGACGGAGACGTGGATATGAACAGCTCATTGCCAGAGGTTGACTCAATTCCGGAACAATTGCCTGTCTTGACGGTCTCCCTTGTCCGAGAAGATCTCCTCAATGGTACAACTTCACCACTCTTATGGCACTGATCTATTCACTAAACTGGGCCGTTTAGAACTGTTATCAAGGTTTGAACACGTCTCATCCGCTCATATCTACAGCCTTGGACCCTGGGCGTTGAAGGTACATAAACAACCAGCCGCATCTGTTGTTTCTATTTCTAATGTCTTGACGTTATAGAAGCTCCAACTATATGCGGACACGTCTCCAAGAGCCCAGGTTGCAGCCACGTCTAATGGACAAAAGTCCGCCGAGGTGGGGTTGGGTTTTGGAGGAGTTTCCAACGCACATGTTCGCCGACGAGAAGTTCGGCGGGTTCTCCCCCAGGCCTTGGAGGCGGCAAAGGTGGTGAAACATGGCATCCCGTCTCTAGAGGCGAAGCCTGCCACCACATCTCAGGTGAAGGGAGGAGCCAGTGACGTCAAGTCCTCCGCCAATGACGCGGCGGCTGTCCCCGCCCAGGGAAAGAAGCCTGTGCCGGCTCTCAGCCGTGGTGGCTCCGGAGGCATCATGCAGGCCTTTGCAAAGGGGGCCACCAAACCAAAGAAGAAGCAGGAGTCTCAGCCAACAACCCCTACCGGCGCTGACAATGGATCCAACCTGGCCCTCTCCGACGATGGTGAGGACGAGGACGACTCGGAGCTTATACCCAAACCCACGGCCGCTGCTGCTGGCCGAAAGTCCCGAAAAGAGCGGGAAGACGAGCTCCGTCGCATGATGGAGGATGATGAAGATGATGAAGAGGCCGAGGAGAAGGCGGATACCCCCATGGAGGACGTCGGGGAGTCGCCCGAGGACGTACCTGAACCCCAACCGGATCTAGAGAAGCAAGAGCCTGCAGAAGTCGTCGCTACTAGCAGCGGTGACGGCCGTCGCCGAGGCAAGCGACGGATTATGCGCAAAAAGCAGGTGATGGACGAACAGGGGTACCTCGGTATGTTGGATCTTCGGCCGGACATCTGGCCTAGCTGCTAACACGTCTACAGTCACAATGCAGGAGGCGGGCTGGGAATCTTTCTCTGAGGAGGAGGCGACGGCTCACGCCTCGCAGTCGACCACGGCGGCCTCGGCGCCGGCTTCTCAAGCCACAAAGGCCAAGAAGGTCGGTCCCAAGGCGAACCAGGGCAACATCATGTCTTTCTTCTCCAAAAAGTAACTGGCCCGGAATGAGAGCTTATCGCGAATCATCGTGGAAGAGTGTATCGCTTTGGATGGCGGGCAGCCGACAACTTGTCAATAGATTTGCGATCCGATGAACGCCCTCCTTTCCAGCAGCTTAAGCCCTGCGACCTCGCAGGAAAATGACGCTATCCCATGATAAATTTATGGGGTATACTTCCAGAGCACTCGAGCAGAGAATTGAGGACTTTTCTCACGCGCAAACATGATCTGCTCGCCCATATCATATGAGGTCGACGTGACTCTCGTGTCGAAGCATCTCAGTGGGAGAGTGGCTACTTCCGTGCGGCGCACGGAGTTCTCCGTCAGATGACGGGAAAGGGCGCCCTGTTCAGGGGCAACAGGGGAGCGAGCATGTGCAGCTGCGGGGGGCGGCGCCAAGAACTCCGAGTCCCTATTGACTTCCGTTTCCCGAGCACAATACATAGCGTCACCCCTCTCTCCAAGTATTCCTTCCGTCGCGTGCCACCAGGTCCTCGTCGGACCTCGATTTCAAGCAGCGTGCGCCCTCCGACACCGTTGCGTCCCGATTTCCCGACGCGCTTCCGTAACTAATAGTCGCGAGTGCAGCCGAATCGAGCCTCGACAACTACCGACGTTATGCACGCCTGAACGGAGGACGACGAATTTCAAGAGACGCTGCCTCGACGGTTGCCCAGCATGCGTCGATTCCATATTTCCACCCTCATATCCCTTCTCGCATGCCATTGCCACTCATACGAGGGTCAGCCATACGGGGGAGGCTTTGATCAACACGTATTCGACTCGGATGCGTGCCCAGACTATGCCCAGTATGCGGCGTATCCCCAGTGAGTGGCTATCCCGGGGCACCAGCAACCCATGCGCCAACAACAACTCACCTCGTAGTAGTCGACCTCTAAGCACCGGCCCCCTCGAGCTTCCTTTCCAGCGCCCCGACGAGCGCTGTCGCACATTCAGCTCTGGTGCCATCGAGAAGGTCATCGAGGATGTCACGTCTCGAATGAAGGACCCCGACCTGGCACGGGTCTTCGAGAACACGTTCCCTTCGACGACCGATACGACTGTCAAGTTCCATAGCAACGGCACGGTCAGGCCGCGGAAGGCAGCCTTCAAAGGGCACAACGCGCAGGATGATGGCAAGTGGGAGGGCCCCCAATCCTTCATCATCACGGGGGACATAATCGCCGAGTGGCTACGCGACTCAACGAACCAGCTTCGCCCATACCAAGCCCTGGCGAAGAAGGACAAGAGAATCTTCAACTTGATACTTGGCGCCATCAACACGCAGTCCGAGTACGTCATTGAAAGCCCCTACTGCAACGCCTTCCAACCTCCGCCGATCTCTGGGCTGGCCATCACCCATAATGGCCAAGGCGACGTTGTCCATCCCGCTTATGAGCCTTCGGTCGTCTTCGAGTGCAAATATGAGCTGGACAGCCTAGCGCACTTCCTCGCGCTGGCAAACAGCTTTTACGAGCACACCAAATCGCGTGCCTTCCTGACCAAGAGATGGTATCTGGCGCTGGAAACGCTGCTTCTGGTGCTGGAGCAACAGTCGGAGTCGACCTTCGATCCCGAGACTGGCCGATACCGGCGCAACGAGTACACCTTCCAACGGCTCACAGACTCTGGAACCGAGACGCTCAACCTGAAGGGTGTGGGCAACCCACTGAATAACGGAACAGGCCTGATCCGATCCGCGTTTCGGCCCAGCGATGATGCTACCATTCTTGGTTACTTCATCCCGGCAAACGCTATGATGGCCACGGAGCTTAAGAGGACCGCCGCAATCCTGAAAAATGTCGGTGAAGAGATCCTTGGCCAAACCGTCGCTCGATGGAGCGAGTCCATCGCGAAGGGCATCTGGGACCATGGTGTCGTGACGCACGCTAAGTACGGAGACGTCTTTGCTTACGAAGTGGACGGCTACGGGTCGTCTATCCTGATGGATGACGCCAACTATCCATCTTTGCTTGCCCTGCCCCTCATAGGCTTCGTACCGCAGGACGATCTTACCTATCAGAACACGAGGAAGATGCTCCTGGACAAGCAGTCGAATCCGTACTACCTCACGGGGAAGGACTTCCAAGGAATCGGAGGTAAGATCTTGTCTCTCCGCAGCCCTGGGATGGTCTTGGTTAACACTCGACAGGGCCACATATCGGGCTGATGAACGCATGGCCGATGAGCCTGCTGAACCAGGCCCGTACCTCGAATGATGACAAGGAGATCATGAAATGCCTCGACTTCGTTTTGAGTTCGGCCAAACTTGGCCTTATACACGAGAGCGTGGACGTCGATCACATCGCCTCGTACACGAGGAGCTGGTTCGCCTGGGCCAACGGAGTCTTCGCCGAGACCATCCTCGACCTCGCTAAGCGAAAACCCCATCTCATTTTCAAAAACGCTACTCCCTACGAGTTGTAACCTGTCGTTGCTCGCAAGGAGTTTGCGGAGGCCGAGAGAAAGGGGGACCGGGTTGTACACCAGGGCATAGGGTCTGCACTTTACGGTATATGGCTAAAGAGGGGACCAGCTTACGATATTGATACCCGTTGGCATGGACAGGGCGGCCTACCTATGTCAATGCTTGTATAACAACACCCTGAGGGATAGATACCGGCTTGGTCACTTTGAGGAATATATACTCAGTCTGATGGCCTCGTTGAGCCTCCATCCACCTTTGCCTCGGATTTTCACAACCCGAGGAGCGATGTTCCTGGGAGAACCTCTCAATCGCAATCGCATCCCCCCTAATGACTATCGTACAGCAGGCGGACTTGAGTACCACGAAGTAAACCGTACAGTATATAGAACCTCACCGTGAGAGCGTCCCAAAACTGAATATCGCTTGTATAACGTCGCTTCAACAACGGAAATATCTCACCTCCACCCACCGTTCCTCGACGTCCTCCACTAGGTTGCAGACTACCACTGTGATGCCCGGAAACACGCTTGTTAGCCTCCGCAGCCCCATCTTGCCCGCAGAATAGGTTGCGAAGACGATTCTGTCCTGCGCGACGCCGAAATCGACAAGGACCTGCACAGCCATGAGGGCGGACCCGCCACTGGACATCTGGGCGTCGAGCACCAGCACCGTCTCGTGCGTCTCCAATCCCTTGACCATCTTCTGGAACTTGAGCTCGGGCTCCGCGGTGCGGATGTTGGACTCGATGAGGATGTGTGACATCTTGCAGTCGGGGATAACACGCTTGAGGGCCTTTTCCAGCGCGGTGCCGCCTCGCTGCAGCAGCACGGCGCTCACCTCACCCTTGGCGCGAAGCCCCGCGTACTCGTGGCCGTAGGGCGTCTCGACGGCCGCGGCGACAAAGTTGCGGTTGTTGAGTGCGCGCTCGATCAGGAGCGCGCCGAGGCGGTCGAAGTAGAAGATGAAGTCCTGTGGGCCCGTGTGGGCGTCGTGCAGGATGGTGTTCATGCCGCGCAGCTGGGGCGTCTGTTCAAGGAATACAGCACGATCCGACAGGGGCCTGTCCAGGGCTTCTGTCTCGAGCTTGCTGAGGGAGGCAAGGTGGGCGTTGGACTTGTCGAGCAGAATCTGCTCAATGTACTGCACCACCATATCTGGCGGCTGTCAGCGACCGGATGCGCTCTGTGGTGAAGAGGAGCACGACGTACTAATGGCCACTTTGTTCTTCACGCCACGAGGAACAATAATATCCGCGACTTTGCGCTGAGGGTCGACGTACTTCTCATGGTCAGTCAAGCCCTGGTGCGTTCAAGAGAGACCCTACTTTGATGTAGTTTGGCTTCACGAAGGTGAGCCATTGCTTGATGATTCCCTCGACGTCCCGGCCGCGCTCCCTGATGTCCCGAAGAACTAGGGATGCAAATCAGTGACCAGAGTCAGGCTCCCATACTGCTCGTAACGACCTACTGCGTCTCGTCAGGCAAACATCGGGATCTTCGTCACAGTAGACCTGGAGTCGATCAGGTACATATCCCGGGGGATAGAATTGTAGCATCAACTTACCTTCATGTCCATCAGCTCCAGAACACGTGGGTCATGCAAGGCAAAGATGCCCTCGAGTATGAGCACATGCGGAGAGTATATAGACGTTGTCTTCTCCAGACGCGCATGTTTGCTGAATGAATACACTGGAATCTCGGCCCTCTTACTACCCGTGCGGGATCAGCATACATCTAGAACAGGGTGCCCAGGGCACCGTAACCCATCCAGGAACATACCCAGCCTTGAGATCCTTGAGGCGTTCAACAAGCACATCAAAATCAAGAGCCTGAGAGCAGGCATGGGTCAGCCGTGGGATTAACGCCATCAGAAATAGGCGTCATACTTCGGGAGAGTCAAAGTCGTATTCGTTTCTGAAGGCCTTGCGTGAAGACTCAGCATCCAACGACTTATAAAAAGAGTCCTACAAATCCAAGTCAACGCTAGGCCGCAAGACCCGCCCGGGGCTTCTGGCATACGATAGATAGGATGACGACCCATGGAAGATTCAGTTTCCTCACTATGGCGCTTGCGATACTCGACTTGCCAGACCCAGAACTCCCTGCGATGCCGATGATGCTGAGGTCGGCCCAAGGGGGTGAATAGTGTGCTCTAGTGGCGATGGTCTCCTGCGAGACATTCGGCTCCATGACTCCGGAAGGGCGAGGGAAGTAAGGGCCGAGAAGCGAGGTTGGTCTGATCCGTAACCAGCGAGGCGAAAGTTCGAGTCGTCGGGTGTATGGGTTGTTGAAGACCAAGCTACCGGGGGCTATAGTACCTCTTTACACTCGTTGCCATGACTGTTCCACCGAGGCAGCCGTCGGATAGCCAACCACGAGACGATCTAGGCTGCGTAGGGCAAGATCCGGATAACACAAGCAAAAAGTAAACGCGGAACGGGCAGCTCCAACTAGCCGGGTTCACGGAGTTGTAGGTACCGACCATGTACTCCGTACCGAGAGGGTTGAAGCTTCCATCAACGCGGATTGGCAACGCTGCGAATCAGTCTTCAGTGAATGGACCTTAAATTTAGGGGCGAGGGTTGCTGGGCTTTTCGGCCACAGCTACCTAGGGACATCTGATTGGTAGAGACCCAGGCCGGGGCCCACCCAAGTAACCAAGCGCAGAGCTCCCCCATTTCCTCCCCAATGTCTCCATTCGTCCTGACTCGACACAACTTGCCCGAGCCCCGTCATTCCAGTTCTTCACCCCACGAAGCGAAAACCGCCGCCTCGGCCGGCCGTCTTCCATTCGATTTGCCTCAACGAAACCAAGCGTCGCCAGCGGGCGTATCGTAGTTCGAATGCAACCCGACGGACGATATATCGCGGCCGTCAAAACCTGATCGTCGCCAATTTCATCGAGGCGGCCCCTCGCCCCTCCGATTCTGCCTGGCCCAACATTTCGCCGGCACAAGCAGGCCTTGTCCTCCATGGTACGTTCGTGGCGTCGCACCGACGCAAACCCTCCCCTCCACCGTCCAAGGCTGGCGGAGCTGACACAAGGCACCCCTCGCAGATGTCGTCAACGTCGACAGCCATGCCCATGAAACATGCCTTCGATTCGCGGGTGGCCACGGTGAAGGCACCCAAGAGGTCGGTGTTTGCCCCCCCCCCCCCCTCCCCCCCCCCCCCCCCCTCCCCCCCCCCCCCCCAC
>Ga0247777_1000097_pt1 | contig 22531 bp, 15 predicted proteins | sample UWRJL154409C5_FD_179937 | JGI IMG/M metagenome (GOLD analysis project Ga0247777, IMG submission 179937) | Plant litter microbial communities from Arlington Agricultural Research Station in Wisconsin, United States - UWRJ-L154-409C-5 | ecosystem: Environmental > Terrestrial > Plant litter >...
GCGTTCCCTGCATCACCGTTGCACCGGCTTGCTTCAAGCCGCTCAGCAATCTCGTGCCGTCCTGTACCACGTCCTTTGACATCACCACCGTGCGTGCGCCCACCAGTAGTGGCAGGTACAGCTCGAGACCTGCAATGTCGAACGACATCGGGGTTACTGCCGCCAGCACATCCGCGGGGTTGAGGCCGGGGCGCTCGCGCATCGAGAGCAGGAAATTCACCACCGACTGGTGCGTCACCATCACGCCCTTGGGATGGCCGGTGGAGCCGGAGGTGTACAGGATGTACGCCAGATGCTCCGCATCCACGCTGATCTCAACCGGTGGCAGATCCGTCGAGAGCTCTGCCTGAGACTCGCTCAGATCGACAATCCTCTGCCTCAGCTCCTGATCTTCTCCCACCACCTGCAGCAGTCGTTCCCGGGCTTGGGCATGCGTGAGCAGCAGGCGCGGCGCACTCTCCTGCACCATGTAGCGCAGTCGGGCCGTCGGATACGCAGGGTCCAGCGGCACGTATGCACCACCTGCCTTGAGCACCCCGACCAATGCGATCACCATTTCCAGCGAGCGCTCCACGCACACGCCCACTCTCGTGTCAGGCCCCACACCGAGCGTGCGCAGGTATCGTGCCAACTGGCTCGACCGTGCATTCAGCTCTGCGTAGCTGAGCTGCTGACCCTCGCATTCCACCGCAATCGATGCAGGGGTACGGCTCACCTGCTCTTCGAACAGCTCGTGAATGCACTGGCGTGACGGATACTCCCGCTCCGTCGCGTTCCAGCCATACAGCTCCCGATGCCGTTCCTGACTGGATAGCAGCTCCACCGCCGCAACATCCTGCCCGCCATCCGCTGCGATCTGCCTCAGCGCCTCACGCAGGTACTCCACGAAGCGCTCCGCCGTGCTCGGCTCGAACAGGGCCGTTGCGTAGTTCAGCGTCCCCACGATCCGCCCGCTGTGTTCGCCCACGGACAACGTCAGATCGAACTTCGCCGGAGTCCGGCTCTCCGTGCGGAGGCCCGTTATCCTCAGGGCAGGCAGGTCGAACACCATTTCCCCGAAGTCCTGCCACGCAAGCATCACCTGGAAGATCGGTGCGTGGTTCAGATGCCGGGGCGGCTTCAGCAAATCCAGGATCTGCTCGAAGGGAAGATCGGCATGCGCCTGGCCTTCGAGAACGGTCGTGCGCACCCGCTGCAGCAGCTGCGCCACGGTCGGCGCGCCCGACAGATCCACGCGCAGGACCAACGTGTTGACGAAAAGACCGATGACCCTCTCGATCTCCACTCGCTCGCGATTCGCTGCCGGCACGCCGATTACGACGTCCTTCTGGTTCGACAGCCGGGAGAGCACCAGCGCCCAGCCCGCGAGCACCGCCATGAAAAGAGTCACGCCGTGACGTCGGCTGAACGCTTTCAACGCGTAGGTGAGGTCTTCGTCCAGCAGCAGCCGGACATCAGCGCCGTCAAAACGTTGCTCCGCCGGACGCGCCCGGTCGGTGGGCAGGTCGATCAGCGCAGGAGCACCACTGAGGTTGCGTTCCCAATAGGCACTCTGCCGCGCGAGCGTGTTCAGCGTGAGCCATTGCCTCTGCCACGCGGCGTAATCTGCGTATTGGATTAGCAGCGGGTCCAGAACCCGCGTTCGACCTTGCACGCACGCCGCGTAGTGCTCGCTTAGCTCGCGGCTGAAGATCCCGACAGACCAGCCGTCCGAAACGATGTGATGCATCGTGAGAAGCAGCACGTGCTCCTGCTCAGCCAGCCGTATCAGGCAGCCTCGCGCCAGCGGCCCACGCTCCAGGTCGAACCGGGCAACGAATATCTCTGCGGCCTTCTGCTTCAGCCTTTCACTGGCATCAGTCGCCTGGCGCCAATCTTCCCGCGCGAGCTGAAAGCCGACGCCTGCATCGGCGATGTTCTGATAGAGCTCATCATTGACGCTATAGAAGGTCGTGCGAAGCGACTCGTGTCGCGCGACGATCTGATCGAGAGCCGTGGCGAGCGCCCGTGAGTCGAGCGCCCCCTCCAGGCGTAACCCGAATGCGATGTGATAGGCCTCACTCGCGCCAAACTGCTCGGCCAGGAACCAGAGGCGCCGCTGCGCAAAAGACGCGGGGAGCAGACTCTCGTCGCTCCCTTTCGCTACCACTGCACTCATGAATTATTCCGGGGCAAGCTCCCGGACGCGCCGCCGTTTCCGAAGCGGCCACGCCCGGATTGCGGTGATTGCGCGCTCATCTGGCGCGCTCGTGACGGCTACTGAGAAACGCTGGACGAGCGACGCCGCAGGCTCAACGGACGCATGTCCGTCCATACCTCGTCGACGTAACGGGAGCATTCCTCTTTCGTGCCTTCCTTGGCGAGCTGTCGCCAACCGTCAGGAACCTTTTTCCCCTTCGGCCACAGCGAATACTGTTCCTCGTCATTGATGAGCACGGTGTAGATGCGCGCATCTTCAGAGTCGTCCATAAGTGCCTCATTCGCGTCCGTGTCGTTCCGCCAGCCATTTGCGCCGCCCGGCGCTCGCAGCTACCCGACTTTCAGTGCCGCGGCGGCAGTCGGTCGCGGGTGCTCCTGCAGCTGGGCGCCCCCGCTCTCCTTCTCCAGCATGAGCAGTCGCGAACCGTACGCGGCGGCGAACGGATCGTGGGTCACGAGAATGACGGTCTTGCCGTGGTGCGTGCACAGGAGGCGCAGCAGGTCGAGCACTTCTTCGGAAGCCTTGCGGTCCAGGTCGCCCGTCGGTTCGTCGCAGATCATGAGATTCGCGTCAGTCGCGATGGCACGTGCAATCGCCACACGCTGGAGCTGCCCGCCCGAGAGCTGCGGAGGACGGTGTGTCGCGCGGTCGCTGAGTCCCACCAGCTCCAGGGCCGCGCGGACGCGCTTGCGCCGCTCCGCGCCCGACAGCCTCGTGAGCATGAGCGGCACTTCCACGTTCTGATCGGCGCGCAGCGCCGGCAGCAGATTGTAGAACTGAAACACGAAGCCGACGTTCCGCGAGCGCCACGCCGTCAGCGCGGAGTCGGACAGCTGGTCGAGCCGCGTTCCAAAGACATTCACTTCGCCGCGGTCCGCCCGGTCGAGCCCCGCCATGATGTTGAGCAGCGTGGTCTTGCCGGAACCGGACGGCCCCATCAGCGAGATGAACTCGCCGCGCTGACAGCGTAACGAGAGGTTCTCGAGAACGGTGACGCGCTGTGCGCCGGTTTTATAGGACTTGCTGACCTTCGTCAGCACAATCTCTCCACTCATGACACTTCCCCCTTCCCTGTTCGACTCGGCGTGAGCTCACGCGCGTCGTAGCGCGGTAGCTGGTGTCATCGAGAACACCTGGACGGCGGCGATGCTGCCTACGGCCAGCGCTATGGCAACGGTAATCGCAACCGCCGCCGAAATGAGCTCCGTTCCGATGTGCAGATCGAAGGTCAGCTGGGCCGACTCGACGCCGGACCAGAAGCTGACCTGCGTGCGCTCGAACAACATCTTCACCGCGAGCGTGCCCAGCAGCGCACCGGCGAGCCCGCAACCCGTCGTCTCCGCAATGACCGACAGGATCAGCGCGCTCCGCTGGTACCCCAGCGCGCGCAGCGTCGCGAGCTCCGTCGATCGTTTGCGCACGGCGATCAGCAGCGTGTTGAGGATGCCGATGACCAGCGCGATCACGATCAAAGTCCCCAGGCTGAACGCGAGCGAATTGAGTGTTTCGATGACGAATGAATACGTGCTCTGTAGTACCGCGCTTTCGGTCGTCACGCGGGCGCGCAGCCCATCGCGCTGAAGCGACTCCGACAGTGCGGCAGGCGACGGATCGGAAGGCAGCGGCAGGTAGGTGATCGAGTTGAACTCGGGCCGACGGAACGCATCCATGATCGTGGCCGCATCGCCCATGAGCTCTGATTCGTGCGGATCGCCCGCGGAGGAAAAGAGGCCTACGATGCGCCACTGCCCCGTGGGCATGTCGATGTCCGCGCCAACCTTGAGGCCGCCGACATGCGACGCGATTCCGCGCCCGGCCATCAACTCCCGTTTGCCGGGCTGCGGAGCGCGCCCCTCGATAATCTTCAGCTCCGGGCGAACGCTCGCGAACTGCGGACCGACACCGCGTACGGTTGCGAACACGTTGTTGCCGGTGCGCGCATCCTCCAGCGTTGCGAAGGCTATGAGCTCGGGGCTCGCGATCAAGTCTCCCGCCGCGGTCTTCTGCACCGAAAGCCGGGACAGCACGCTGTTCACCACGTCCCTCGGCAACACGCTTTCTCCCTCCGAAGCTGCGGAGGGAGCGATCACCATGCGCCGGTCGGGATTGGCTACTTGAGAGGCGGTGCGGGTGAAGCCGACAGCAATCGCAAAGGTTGCGAGCAGCAGCCCGACTGCCACCCCGGCTGCCACCGTCACGATGGCAATGGAGAAGAGCCTGCGGCGCGCCGTGATGAGACTGATCTTCAATGCTGGAAGAATGCGCATGGGATCACGCTCTCGAGTTCAGGACGACGGATGGTTTGACGCGATTGATCCCGAACTCCGGAACGAGCGTGCTTATGGCCGCGAGCGCGACCGCACACAGGAACGCGGCGACGAAAGCAGACGGCGGCAGCGGCCCATCCCCGACGCCGACGTTGAGCCTGATGTACCACGTGCTCAACTGCGGGTAAGCGTGCGCTGCAAGCACCAGCCCCAACGCCGCCCCGACCAGGCACAGCACGAGCGCCTCGAAGAAAATGATGGAGGTCACATGAATTCGGGAATAGCCCAGCGCTCTCAACGTCGCGAACTCCGCTGTACGGTCCGCGACGGATTGCATGACCACGTTGGCGGTGAGGATCAACATGGCGCCGAACACGGCAGAGAGAATCCAGGTCGATAACCGACCGATCTCGCCAAGCACCGCGAACGACGACTGGCCGAATGCATTCTCCGCCACCGTCCGCGTGGGCGCGGCGGAGCTCAGGAACGCGGCGTCGATGGCGCGGCCGGTGGGCGCGGCGAGGGTCGGGTCCTTCACCTTCACGACGATTCGATCGACGGTGCCCACGTCCATCGCGCGGGTCTCGTCGTAACTGTTGAAGTTGCCCAGTGCGAACTCGACCTGGCTCGGGTTGTCGGGATACGAAATCGTGCCGACGATCTCCACCTCCCAGTTGTTACGCCCATCCTTGCGCGGCTGCCCGGCAAGAACTACGTGCTGCCCTTTCTGCAGCCCGTATTTCTTCGCCATCGTATCCAGCACCACAACTCCCGCTGGAGTCCGGCGCATCACTTCGAGATCCTCGGGGGCCACCTTGTACTCGGAACGCACGGTGAGAAACCGGTCGACATCCGTGTAGATGACCGTGAAGAATTTCGCGTCGCCGCCGAACAAGCCGTACATGAACTTGGTCCACGTCACGGCCTTCACGTCGGGCATCCTCGCGATCTGATCCGCATGAACACGCGGCAGCGGAACACCGTATCGCGCGGTGACCAGAATGCGGTCCGCCTTGAGCCTGCCCAGCGACGCGCTGAGAGTCGAGTTGATTCCCTGGAGTACGCCGAAGAGCAGGAAAGCGGCAGCGAGCGAGAGACAGGTGAGTGCCCAGCGGAAGGGATAGGTCCTTAGCACCCCAAGCAACATTCTTATGTGCATCGGCTCTTCCTGAACCGTGAAGCCGGGGAAACCGGCGCAATGAGGACAGTCTAAGGTCACCTCCGCGCCATGCGCAAGCGATCCGACGATCCGGCACCGCTCGAGCACAGCGCTCCGACACAATTCAGGCGACTCGCGGACTTCATCGCTTGCGTGGTTTTTCCCACAGGAGATTGTCACGTTGAACGACGCAGTCACCAACCTCCACGCTGCGCACGAGAAATGCGGGACGCCCGTTTGAGTTGCACCCCGCAAGACGGATCGCGATACTACGGCCGCGAAATTTGCGACACGTCCCCGGCGCTACCCGGTCGCAAGAGGGACATCAGGGACAGCGATTCGGATCCATGGAGGGAGCGTGGACGCCATTCACGCAACGCTTTCCGCGCTGATGACGACGATTGTCGGCGGATCATTCCTGCTCCTGCAGGGCTGCAGTCAGTCCGTCGACACGTCCATTCAGGAGAACCCGGTCCAGAGTACCGCGCTGACCGGCGCGGCCGGGCTCGACGCACGACCGAAGAACGCGACGTGCCTCGCCACGACCCAGCCCAAACTCGGGCTCGCGTTGAGCTCCGAACGGGTTTTTCCGGATGTGTCTTTCGACGCTCCGCTGCAGATGCTGCAGGCTCCGGCGGACAACTCGCGATGGTTCATCGCCGAGCAGAGTGGCGTCGTCAAAGCGGTCTCGACCGCCGCCGGATCGCAAACCACTGACGTTCATCCCTTCCTGGATCTCACGGATCGGGCCGCATCCGGCGACGCCGGCTGGATGGACCTGGCATTCGATCCGCAGTTCGCACAGAACGGCCGGGCCTTCGTCGCCTATGTCGCGAAGCCCGCCGCGGGAAGCACCCAGCGTGGGTGGCGACTGTCGCGCTTCGCGCGCTCCGCGGACGCGCTGGACGCGAAGAGCGAGTCGATCCTGTTCGAGATCCCCCTGAGCAACACCACCAGTCACACTCGCGGAGCGATCGGGTTCGGTCCCGATCGGATGCTTTACGTTGCCATCGGTGATGGGGTCGAAGGGAATCGCGCGCCTTCCCCGGCGCAGAGCCCGGCGAGCCTGCTAGGAAAACTCATCCGCATCGACGTCCGCGCCGTGGACGCTTACCGGATTCCCGCCGACAATCCGTTCGCCAACGAGAACGGCATTCGTTGCCCGACGGGATCGGCGACGGCCGGAATGCAATGCGCGGAGATCTACGCCTCCGGCTTTCACGATCCGCAAGGTCTCAGCTTCGAAGGCACTTCTGCGGCGGCACAGGTCTGGCTCGGAGACGGAAGTCACGGCGGCTGGGAAGAAGTGAATCGAGTCACCCGGGGCGGCAACTACGGCTGGCCTCTGCGCGAGGGTACTCATTGCGCGGCGGGCGCAAGCTGTCCGGCGGGCGCGAAGGACGCATCGTTCATCGCGCCCTTCGCCGAGTATCCCCCGGCACTGGGCAGCTCAGTGACCAACGGCTTCCTGTATCGCGGACATCGATTCCCATGGCTGGTGGGACGCTATGTGTTCGGAGACTTCGGCTCGGGCCGGATCTTCGCCGTGCGCTCCGAGGCAGGTGAGTCGACCGAAGCCGAGGTCATCATGAGCACGGGCTCACGCATCAGCGCCTTGGCGGAGGGGCGCGACGGCGAGCTGTACTACGCAAACCACTCGGGCACACTCCACGCGCTGACGCCCGGATCGATCAAGGCTCACCTGTCCGAAACCGGCTGTGTGAATCCTTCCAATCCGGCCGAACCCGCACCGGGGCTGGTCCCGTACGAGGTCGCCGTACCCTTCTGGTCCGATGGCGCGAGCAAGAGCCGCTGGATGGCCGTGCCCGACGGCTCGCAGATCAAAGTCGAAGCGAGCGGCGATCTCACGTTCCCCAAGGGCACGGTCTTCATGAAGAGCTTCACGTTGAACGGAAGCCTGATCGAGACACGCCTTCTCATGCGGCACACGGATACCGGCAACTGGGGAGGCTACACATACCGCTGGAACGCTTCGCATACTGACGCGACGCTCGTCGCCGACGGGCAGGAAGTGAGCATCGGCAAGCAGACATGGATCTACATGCGTGTCGGTGATTGCATCGTTTGTCACAACCCGGCCGCGGGCGACAGCCTCGGACTGAAGGTGCGGCAGCTGAACACCGCTATGACTTATCCGTCGACCAGCCGCTCCGCCAATCAGCTCGGTACGCTCGTCCACATCGGAATGTTCTCGAACGCGTTCGCCGTGCAGGCGCCCTACCCAGACCCTCATGATACTTCGCTGTCGATCACGGAACGCGCGCGCTCGTATCTGCAGACGAACTGCTCCAATTGCCACCGTCCGGGAGGCAACACCGGCGCACAGTTCGACCTGCGCTACTCGACCCCGATCGACAAAATGAATATCTGCGACGCCAAACAGGTTCGCGGCTCCCTGGGCGTCGAGGGCGAACGTATCGTCGCGGCTGGGAAACCTGAGCAGTCCATTCTCTGGCTGAGAATGGGCACCCGCAGTAACTACAAAATGCCGCCGCTGGGGTCGCATAGGGTCGATGAGCAGGGCGTGGCGCTGCTCCATGAATGGATTCGCACGATGAGAAGCGGTTGCCGGCCGCCAAAGAGCTGAAGCTCGCGAGGAGAACATCGAATGGACTTCGGGATCATGTTTTGGGGTGATGCGCTGTCAGCGAACCGCGTCACGCGCGACTACTATCGCGGCCTCGTGAACGTGGCGCGTTTTGCGGACGAGCACGACTTCTCTGGCGTCTGGTTGCCCGAGCGCCATTTCCACCCTTGGGGCGGGCAGCATCCGAACCCTTCCGTCATGGCCGCGGGCCTCGCCACCGTCACGAGCCGGATCAAGCTGCGCGCCGGCAGTGTCGTGCTGCCCCTTCACAACCCCATTCGCGTCGTCGAAGAGTGGTCTGTCGTCGACAACCTCTCGGGTGGACGATGCGAGCTTTCTATCGCCACCGGCTGGAAGGATGACGACTTTCTCCTGGCGCCCGAGCGGTACAGAACCCGCCACGCCGATGTCTGGGAGACCGTGCGAACCGTGCAGAACGTCTGGGCCGGCGAACGCCTCGCCGGTGAGAATGGCCATGGCGCCCGCATCGAGGTTTCGACGTACCCGAGACCGGTGCAGCCGACCCTCCCCATCTGGATCACGAGCGCGGGCAACCCGGAAACGATCGGCCGCGCCGGCAGCGGCGGCTTTGGCCTCCTCACCCACCTGCTCGGGCAGGATCTGAGCTCGCTCGCGAAAAAGCTCGCCATCTATCAGCAGAAGCGCAGCGCTGCAGGCTTCGAAGGCCCCGGCCGCGTGGCGCTCATGGTTCACGCCTTTCTCGGATCCGACCGCGCCCACGTGAAGCAGACCGTCCGCCCAGCGCTGATGGAGTATCTGCTCAACAGCGCCGATCTGACCGTCCCGCGCGAGAAGCGCGCCGAGTGGGAACGAACCGATGCCCGCACGAAAACCCAGCTCATGGAGCTGGCATTCGAGCGCTACTTCGAGACGGGCTCACTGATGGGGACGCCCGCATCGTGCAAACCCATCGTCGAGCGTTTGCGCACCATGGGCGTGACGGAGGTGTGCTGCCTCGTCGACTTCGGCTTGCCGCTGGATCTGGTGCTCGAGGGGATGGAGCATCTCGCCGAGCTGCGCAAGCTCTGTGCCGTCTAGCCCGCGGTCCGCGCTACGTCAGCGCGCGCCACCAGAAATTGATCGAGATCGAGGCCTCGAGCGTTTCGACCGCGTGCCACCACTTCGCCGGAATGTAGAGCGTATCGCCGGCGTCGAGCCGCAACTCGATCCGATACGCTTCGGCCTGCGCGAACAGCGGGAACGCGTCGCGGTCCGGCGCAAACACATTCACGCGGCTGCAGTGCTCCAGTAAGTCTCCCAAGGCAGGATAGAGATTGGCGGATTGCTCCGGCGGGAAGAGCGTCACCCGCTTTGTGCCACCCACCTGGACGAGGAAGTTGTCATTGGCGTCGAAATGAAGTGGCGTTTTGCAGCCCTTTCCGCCGATCCACAGATTGGTGACGTCGACGATCTTCCACTCGTTCAGCAGCGCCGGCCGACCCACGTCAGGCAACAGCTCGGGAAACTCCTTCTGCATGTTCTGCTGCGCGATGTAGTAGCTGCCGCCCTGCTCGGAGTAAATCAGCGCGAGAGCCTCCGCAAACGGCATGAGCTTGCGGATCGGGGCGTCCGCGGACGAGCCCACGTTGTAGTCGAAGGTGGATTTCCGGCTGTGGGACACCTTCACGATCTTGCTGCCGAGGAGCGCTCGCAGTGACGCTTCGGTCCAGCGCCGCGCGCCCCAGGTGCTGATGGTGTCGGCGAGGTGAACAGGCCGCTTCGTACGAACGTAATTTCGATGAAAGCTCGTCGCATCCAGTTGCGCTAGCGGCAGCTTCGGCAGCGTGTGTGCATCCGTCACTCGCGCAGCACCTCCACGACGGACTGGCGGGCGACCCGAATCGCCGGCGGCACGCTTCCGAGCAAGGCAAGTCCAATCGCCCACACGACTCCCAGCGCTACGATCGGGATCGAAACGTCCCATCGAAACACCACGCCGGAGGCGGTCTCGTGTCCATCGAACAACGCCCACGCGATGAGACACCCCGCGGCGGCGCCTGCGAGCGACAGGAACACGGACTCCACGATGACCGAAAAAGCCAACGGCAGCGGCTCGTAGCCCAACGCACACAGTGTGCCGAGCTCGCGCGTGCGCGCCCTGACGGCCGAATAGAGGATGTTCACGGACCCGAACAGCGCGCCGATCGACATGATCGCGCCGACGATCCAGGCCATCGCCTGATAGAACGTGAACTGATCGCCGCGGCTGAGGTAGTAGTCGCCGAGCCTTTGAGCCTTCACCCGCAGCGCCGGACGACTCGCGAGCCACTGCCGGAACTCATCGAATGCAGCGGGCGTCGTGAGTTTCACGATCACGCTGCCGAAAGCGGCCCGACGCGTGCTCGCCATCAGCGTCGCGGCGTCCGCCATCAATTCGCTCTCGAGCGCCCCGCCCCCCTCGAACACGCCGACGATCGGCCATTCCCCGTCCGGCATGATGACCGTGTCGCCCACCTTGAAGTGATAGCCGCGTTGCGCGGCGGCGCCGACGATCAGCTCCTGCCGACCGGAACCGAACATCCGCCCCGCGACGATCTTCAGGCCCGGTCGCAGGCTGAACCCCTGCTGCCCGATCCCCCGGATGGCGAGCGAGCCCTGGACGAACCCGTCTGCCGGCGGCGCATTGATCAGCACTTCGGCGTCGGCGAAAGGATGACCGTCCGGGCCGCGCGCGACACCCGGCGCATCCAGGATCGTGCCGACCGCACCCGCATCCAGATCGGCGCCCTGCTCGCTCAGCGCGTCGGCGGACAGGACAATGGCGACCTGCGGATCGCCGGATGCCCGCAAGACACGCATGAATCCGGCCGTTACGGAGAGCATCGAGACCAGAACACCCGTCACGCAGGTCATGCCGATGAAGATGACGAACGCCGATCCGAACCGCTGGCGCAGCCCGCTCAGCGTGAGTCGGGAAACGACGAGGCATTGAGTGATCAGGCCCATCTCATCGCCCCGCCAGCGCATCTACGACGCTCAGCTTCCGCAATCTCAGGAGTGGCGTCACGGAACTGAAGAGCGCCAGAACGAGGGCCGCGATGAGCGACCAGCCCAGCACGGCCGGTGGCAACTCGGGCACCGACAGGATGTAGCGCAGGTCGCCCGACAGAAAGTGACTGGAGAAATGATTCAGCAGGTAGGCCGCGGCCGTACCGAGTATCGCGCCTGACAAACACGGAACGGCAGCTTCGGCAGCCACGAGACCCATGAGGTGACCGTTCTGAAATCCTATTGTCTCCAGCACCGCGAACTCCCGAGTGCGTTCGCTCACGGACCGCGCAATGCTGTTGGCGACCAGAAAGAGAATCATGAAGAGACCCGCGCCCGCGACCGACAACGTGAGCGTCGCGATGTTGACGTTCGTGTTCATCATGGCCTGTTCGTTGGCCCTGGCCGCAACACAGTACGTGGGCGTGCTGGAGTTGGCGAAGTGCCGATCGATGGCGTGACAGGTCTCCGCGGCACGGTTGGGGTCCGTGATGGCGACGATGAGCATGTTGCCCAGGCCGCGGTGAGCCACGGGCGAGGTCTCGTCGACATAGGCCGCGTTGCCCAGAAAGAAGCCCTGGTCGCGCTCGGGAATCTCGCCGACCAGGCCCAATACCCGGAACTCGCGCGTCGGGTTTCCGTCGGGCTGCTTTTCGTCGGGAGTGGTGAGCTGAAACCTGTCGCCTTCGTGCAGGCCCCAGTGTTCAGCCGCTTTGTGACTCGCGAACACGCCATCGCGCTCGGCGAACAGCCGCATCCATTGCTCGGGAGTGACCGGAGCCTCCGGCCAGGCACGCTGCATCCCCTCGTCCACCGCCAGCACGCTTGCGCGATCGCGCGGCTCGCGGTGAAAGCCGTTCAACCAATGAGCGGCGCCGACGCCAATGACACCATCCAGGTGCTCGAGCTGAGTGCCGATGCTCTGCGGCAGGCCGGTGTAAGGGCGGTCTGGAAAGCGCATCGAGACCCACAGGCGATCCATTCGATGCCGGTCGACGAGCCGTTGGGTGTGCACGTAGAGACCGACCATGAGGCCGAACAGCATGAAGGCTGCCGTTCCGGCACACCACGTGAGGAATGTTTCGGTCCTGTTTCTCCAAAGGGCGGACCACAGCAGCGGGAAATACTTCACAACGTCCTGGTCGGTCGCATGCAGCCTCGGTGGCGAAGAATAACTCGGCGCCCGCGCGGCCCGAAAGGCCGATCCCCCGCCCTATCGCTTGCGTGCAACCAGCGGCGGAATGAAGTCGGTGACCTCGCGTGCCTCACGCTCCACGAGCTGTGCGAGCTCGCGCAGGCTTGCCGACTGAAACATCGCACGCATCGGCAGGCTGACACGCAACCGGTTCTGAATTCGCGCGATGGCTCGCGTCGCGAGCAGGGAATATCCGCCCAGCTCGAAAAAGCCGTCCTCCACGCCGACGCGCTCGCATCGGAGCACTTCCTGCCAGATCTCGACCAACACCCTTTCCGTCTCCGTCTGTGGAGGAACGTACGGACGCAGGGAGGGCGCGTCTCTATCCGGGGGAACGAGCGCACGCCGTTCCACCTTTCCACTCGGACCCAGGGGAATCTCATTCAGGAGAACGAAATTCGCCGGCACCATGTACTCCGGCAGGAATTTCGCCAGGTGCTCGCGCAAGGCAGCCGCCACGCCCGCGCGCTCCGATTCCGGCACTTCCTCGCCCGGCGCACGATTCGGCACCACGTAGGCCACCAGCCGATGCTCATCCGGCCCATCCGTGTGTACGGTGACCACGGCTTTGCTCACCAGAGGGTGATTCAGAAGGCTCGCTTCCACCTCGCCCGGTTCAATGCGAAAGCCCCGGATCTTCACCTGATCGTCATTGCGTCCGAGGAACTCGATATTTCCGTCGGCGCGCACGCGCACCACGTCTCCGGTCCGGTACAGGCGCCCACCCGAACCTGCGAAAGGATCGGGAGTGAATCGCTGCGCGGTAAGACCCGGACGGTTCAGATAGCCAATACCGACCTGCACACCGCCGATGCAGAGCTCCCCCGGTACGCCGATTGGCACCGGTTCGTAGTGCTCATCGAGCACGTAGCAGGTCGAGTTCGCGACAGGCCTGCCAATGGGAACCCCATTCCCCGGCGACCTGTGACACTCGTAGGAAGTGACATCGACCGCCGCTTCGGTCGGGCCATAGAGGTTATGCAGACGACTCGCGCTCCGTGTGTAGAATCGTTCCACGAGGTCCGCGGTCAGCGCCTCGCCACTGCAAATGACGTGGCGAAGGGAAGCGAGCGAAGCAGGCCCAGTCCATTCGAGGAACGCGCGCAGCATCGATGGCACGAAGTGGATCACCGAGATGCGCTCCTCGGCAATCGCGTGCGCGATGTAGCCCGCATCCCGATGAGCTTCTGGTGCAGCGAGCACCAGAGTTGCACCTGTGGTCAGCGGCCAGAAGAACTCCCAAACCGAAACATCGAACGAATAGGGAGTCTTCTGCAGCACGCGATCGCGCGAGCCTATCCCGTACTTCGACTGCATCCAGAGAATGCGATTGACAATGCCGCGGTGAGAGTTGATCGCTCCCTTCGGCTGCCCCGTAGAGCCGGAGGTGTAGATCACGTATGCCGGGTGCGAAAGGGTAAGGCCGACACGTTCTGGCGGAAGGTTCTGCCCGGAGAAACCTGCGCTTGCAGCCTCCCACGAATCACTCGAAAGAACGAGATCGTGACCTGCGACGAGTCCGGCGCACTCCGCAGAAGTGAGAACCACCAGCGGACTCGCATCCGCAAGCATGTAGCGCACCCGCTCGCCCGGATAACCGGGATCGAGTGGCACATACGCCGCCCCCGCCTTCATGACGGCAAGCAGCGCCGTAACGAGATCCAGGCTCCGATGCATGGCGATGGCGACGCGTGAACCGGCGCGAACACCCTTGCTACACAGGAGATGCGCCAGACGATTGGCACGCTCGTTGAGATCCCGATAAGTCACGCCCGCGCTCCCACACATGCGGGCCGCTTCTGCATCGGGCGTCTGTTCGACCTGCCGCTCAAAGAGCTCATGCAACGTGCAGTCGGTTGGAAATTCCGCGCGTGTCTGGTTCCAGCCGCAGAGCAGCTGTCGCCGCTCACCCTGCGTCAGAATCTCCAGATCGCACAGGCGTGCCGTGGGGCTCGCCACCGCGCTGGCGATCAACACGTTGAACTGCCCGACGAGTCGCGCAATTGTCGCGCGATCGAACAGATCCGAATTGTACTGGCACACGATCGAGGCACCGGCCGCGCTGTCGGTAATTTCGAGCGAAATCTCGGTAGTCGCCTGAACGTAACGCTGGCCGAGTGCAACGCTCGCGAGCCTCGGCAATTCGATCGGGCTGCCTGCAGACCGGTATGTGAACATGACCTGATACAGCGGCGGTCGCGACCGGTCACCTCCCGCGCCGAGCGCCGCTGCCACGGCGTCAACGGGAATGCTCTGCCACGCCAAGGCTTCGCTCGTGGACTTCCTGACCTGCCGCAAGAACTCGTCGAAGCGGATCGTCTGCGTCGGCAGGCACCGGATCACGACCGTATTGAAGAGGCAGCCGACGACATCGATGCTGCTGGGATGACTCCGGTTCGAGACGACGCAGCCGATCGATACATCCTGCTCGCGCGCCCACCGGGAGAGCAGGACGGCGTAACACGCGAGAGCGGCCGTGAAGCGCGTGGTCTTCGAGCGGGCCGCAAGATCCCGAAGCGCCGACACTTCGAGCAGCGGTTGCGCGAACACCGCGACATTGTTGCTGAACGCGGCCGGCCGCGGCCGATCGAGCGGCAGGTCGAGCGCCGGCGCGTGGGCGAGCCGCTCGCGCCAGAATGCGAGCCCCCTGGCAAGCCTCTCGCCGCTGAGGACCGCGCGCTCCAGGCTCGCATAGTCCGCAAGCTGGCAGGCGACCGGGGCAAGCTGCGCGTCACGGCCTTCGAGAAACGCGGCGTACAACGCCGACCACTCCCGTATGATGATGCCCAGCGAATACCGGTCCGCGATGATGTGGTGAATGCGAAGCACGAGCAGGTGCTCGGCATCCGAGAACTTCCAGAGCAGACACCGGAACAGCGGACCGCTCAACGGAATGCGCTGCCGGGCCACCTGTTCGAGCGTGTGGCGCACCCGCTGCGACGTCATCGGCTCAGGCCCCGCGTACGCGGCGCGCTCGATCGCAAAGCTGCCGGGTGGGTCGATGACCTGCCACGGCTCACCGCCCTCCTCGAGAATCCGGGTGCGCAGCGCCTCGTGCCGCGCTACCAGCACACTCATCGCGTTCTGAAGGGCTGGCAGATCGAGTGGGCCGTGCAGTTCCTGCGGCAGCGACATGCTGTAGGCCGTGTCCTCCGGCCAGAACTTCTCGAAGAACCAGATCCGCTCTTGCGAGAAGGTGAGCGGCACCCGCCGCTCCGGCACACCCGCCCGCAAGGCGTTCGTCCCTCCGACCGCATCGATCGCCAGTCCCCTCGACTCCGTTGCGCGCCCTTCGGAAAGTGCGCCTGTCGCACCCGGGCGCGGCAACCACCCCGGGGGATCGCATCGGGCGCCTTCCGGAAGCAGCGCGAGGTGACGCGTCACGTCGCTCAGCGACACCGACTCCAGGAGCGCGGAATCGGTCGCCTCTGCCATGAGCAGCTCGACCAGCGCATCCTGGCGCGCGGCTCGTGCAACGGCTTGCGAATACGGCAAGGTCGAGAACGCAATCATTGCGTACAGCGGCAGGAAGTGGTCGGGGAAGCGCTGCTCCAGTATCGCCTCGATGTCCCGCTTGCGACGATAGCTCGCCTCCGCAACTTTTCGACTGAGGGCCGTGCGATTCGTGTGAGACAGTGTCCAGATCGCTTCCACATCCGGCTTGCGCCGTCGTTCGAACTCGTCGAACAGCGACTCCCATGACCCCTCGCGCCCGGCGAGCATCTGAACGAGCAGCTGACATCCTTCGAGCGCGGAGTTGAGGCCCTGACCGAAGAACGGCGGCATTGCGTGAGCGGCGTCACCCGCAATGAGAACGCTGCCGGGATAGCTCCAGCGATCGCACTCAATGGTGATCATGCGGCCGATGGGGTTTGTCACGAACTCGGCGTCCGCATCCGGGGCGAGCTCGAAAATCTCGGGAAATTCTCGCTCCAGGAACTGCCTGGCCGTTTCGCGCGAGTCGAGCCGGCCTATGCCTTCCGGCCCGTCCGCGGTGAACACGGTGCCGGAGAACGATCCATCGATGTTGGGAAGCGCGATGAGGAACTGCTCGTCCCGAGGCCACACATGCAACGCGTGCCGGTCGAGCTTGCGCGCGGCATCGGCATGAAAGTTGATTTCCTTGAACGCCTGCGGATGCCTCTCCATTCGGGTCTGAACGCCAAACTGCTCGCCAAGCTGCGTGCGTAGCGCGGATCGCGCGCCGTCAGCGCAGATGAGCCGCTGGTATCCGAGCGTTCCGGGCTCGCCGGCGGAGTCGATCAGGGCCAGAGTGGAATTCGCCGCATCAATGGATTTGCAGCGCGTGCGGAACCGGATGTCTACACCGGCCTCGATGGCAGACGAACAGAGGACGCGCAACAGCGTCGTCCGTCGGATCGAGTAGAGCGCATCGTCGCCGACCAGCGCGTAGCGCTGTAACTCGCTGTCACCATTCCTGAAATGCACGCATCGGCCCACGACAGGCACGAGCCAGTGGCCGAGCAGAGGCCCCACCCCCAATGTGTCGAGCGAACGGATCGCGCGCGTCGACAGGGTGAGACCGATCGATCGCGCGGTGTTGGTGTCGCAGGTTCTCGGATCTTCGTACGCTTCGAGCACTCTCACCGAGAGCCCCGACTTCGCCAGGAACGTACTCAAGGCGAGGCCGACGAGCCCCGCACCCACGATGACGACGTCTGCCACTGCCGAATCCCTTCGCAGCATATCCCCTCGCTCCCTGCACCACGTGGCCTGCCTTGCAGCTGGCGGTCCGCCGACTCGTTCCGCCTGAAGTGTAGGCCCGAACAAATCAGGATTGCTACACTAGGTCGCGGCGACCGTCCCGAATCGACGTTCGCCATCACAGGAAGATGGATCGACTCAATCCAGGACTGGAGAAGCACGGATGTCTACGGAAACCCTGTCCCTGAACAAAGAGCTGCTTGCGTATATCCGTCAGGTCGGTGTGCGTGAGGACAAGAGCCAGCAGCGGCTGCGAGCGGAGACCGCCCTGCAGCCGATGGCCATCATGCAGATCTCACCTGAGCAGGGGCAGTTCATGAGCCTGCTGGTCGAGTTGCTGGGCGCACGTCGGGCCATCGAGATCGGCACGTTCACGGGCTATGGCGCCATGTGGATCGCGAAAGGCATGGGGCCGGAAGGTCGCCTGATTGCGCTCGACATCAACGAAAACTACACCAGCATCGCCCGGCGCCACTGGGCCGAGGCAGACCTCGCCGACCGCATCGAGCTCAGGCTCGCGCCCGCCGTCGAAACGCTGGAAAAGATGGTCCAGACGGAAGCCGGCACCTACGATTTCATTTTCGTCGACGCCGACAAGCCCGGCTATCACGCGTACTACGAGTACGCACTCAGGCTCCTGCGCAAAGGCGGTGTGGCGGCGTTCGACAATGCGCTCATGGAGGGCGGCGTGATCAATCCTGCCGACCAGTCGGCCGATTCGGTTTCGATGCGCGCGTTCAACCAAAAGCTGGTTGCCGATCCACGCGTCTCGGTGAGTCTCATCCCGATCAGCGACGGGCTCTATCTCACGCGGAAACGATGAAGCGTCGCCTGAGCTGCGGGAGTGATCCGCTCACGCATCCGGCGCGTGCACGGCACCCCCCCTCAGCGCAGCCTCTCGTGCCACTGTGACGATCGCGGCAACGTCATCGGCGTCGTAGATCGCCATCTTGGCGTCCGGAGATAATTCCGTGGCACACAGCGCTTCGATCCGTGCGATCAGCGTCGTGAGCGAGAGTGAGTCGATTGCGAGATCCGCGAGCATGGTTTGCTCGTTGATGTCCTGTGGATCACATTTGGCGGCAACCGCCAGGGTGCTCAAAATGAGCAACTGGATGCCCGATGCGGAGTCCATTCCGTCTTACTCCCTCTTTGAAGGAACCGGGATTCTAGGTCAAGCTATCGAGCGAGTGCAAAGCCCTGTCGGTCATTGACCACAGCGCCGCGCGCAACGACGGAAAAAAGCGCAGAGGACAGGGCCTCATGGAAGATTCTCGCCCGAGTGCCGCAAGCACATTGTGGTCAGGCACCCGTTTCCTCATTCGGGTCAGCACACCCTACGTTCGCAAGCGACTCGCATGGTCGCTGATTCTGGTGATCTGCCTCGCTTCAGCCGCGGCGCTCGGCCCCTACTTTCTCAAGCGCTGCGTGGATGCACTCTCAGGTGCAACCCCCACTCCATCCTGGGGCTTCGTCATGCTGCTGATTGCGTCGTACGTGCTCGTTCAAGGCAGCATAAAAGCGACCTTGGCCGTGCGCGAGCTTGCTTACGGAACGGCCTGGCAGCGCCTGTATCGAGCCATCAACAACGCCTTCTTCGATCACGTGATCCACCTGCCGATGGCCTTCCATCTGCGGCGAAAAACCGGCGCCGTAACCCAGACGATCGAGCAGGGCGTTCGCGGTTGCAACACCTTGATCCAGACCGCGCTCTTCAATCTGCTTCCGGCGTTCATCGAGTTCTCGATCGTTTCATGGCTCCTGATCCACCTGGGGCACACACGATATCTGCTGCTGTTAGCGCTTTCCGCAGTGGGGTATTACCTGGTGTTTCGGCGCGGCGCGTCCAGCGTGATGGAGCCTGCCACCACTGCGTCGGCTGCCCAGATCGAAGTGCAAGGCGCCCTCACCGAAAGTCTTCTCAACTACGAAACGATCAAATGCCTGAACGCCGAGGGACCCCGGCGAACGCACTATGACGAGCTCCTGTCGCGAACCGAGGACGCGTGGCGCAGCTTCTCCAAACGCATCGCGCAGAACGGTCTCATCATCTCCGCCATTTTCGCGACTTCGCTTGCCGCGTGCCTGTTCCTCGCGGCGCGCGACATCGCACGCGGAACCATGACCAGCGGCGATTTCGTGCTCGTGACGCTCTACCTGTTGCGAACATCGCAGCCGCTCGAGGGAATCGGTTACGCCATACGCGATTCGATGCAGGCAGTCGGCCTCCTGCGCAGTTTGCTGGCGCTGCTCGCGACCCCCACCGAGTCGACGCAAGGCGAGCCGCTCGTCGTCGAGAATATTCGCGGCCATTTGCGGTTCGAGAAGGTCTCGTTCGAGTACTACGCTGACATGCCCATCCTGCATGATGTCTCCTTCTCGATACCCGCGGGCGCCGTCGTAGCGATCGTCGGAGAAAGCGGCGCCGGCAAGTCGACATTGGCCCGACTGCTATTGCGCTTCTCGCGACCCACCAGTGGCACGATTTTTCTAGACGACAGGCCCATAGGCGATCTGGATGTGCATGGGCTGCGGGCGGCGATCGCGGTGGTTCCGCAGGACACTCCGTTGTTTCATGCTTCCATTGGCTACAACATCGGCCTCGGGCGTGCCGGGTGCACGCAAGAGCAGATCGAGGAAGCCGCTCGGGACGCACATCTGCATGATTTCGTCATGCGACTCCCGGAGCGCTACGACACGATCGTCGGGGAGCGTGGCGTGCGCCTTTCAGGGGGCGAACGGCAGCGAGTGGCGATCGCTCGCGCGTTCATCAAGCGCGCTCCGCTGGTGATCTGCGACGAACCGACGTCGTCACTGGACCCCGAAACCGAACGGCGGGTGCTTCCGGAGCTGCTGAACATGGCTCGTCAGCAGACGACGATGTGCATCACGCATCGCCTCTCGCTTGCGCGGCAGGCCACGCTGATCCTCGTGCTGCACGGGGGGCGCATCGCCGAGCGTGGCAGTCACGCGGAACTGCTGGCTGCAGACGGAATCTACGCCCAGCTGTGGCGGAACGCGATGAAAGAGACACCCGAACCCGCCGACAGCCGCACTGAAGACTAAGAAACGCTTGCGCATGAATGCGAAAGCGCCGAACGACGTTTGTAGTCCACGTCCCTTCGTTCGTCATCCGGTCCCGGCACGAACAGCGCCGCCACCATGTCAGGTGTGCTGCATGCTCGACTCGATTGTTCACGGGGCCTTCCGCGAAAGGCATTGAGAGGCGGAAGACGCTATCAGGGAATAATTCGTACGAGCGTGAGATTGCAGCTACCGCATACGCTTCGCTCTTCTGATCCGGCAGATAAAACCGGAGAAGACTCTCGCCAGGCAAGCCGAGAAATTCGACTTCCCGCTTGAAGGTTCCGGTGTCCTGGCGAGAGATGATCTTCGTCTTATTTATCCGGCCCATTGTGCGCATCGCAGCGCACGTCCTTGTTCCAGTTCACGAACGTACCGGTCGGGCTGTCCTTCCACGCCCACACGTGCAGCGTGTAGAACGGCGGCAGGCCGAAGCGGTTCGGCGCCGCGAAATAATGGAAGATCTGGCCGTCCAGCTCAGGCGCCTGCTTGTGCGTCTTGTCCCATGCTGCCGCGTCGACGAGGTAGTCGGCGCCCGTCAGCCTCGGACCCCACGGCGTCGGCTCGTACAGGATGATCTCGGGCTGGTAGGGGTCGATCTGGTCGTCGAAGATGCCTTTCGCCGGGTCCTTGAAGACCAGGTTTGCATTCACGTAGTGCAGGCCCATCGCACCGGAGTCGTCGTGGCTGACGCACCCGAACAGCAGGTGATAGCCATCGCCCTCCGCGACCGCGACGGAGTGGTACTTGTCAGTCACCTGCCGGACGATCTTGACGATCTCGTTCAACCGACGGGGATCTCCGCCGCCATGATCGCTCATCATCTGTGCGTGTGAGTCGTCATCGTGAGCCTGCGGCGCCGAAGCAGCCGCGAGGGCGAGCGTGCCGAGCGCCGCGCACGCCAGATACAGTGTCGATCGACCTTTCATGAGCCAAGCCTCCTGGTGGGTGGGGTTCTCGCCGCGGCTCATAAGTTAGAGGGCCCGCGCCCACAGGTCCCGGGCGAGTTCCAGGATTTTGCCGGGATTCCTGGCAGACGCCATGGATCGTTGGTGAGTTGCGCGCCCTACCCAAAGTGGGCGATGCATTCAATCGACGGCGACTACCGGTCATTGAAGTTCAATGCTCGCAGACGATAGCAAACCCTCTTCGCGAAACTATTGTGAATGAATGAAGCCACGTCTGTATCTACGACAAGTTCAACGCGGTTCATCGATCACGTCCTTGCATTGCTTCAAAGATCTCGTCGCGATCCTCCTAGGGTATTTGAGCCAGAAGCGCTTCAACCTTCTTCAAGTTGAATGACTCGGGATCGTTTTGCGACCTCGGTGCCTGGCTGCGGCACTCGCCGATCTGGGACATGAGGTGGCACGCGGCACGATCGCCAACATCCTCCATGAACACGGCATTGAGCCTGCTCCCGAGCGGGACCGACACACTCGATGGGCGACATTTCTGAGAGCTCACCGGGAATGCCTGACGGCGACCGATTTCTTGAGCGTCGAGGTGCGTGCGCTCAAGGGTCTCGTCACCTACTACATCCTGTTCTCTATCGACATCGCCTCCCGATCCGTGCACGTCGCCGGCATCACACCTCACCCTGACGGTCGCTGGATGAATCAGATGGCGCAACGTCACCGATCCCGACGACGGTTCCTTCGCGACACGCAAGATCTGATTCTCGACCGAGATACAAAATACTCAGAGGAATTCCGTAGCGCACTCGTTCGTGAGGGCATCCACCTCATTCGACTCCCGCCGCGATCCCCGAATTTGAATGCGTTCGCGGAACGCTTCGTGCGCTCGATAAAGTCCGAGTGCCTAAACCGAATGATCTTCTTCGGTCAGCACTCGCTTCGGCACGCGATCTCGCAATTCATGGCGCACTATCACGCTGAGCGAAACCATCAGGGCCTCGAAAATCGACTCGTGCGGCCAGCCCCACTGGTCGCGCCATCTCAGCCAGTTCGGCGGCGCCAGCGCCTCGGTGGAATTCTCAACTATTACCACCGCGTCGCTGCCTGAGAGCCTCGTTCCTATTCCGGACAGAACGGGGTTGTCGCTGAGCCCCTCACGGGCGCAATCGTCTAACGAACGTCTAACGTTCCGCTAAAATCGAACATCGTCGAGCAGCGTGCGTGACGAGCTAAGTTGCTGATCTCACGCTCCGTGGATGATGCTCGCTCACAGTCGATGAGCGCCGAGTTCAACTCCTAAGCGGTAGGTCGTCGGTTCAACTCCGGCCGGGGGCGTCAGTATTCAATAGCTTGCGGAGCTTTCCTCA
>Ga0247777_1000098_pt1 | contig 22324 bp, 13 predicted proteins | sample UWRJL154409C5_FD_179937 | JGI IMG/M metagenome (GOLD analysis project Ga0247777, IMG submission 179937) | Plant litter microbial communities from Arlington Agricultural Research Station in Wisconsin, United States - UWRJ-L154-409C-5 | ecosystem: Environmental > Terrestrial > Plant litter >...
TGTAAGGATGTAGCCAATGGGGAGCTCTCACGCGTTCAGCCTCCCGTTGTGGGAGCTTCGTCAGAGCTGGCAGCCTGTCAGTTGTGTTCCTGCACCTCCAACGCCAGACGTAGCAAACCATCAAATCGGCCGAGGAAGCTTTCCATCCTCAACGCTCAACCCCTTTGGCAGCCTCGAATCTTTTCGACACCGTTTGTAGCGCTCCCGTTCTCGTCACTTCGTCGTTGTAATGGCTTCGGGATACGACCGAGCTCTTTCAGGTACGTGTTTGGCGTGCTTCCCGTCTTCGACTGGCGCTGACCACTTTGCATAGTCTTCAGGTCGGTTCCACTTGATGTAACGAAGGTCGTGAGAGTCCGCCCCTGACGATATTGCAGCCCCGATGGACACGTGTTCCAAGTCGAATACGCGGGTGAAGCGGTAAAGCGAGGTGCGGAGCAGCCCGGCCTTCCATCAGCGTGAAATCGGCTGACGGTCGGCAGGAACGTGTGCCGTGGGCGTCAAGGGCCAGGATGTCGTTGTGCTGGGCTGCGAAAAGCGCTCTGCGATGAAACTGCAGGATACCCGCATTACGCCCTCCAAGATCGGGCTCGTAGACACCCACGTCTGTCTCGCCTTCGCCGGCCTGAATGCCGACGCCCGCATTCTCGTCGACAAGGCCCGGTTAGAAGCTCAGTCACACCGCTTGACCGTCGAAGACCCCGTAACGATCGAGTACATCACCAAGTACGTTGCCGGCGTCCAGCAGCGGTATACCCAGAGCGGCGGTGTCCGGCCGTTCGGCATCAGCACCTTGATCGTCGGCTTCGACAACGGAAGCAAGGTCCCCCGCCTGTACCAGACCGAGCCGTCGGGTATCTATTCGGCATGGTATGTCGCTTTCAAAGACGAAACGGGGTCGCTGTCTAACGCGTCGTGTAGGAAGGCCAACGCCATCGGACGGTCTAGCAAGACTGTGCGCGAGTTTCTGGAGCGCAACTACAAGGAGGAGATGGATCGAGAGCAAACGGTCCGGCTTGCCATCAAGTCACTCCTGGAGGTGGTCCAGACGGGCGCGAAGAACATCGAGATTGCCCTCATGGCCCCTGGCAAAGCCCTCGAAATGCTCCCCGTCGAGGAGATTGAGGGCTACGTCAAAACCATCGAGCAGGAGAAGCAGGAAGAGGCGGCCAAAAAGAAGACGGGCCGGGCAGCGGGCAGCGGAAGCGCCGCTATCCTGACTCGGCAAGGCGAGGCGGACGAGTAGAAGGTGGCATACCTAGATGAACCCCGTGGCCCGCGGTCTGTCTGCCGCCTCTGGTTGCGGTAACCGTCGTGTGCCTTGTCTCCAATGTACACTATTTTTCGCGACCGCAGGATCCCCGTACCGCCATCTTTCTTTTGATCGTTGGTATCATGACTGCCCCCTCAAAGCCAAGGGAGTGATGGGCTGCGCCGTCGTCCGCCAGCCCCTATCCCAGCTTATCCGCGTTGTCCTCGGGGTCAAAGATTGTCCGTTGCTCCTGTCCCTTGACCCTGTCGTCCTTCAGCATCCGGTTGTCCACCCTCGCGTCTTCTCCTTCGATGGAGATGGCGGCCTTTGGCGTGAGGGCATCCAGGATGAAGTGGTTGTCGCAGTGAGGACAGTACTCGTCGGCATCCTCAAACTCCCGAGCGTCCTTCCGAAAGCACTTCTTGCACTTCTTGCAGGCGAAAATCATCTCGAAGCGCTGCAGCAGAGCATGGTCCTCTTGCTCTTGGTGGCACTCGGTGCAGTCAAACCATTTCCTGCCTACGAGGAGGGATGTGAGCGATGGCCCCTTGAAGGCGGAGAGAGGCATAGCGGCTCACAGCATGGCGAGCGTATGGACACTTGAGCATTTAGGATATGCTTGCTGAACACGATGAGAATTCAGGGACACTGCCGAGGTTGTTTTGTTGAGCAGGAGCCATCAACCCACCACATCTTGAGCGTCGCCGATCCTAAGTGACGGCAGTTTACTGTGAGGGCTGTGAAGGGTGAGGAACTGCAGAAGGGCGAAAGTTCAAGCTTTAAGATTCGTAGAAATGAGGTAAGGAGGTAGGACGGTATGTACGGAGTAGGAGAGTAGGTACAGTACTCCGTAGGGACAACTCTGCAGGACACGCCGCTACTGTGGCTCGGTGGGTGCTGCTTAGCGTTTGCACCGACTCGTGGACGCTGGTCGGCTCGGTGGGGTAGACTCGAACTGGATCAAACCTACCACTCCCCCACTTCATATGGTTTACGGAGTATGAGTTTTTAACTCCGTATTTCCCTTCACTAAAAATCCATGAAAGGGACCGTATCCTATTGGTCCGTGCATCCTGACTCAGAGTGGGGCGGACTGCACGGGCTTACATATGAACCTATTTCAGTCGAAACACGGTCACTACTACTTCCCAGGCGCGTTCCTCACCTGTGTCAAACGTCCACGACGACAAACTTCAAGTTTCTCGGGGACAAGCGACGAAGTCATGCCGCCTAAGAGGAAAGCGCCTCCTGGCGGCGCTGGCGGCTTGAAGGGCCCCGCGAAGGCGGGCAAGAAGTCGGCGGCATCCACGCCTGGCCCGGGGACGCCCCGTAGCGTTGGGAGCTCCGACCAGGTCTCGGACGAGGACCCGATCAGCGAGACAGAAGAAGAGAATCTTGACAAGGCTATCAACAAGTTCTCCATCGAGAGCTATTCCAAGCGCCCTAAGACGGCCAATCGGGACGGCCTCTCAGGGTACTTCGGCATGGGCAGGCGAGACTATACCTTCCTTCATCTAAAGCCTGATCATCACAACCGTCCGCTATGGCTAGATCCCGGGAAAGCGGTCGTCATCTTGGAGAGTTTCCATCCGCTGGCGGCTCCAGCGCAGGACTTCTTGATCAATATCGCCGAGCCGCAGTCCCGACCGACCTTTCTGCATGAGTACAAGATGACGGCCCACAGCCTCTACGCCGCGGTATCGGTCGGGTTGAACCCACAAGACATCATAAACACGCTGAACCGCTTTCTCAAAACACCTCTGTCTGATATGGATCGGGAGTTCATCAACTCGACGACCAGTAGCTTCGGCAAGGCAAAGCTTGTTCTCAACAAGAACAAGTACTTTCTGGAGAGCTCAGACCCCGAGGTGCTACGGACGCTCCTCACCGACGACGTCATCGGAGCGTATCGGGTGCGCGATGCCGCCATATCTACCTCGGTTATGCCCCGCACGAATGCGGTCGTCATCCCGGGGACAGAGAACGCAGCCGGTGTGCGCCAGGCGAAGGACCTGCAGAAGCGGGGGAGACAACCGCCGCCGGACGGACAGAGGGACGACGAGAACGACGTGTATGCCGCTATAAACGAGGAAGACGAGGAAGACGACCGCGAAGCGGTGCACGCTTTCGAACTCCAAGACCAGGGGATCGAGGCCGTACAAAAGCGTTGCCTGGAGATGGGTTTTCCGGCCCTGGTAGAGTACGATTTTCGGAACGATGAGGTCAACGCCAACCTGGAGATCGACCTGCGACCGACCACACAAATTCGTCCGTACCAGGAGAAGAGTCTCAGTAAAATGTTCGGCAACGGCAGGGCGAAGAGCGGCATCATTGTTCTACCCTGTGGAGCCGGGAAGACGTTGGTTGGCATCACGGCGGCCTGCACCATCAAGAAAGGCGTCATCGTCCTCTGCACCAGCTCTATGTCGGTGGTCCAGTGGCGGCTGGAGTTCCTGAAGTGGTCGAACGTCAAAGAGGAGGACGTGGCCGTTTTCACTTCAGATCACAAGTCCATGTTCACCGGCAACACGGGCGTCCTGGTGACCACCTACTCGATGGTCACGCAAACTAGGGAACGCTCTCACGACGCAAAGAAGGTGATGCAGTTCATATCGGAGAGGGAATGGGGCTTGATGCTGCTGGACGAGGTGCACGTCGTTCCGGCCAACATATTCCGGCGAGTCACGTCCAACATCAAGACGCACGCGAAATTGGGTCTCACGGCGACACTGCTGAGAGAAGACGACAAGATTTCGGACTTGAACTTTCTCATCGGACCCAAGCTCTACGAGGCGAACTGGATGGAGCTTTCGGAACAGGGGCACATCGCTCGGGTTCAGTGCGCCGAGGTCTGGTGCCCCATGACGGTCGAGTTTTACGAGGAGTACCTGCGCGCGCCTGCGCGGAAACGGCAGCTCCTCTACGTGATGAACCCGCGCAAGTTCCAGGCCTGCCAGTACCTGATCAACTACCACGAGCAACGCGGAGACAAGATCATCGTCTTCTCCGACGACGTCTACGCGTTGAAGAAATATGCCAACATTCTGGGCAAGGCCATGATCCACGGCGGCACCGTCCAGAGCGAACGCCTTACGGTGCTGCAAAACTTCCAGCACAACAACAGTATCAACACCCTCTTCCTCTCCAAGATCGGCGACACCTCGCTTGACCTCCCCGAAGCAACGTGTCTCATCCAGATCTCTTCGCACTACGGATCCCGTCGCCAGGAGGCACAGAGGCTGGGTCGCATCCTCCGGGCCAAGCGGCGCAACGACGAAGGCTTCAATGCTTTCTTCTACTCCCTCGTGTCCAAGGACACACAGGAGATGTACTATTCGTCCAAGAGACAGGCCTTTCTGGTGGATCAAGGTTACGCGTTCAAGGTTATTACCGCCCTAAACGGCATCGAAAACACGCCAAACCTGGCCTTTGCGACGGCCAGGGAACGCCGAGAGCTCCTGCAAGAGGTTCTGGTGTCTCAGGAGAAGGGCGACGAGGAGACGGACGATCTTTGGCACGTCACAGAGGGCCGGTCCCAGAATCGGAAGCCGGCAGTCCGACGCACAGCGGGGACGCTGGGCGAGCTGAGCGGCGGCCAGGATATGGCCTACATCGAGCAGAAGAAGTCGGCAAACAGGGCGATCAAGAAGGCGTCTAAGAAGGCGGAGAGCAGTGCCTTCTTCAAGAAGCTGCAGCGGGAGGAGGGCAAGCGCCGCGCGGCGGGTTCGTAGCCGGCGCAGCGCGACGAGATTCGTCGAGCGGAGGACAACGGGCTTGAAGCCGATTGCGGCCGAGGGGTCACGGTGGCTGTAAGAGGGCGTTCCAAGAGTGGAGTAGCGATGCTACGGGATAGATTGTTTCAAGAAAGACAATAGGCCCAATGTCATGATAGAGACTTGTCCGACATGGCGTGTGTGTGTGAACACAGTGATACAACCGCCTCGGGCCGGAGGTGCCACCCGGCACAGAGTCTGGACATGGTTAGTCCGTGTCTTCGTCGTCGTCGTCGTCGTCGGAAGAGACCGGAGCTGGCTGCAGGTGTACTTGGCCAAAGAACGGCAATCTAGGGGCCCACGTGCTCGGGCTCACGACGGGTCGAACGAGTCGGCCAGGCGGGGATGGTTGCAGCGGCCAGCAACAGATCGGGTCCTGGTAGCCCAAAGGAGCCCCGGGACGCATGAGTGCCGCAGACGCCCCTGACCCTCTCCCTGCGGTGTGCCTCGCGTGCGCGGCGGCGCGCGGCCGCTCCGATAAAGCAAGGTGAGGTGGCCGCTTGGGTGCCACGACCCGGGTATGCAGGGCCCGGGGCGGTGAGGCTCTCTTCCGCGAACCCCTCCGCGACGCCACTGCAGTGTCCTATCTGGCGGGCCGGGATCTTCCCTTGTCGTTGCTTCAAGGTACAGGTTACCTGGCGGGGAGGTTGAGCGGTCGCGGGCTCCTCGCGCAACGTCCCGTTTGCCCCTGACGGCGTTGGGGAGGGTGGAAGAGTGCGTCTTTACGTGACTAGCGATGACGCCGTACAGGGCCGCGCTACATAGCGACCCGCAATGCTGCCCTCTCGGCGTATTGAGGCTCTGCACGTTTGTTGTTCAGCATCGCGGGGCACTGGTGCGGAGCCGCGTTCGCGAATTCACTCCCCAGGGAGAGATGGGAGACTGGGTCTCTTAGGTCGCCCAGGTCTGGGGGCTGGTGAAGACGACGGTGGGTACTGTACCTAGCAGCCATACTAGAAGTCAAACACGTCGAGCCCAAGCGGTAACACAGACCGACCGGAGAAAAAGATCAAAAGGGTCAAACGGTATACTCCTTAGGGGGACACGGCGGGCAACCCTAATTCTGGATTTATGAGTCCTCCGCCTGCAAGCCCGTACCAGGTACCTAATCAAGCGGAGCTGAGCTCTGAGGTTCAAGGACAACGGGGATCTCCCGCGTTGCTGCCCTAGACTGGTTAAATCTAACGGCCAGCACGGCGTGAGAGAGGAAGGGGTCGTCGCCCTGCGTAGAATGGAAGCTTGAGCGAACACGAGAAATATCAAGGGTCCGAAGACGACCGTTAAACAGAATGAAACGGCCTGTCAAGACGGCGACCATCCGTAACGTCCCGTGACCGCCAGTGGAGCTGCGGTTACAGTAAAGTACTGGCTACCAGGGCCTAGACCAGCGCCTCGGGCTGACAGGCGGCTGGACGGACTGGGGGTCTCACCACCATTCAAGGCGTCTCATTCCGCTTGCTCGGGTCGGCAGTTGCGTCATCCACACAGCCGATTTCCATCACTAAATAAGAGGGAACTCGAGTTCTCGGGCGGCCCGTCGACAAACGGTCGAGTACAAAGCCGTCAAGAGACTGAAACTCTCGGCAACGTTGACGTCAGTCGGTCTTGTCTCCTGTTCGCCGCCCGCGCTCCCACGAGGATCTGGGAAGTTATCGGGATCCACTTCTGGCGCGCGCCGAGAAATGCGCAGCCCGTCCAGGCCAAGCCCTTCCAAGACGCGACAAGGACCTCGGGCTGATTTACCCACAATCCAATCCCTCGACCGCCGTTGCGTCGTATCCGTTTCTCCCCGTCGTAGGCCCTGGCTACTCGGAGCTGGGCTCAGCACCTCGTCTCTGGTTCGACTCGCCCCAAGGACTCGTCCGCTCCGTATCTCTCACCGCGCGCGTCACAAGATATCGACGTTTGGCTCGTGTCACAACTCACCCGCATTCACCGGCGACTCAATCGCCTTCCCGGTTCTTGTTGTCCGGTCCGGTGCCCTCCTGCCTCGGACAGTGAAGGCGGTCATGGTGTTTCCCACGTCAAGAAAGCACGCAGAGCTGGGAAGCAACTGCTAACCCCGGCCTTTGTGCCAGAGCACCTCGCTCACCGGGCCACCAACAAGATATCCCCCCCTTTCCCTACCCTTTCCCTACCTATCATCATCTTCCTGCCCCCGGCAAGCAAACTCCCGACTCCTGATAGCCTTGCCTCTTCCTCCTATCTAGTACTCCTCCTTCTTCCTCTGTTATCTTTACCTCGCCGTCCCTGACACCGAAACTTCTCTCCTCCCTCACCCTCCCTCATCCTCCCTCCACCCCGCCCTTTCGCCCCGCACTCTCCCCGGCCGTCCGTCATGGACGGCCTCAAGGGGATCCTCTGGACCCAAATCAAGGCCCTCAAACCGTCCTTCCTCGCCAAGAAACCGCACTTCAACTTCATTTCAGCTCACTGTGAGTTACGGGTCGATCCTCTGATCACCCTCTACTCCACCTCAGCCCACCTGCTAACACACGCCCGCTAGACATATGGGTCATTGGCCTCAGCATCTTGGCCTCCGTGCTGCTGTACGCCACGGGCCGTGGCGAGCTGAGCTACATCGATGCTTTGCTTTTCGGCACGGGGGCCAACACGCAGGCCGGCCTCAACCCCGTCGACGTGAATCTCCTCAACACGTTCCAGCAGGTCCTCCTCATGTTTTGCTCTATGACGTCCAACCCCATCACCATCAACTCATTCGTCGTGTTTCTACGCCTCTTCTGGTTTGAGAAGCGCTTTCAAGGCATTGCGCGGGAGGCTCGCCACAAGCGACGCAGCATGTCCAAGTCGCAAGCAGGGCCGACATATCCCATCGACGATGCAGAAAAAGGCGTCAACGGACGAAACATTACCGTCATAACCAATGGCACCAGGTCTAGAATCACCAACGACGGCATCCTGCTGGACCCCGTCGCCGAGCGGACGTCACCCACCGCGAACGGCAGGGCTCAGGACGATGAGACTGACCCCAAAACGGTTCCGTCTCCGGTCGAAAACCACGACGCGCGACGCCCAGAGATCACGTTTGCGGACACGGTGACGAGGAGTGACGGAATTGTCAATGAGAATGCCAATGTGCCGGCCAGAATGACGCACGAGGAGCACATTGCCATCCTGCACCGGCAGAGAAACCCGTCGAACGACGAGGTCCTGCGCATTCCCGGCCCGCGGGATGCCGAACGCGGTATGCGGCCGAGTCGTGTCGCCGAAGGCGAGGCCGAAGGAGAGGCCGACGAACCCGAACCGATGGCGGGTGGAGTCGCCTCGCGCATCGACACCGCCGTTACGGCCGTGGACAGTCGGCAGCAGGCCATCCGGATTGAGGAGCCGAGCAGGGAGGAGCGTGACCGTATGGACGAGCTAGCCGACGACGCCCGGGCCTTTGCTGGTGTCTTTCGGCCTCTCCGGCTGCGGAAACCCAGGATCTTCAACAAGAAGGAAACGAGACTCCACCACGAAGAGGACGCCTTCCATGTACCGAGACATCACGAACCGCACCGGCGCAGACAGACGTTTGAGCAGCTCAGGACCGCCTTCTCCCGCGATAAGGACGACATCACTCCCTACCTCAGCTGGCAGCCGACCCTGGGCCGGAACTCGGCCTTCCCGGACCTGAACGAGGAGCAGAGGGAGGAGCTGGGCGGTATTGAGTATCGGTCCCTGAAGACGTTGGCCCTGGTCCTGACGTTTTATTTCTGGGGATTCTGGTTTCTCGGCGTCATCTGCCTCACGCCCTGGATTCTCCGAAGCGACCAGTACGGGCCGATCGTCGACCAAGCCGGCCAGAACCGGACCTGGTGGGGGTTTTGGACGGGCAGCTCGGCCTTCATGGACCTGGGCTTCACCTTGACGCCGGACAGCATGAACTCGTTCAACACGGCCGTATTCCCCTTGCTGCTCATGTCTTTCCTCATTGTCATCGGCAACACCGGTTTCCCCGTCATGCTCCGCTTCGTCATATGGCTGTCGTCGCTGTTCGTGCCGCCGGGGACCGGCTTGTGGGAAGAGCTCCGCTTTCTGCTCGACCACCCCAGGCGGTGTTTTACCCTGCTTTTCCCCTCTGGCGCCACGTGGTGGCTGTTCTGGCTTCTCGTGGCTCTCAACATTATCGACCTTATCTTCTTCATCGTGCTTGACGTACGGATCCCCCCCCCCCTCCTTCTCCCTCCTATTACGGCGGCTTTAGCTAACGTTGCGGCAGCTCGGAAGCGGCCCCGTGAACGACATTCCCATCGGGGTTCGCATACTCGACGGCCTATTCCAAGCTTTCTCGACGAGGACGGCAGGTTTCTCGTGTGTCAACCTGGCGGACGTCCACCCGGCCGTCCAGACGTCGTACATGATCATGATGTACATCTCGGTCTTCCCCATCGCCATATCGGTCCGGCGTACCAACGTGTACGAGGAAAAAGCCCTCGGCATCTACGGCAACGAGGACGCCGAGGAGCCTGCTAATGGCACGGACCTGTCGTACGTCGGTGCTCACTTGCGACGCCAGCTCTCGTTCGATCTGTGGTACATTTTCATCGGCTTCTTCATCCTGTCCATCTCCGAGGGCCCGCGGCTGCAAAGGGGCGATTTCCAGATGTTCTCCATGTTGTTCGAGATTGTGAGCGCCTACGGCACAGTCGGGCTTAGCCTGGGCTATTCGGGCATCAGCGCGTCCCTCTGCTCGCAGTTCAGCGTCGTCGGCAAGCTGGTCATCATCGCCATGATGATCCGCGGCCGCCACCGCGGCCTCCCGTACGGACTCGACCGTGCCATCCTGCTGCCGAGCGAGTCGCTCAACGCGAAGGAGACGGCCAACGCCGACGCTCGTGCGGCTAGGCGAAACTCGATGTCGTCGGCCAACGCGGGCCGCGGCGGCAGCGTCAACCGCGGACGCAAGCGAAGCATCAGCAGGGACGGGGCCAGCACCAACATTTTCACCCAGTTCCTGCACCCAGGACCGCCCCTGACCATGGACCCGCCCTCGTCGTTCGGGCCACTCAGGAAGGCGCACACCGAGTCCGTCTTTACCACGCCCAAGAGATCCAACACGGATCCCAGCGCCGACGATGCGCGCGATGGGCACAGTCGGTTTCCGCCTCGGAGGTCGGATACCTCGGGCAAAGACCCGCGCATCAAGCGTGGCATCTAAGGTAAGCTTGACAACATGGAAAGGGGGGCGCTACTGCGTCGTGACGTGGGTGATTCGGCCGTCTGTAGGCGGCATTTACAGCGCTGGCACTGGCAAAAACGCTGGATCGACTCGTGGCTGCATAGACCGGGTGGGAGGTTGTCGTTTGTTCTCTCAGAACCTGCACGGCGGCGTTGTTTTCTACGTCAGACATAGCCAAGAGAAGGAGGGTTTGTTCTGAGGCGTTCTTGCCACGGCATCTGCGGGCTTGCAACATAGACAAGTACTAGAGAGGGGGTGCGCTCACGCCATCGACCCAGCGCAATTTGGCGCACCGTTTTTGGGGGCGAAACTCGGGCACACAGTTCTCCCGCGGCAGGCAAGCGATTTGGTCTTTCCTGTCTATGCCGGTAGATGTTCGTACAATAGTCTATAAGCAGCAGTTATGCGAAGACGGTTCTTCGAACATGGCGGGTGTCGGCGCGAGCCCGCAACTCCCAGCCCTCCCCTCCTCCCCATCTCGGACGCAGGCAACGGGCGGCGGCGCCAGCTACGTCCTCGCCTTGGCGGGGTGCCCCTTCTTCCCCTTGGTCTTCAGCACGTTGCGGTCGCGGCGCCAGGCCTGGACGAGGTGGTCGACGCTGCCCATGTCGTGCTTGGGCTTGCGCATGTAGGTGAGACGGGCGCGGCGGGCGCGCTTGGGGCGGCGCCAGATGATCTCGATGCCGGCCACGTTGCGGCTGTAGACCTTGAACCACATCTCGACGCCGACGCGGCCGAGCTGGCCGCGCAGCAGCACGGCCGTGTCGATGCCGCGCCGCCGGATCGACAGGCACACGCCCGAGAAGGGCTCGGCCGCCCGCCGCGTCGTCACCATCAGCACGTCGCCCGCCTTGGCGCTGTCGGGCTGCGTCCGGTCGAACAGCCGCGTGCGCGCCCCCGACGGATCCATGCGCCCGATCTGCTGCGCGTCGGTGCGCGGGAGCGGATTCGGGTACCGCGCCGCGGCGGACGGCGGCGCCGCGTACACGGCGAAGGCGGTACGGATGGGCTTGGCGGCTGTCGGGTGTCGGGCGGGGATGGCGACTTGGAACAAGGGCGTTAGCTGGGCGGTACGGTGTCTGGGAGACGGAGGGGGGGCTAAGTTGGGCGGGCGTACAGAAGGTGTGCTCGGGGAGCTTGGGGGCCAGTGACGAGGTGGGCGTCGACGACGGAGGCGTGATCTCTGTGGCGAGTGATCTCCGGAAGGGATTCTGCTGTCTTGTCCGTCGCATGACCGTCTTCAGGCAGCCGAGCGGCCGACGTATGGGTATTGCGTTCATGGCGGGAGGAGTGAGGGCTGCATCTGTCGAGCTGGGAGTCGGCGGGTGCGGAGCGGGAGACAAGAGGTGAGGTCGAGAAAGTCGCCTGGTCAATTAGGGGTGCTGATTGGCCAGGAGAAATTTCGGGCCAAGGCTGCGGTGCTGCACCAGACAAGGGTCCCGGCCAGCAACGATGTTTTTAAAGATCAAGCTCCCGATTTGTGTTGAGACAGACGGCAATCAGGACCGCCCAAGGAGAAGCACCACGTCGGAACGAGCCTGGAGCGGCAAGCCCGGCGCCCGATATGTCAATGAAGCTGATGGGCGGCACGGCCAAAGGGGCCGTCGCCGTCTGCGACGGTGTCTCCCGGGCCGCCGCGGCCGTCCAGACGAGATGCTTCTCCCTATCGGCGTCAAGACCAGGTAGGCCGGCGCGGGCGGCGCGGGGCGCAGGAGCCAGACACCGAAACGCAGCGATGCTAACAGACGGTGGTTCGCAGGGCACGTCTCCTTCAAGCCGACCTCGTCGCGCGAGCTGTCCGACATCCTGGCCACCATCAACCAAAAGATCCTGCTGCCGGCGACGCTGCCGGCGCACCAGCGCAAGCAGCTGTCGTCGCCGCGGTACGCGCAAAAGCTCAAGAGCGACCCCATAACCATCCTCGTCGACGGCGAGACGCACAAGTTCGGCCACATGGACCTGTTCCGCGACTTCCCCAACACGCGCCGCCTCGCCTTTTCCGCCGTGGCGCGCATGACCACGGCCCGCGACTTTGCCAACCTACCCGTGCTACTCGAGGGCCTACGCGCGGCCCGCCGCCGCCTACGCCCCGTCGACTTCCGCCGCATGGCCCGCCACGCCGCCGAGCGCGGCCACGTCTACACGGTGCTCGAGTGCGCGCGCGCCGCCGCCCGCACCGGCTTCGTGCTGGCCGACGCCCAGACGGTCAACGAGCTGCTGGCCGCGGTGCAGGAGCGCGCCGCCGACGCCCGCTGGGCCGCCGCCCGCACCCGCCAGATGCTCGAGTGGGCCGAGATGGTGGGCGAGCTGCTCGAGAGCGAGGCCCACGGCCGCCAGGCCCGCCCGCCGCGCCCGGACACGCCCGCTCGCCCGCGCGTGCGCGGCCTGTTCCCGCTCGACCGCGACCCGGCCGTCACGGCGGCCAAGCTCAACCTGGCCGCCTCGCACGCCGTCAAGAACCGGCGGGGCGAGGACATGCCGGCCGGCAAGGTGGCGCGGTACGCCCGTGACCTCGTGGGCCTGTGGCCTGCCGGCAAGGGGCTGCTGGGGCTCTACCCGGCCGAGGCTTACCGGCCCAAGCAGGAGATGGCCTACCTGACCAGCGCCAACAAGCTGCTGCAGGTGGGCGTGCCCATCCTGCACGGCCTGGAGATGGCCATGCAGGTCGTGGACGCCGACCTCGCGGCCGAGCTCCAGTCTCGGCGGGACGCCGTGGCCGCCGAGGTGGAGAAGGCGCTGGAGACGCCTAGCAAGCGGGGGCTGGACATTTACAACAAGTACTTCCGGCCCGAGCAGGTGGCAGAGGAGCAGAGCGGCAAGGCCGAGGGGGCCGAAGAATCAGAAGCTGTACCATAGGTGGCGGTGGTTGTTGTATATATATCATCGGGAGCTGTCTGTACGGAGACGGGTAGACAAGAGGGAGAAGGGGAGGAGGGCGGCGTCCACGTCGTATCCAACACATTCCACATCCCCCTCTCGCTTTGCACGCCACTTAGGGCAGGACAATGTACTTCTCTAGGTGTTTGGGGATGGCCGACAGCAGCTTCTTCTCCTCCAGCCAGCGGCGCGAGAACAGGCGGTCCTGGTAGCGGTAGGCGCCGTCGCAAAGCACCGTCACCACGGTGTGGCCGCGGCCCAGCTTCTCGGCCACCTCCTTGGCGGCGACGACGTTGAGGGCGGAGCTGGCGCCGAGGTAGAGGCCCTCCTCGTCCAGACAGCGGTAGACCATGGCCACGCTCTTCTCGTCGCTGATGTGCAGGGCGCCGTCGAGGCGGTCCACGTCGGGCCGCAGGTTCTCCGTCACGCGGCCCTGGCCGATGCCCTCGGTGATACTGCCGCCGGTGCGCTCCGTCAGCCGGCCGCCGCTGGCCACGTACGAGTGCAGCACGCTGCCGGGCGGGTCCGCCAGGAAGCTCTTGACGCGGCCGCCGCTGACGTCCTTGAGGAAGGCGGTGACGCCGGCCAGGGTGCCGCCCGTGCCCGTGGCGCAGGTGAAGGCGTCGACGCGGCCGCCCGTCTGGGCCCAGATCTCGGGCCCCGTGGTCTCGACGTGGGCGCGGCGGTTGGCCACGTTGTCGAATTGGTCGGTCCAGACGGCGTTGTCGAGGCCCTCGGCGTGGCGGCGGGCGCGGTGGTTGTAGTTGTCGGGGTTGTCAAAGGCCACGGCGGGGACGGGGTAGACCTCGGCGCCGAGCAGACGCAGCAGGTCGATCTTGCCCTGCGACTGGGTGTCGGGCATGTAGATGACGAGGCGGTAGCCGCGGGCGCGGCAGACGTGGGCCAGGCCGATGCCCGTGTTGCCGGCGGTGCCCTCGACGACGGTGCCGCCGGGGCGCAGCAGGCCGCGCTCCTCGGCGTCCTTGACCACGTACAGCGCGGCGCGGTCCTTGACGGACCCGCCGGGGTTCATGAACTCGGCCTTGCCCAGGACCTCGCAGCCCGTCTCGTCCGAGAGGCGCGCGAGGCGGATGAGCGGCGTGTTGCCGATGGCTGGACGGCGGTCAGTGGGGGATGGGGGGGGGCCCAAGGGGAGGGGTCCGGGTTAACGCTCCGCGGGAGGGCGGGCGTCGGGGCTCGGTACCTCCTGTCAGCCCCGGCGCGATGCCCTGCGCCTTGGACACGGCGAGCGTATACGGGGATGGGGGGCCCGGCGGCGTATGGTCGGTGGCCGCCCGCCTGGCCGAGGTTGCGATGCGACGGACGCCATGGCGGAGCATGGCGGGCCACTGGGAGGGGGGGGAGGGGGGCGTCCCTGGGCCCAATTGGCGCCTACGGGAGCTGGCCGTGCAGCTTCCGAGTCCTGGATTGCGAGGACGCCTGTGTCTTCTTTTGCTGTGTCCCGGTAGCTGTGATCTTGCAGCTCTGGGTGTTGCATGACAGAGGGCGGGAGAAGCGTCGATGGCGCAATGCCGACGAGACCCCGAGGCAGGTCCACGGGCTCGGCCCCACTTAGCCGAACCTCGGCCGCCGGCCGCCCCTTCTTGCCGGCTTGGTCCAAAGTGACCGTTAAGAATCACTGTTACGATATTCATTCTGGTATCTAGATTGATGGCTCCGCAGGGTGTGTCATCACAACTCGTCACTCGTGCACTTCATAGAATCGTCCAGCTCATCACGCTCCATAATTACAGTACGCCTTCATCCCTGGCCCCTGAATGCAACGCGAGGTCACCCAGATTCCCCTAGCCCAACCACGTCCCTCACATAGCCAGCGGGGAACAGCCCCTTGGCGCCCATGAACACGCCGTGGAACCACTCGCCGTTGACGTCCTCAATCTCCCTGACCTCGGCAAGGCGAGGAAACAGCAACTCATCGTCAGCCCCTGGGGTGGGGTACCAGGCCCAGTGCGCAACCCCCGACGCGCCGAGGCCGCCGTCGGGGGGAAATGTGGCGCTGTTGTGAGGGGCCACCGCCGTGGCACGCACGTCGCGGGTGACGAGACGCTCGTACAGTCGCCTGTCGGCCTGGATGCCGATGTACCACCTCTGCAACCCCGGGTCGGCGTCGCTCCCGGCGGGCTCTATCTGCAGGGCCCGGCCCCCGACCATGTCCTGGAGGATTTGCCGCCGCTGTCCCCCGCGGCCTCCCTGGAAGCCGACGACGACCATGCGATGGCCCTGCGGACAGCGCCGCCATCCGGCCGGCCCATTCTCGGCGCTGAAGTCCCCGTTGTCGACGAGCTGGGCGTAGCAGGGCTGGCAGATGTCGTAGTCCCCCGGCCGGGAGTTCGGAGTTACCGAGCTGACGCACGAGTAGCAATGGTGCCGGTTCTGGGTCGCCGGGATCGTGGTCCTGCAGACGTCGCACAGCGTCGAGAAGTTCAGCGGCTTAAAGGAGCCGATGGCAGCTGCGTCGACCGCGGTAGACAGCGAAGCCGAAGGCGGCCGCCCTGGGGATCGCGGGCTTGCCGGTGGTGTGTTGGTCTGCGCTCGGGGTTCGTAGGCGAGAGGGAGCAGCGGGTGCGTGCAGCACCGCCCCTGGTTGACGCAGTCGTTGCAGAAACCCCAGTCGCCGTCGTTGCACGACTCGCATCGCCAGTAGCAGTCGTTCGTCCATGCGAAGCAGCGCATGCAGAAGGTGCCCGTCTGCAGCCTATCCCAGGGATTCTCCGTGGTAAGAACCCGTCTCCCGTCCGCACCTCCCTCTGACGGTCGCGGCGGCAAGTAACGGCCGGCCGTCAGCATATGGGGCGGCGCTAGGTCGGCTTCCCCGGCCCGGCGGCGGTTCTCCCACTTCTGCCACGCCGCATCGCCGAAGCCGAACCAGTGCAGACAGCCCTTAGCGCCGCGGTAGCAATCGAGGCATATGTTCCAGGTCCCTCGGTTGCACTGGGAGCAATTGTAGTGGACTTCGTACTCTATATGCTCGCGAAAGCAGCGAGAGCACGTGATGGAAGGCTCCTTGTAGTACTGAGAGCCTGTCCTCTGATGTCCGGCCGGTGATGTGGCCGGGGACGTTGCCAGATCGTCGTAGCGGACGGAAGAGAGGGCGAAGTTCGCTCGCGCCGGCAAAAACGTCTCTTGCGGACGCCCTGCCTGGCGAGCACGCGGCTCGAACGTCGGCACGGTTGCCACTGGCGGCGTGCCGGCGGCAGCAGAGCGCGGTGTGGCCGGCTGGCTTCTCATGCTCGGTTCCATCTGGGCTGATGTTGTCACAACAGGCGAGCTGGTGCTCCGGCCATCCGACACCGTCGGGCGCTCCAGCGGGATAGGTGCCTGCGCAGCCACCCGCTCGGAATGGCTAGGACTTCGTGACAGATCCGTCTGCGACCGAGCGTTGACCCTGGCGGGGGGCTGCGTGGACCCCAAAGGCAGCGTGGCACTTCGCCCCTCGCTCGTGGTCCGCCGGCGGTGACGACGGGGTTCCTCCCGGACCTCGAGACTGGGGTTCGAGATGGGCGGCCTGCTCCGGTCCTCGGAGGGCCTTGTTGCGCTCGGCGACCGCGAGTGCGAGGGCGCCTGCGTTTGCGAGTTGGATCGCTGCCTGCTGGCCGGTCGGGAAGCGGTCGCCGCTCGAGGCCGAAGCTCCATTGGTTGTCCGGCTTCCGCGTTATGCGAAGCGGCGCTGGCGTTGCTTCGCCTGGTGCCATCGTGTCGGCTTCTCTCCCGCTGCCTCCGTCGATACGCCTCGGTAATCCTTCGGCTCAGCTCGTCGTTGTTGCTTGGGTCCACGTTGTCGAGGTCCAAGCCTTCCAGCAGACCCTCCTCCTGAATCTGTCGTGCAAACTCCTCAATCTCCCGTTCGATATCCAGGGAGCCGGTATAAGAGGAGCCGATCAGAGACCGCAGGGAAGGTTGGTGCTCGATTTGTCGCTGCTGACGCGCTTCCGACGTTTCTCTGGACCTTCGTCCGGAGCCGCTGCGATGATGATGTCTCTCGCCCTGGGCCGCTTGGGGCTGCAGAGTGTCACTTGGTTCAGGGCGACGTCGAGTTTCATCTTCTGTCCCACGCCTCGCGCTCCCGTCTCTGGTCCGACTGCCCCCGTCGCGCCGATGCGAGTCGGTCGAGCGGCGAGACGGGCGTGGTGCGCTGCCGTCGCTCCTCGAGACCCGAGGTTGTGACGGGCTGGCCACTGCGTCTCGCAGACTCATGGCTTGAACATCAGCGAGGAGGCGTCTCTCTGCATCGTCCTGACGCCTTTGGTTGGGGGTACGGTCCCTAAAGCGAAGCTTGGGCATCACTTGGTCGCCGGGCTGGTACTTGGCGTCCATATCGGCTTTGTCCGTCTCTGATCTGTTCTTGTCGGGCTGCGCCGTCAACAGCATGTCCAAGAGCGTAGTGACGGTAGCATTGTGCTTCGTGTCCCTGACGGGCGTGCGGCACGCCGGGCAGGTGAAGACAACAGCGTCTGGTGCGGGCGGCGTTGGCGCATTCTCGGCGGCCGTGGCTTGCCAGCCGAACCACTCCTTGACACAGGCACCGCAGAAGGTATGCAGACAGTCCAGCACAGTCAAGGGCCGGTATAGAAGTTCAGTGCAGATCTGCGGGTGTCAGCACGTGAGATCGGTCGGACCTGAGGCGCCCTCATCAGGCGCCCACGAGAACAGTACAGGGGATAAACGTACCGAACAGCTCAACTCCTTTTCCAAATCGACGCTCGCCTTTTGTGATGCCATCTCGGCCGCTGCTCAGTGAATCGGTTTTCCTCAAGTGATCTCTGGGCCGATGAGGCTCGTTTCATCATGTGCGAGAGATGGGTGCGTCGTCGATGTTGAGCCGACGTGTCAAGGCTGGCTGAGGTCATGCACGTTCTTTGGCGGGGCGGTCTGCCGAGGGGCGAACCTTCCTCTGCCTGCCCACAACTGCCCTTCGGCGAAAGCCCTCGAATCTGCCACCGGTGGCTTAGTGATGACAACACATAACCAGCCCAAGGCGGAACTCGAACTAGGTTTTCCTACATTTATCGGGTTCCCCATTTACTGTACATGGTCTCTTTCGGGCTGCTGAGGCTCGCTCTCACTCAGACGAAGGGACTACGGCCGGCATCGGCCCGTCAGCCCTGCTGATGCCCGATGTCCCCTCCTGCGTCGCCTGGGACGCCTAGCAAGCACGAAGGCGTGACATGCCGAAGGGAGCTCCACCTTGTGGAGCTTCCATGTCATCAAACCGTCAGAGACAGTGTCTTCCGGCTAACGGCGTTTCCCGACCCCCCGACTACGCGTGCGTCCACTCGGGCTTTTGCTTCTCGGCAAACGCCTTCATCCCGATCTTCTGGTCTTGGCTGCCGAAGATGCCGTGGAACACCCTCCTCTCGTACTCGATGCCGTCCCGGAGCGGGAGATCCTGGCTCTTGTTCACCACTTCCTTGCAGCCCAGGATGGCCACCTTGGAATACCCGGCAATGGTCTCGGCTGTCTTGAGCGTCTGCTCCATGAGCTCTCCGTACGTGGCGAACGCTCTCGCGGCTAGGCCCCATTGCGCCGCCTCGATGCCCGAGAAGGGTTTGCCGGTGAGGATCAACTCCATAGCCCTCGATTTTCCAATAGCTCTGGTCAGCCGCTGGCTCCCGCCCGCCCCCGGTATCGTGCCGAGCTTGATCTCGGGCTGTCCAAAGTTGGCCGACTCGGTGCAGTAGATGATGTCGCACATCATGGCGAGCTCGCAGCCGCCTCCGAGCGCATGGCCCGACACGGCTGCGATGATGGGCTTCTTGACCGTGGCGGTCGACTGCGACCAGGACTCGATGAAGGATGTGGTGTAAGCCTGCGAGAAGGTCAAAGAGGCCATCTCCTTGATGTCGGCCCCGGCGGCAAACGCCTTCTGCGAACCGGTGAGCACGATGACAGACACGCTCTGCGAGTCGTTGAGCTCGCCCAGAGCTTGGTTCAGTTCCGTTATGAGAGGCGTGCTGAGAGCATTGAGTGCTTTTGGCCTGTTCAAAGTGACTGCGATGTCATGTTAGGCCGCTGCTGCTGGGGGGGGATCAGTCTTCCGAGTGATCCAAGTACCTTGACCGACCCCGGGCCGCGGCTCCGATACTTGTATAAACTCATACTGCGGCCTCGCGGTGGCAGAGAAGGAAGCCATGGCGACTCGAGGGAGGGACGACGGCTGAAACCGAGACGTCAGAGGGCGGATGCTCCTGAGGGCCTTCATGACCGCGGTGAATGCGGCTCCCGAGTGACAAGATGGAAAGAGACGCTCTCGACCGGACTGACTGACCGGCAAGATGTACAGTCCAGCAAGTAAGCAATTGTCCCTAGAAGCACAGTAACACTCCGTCCTCCGTACAGCTTGGGTAGTAGGGAGGTAGGTAAGTAGGCTGTTGACTCGGGGATCAGTGATCGGGGTTCAAGGCTCGTGGACCGAGTCAGGACGGGAGTAACTTCACTGGGCCGGTCGAAGCCGAGGTTCGATCTTCGCAGCACAGTAACTTCCGTTAGTTACATAACGTTAACGGTAAATGGAAGAATGAAATCCAGGGGGCGCTCGGGCCACACAAGAGAAAGCCGCGTTGGACCCCTGCTAGCGTCTCTCGCCTCTCGTGGCGCAAACTGGAAATGCGGCCAGATTTTTATTGTCCCGTCCGCGACGAGCCTCGTCTCGCTGTACCCGTTTCAACGCCTAAACTCCCACCGCCCGGCTGTCTCACGACGTGAGGGACGATACCGCTATTCGACTCTGGCACTCCAGCAAACAGCGCTTGATATACGGAGGCCACTGTCGCCCGACGAACCCAGGACGCGATGGATACCATGGAGGCAGAGCAGACGCCCTTTGCGGCCGTCACGGCGCAGACTTCCAAACTCCAAAGGGTAATGCTCCCCCGTTGCGCCGAGCGCTCGACCCTTTGGCTGACAATATGCTCCATCAGAGATACCAAGCGCTTCTCGACCAGTCAACACCCTTCGTCTTGTACCGATGGATCGGCACCGCCGTCGCCCTGGTCCTCTTCTTCTTCAGGGTCCTCCTAGCGCAAGGCTGGTATATCGGTAAGACGACCGAGTCACGGGCAACACGTCTCAGGGTCGTCGAGATGGCTAACAAGGGACCTAACAGTCGCCTATGCGCTGGGCATCTACCTGCTCAACCTCTTCCTGGCTTTCCTCCAACCCAAGTTCGACCCCTCCAACGAGGCCCTGGATAACGACATGGAGGACGGCGCCGCCGGCGGTCTGCCGACCAAGCAAGACGAGGAATTCCGACCCTTCATCCGGCGTCTGCCCGAGTTCAAGTTCTGGCACGCCGCGACCCGGGCCGTCGTCATCGCCTTCGGCTGCAGCTGGTTCGAGATCTTCAACGTACCCGTCTTCTGGCCGGTCCTGGTCATGTACTGGATCATCCTCTTTGTCCTCACGAGTAAGTCGCGCGCGCACCACATATCTGGCGCGCGATCCGGTCTGACGGGCGTGTAGTGCGGAAGCAGATCCAACACATGATCAAGTACCGTTACGTTCCCTTCTCGTTCGGCAAGACGAAGTACACTAAGAACAGCTCGTGAGAGCGTGACGGGAAGAAGACGGAGGGCTCGAGGCTTGGGGGGATCGGCCTGCTGCTTTTGAGCGGCATTGTATTATGACCATCACGAGGCGGCAGAAAGACGGGGGGGGGCTTTGTAGGAAGTTCAAGTCGGGTCGTAATCAGCGGTTTGCGCGATGCGCTGAGACCTTCCACGGCAAGGGGTTTTTTCCCATCACCACGGATCTGAGCCCGGCTGCGGCTCTGGAGTTGCACGGCTCACACAGAATGCATTCGAATACGCAATAGATCACATGTCAAGTGTATGCCGAGCAGAAAGTCTGGCAATACATACTTGTGACGTTGGCTTGAGGGTCCGCCATGGTCTTAACCCCCCGACGGTCCAGATCAGCCTTGCTTGCTCGCTTGGTGGCAGTTGGGGCGGCAGTGCAGCCTTGTCGCAGCAAGCGGAGCTTTTTTCTTGGGTTGCTGCCAGCCGCTTCACCTCTCCCAAAATTCCGGTCCTCCCTTTCAACGACAAGACAACAAGACCACCTTCCCTGGATCTGACCGTTCGCCCTCGAAGCCCGCCAATTGCAAACAGACGCCACACGATGTCGTCTTCCGCTTCTCGCGGCGGCAGCGGCGAGCGCATGATCCACCAGGACTACATCGCGCGCATCCGCTTCTCCAACGCGTTACCGCCGCCGCCCAACCCCCCCAAGCTCCTCGACATCCCCAACACCGGACTCGCCAGCGGACACTACACAACCCCGGGCTTTGCCTCTCGCCTGGCCCGAGAGCAGCCGCTGAACATCGAGGCCGACGCGGAGCTGGGCATGCCCTTGAACCTAGTGGGCATGCCCGGCATCTTCGACGGCGACGAGAGCTGCAAGTCACAGGCCTTCCAATCGCCCGAAGAGGACCCAACATCGCTAACAAGACTCCCGCAGCTATCCAAGCCCCGGCCCAGAGGCCGGCGGTGCACCCGCGCGACCAGCCTCTCCTCAAGCCCCTCGCGACCCTCGGCAAGCCCAAGGTCTCGGACACGGCCGTGTCCTTCCTCCGCCGCACCGAGTACATCTCGTCGGTCGGGTCGTCCAAGCCGGCCGCCGGCTCGGCCAACCCGCTGCGGGCCAGCACCGGCAACGCCCTGCGCCGGCCCGAGAAGCGCAAGTCGCCCGAGCCCGACGCCGGCACGCCCGCCTACGTGCGGCGCAAGATCGAACGCAGCTTCGACGTGGCCCAGGCCGCCCTCCAGGACCGCTCCCGCGTCCGCCACCCCACCAAGAAGGGCGTGCGCCTCGCCGCCGCCTACCCCGTCCTGCCCGACCTCGACGCCTTCCCCGACAGCGGCGCCTACGTGACGGTCAAGTTCACGCACAACCCGCTGCCCGCCGCCGCCACCACCTACGACCGCCGCCTGCTCTCGGGCATCTTCGTGCCCGTCGAGAAGACGGCCGAGGAGCACGCCGCCTTCGAGGCCGCCCTGGCCGCCCACGAGCTCGACCCTGCCCGCCACCCGCGCCCGGCCAACGCCATGAACTACAACTACTTCCTGCCCGCCACCACCGCCACCGCCGCCGGCTTCCGCGCCAAGTTCGACGTCGACAACCCGGACCGCGACGACGACGCCCTCTACACGTCGCGCGACTCGGAGACGGGCGCCGGCGTCTTCGGCTTCGACCGCGTCCGCGGCTACGAGACGGACCACGAGC
>Ga0247777_1000100_pt1 | contig 22192 bp, 14 predicted proteins | sample UWRJL154409C5_FD_179937 | JGI IMG/M metagenome (GOLD analysis project Ga0247777, IMG submission 179937) | Plant litter microbial communities from Arlington Agricultural Research Station in Wisconsin, United States - UWRJ-L154-409C-5 | ecosystem: Environmental > Terrestrial > Plant litter >...
CCGCCTCGGCCGACAGGAACGAGTCGGCCCACGCCGCCGCCGGCGAGGAGACCAGGTCCAGCCAGACGGGCACCGTGGCCGTGTAGTACGGCGTCCGGAGGGCGAGGGGGTGCGTAGTGCCGGCCAGGCTCGGCTGCGCTGTCTCGGCCGGCGCTTCTGATTCGGAATCTGCGTCGGGCGCCCCCCCCGAGAATGGGAGCGCGGGCTCAGGGTTCGCGCCCGTCAGGTCTATCGGGGCGGGAGTTAGTTGCGTGTTCTGTCTTGATCCGCGGCGCGGGCCATGTGGCACAGGTAGAGGATGGTCGTCCGATGCCTACCTCGAATGACTCGGCTGAGAACCTGCGATGAGTCCGATAGTGATATGGCCAGGATGCGGCGGGGGTTGGTAATATCCATTTTAAGATGCCAGGCCGTTCGGTGGTAGGTGGGTGAGATGGGGTATGCGATCGGATGTATCCCATGTTACAGCATCGTAAGGAGGTGAGGGGGGATACTGTAGGTGCTAAGTATCTAGCCCCTATGGATCTATTCACAGTACAGTACCTTGGGAGCTACTGTAGTTTTCGGTTCAGAGGGGTCAGGTCAAGGTCAACAGAGTGGGGCAACCCGGTTCGCCCGGGAACTACGGGCGGCATGGGCGGCGGCCCGGACTGGGCTGCCGAACCTCGACTTCACCTCCCGGCGGCCGTGACGAGGTCATCCTCGGCCATAAACTGCTTTTTTTTTTCCTAGCCACGGATACCCCGCCGATTGTGCCTTGCCGTACCTTCGGGTATGCACGCAGGTCGTCTGAAGAGCTTCGTCTGGGGAACTGCGGCGAGCACGTGCTCACGCCAATCGTGCCGCTACATACAGTACCCAAACGCGAAGAGAATGTGCGCTGACGAGACTATCACACAGCCGCCCTGATACCTATACACAACGGCTCGCACACCCTGGTTTGTTTCTTACGCGGAGGAGCCTTCCCCGTTTCCGCCATCCACTGCCTTGTCGGCCTGCGTCTCCTGCTCTCCCTCCGCCGAGCCCCCGGCGGCCCCGTCCGCATCCTCGTCGTCGTCGTCAACATCCACCAGCATCTTCTCCTTGTACGCCTTCTTCGCCGCCTTGGCCAGTCCCGCGTACTCCCCGCTCGAGTCGCACATGCCCCGGAACATACCGTCCTTGATCTTGATCAACTCCCAGGGGTGCCCGTACTCTACCACGCGCCCCTTGTCCAGCACCAAAACCTTGTCGTAGTCGACAATGGTCTGCAGCCGGTGCGCGATGGTGATGATAGTCGATGTCAGCTCGCGGATCGTCTCCTGGATCTTGGCGTCCGTGGCAAAGTCGATCGACGCCGTCGCCTCGTCCATCACCAACACCGACGGCTTCTTGAGCATGGCGCGCGCGAGACACAACAGTTGACGCTGGCCCTGCGAGAGGTTGGAGCCCGACTCGGCGACTGTCGATGCGAGGTTGACGAAGACGTTCTTGTTGGTCGCTTCCGTCTCTGAACTCTCGGCGCCCTCTTCGCGCACTACGATGGTAGGCGGAACCGGTAGCAGCGGAGACGACGAGCCCGTGACAGATTCGTGCGGGCCGATGAGCTGCACCCGCCGGAGGGCCGCGAAGATCTCCTCGTCCGTGTACATGTCGAAGGGGTCCAGATTCGACCGGATGGTACCCGTGAACAGCGTCGGCTCCTGGGGCACCATGGTGATGGCCTCGCGCAGGTCCCGCAGCCCAATCAGCCCAACGTCCACGTCGTCGATGAGGATCTTGCCCTCGTCTGCTTCCAGTGCGCGGAAGAGGGCCAAAGCCAGCGAGCTCTTGCCGGCGCCGGTTCGTCCGACGATGCCGACCTTGTCGCGTGCCGCAATCTTGAAGGTAAGGTTGGTCAGGACCGGGTCCAATTCCAGGCGATATCTCGTGCTGTAGTTCACGAACTCCACTGAGCCCCGGCTCGGCCAGTTGTCGGCCGGGCGGCTCTTCTCCACGACCGCCTCGGCTTCCTGTTCGACATCGAGATACTCCTTGACACGCTCCACCGAGTTCATGTTCTGCTCGTTCATGGCGTACAGACGGACAAGCCACAGCATGTTCTCGGAGAAGCCAATGGCGTAGCTCAGCGAAATCCCCGCAGCCCCCGCGTCGACGCGGCCCAAGGCGAAGATGACAAAGACACCGGCGAAGAAGGCGACTAGGTCGCCGAGGATGTCGGTACGGAACGCAAGCCACCGGTTGGTACCCCAGAGAAAGATGAAAGGCCGAATCTGGGCGTTGATCCTCGACACATTGTCGCGGACGAACCGCCGCTCGTCGCCGTAGGCTCGGATGGTGGTGACGCCGCTCAGCGTCTCGCCGAACTGCTGGAACAGGGGGCTCCGCTGGACGGATTCCAACCGCTTGAGGTCTCTTGAGGAACTTAGATAGAACCTGGCGAGGAAGACGTACAGGGCGGTGATGAAGACGCCCGCCGCCAGGAAAGCCGGCGTAACCCACGCGATCACGACGATGGTCACAACGAGGCCAAGAGCGCAACTGAGAACCCCGATGGCAACAGGGGCGACCTCCTGGTCGATGGCCTCGAGGTCTTTGCTGAAGCGGTTCATCATCTGGCCCAGCGGCGTAACGTCGAAGAACTTGAATCGGGCCCGCGAGATGGCACGCAGAAGGCGGGTGTGGAGATCCCACGAGGCCGTCAATGAGCCGAAGAAGAGCCACAGATCTCGGATGAAGGCGGACAAGGCGCCCGCCCCACCGATAATGGCGAGAACGGCGAGGTAGTAGCCGACGTTGACCTCGAGGCGCGGGCCCGGCTCCCCCGAGAGCGCTGTCGTCGAGTTACCTAGCGCCGCCGAGGGATGGGAACCGACCTGGGTCGCAACGGATGTGAGGTATGGCGACGAGAAGGTTTGACTGGCGGGACGGATTGAGTTCACGAAGAAGAAAATCTTGGCAGACACCTCGGCCGTGTACTGGTTTGCCCATTCCTTGACCCAGACGTTGGTGGCAACGCTGCAGACCTGCTGCAGAGAGAAGACGGCGGCGGCACCAAGCCAGAACCACCAGTGGCCCTAAGGAACGATTAAAACAAGCTCAGAGACAAGCAGACTGTGGCGGGAAGCCCGGGGGGGGGGCGTCTAGAGCATGATGATCCAGCAGGAAACCTGCATGAAGACGAGGGGAGAAGCAAGGACACGTACCATTGCCGCAAGATAAAGTTTCATGACGGGCCACTTCACGGCACCCGTCGCCCTGGATTCTTCCATGGCGTCTTGCTTCTTCGCCTTTTTGACGTCGTCCTTGGGTTGCGTCAGATTGTCGGCGCCGTCGTCCACGAGCGTCTCGCCGCTCTCCTCGCCCACACTCGATGGAACACGCGAGGGGATTCTCGAAACAGTGGCCGAGCCAGGCCCGGACTTTTGGACGTCCTCACCGAGTTGGCCAGATGCGATGACTTCCGTGGCCGTTCCCTGCGAAGTGACCCTGCCATTGTTCATCACCACGACGTGGTCGGCGTGAGGAACGCAGAGCGGGATGTTGTGGGAGACGAGGATGCACGTCCGCCCGCGCATCAGTGGTCCACGGATGCAGTTGTTGAAGATCCACTGGGCCGTATGCGAGTCGACGGCGCTCAGGCAGTCGTCCAGCAGCAGATGCTTCGAGTTGGAGTAGACCGCCCGAGCCAGCGAGATGCGCTGCTTCTGTCCGCCCGAGAGAGTGATGCCTTTTTCTCCCACGAGGGTCTCGTCGCCGTTGTCCAGGATCTCGAGATCGCGCTCCAGGGCGCACGAGACGATGACGTCCTTGTACCTCTGCTCGTCGAACGGCGCCGAGAAGAGAATGTTCTCCTTGATGCTCGCGTTGACCAGCCACGCCTGTTGGGCGACGTAGGCGCAAGTCTCGGCGAGCCCGCTTTCGGGATCCGGCCGGACGTCCTCGCGACTGCGGCCGCCGGGCAGGTAGACCTTGCCCTTGATCGCCGTCATCTCTCCGAGAAGCGCCATCAGCATCGACGTCTTGCCGGACCCCGTGGGGCCGCTGATGACGTTCAGCTTTCCGATGGCGAAATCCACATTCAAGTCGAGGAGTCGGAAATTCATGGAGCCGTCTGCGGCGACGACGTCTTTTCCGCCCCAGATGAAGGTCGCCTCCCGGAAGCCGATGACGCGATTCCCCGACTCGTCGATATTGTCCAGGCCCAGCTGTTCGAACTTTCCTGTTTCCTCCTCCGAGAGGAAGGCTTCGATGCGGTCGACCGACACCTTGGCCTCTTGGACGTGAGCGATCATGTCGCCCAGCTGGTCCAGGGGATATCGGAGCAGTTGGAACAGGGACATGGCGGTGAAGGCAATCGAAGGGTACAGCGGTTTCTTCTCGACCACCGTGTACATCAGGAACGAGAAGAAGGTGATCAGGATGGGGACCGCGTTCCAGACGCCACTGGCGATCGCCCAGACAATGTATCGCACGCGCAGCGCCTTCAGCTCGACATTTCGCTTCTCGTCGACAATCTTGCCAAACCTTTCCTCCCAGGCAAAGTACTTGACGATGCGAATGTTCTGGAGTACCTCGTTGGTGGTGTGGATCCTCTTGTCTGTAGCCGCCATGATTGCCTTCTGGGTCGAGTTGAAGGCTTTGCCGAAAGCGATATTGAGAGGAAGCAGAAGCACCATGACGACCAGGCCGGGAATGGCGCTGGTGCCCATCACGAGCCAGAGGAGATAGACGGCTGCGATGAGCTGCGTGGGGGCCGCGGCGACGAGAAAGTGGATGTAGGCCGTCATGTCGGACGTCTTGAAGCTGTCGACCGACATGAGGTTGATGATGGTGCCGATGTTGACCTGCTCATCCGCGTCCTTCTTGTCGTCGGCCCCTGCCTCCGTCGCCTCCGTTCCCTGCTTCTGTTGGTCTGACTTGCCCATGCCGACCATTCGCTTCAGCCTCTGTAGGAGCCCATTCTTGTCACCTTTCTTGGCGGCTCCGAGATCCACGTCCTTGCCAACGGCGGCCTTGCGTCGCAGCGCCTTTGCGTAGATCTCGCCGACGAGAATAGCGCGGATATTGATGCAAATCTTGCGACCGATCCAGAGCGCCTGGCCGTCAGCCACCGACTTGATCGCATTGACCAAGGGGAGGAGGATGACGTAGAGCCATAGCACGTTCCTCGGCGTCTGCGAAGGATCTTCGACGTACTCGAGAATAGCCTTCAACAAAAGCGGCGGCGCAAAGGTAAGGAAGCCGGTCAGGCCGGCCCAGGCAGCCTGGAGGAGCAAAAGCCCCTTGAAGTGCTTCAGGAGATGGACGGCGAGGGATGTCGTCTTCTTGACCTGCCGGTACCTGGACAAGACGGCGGCCGTCTTGTCCCTGGGCAGCACATTCCACACGTCCTCCATCTCCATGGGCTTTTTGTGGCCTTCCCACACGATGGGGTCGACCCACGAGAACGTGTAGTGGGAGAAGAGCGATGCGAGGTTCTCACGGGAGGGCGGAATGCCGTCTTCCCACTCGAGCAGAATGGTCTTATTCCCCTTTCTCGTGGTTATGGCCATCCCGAACAGCACACTCGTGAGGGCGAACTCGACGATGATCAAGACCTGCGTGGTGCCGGAGCTGGGGTGGACGAGTACGGAGCGGAAGACGACCAGGTTGAAGAGCCATTGGCAGCTGTAGATGGTCGCGGTATGGTTCCAGAGCCGAGGGACGCGCCACTGCGTGTTGCCTAGAAACAAGCGCAGCGATGCGAGTAGGAGGACGTATAGCCAAACCGCGAGTCCGACGACGGCAGCACTGCGACCGCGGGGCCCATACGAGTGGGTAGCCAACGCAATGGCGTTAACAGCGACCAATGAGCCTATTCCGAGCTCTTCCACGACGACCAAGAGTGTCTGGCCCCGCGGCGTGTCGGCCTGCACAATAGAGCCCTTGGTGTTGGTCTTCGCGAGGGCCAGCCGGCCGCCGTTGATGCTGAGGTCCTGCTCGTCTTCGTCGTCATCGAGGGGCTCCTCCTCAACGGGAAGCTCGGTATGTTGCGCAGCGGCGCTTCTCCCGTTGCCGTTGGAAACGCCCTGGTACCGGCCGTTCTTTTGTTTTAACCTGACGGCATGGGAGAGGCCCTGAACGGCGAGGCGAACGAGAGATATAGAGACGACGAGAACGGGGAGCAAGAGCCTCAGGTAACTGGGGACGCCGGGTCAGCCCGTGTCGAAAGGGTCGGGTGGGAAGGAAACTGTACTCACTCGTGCATAAAGCATTGGGTAAAGTCGTCAACCCTCCAAATCGGCCATGAACACGACCCCAGACGCATCTTGAGCTATCCCGAGCTGTTCCCCCGCCTTTCGGTGGCGTTCCGGTGGCCGGGCCGGGTGTCACTGTTTGGCGTTCCCGGGGCCGGAAGGTAGGGTAACTCGAGGTATACCAAGAGGAGGACAGGACGGTGCTCCTGAGGACTCAAGAATCCGAGATTCGTGCAAACGGTCTTCCAAGCTGGAGGGGATAGACACCAACACTAAAGAAAGCTGAAGCGCAAAAGCCGGAGCTCAAGAATGAAGTGGGTCCGGTGTTGCCCTTTATCGGAGGAGCTCGGGGACCGCTCTCGAATGTCGCGGCACGGCCCTGACAGGCATATTCGCCCCGCCGCTGCGCGCCATCCCCGCCTCGGTTGCATCACGCCAACCGCAACTGGGGGCCTTGATCCGTTCTGAGGAATTTGACAACGGTCGTGCAGCCCCGGGAAAACTCGTTCTGACAGAGCCCGATGCCGACGCCGACCGCCAGTTCGACCGCAGGGACTACGGAGCACTCCCCTACAGTATGAGGGTAGGGATCGGACTATCGTCGTACTCGTCGTGTCTCGCTGCGTCTCCTCCGACCCGACTCGACGAACTTTGGCCCGCTGCTTACGGCTGTGCAACCCCCTCCCTCGCCGTCCGCGGCCATTGCCCACTCTCGCCTGCAAAATGAAGCCGAAAATCAAGCCAAGCCGAAGCACGCAACACGCACATGTCTGTGTAGCAGCGCATCGTTGCTTGATGATCGCCGCCTATGCCGAACCCACACCCAGCGTATTGATCCCTCAACCCTGTGCAGAGATACTTCATATGCCTTTCGCTGGTGCCTAGCTCCCGGGTCAACGAGCCCGTCTGCACCGGTCCGAGGTAGTACCCAGACACTGATGAGCCTCCCTCCACCCCCGCCGCCGGGTGAGATGATCCCCTCCACCATCCCACCTGCCGCATTCATCCAGGCCGATGGACGTTGACCGCCTCCCGAAACCCCCTGCCTCCCGCTCCCATCCATCCATATCTGTGCCTTCGTCTTCCCGGACCTTTCAGGTTGGTTTTGAGATTCGTGAGTCATGCGGCAAGGGCCTCCTTTCGAGTTCCCATTGAATGCATCCAGTGCCACTACCCGCATAAACCCCCTCGCCCCTTCTGTGCCCCGCCACTGTCATGTAGAGGACAGTGCCGAAACGACGCATTGGCAAATAGGAATATCGGGATCGAACGTCATGAAGCACAGACCTAGTGTCTTATCATAGGAGTTCCGTTGGGACGTGTCTGCCTCAGGATATCTATCGGCACAAACGCCCGTCGCATATTGCTGATCACATGGACCGGGTATCTACGCTCCACTTCGTCGGATCAACACTTCCATGGGACTGAACCCCGCCATGATGTCCGGATCCGGTACTCTCACTGGGGCATCCCGCAGCTCTGGTGATACTTCGTAGGGTGTACCGTGGCAAAAAGCGATTCGAACTCGGGTGCTCTACCCTACCTCCCCGTTGCTATATAGGTGCCTAGTCTCACTGGTGAAGCCCACAGCCGACGCGGGCAGCATCTCTGCACAGGCACGCCCAGGGAACGACTCATCATCCCACAACCCGTTTATCAGGGCAAGGTGCTAAATCATTCGTCCATTCGTCAAGCGGTACACCGTACAGAGCCCCAAGCCCGGCGTCGCTCGCGCCCGAGAATCAACGTCTGGCCTATCCCTTGGATGCAGTTTTCCCGTCCAGCCTAGAACTTGCTTGCTTTTGAGCCGCCCCTTTATCGCCTCGAATGGTATTACACGTGGCCCTATATAGAGCCGACAGCTCAATGTAAAGACATGAATGCAGTGGCCATTGGCGTCGGTCGTCGCTCTAGCCCATGATCATCCCTTTCATGCCTGAGAGGTCGCCTTCCTTGGCCGCCACCTCAAAGTACCCGTAGATGATACTGACCGCCCAAGTTAGTCAACTGTGCAAGCTCGAAAGGTTGGGAGAACTCACGTGACAGCCAGGAGAGTACCGGTGCCGGAGCCGAGGGCACCCAGCAGGTCGCTGGTGACGGAAAGGGCACCGATGCAAGCACCGCCGAACGCGGCGGCCGTGGGGATAATGCGCTTGAGCTCCTTGTACATGCTCTGGTCGCGGTGGCCCGCCATGACGAGGCCCTGGTCCTTGAGCTGTTTGGCGACGTCGCGGGGGCTGGAGCCCGACACTTCAATCCACGTCTTGGAGAAGACGGCGCAGGCGGTGACCATGTAGGCAATGTAGACGACGGTGTGGATGGGGTCGACGAGCGCCTCGGAGAAGTTGAGCGGCGGCGACATGTAGTAAACGAGACCCGACGTGGCCGAGAGCTGGGCCGAGCCCTCCTTGGCCTCCCAGACCCCGAAGAGGCGGACGAGGAGGTTCTCCGAGAAGCGCGACGAGAGCATCTGCGAGATGAGGAAGATGTTGGACGACAGGGCCGACTGCAGCATGATGGGCATGTTGGACGTGTAGAAAAGGCGGATGGGGTACGAGCCACGAGTGCCGCGCTGGCGGGCCGACTTGACGGGGATCTCGACGCGGAAGCCCTGCAGGTAGATGACGGCGGCGAAGACGATAAGCGTGGCGATGAGGTTCATGATGTTGGGGAGGCTCTGCCTGAAGAAAGCCTCCTGGAGGGCACGCTGCTTGTTGGGCCAGGTCAGGAGGAGGTGGAAGAGGGCCACCACGGCGCCCTCGTACTCGGGGCCGCGCCCGGTATTGATGCTGATGGGCGAGAAGGCCTTCCACATGATCGACTGGCAGATGTTGGTGGCGATGAACAGGGAAATGCCGCTCCCGAGGCCGTATCCCTTCTGCAGAAGCTCGTCGAGGAGGATGACAATCATGCTAGCCGTGAAGAGCTGCAGGATCAAGAGGCAGACGACGCCGGCACCGAGCTCCGAGGGAGGGCCGTAGGTGCCAGTGAAGACGTAGACGGTGGCGGTACCGATGGAAAGAATGACAGCGAAGAGCTTCTGGGCGCTCTGGTAGAGCTCGCGATCCGACTTGAGGTCAAGGTTGACATCAATCATGTGGGTACCGGCGAGGAGCTGGAAGACCATGCCCGACGAGATGATGGGCGTAATACCGAGTTCCATCAACGTGCCGCGGTTGCTGGCCAGCATCATGCGCAGCCAGTATAGCGGATCCGACGTGTCGGACGAGACGATACCATAGAGGGGCATCTCGCTCATGATCAAGAATATCAGGAGCGTGACACCCGTCCACATCAGCTTCTGGTTGAAGGGCACGCGCGTCTCGGGCTGCTGAACCTCGGGGAGGAACGGCACGAACGGCTTGACGAGGTCGAGGAACCGTACTGCATTGTCGAGTGTCAGTCAGGCTTTCTGCCAACGCAATGCCCTCAAGCGAGCGGACGAGACTTGGGGGATTCAGGGAGCTCGCTCGGGCTGGATGCGACGGCACGTACAGGAACTCATCTTGGCGGGTGGGCGGTCAAAACGGCCAGAGGAAAACAAAGAAAGAAGGGGGAAGACGAATGAACAACGGAGCAGCCCGGGGGACCTTTCAAATAGGTTGGGCGGCTGGTGGGATGTGCGAAGACAAGAGAAGAGGATGGATGCGCCAGCTGTGCAAATCTGGCCCTGGAGAAAAGTTCCCAACCCCAAACTGTGATGTGTCCAACTCGAAATTTGGGCTAGCCGGGGAGCCTTCTTCACGTGACTGCGGCTCCAGGGGGGCTCCGGTGGGTCCAGGGGCCGAGACCCCAAGTTTGGTTGGCCCACCTTGCCTCGCACGCTTCGCAGCTCGGCTTCCCCAAATATTGCTGCCGACGACGTCACCCAGGCGAGAAGGGAGTTGGGCACGCAGCGTTCCCCTGCGACCGATGCTCCGGGGGCCTCTTCTTAGGCGGCTAACCCGCAATGTTCCCACAATGGCGCAACAACGAAAGGCTCCAACGGAGCCTCTCCTTATCGTCATGGGCTCGACAGGAACCGGCAAGTCGGATGTAGGTGTGTCCCCGCGAGCAGACGCACCCAAGCGCCCTACTAACATCGGATAGCTCGCGGTAGAACTCGCCTGTCGCTTCAACGGAGAAATCGTCAATGCGGACGCGATGCAGATGTACCGGGGGCTGCCCATCATCACAAACAAGATAGCAACCGAAGAGCAACGCGGTATCCCTCATCACCTCCTCGGGACTATCGGTCTCGAAGAGCCGGCGTGGGACGTCCATGCATTTCGAACCGAGGCAAACAAGATCATTCACGAGATTCGGAGCAGGGGAAAACTGCCGATTGTGGTCGGCGGGACACATTTCTACACGGACGGGTTGCTGTTCGAGAATCACCTCGTCGAGGATGTTGTCGACGGCACCCTGCCCCGAGACGCCGAGGACCATGACGTGGCATTTCCCATATTGAACGGTTCGACCGATGACATGTTTGTCAAGCTAAAAGAGGTCGATCCTGTCATGGCGGACAGGTGGCACCCGAACGACCGGCGGAAGATCCGCCGCTCTCTGGAGATCTACTTGACCACGGGGAAGCGTGCGTCGGATATATACGCCGAGCAGAAGCAACGAAAGGCCGATCCGCCGCCTACATCCGGCATCTCGTGGCGGTCCCTCCTACTCTGGGTGTATTCCGAGCCCACGGTGCTGGAAGAGCGGTTGTACGCACGCATTAGCAAGATGGTCGACAACGGCTTACTCGACGAAACCCAGCAGATGCATGACTATCTCCAAGGTAGGCTTCGGAACGGGGAGACGATAGACCGAACCAAGGGCATATGGCAGTCCATCGGGTTCAAGGAGATGGAGCCGTACCTTACCCTCGTGAATGAAGACGCAGGATCGGAGTGGCTGCCCAAGCTCAGGATTGCCGGTCTTGAGACAATGAAAATCAGGACGCGGCGCTATGCCAAGGAACAGCTCCGCTGGATCAAGCACAAGACTATACCACGGCTCAAAGAGGCGGGTGCTCTGGATCACCTGTTCGTTTTGGACAGCACCGATGTCTCCCAGTGGGAAGAGGCCGTTGCTGAGCCAGCGGTAAGGCTTGCGCGGCAGTTTCTCCGCGGAGAGGAACTACCTTCACCAACAGAAACATCGGAAACGGCCGCCGAGGTACTCTCGCTGATGATAGACGCGTCCAAGAAAGACCAGAGCGCGCCGTGCCACAAGACGTGCGAGATTTGTCAGTCGACCCATCTCACGGAACAGTTGTGGGAGGGCCACCTAAGGAGCAACCGACATCGCCGGATGGTACAGCGGAAGAAGAGGAGGGCGCCTGCAGTCCTCCGAGGCGAAGAGACGGCCGAGGACGCCGAACGCCGAGTCGCCGCGGCTGATTCGCCCTCTGCGTCCAGACCGACGGCTGAAACCTTTCACATGAGATAGCCAAACACATATCAAGACCTCTCGATAGGTACCGGGCCTGTTTTTCTGTCGCGGCGCCACGTCCGCATACATCGTATATACGGAGAACAGTCGACCGTCCTTCTTAGGCGGCGATCTGGCTCTTGACCCACTTCTCCAGGCCTCCACGGGCAATAATCTCCTGAACGTTCGGTGGTAACTCGCCGACCTTCTGGCTCCACGACGGCCCGCCCTCGCCCTCGGTGACGACCACCTTGCTCCGGCGGACGTCCCAAACTAAGCGCCAGCCCGTCCGGCGCGTCGCTGCCTTGTCGCCGCCGCCAAAGGTCTCGCGCAGGCGGCGCACCAGCCGCGGCACCTCGACACCCATGAGCGCGTTGTTGATGCTGTTGCGGCTGAAAATGTTGCCGAAACTGCCCGCCACCACGAGCGGTATGCGCCGTGCCAGGAGCGCCGTGGCCGCCTGCTCGCGCGAGCTGCCGCAGCCGAAGTTGAAGCCAGCGACCAGGATGTCCCCCGGCCGCGCGACGGCGCCGAAGGACGGGTCATAGTTCTCCATGCACACCTCGGCCATCTTCTCCTGCGACACGTTGTCCTGATACGTGTACTTTCCCGGGTAGATGCCGTCCGTGTTGATGTTGTCGGCATCGCAGAAGACAATCTCGCCCTCGACCTTTTCCGGGAAACCCGGGAGGACGTCGGTGAGGGTCTCGGCGTCGGAGCTGCCGGTCTCTGCTGCCGGGGTGCTGCCGTCGAGATCCTGCTCTGCGGTGGCGACAATGTTCTCGGCCTCCGAGATGAGCTTGTCGAGCGCCTCTTCAATGGAAATGGCAGCGTCTTGTTGCACGTCCCCACTGCCCTCACCGATAATGACCTTCTCCACCCCCTCCGGCTTCTGGTACCAGCCGGGCCCGGCAATCTTCCCTCGCAAAGCGCTCGCCGCTACGACTTCGGGACTCGCGAGGTAGGCTTTTGCCTCTGTCGAGCCCATGCGACCTTTGAAGTTGCGATTACTGGCGCTGATACCGACCTCGCCGGGCTCGAGCAGGCCGGTGCCCAGTCCTATACAAGGTCCGCAACCCGACGGCAGCGCTTGAGCTCCTGCATCCAGAAGAACCTGCCAGTCCCCGGCCTCCTCTGCCGCGCGCTGCTCCGGAAGCGACGCCGCGGCGATGTAGAAGTTGACTCCATCGGCAATCCTCGGAGCTGCGCCGGCCTGGGCCGCATCCCTGAAAACCTGAGCCGCCGCCGCGAGATCAGACGCCCTGGAGTTGGTGCATGACACCAGATACGCTTTGTCGAGCTTGATTTCGCTGGCTTCGAGGTCCTTGAGCGGCGTAGCGAGCTTGACCGAGTTGGGACCGGCTACAAATGGCGACAGCGTTGACAAGTTCAGGTACAGGGACTTGGCGTAAGTTGCCCCGGGATCCGCCGCCAGGGGATTTCGAATAAGCTCGTCGATCTTACCGTGCGATATCCGGCCGCCGATGTCTGGGTTGAGCATGGCGGATATTGTAGCCTTGGCCCGCAGCCATGCCTGTAAGACGGAGTCGATGGGAAAGATGCCGGCCAGGGCCCCCCATTCCGTTGTCATGTTCGCAATGGTCAACCGGTCGTCGACCGGGATGCTGCGCATCGTCTCCTCGGATCCGGCAAACTCGATGGCATGGTTCAGGACATCGTCCTGGTTGAACAGCCCGCAGAGCGCCACGATCACGTCCTTGCCTGTTACCCCGGGTGGCAGGATGCCGATAAATGTGACCTTGGCGATGGGCGGAATCTGCCACCAGGTCCTGCCGGTGGCCCAGATGCTGGCAGCATCCGTTCGGACCATGGGCGTCCCGAGGCAGCCCACGCCACCGTACATGTTGCTGTGACTGTCCGAAGCGACCGTCACGGTGCCAGGCCACGCGTAGCCCTCTTCGACCATGATCTGGTGGCCGATGCCCCTACCGGCCGGGTAGAAGTCGACGCCATGCTTCTGAGCAAACTCTTCGATCTGCCGGTATTTTTTGAGGTTGGTCTCGGTCTTGTTCTGGACGTCGTGGTCGAGCGTCATGACAATCTGTCGATTGTCGTGGATCTGAGAAGCGCCAATGGACATAAACTTGAGGGCGACGGGCCACGAATTGTCGTGGGTCATGCAGCGGTGCGGCGACAGCGTCACGTAGTCGCCCGCCCTGACCTTCTTGCCCGCCGCGAGGCCGACCGAGTATCTCTGCACGATCTTCTCCGTTAGGGTCTGCGGGGTTGACGCGGGCGTCTGGGTCGCGCCGAGGACGGCCTGTGAGGAGGAATCCTCCAGCTGCGAGTGAAAGACATTTTGGGACCACTGCGAGGTTGTGCTGAGCCCATGGACGGCGATTTTTCTTGCGACGACGGGAAACCTTGGATGCGCCGGCCGGGATGCGGGGCGGCGCAGGGTTCGGAGACCAGCCGTGGAGAGGCTGCGTCCCTGGGCTTGTTCAGCTAAAGGTTATTTTCAGGCCTCTCGGTCCGAAAGAGAAGACACTTACGGAGGCACACATGTCCTACGATCCTCCAATCGCAGGTATGACGTACGGGGCAGTCAAGGTAGGTACCGTGGGGAGTGGCAGCGGGCGAGTCGTTCTGAGGTTGGGTTCGGTCTCGAAATTTCAGCCTCGGCCGATAGAGGGAATGGCAACCGAAGGCCACGGGCCCTTGTTCGGCCGAAGGCAAGTCCGATCGAATCCCATCACCCTCCTACAGTCGGGTATGTACCGTCACTCGTGGCACGAGTACACAGTACTGTACCAACTGCGATCTAGTAAGCCTCACCTGCGAGCCTGCCTAAGGTACATACCTGTCCTGATCCTCCACTACCTAAGTCCTCGATACTCCGTCGCATTATGTACAGTACTCCGTAGAGTAGCTCCAAAAAGGGCAGCTCCTACGGAGAGGCCTGGCGGCCATGCGCTCAATGCCCCCACGAGGCCCCCCGCCCATCGCGGCAGGCAGCCCATTCCGCTCAAGCCTTGCCAGGCGAACCAGGCTCTAAATTATCCGTACTCTGTAGATTCCCACCGGCTCACAGCCCAAGTCGAAATATCCATCCGTCGGCCCTGTGGCAGAAAGGACCAACAACACGACTCACCCACTGCGCCTAGCCCAGGGCCGTGGGCCTGGGGTCGTCAGGGCCGGGAGCCCCTTCCCCTTCGAGTAATAGTGGGCCCTGGGAGGAAGACCCGCTAGGACGAAGGATGCGACGAGTGTCCAAGGCGGATCAGCTTCCCGGGTCTCAACCCCCTCCAGGCTCGAGGCTCGACCCGATCGATTGTTTCGGGCAGACTCATTTCGACGACTCGCATGCGCGCGTCGTCAATCCGGTCGACGGAATCCGCGGGGCCAATCTCGAGGGCCGCCGGGGGGGTACGCCCGAGGTGCGTCAGCGTTGGTGGCTGATGGCGACCCGCGCGTGCTGGAAGAGTCACAGGGCGGCTGCAGCCCAGCGGGTTTTGAGAGGGGGTCATCTCTGCCGTGTCCGTGTCCGGTCCCGCCAAGTCATCGTAGTGGGAGGGCGTCCGTAGGTAGGGTTGTGTGTGCCTGAGCCTGGCCGCGGCGGGCCCTGATGAGCTCTTTGGGCAATGGGACTGGAGCCTGGCAACTGTGGGGATGCGGCGCCAGGCAACCTCGAAACGTCGGCCGCGCTCTCCCCCCCCCCCCTTCCCCATCACACGCATGCGTCCCAACCTTGCCAACCTCGAACTGGCCTTAGCCAGCTCCCGACTTATCTGATTCTTGTACCCGCGCTCTGCCGTTGTTGACAACCTTCCTCGACTCCTGTCACCTCAGGCACTCGCGCTTCCCGTCCCCTTTTCGCCTCCCCCACGGCGCCAGTGTTTGTTGCCCCTCGCCTCTGTTTGCCCCTCATAGCTGCGCCGTCCTCGCCCGTCTTGGCTTTGGCGCCTCAGGTTCGCCTTCACCGGAGATGTGAGAGCGCGGCCGTGACGCACGTGTTCACGGCGCCAGCATAGCCAAACGCCAGGTCGAGTCGCCTCCCGTCCCGAATCCCATGTCTTCCGCGACGGCGGCGGCCGCGGTCTCGGGCTCCAAGTCCACACGCATCCTCGCCTGCGTGCTCTGTCAGCATCGCAAGATCAAATGCGATCGGACGTTCCCCTGTGCCAACTGCGTCAAGGTCAGCAACCCCTGATGCCCCGCCCAACGCTTGTTACCCACGGGCTCCGCTGACGGCGCACCCAAGGGCAACGTAACGTGCACGCCCAGCACGCCGGCGCCGGCCCGCAAGCGGCGCCGACCCAACCAGGACCTCCAGGAGAGGCTGGCCCGCTGCGAGCAGCTGCTCAAGGAGTATGCCACAGCGAAGCCCGAGGGCGACAGCCCGATGCAGGGCCCTGCTCAAGTCGAGGACATGTCCAAGAACTGGCGGCCCACCGGGAGGCTGGTCGTCGAGGCCGACGGCGGCGTCCGCTTTATCGACTCGATCCTCGTGGGCACCGTCTACGAGGAGCTCAAGGCCATGCGAGAGATCGTCGACGCCGAGGACAACGAACCCAGCAGCCCCATGGACAGCACCGCCACCCCAGACGAGCATTCGGAGCTGATCATGGGCGGTGAATCCCCCAAGCTGACCCTGGAGGAATTGCAACCGGCGCCCGCCCACATATTCCGTCTCTGGCAGATCTACCTGGAGAGGGTGAACCCCCTGACCAAGGTCATCCACGTTCCCACCTTGCAGCCCTTCTTGGTCGATGCCACCAGTAACTCGCCCCTGCCCAAGAACGTAGAGGCCCTGCTCTTCGCCATCTACACGCTGGCCACCGTCGCCATGACTCCTGAAGAATGCCTGAACATGCTCGGGTATTCCAGGGACGCCGCTCTGCAGCGCTTCTCAGCTGCTACCCGCATCTCCCTCAACCGCCTCGGCTTTCTCAAGTGCCACGACATGGAGACGCTTCAGGCTCTCATCATATACTTGGTAGGCAACCCCGCCCCTCGCGTTTGAGGGTGCGTCCGCTAACAGACGGGAGGTGTCTCTGCAAAACCGGTACAATCGGCACGCGACCTGGATCCTGAACGGGGTGGTGATTCGCATCGCCCAGAAGATGGGACTGCACAGAGACGGCGAAGCCCTCGGCCTGTCGCCCTTCGACACGGAGATGCGGCGGCGCGTTTGGTGGCAGATCATCATGTTGGATGCCAAGTATGCCCTCATGTCGGGCCTGAGCCATTCTCACCTCCCGCGTAGCTGGGACACGAAGCCGCCCAAGAACATCAACGACGCCGACCTCTACCCCGCGGCTACCGAACCCATCCAGGATCGGGAGGGCCCGACGGAGATGATCATGATCATCTTGTCCAACCGGCTGGCCCAGTTTCTGGTTGACACGCCCGGCATCGAGCCCATGATGCTCATGAGCAACCCCGAGTCTTTTCGAGGCCCGGGCGCACCCACCAAGGAGCAGATCGACTTCTACAAGGGCCACGTGTCGGAGCTCGCGCGGGACATGCTGGCGCTGATCGACAGGTACAATGATCCCTCGGCGGGCCCTCTGCACGAAGTGGCCGCCGAGATGCGGGACGAGATCATTACCAAGGTCCAGGAGCTGATCAGCCCCCACCGGGAGCGCCGGTATGCCGACGAGATCCATACACCCAGCGACAACGCCTTCAGCGTCGCTGTGCAGACAACGGAGCACGGGGTGGATCAACACTGGCGCATCCGACAAAAGGGCTTCGCCTGGTATGCGCGGCTCCACTTCCAGCTGCACATTTTCCAGTACATGGTCAGTCAGCTGTGCTATCGGACGACCGGGGAGCTGGTGGAAAAGGCCTGGGAATCGGTGGTCAGGGCGTACGAGCTGTATCCCGACCTGTTCGACGTCTCGCACAAGGCAAACTACCACCTCGCCTCCTTCCTGCTGCGAGCGTGGAAGACCAGGGAGGAGGTGCTGCGCGGCCGACTGGGACACGTGCCCGAGCCGCCGGTTTGCGTCGCAAAGCTGCAAGCCATAATCCCCCATGTGGACGAGGCGAAGAGCGAGCCGTCCACCGTCGCGGCGACCGACGCGGGCAGTCCGGGGTCCAAGGACCCCATGGCGACGGACCAAGGCCTGGATCAGCTCTTGGGATCCTACATGGACGGGGACTCGGCCGACTGGGACATGTGGGGAAACATGGTCCCGGCGGGCTCGGCCATGACGGCGTTTGGGGGCTTTGGGATGGGACCCACCACCGAGTGGTGAAGGTCGGGGCCACGGGGTCACGGGGCAGGCGCGTGGATGCATCTCAACCTCTTTCTCCACTCTTGTCTACTCTACTCCTGAGTTGGGCGGGACACACGTCTCGACGTATGATACCCCTGCTCGTCCTGTAGGTTGGGATACACGGCGTTTTGGATCTCCCCTTCCCCCAGAAAGGGGGGCACGTGGCGGGGGCAACTGGTGCAAGACAACACCACTCTACACAACATGTATAATAGTTACGACGCCAACGAGGGGCGGCCGTCGACACGACGTGTCTGGCCTGCCGCGATGTGTTAATAGTACTGTACGGGGCTTGTGGCCGGTCAACTTCAGTCTACAGTGTCAAGTGAGTGAAGCGTGGTCTGGAAACGCCTGACGCGTCGTCAAATCAGCAAGACGCGGCTTACAGTCGGAAGATGCAGGACGCCCGTTGCCCGGCATACCCTCGGCGACATTGAGAGGAAAGTGGGCAAACTCCCATCCTCAGACGAGGCTCTACTCCGTACCTAGGTAGTCCGTACGGAGCACGCAGAACGGGATTCGCATCGACAAGGCGTCATCACAGGCGTTATTTCCGAGCTCCCGAGCAAGGCTCGGATGGCCGACTGAGTCACCTTGAAAAGCGCAGGGCTGACTTATCCGACACAGTGGCAGACAGATCCACACCTCCTCGACCTCCACTGCGGCTCCGAGATGCTGCTGCACACGCGCGCGCGCGGGAAGAATGGCAATCTGATTAGGAGGCCCTGGCTGGCGCCCGGGGCACGTAATAGACCCACGCGACACCTCGTCATCTCCGCCGGGATTCGTGTCGGATGACATCCTCGCTCTTCCCTGTCGTTCGGGGTTCGGGTGCGAACGGCCCTGCCGCACATCGGGGCCAACTGCAGTCCGCCAAGCCAGTTGGGTCGCGGAGTCGGGTGCTTGGGTTGTCCGACGGGTCTGGGAGCGAGCTTCCGAGCCCCCCTGCCTCCCGGGCACGGAAACAAGCTTTGGCGGGCAAATTCCCAGGGGAGCCATGCGCTCCCATGGGCTCGACACGGCAGCCGCGCGCGCGGGGCCCCCAACTGGCAATCCCATCCGTCCATAGGTACTCCGTACCTTGCCCCTTTCGAGGTAGGGGGCTTTCGGGTTTCCGCGAAACGCCGACCGAGCCGAACGCCTCGTCGGCCGACCTGCCCGAGTCTGGAAAAGGTCTGGAAAGCCGGCGTCGAACGGCGGGCGTCATAAAAAGAGACCCGCGTCGTCCGTCCCCGCGGCGAGAAGACAGGAAGTGCACACGGTTGTATCAGGACGTCCGTGTTTTCTTTCGGCTCATCAATTCCCAGACAATCCGCTCGGGCGCCGCATTGTCCTCTGTGCCTCTCTCGCGGCAACTTAACCTGCCCCCGACCTCGCGTGTCCGTGTACCGGCGAACCGGCAGTCATATACAGCATCGCCGCCTCGCAACTCGGACCGAGGAGAGCAGGCCGGTCTACAAGAATATCGCGCCTCTGTCACTTCTGAATTACGCCTTACTTCTGGGCGCACGAGAAGAAAAAAAAATGCTTTTCAAAAAGAAGGACAAGGCGCAGAGCGCCGACTCGACCGTCGTTGGGTCCGAGGACGTTCTCCAGACGGACGGCGCCAACATGGCGACGGTGCCGACGCAGGACGTCCGGGCCGGAGAGGGCTTGGCGCCCGTCACTACGACTGCTACCGAGGACATCGTCTACCCCGGGGGCGTAAAGCTGGCGCTTCTGCTTGGCTCCACCTTCATCAGCATGTTCTTGGTCGCCCTGGTCCGTTCCCCCGGCATCTCTCGGCCGCGTGGTGTCCCTCGCCGCGAGCGTTCGTCGCTGACCTGTTCCAGGACCGCCTCATCATCGCGACCGCCATCCCGCAGATCACCGACGACTTCCACTCCGTGACCGACATCGGTTGGTACGGCAGCGCCTACCTGCTCACCACGTGCGCCTTCCAGCTGCTGTTCGGGAAGCTGTACACCTTCTATAGCGTTCGCGGCGTCTTCCTGACGACCGTCTTCCTGTTCGAGGTCGGCTCCGCCATCTGCGGCGCCGCCCCCAACTCGGTCGTCTTCATCGTCGGGCGGGCCATCGCCGGTAGCGGGGCCGCCGGCATCTTCAGCGGCGTCGTACGTGGCCGGCCGAGCCGAACGTCCTGGTTCTCTTGAAAGCACACCGGCTAACACGACGTCATTAGATTGTCGTTATCGTCTATGCCATCCCACTGCACAAGCGGCCCCTGTACCAGGGCATGTTTGGTGCCATCTTCGGTCTCGCCTCCGTCATCGGCCCGCTGCTGGGCGGCGCCTTGACCTCCAAGGTCAGCTGGCGGTGGTGCTTCTACATCAACCTGCCCCTCGGCGGCGCCGCCATGGTTTTCATCGCCTTGCTGCTGAAGGTACCCGACCGAGACACTGCCAAGCTGCCGGCCAAGGAGAAGGCGGCACAGCTGGACTTCTTCGGCACCGGCTTCATCATCCCCGGAACCGTGTGTCTGTTGTTGGCGCTCCAGTGGGGCGGCTCGGTGTATGCCGTACGTGTCCCCAATCCCTTTTCCGGTCCAGGAAGTCATGGTAACCTGGCTCGCAGTGGAATGAGGGCCGCATCATTGCCCTGCTGACCCTCGGGGTCGCCCTCTTGATCGGATTTTGTCTCGTGCAGGCCTTCCTGCCGAAGACGGCCACCATCCCGCCAAGGATTATCATGCAGCGGAGTATCCTCGCCGGATTCTTCGCAACCATCACCATCGGCGCGCAAATGATGATTTTCAGTACGTCTAGCTTCCTCCGTGAATAGGTCGTTGCCCACCCATCTGACAGCCCTCCAGTCTTCTTCTTGCCGATTTGGTTCCAGGCGATCCAGGGCGTTTCCGCGGTCGAATCGGGCATCCGCACCCTTCCGATGGTGCTGTCCATGGTCGTTGCCTCCATGGGCTCTGGAATCCTCATCTCCCGCGTAGGCTATTATACGCCCTTCATGATCGCCGGCGTGTGTATCATGTCGACGGGTGCCGGCCTCCTCACCACGCTCGAGCTCGACACGCCCCAGCCCAAGTGGATCGCCTACCAGTTCCTGTGGGGCCTGGGCATGGGCTTGACCTTCCAGGCGCCCAACCTGGCCGCGCAGACAGTGCTACCCACGCGCGACGTTCCCGTGGGCACGTCGCTCATGTTTTTCAGCCAGCTGCTGGGCGGCGCCATCTTCTTGTCAGTCGCGCAGAACGTACTCAACAGCCAACTGCTCCGTCGCCTGGCCGGCCTCCCGGGCTTCTCGCCCGAGTTCCTGCAAAAAGCCGGGGCCACGTCGCTGACCAACCTACCGGAGGGCATCAAGGAGACGGTGTTGACGGCCTACAACGAGTCGCTGCGCGAGGTGTTCCGCGTCGGCCTGATCTTGTGCTGTCTGACGTTGCTGGGCGCGCTGGCCCTGGAGTGGCGGAGCGTCAAGGCGAAGAAGCCCAGGAAGGAGACGCGCGCCGAGGAGGGCGCGGCCGGCCTCGAAGCCAAGGCGGCGCCCGAGACGGACAACGAGGCCGAGAAGACGGACAGGGACGGGGAAACGGAGACAGAGAAGCGGCAGCCGGCGGCGACTCCGGGGGCCGGAGCTGAAAAAGAAACAAAGGTGTGAGGGGCCGGGATCATCCACGGAGCCTTCGACCGATCGATGCGAGAATATGCACGGATGATACCCCCACTCTGCTGTGGACTTGAGCATAGCACGGTGTTCAAAAAGGTTGCGGCTCCCTATGTTTCCAATGGTTGTACAACAAAACCTCAGCCGCCATTTGTTGAGGTTGGGATCGGATGACAAGTCTCCCACAATTAATACGTAATTCATGCAACTCACGGGCCTTGTGCTTCCGTCGACGCCGTCGTGCCTGATGCCTTGATGGGTATGAGTAGCTCAAGGCGTGAGAAGAGGCCCATGAATGAACCATCACGACCCTTTTTTTGTCATGATCGAGGACATACGTAGCCGTCCCAAATCTGTACATTGCGCGAGAGGCAGCTCTTCCGAGCTAGACACACTGCCATGCCGCCTAAATGAGAGCAAACCCGGAACTCTTTGGGTTTGACGGTGGTGAAGAGATGCTTGGCACTATATGCGGCTCTGGTGATCCGAACGACGGACGGCACAGGCCGGGCGTCTACCCAAAGAAGTGCCTCCGGCCATTTTACCCAGCGACCCGGCAGTGTAACGGGGGGACGTATAGTTCTCGGCGGGGCCAGTAGCACATGTACTGAAGAAGGACGTCGTCCCTTAACCCTGGCAACGGCCGCCTCGTTTCCCATCTCCCGGACCGGAAATCGCTCGGCAAACGCTGTCGTCCGAAGG
>Ga0247777_1000101_pt1 | contig 22186 bp, 21 predicted proteins | sample UWRJL154409C5_FD_179937 | JGI IMG/M metagenome (GOLD analysis project Ga0247777, IMG submission 179937) | Plant litter microbial communities from Arlington Agricultural Research Station in Wisconsin, United States - UWRJ-L154-409C-5 | ecosystem: Environmental > Terrestrial > Plant litter >...
CCCAAGCGGCTCATGAAGGACGTCTGCCGCAAGACGTGGGAGCAGCAGCGCCGGGACATGTCCTCGCTCCCCTGATGCCGACAGGACGGATTCTCTTATGTTAGGTAGGGGCCGGCGGGGGCTTATACGGTAGATGGCTGGCAACTACATCACATATGATTTATGGGAATAAAGCCTTCAAAATGGACTGAGTTGGGAAGGTTCGTTCGGTCCTTCCCAGCAAGCGAGGGCGTGGACGACGATCCTCTTGCACGTGATATCACGTGAGTGAGAACGGAAGCGGTCCGAGGATGTGCTCTTCACCGCTTCTTGACTTGACTACGGAGTCTCTTCTCCACTTCCAACGTCATTCCTTCTTACAACATGGACAAGTCAGTTCAAAATGAATTCAACTTGGACAGAAATGTTTCTGATTTCCCCAGCGGGTGGACCATGTTTATTCTTCGCGCCATACCAGCGGATTGACACAGCCCATCCTCCCTCTTTGCCCAATCCATCCCCGAACTCTACCACGACGACGGTTGGGCTGAGCAGATGCCGTTGGGATGACTGCGATGCGCTCCAAACAAGTCGTTTGTGCCTAATGTGCTACAGAACTCGCAGCCGCTCGTATCGACCGACGACCGATCCCAGGTCCCCTGACCATTCATGCCGACGCACACTACGCCAGCGATGCGAATGGTCCCGATAGTCCCGATGATTCCTCTCTTCCCCTCCCGCGCCCGCCTCCGTGAACCCCGTCCGTCCGTCCGACAAAGAGAAGGGCAGAAAGAGCCGAGGCACCAGACTAGGTCGAATATGCTACCGGGCCAAAAGAAGGGGGTGGTGTGTTGGGCGAAAAAAGAATGAATGTCGGTCTGCACCCAGCGGTGGCGACCGTCTCGAGTTGTCGCAGCGCGCCGGCCTAGACCAGCTCGAATTCGTCCTCCTCGACGCCGGCGGCCTGCGGGCGGGCCTCGGGCGAAGCGCTGGCGGCCTGCCGCAGCGCCCGTCGAGCCTTCTTGCCGCGGACGGCATTTCCGTTGGCATCCAGAATCTCGTACTCCTTTTCGACGAGCTTCTCCGTCCCACGAACGTCGGGTTTGACAAAGACGCCGAGCGGCAGCGTGGGAAGCGGCGAATTTGGGCTGTCAAAGCTGTAGAGGAAATCCTCCGCGGGGCCGGTTCCCAGGTTCGCAGAAAAGGGGAGCATGTCGACGGACCGGAGCTCCTCGGCGGTGCGGATCTCATGGCGAGGATCGAACCTGGCCACATTGCGGTGGGTGGCGATGCTCCCATATTTCTTCTCGCGGTTCTGGTTCGCCTTAAGGTCCGACTTCATCCTCCGGCGCCTGACGGGGGTTTTTCTGGTTTCCGGGCGGGCCTTTTCATCAGGGTACCAGTCGACCACATGCAGCTCGAGAGGATCCGGCGCGAGCTCAAGGCTGTAAACGCGGCCCACTTCGCCGTGGATCCATTTAGCCTTCTTGTCCTTTGAGCGCTTCGCACCGTGATCCGCGCTGCGAAGGTCGCGCTCGTACTGGATCGGAGTCTCGGTGTCCACCATGGTGGACTGCGACGAGAGGATGCTGTTGTGCTGCTGAAGGATAGGTTCGTACTCTCGTGGTACAAACGACGGAACGAGTTTGTCCTCCTTTTACCAGAGGACAGATGGATGCTGGCCGGCTCGCGAGGTAGGTTCGCGAAGAAGATCGAACCAGCGATTCGGCGGATTACAAATTAGGCGGGTGAAGCGCTTGGCTGCTGGGGTCTGCGATCCAGGATATCGAGAGCAGCGCACTCGGATATCCTCAAACCGGACGGCCGGGGGTCGTTTTACGGCAGGGCGTTCGTGGGTTCGGGGTTCGGAGTGACGGATTTCGCAACGACGGGCCAGATGAAAGGGGACTGTATGGTGCCGGAAGGAGGGATGTCGGCGACTATTTAGGGACTCGGCAACCTTTGTCCAGGTACCTTAGTACAAAGCTTCCGCGGACACCGAAGTTGGTCCTGAACTTGTTGGCTCTCTAGCTCTCTTTCAAAGAACGACGACCCCGGATGAGTCAAAGGGGGAAGAAGGCGCGCAGACCGTTGCGCAGGACCGTTGTAGCAAGGCTAGTACGGTGATAACGGATAAGTAACCGCTGCTGACGGAGTGGGACGGGCAGCCGCTAACGAAGGATAAGGACTTAAACGGGTTGGAGCACAGTATACAGGACAACAAAACAGGAGAAAAGGGCTTGGTTCGGTTTGCTGTTGGCTTGTTTGGTTGACGGGGCACGAAGAGGAAAAGGAGCAGAGCAGAGCAGAGCAGGAGGGGGCCGGTGAAGACACCATATAGCAAGGCGGAGCGCGACCAGCGGAACAGGGCTGTCTGGGCCTTGGGGTCTCGGGGTGTCCCTTATCGGTGCGCCGGCACGGCGGGTGATAAAGCTGGGGGGGTGTCTGTTATGGTGTGTGAGACTAGCAGCTCGTGGAGGGCAGTCAACTGGTCACAGCTGAGTCCCTGATTGCCGCAAACGGCGGCATTTCCAGGCAGTCCGGATCCTGCCAGACACCCAGTCGAGTCCAGCGGCACGAGGGCGGATGACCCTTGGCTCCTCCTCGTGCCTCGCAAGCCGCCAACATGGCCACACGATGTGGACATGATGGACGACTTGACTGCGTGGGCTCGCCGGCTGTGTGGCTGACGACGCCGATGCAGTGCCCCCCCGAAACTCCCGATGATGCCGAGAATGACGACGGGATCAGGATCCGGCCTTGTTTCGCAGGATCTCCGGATGCGGACGACCAGGCTTGCCAGACTTACCTCGGCCAAACCCAGGGCTGGAACTCGTGCCTCCATCGCCGCGATGCTATTTGCTCGAGGCCCTTCCCGGGCCTTCGAGCGGGCCTCGTATGAGGTGTGGCAGGGTGGGTTTATCAGACCCGGCGGCGCCAGGAACCCGGATGACGAGCGAGGAAGGTCCCTCGTTGTGAGACACAGCCAGAGGCAGACGTGCCGGGCTTTTGCCTGCGGGCGGGCCCTGCCCGTCTGCGGCGGCCCCTTGAGGCCAACGGCCAGCCGCAAGGCCTTGCTTTCTGCACTTCCCTAAGCCCTCTGGCGACAACACGAAGCCAATAGCGAAGTTCGGCACGGAAGTTGGGCGACGCAAAAGGGTTGGGAGGTGTATGCGGCGGGCGGCCAATCTGGCGGGAGATCGTTGCGCCCCGCATTCCCTCCATTTAGGCCCACCTGCATGCCGTGGCAGCCAGCCGTCGAGATTCCCGCACACCAAGGCACGGCGGCGCGTGAGTCTCGGGAGACTCGAAGCGGGCAGCGCTGCAGGTCGGCAAGGCTCGTCTGGGCTCGCTTGCCTCCGTCTCCTTCGGCCCTTCGGGCGACGACAAAGGACGCAAAGACGGCACACCTGAGATTGCCACGTTAACGAGGGCCAATGGTCCGGCAGTGTGTCGACGTGCTTCGCCGTCGAGTGCTGACTCCTGAGTAGCCAGTTCCGAGAAAGCCCGATAAGACGTGGGCGGCATTCATCGTGACCCCGAAGCCACGACCGCAGTTGGGCTCGACTCCGTGCACTCCGTCCGGCGGCTGGAGGGACCCCCCCTCCCTGCTGAGACGGAGCGCCTGCCCGGACAGACGTCACAGGGCCGAGTGGCCAAGGTGAAGCCACGTGAATCCAGAATGACGGAAGCGCCCCCCTATGGAGGCACAGGTGTGTGTGTAAGTGTGTGACGATTACGCCATCTTCACCGAAAGGCAATTCTCCCAGCGGTTATCCGAGACGACCTCAGGTCGCCTGACATGCTGCTGATCACCCGAAGCTGAAAGCGGGTTTCGTGAGGCTTGCGGCCGCTCCGTGTGTTGACGCTAATCTTCGGCTTATCATTGTCTATATTCCATGGTCAGATTTGCTATCTTTTGTCGCTGGCTCGCCTTGTCGCCATGGCCCAAAGGCCCAACGAGTATTCAATGACAGCCGGATTTGGCCGGTCTCATCTTCGAGGCGGTGCTCCGGAGCCCCGGATCCAGTGGAGAGGTTCTGTTAGTGCGACGGTTGTCGCGTCGCGACGTCACAGAGCTGGACGAGCTGGAGTACGTCGTAACCCCGTTGAACCGCACAGCATGCTACAATATAACACGTGCTACTGTGTAGTAAGTGATCACATTATGACTCGGGCTTCACAGCGGACTGGAGACAGCCCCTTGAACCCATAGTCCTGATGAGACGAATGCAAGGAGTTGCGACGTGGGGGAGGGATGTGATGTCATCCGTCTCTCGCTCAAGCGCTCTCGTATCACGTGGTGATAAGCGGGTGAATCTCGGCCCGCCGAAAACTTGAGGAAGCATTGCGAGATTCCGTGAGAGTACGGAGTACCAACCGAATAATGTGGGGGCGAGGTCGTGGTCCTCTTGGGTATGAATCTGGACGAATTCGACAACACGCTCAGGCAACCTACGAGGTACTAGGGCAGAGACGCGTAGAGTCAATGTCCATCTCCCCGCCTCCACACACATCCGATCGCCGAAGATGCCCATCGACTTGAACGCCTACCTAGCGTCCCGCTACCTCGACGACGCCCCGAAGCCGGCCAAGAAGCGCAAGCGCAAACACGACCGCTCCGCCGCCGAAGGACTCCTCATCACCGACGACGACCCCGCGGGCTGGACCACCACGCAGGCCGGCAAGGGCGACGACGATGGCCTCTCGGGCCCCGCCGTGGCAGGCACGTCGGCCGAGTTCCGCCGAGCCAAGAAGTCCGGCTGGAAGGTCCTAGGCGGCACCACCGGCCCCTCAGCAGCCCCGGGCAGCGGCGCGGGCGACGGCGACGACGACGGCGCAGCAGCAGCGGACGCGGTCCTCTCCGCCGCCGCCGCCGACAAGGCAGCCGCGCAGGCCGCCGGCGACGAGGCGCCCGTGCTCGACGGCGACGGCGACGTGGTCAAGATGGCCGACGGGACGCACGCGGGCCTGCAAGCGGCGCACGCCGTGACGGCGCAGCTGGAGCGGGCGGCGCGCGAGGAGCGGCGGCGGTACGACGAGGAGACGCGGGCGCACCGCGCGCGCGGCGGCGCCGCCGAGGGCGAGACGTCGCATCGTGAGGCGGGCGGGCGGCGCGTCGCCGACGCGGCGCTACAGCGCGAGGCGGCGCGTGCGCGCACCGCCGCGGCGGACCAGGAGGCGGCGGCGCGCAAGGCGCTGCGCGGCGACGTGCAGGTCGAGGAGGCGCGGAGGCGGCGCGAGGCCCTCGAGGACGCGGCGGCCATGCCGCTGGCGCGGCGGGCCGACGATGTCGAGATGAATGCCGATATGAAGGTGCAGGCGCGGTGGAACGACCCCATGGCGCAGTTTGCCAGCGAGAAGAAGCGGGACGGGCTGGCGGGCGCGGCGGCGGGCAAGGCAGGCGGCGGCCGGGTCAAGGGGCGGCCGGTGTATGCGGGCCCCGCGCAGCCGAACCGCTACGGGATACGACCCGGGTACCGCTGGGATGGGGTGGACCGGAGCAACGGCTTCGAGGCGGAGCGGTTCAAGGCGCTCAACCGGCGCGAAAGGAACAAAGGGCTGGACTACGCTTGGCAGATGGACGAGTAGATATCCTCGTCAGAGACATCGCAGAAGAATACCCGGAATGTCAAGACGGTTCATTCGCGTCGCTGCAGAGTATGTCCCCCCTCTATAAGATGTGTCGCTTTTCTTCATCCATGTTTCCACCAACTTCCCCACGTCCCGGGGGGTCTGATCGTTGGGCGCGGACGGCTGCATCCCGGCGGTATACTACGAAAAATGATATAGGATCAGCCGTCAAGGCGTAGACGATGGCGAGGCTGTATTATCCTTCTCCCCTTCGCTCTGTCGTCAAAACCGCATGATCACTAGTTCGGTTCATGCTCCTGCCCCTGTCGCACTGCGGCCCAAAAAAAACTCATGACGGGCAAGGCGGCGGTCGTGAGCTCTGGCATCCTACCCCCTTCTAGCTATGCCCATACCGTAGACGATCTAGGCCCCGGTTTTCAACCGCAGCACCTTGGTAGCCTCGTCCTCGATGAAGGCGACCTTTTTCACCAGCTGGACCCACTCCTTCCGTGCCATCTGGCCCGGGCCTTCACCGACTCGGCTGCCAAAGCGACGGAGCAGCATACCGATGGTAATGCCCGGATCGGGTACCGTGCGCAGAATGTTGATAATCTCTGCCGTTTCGATGGGCGCATACGGAGGGCCTTGCGCGCCGGATGGGGATCCCACCCTCGAGGTCGACGACCCGGCCCTGTTGGCGGGCGCGCCGGTGGATGCTAACGGAACGGTCACTGTCAGCCTTGACTGCCGACGGCCAACGATGCTCTGCGTTCAGCCCTACCTGTGAGCCCTGGGGCAGGCGCGGGACTCCCGGCCCTCGAGCCGGCCGGCGTGCCCCTAGCGCCCGTGCCCACAAGTTTGATCTTCTGCTTCCTGGCGCGGGCGCCGTCCGACATCTCTCCGGCGGTGGCCTCGCCGTCGCTAGCAGCGCCGCCCTTACCTTTGGCCTTCTGTTGGCCGGGCATGGGCGTTGTGGCGCGGCTGCCCTTGAGCGAGCTCGGTCCCGCGGGCTGCTTCTTCACGCGTTTGTGCGACGACTCGTTGCCGCTAGATTCCGAGAGGTTTGGGGACCCGGGCCGCTTGAGCGACTTTGTCTTTTTAGCAATATCGGCCGGCTTAGGCTTACCCGAAGGGGTGGTGTTGCCTCTGGAGGCGGCCCCGGACGCGACCTTATCTTTCGGCTCGGCCTTGACTTTCGCGTTGGCGGCATTGACCTCCTCCTCCTTCTTGGGCTGGTTGGCGTCTTCCTTCTTCTCCTCTTCTTCCTCGCTCTGTGGTTACAATATTAGCACGTGCCATCGATATACAGAAAACACGGGGACGGACGCTTGATTCGAGGAAGTCGTCGTCGTCAGAACCCAAGTCCTGGTACTCCTTATGACCCTCGCGGCGGGTCAGCGCTTTGCGGAGCTTCTTGCCGTCCAGCTTACGCCTCAGCTCGGCCATGAGCGCTTCGGCCTCTTCCTTCTCCACTTGCTGCTCATTGGCGTCTCCGAAGAGGTTGGCGCCCAACTGGTCACGACGGGTGCGATCGCGGGCATCTTTGGACTCGTCGTCGTTGTCGGCCTCGAAGCCGACCTGCTCGTCGTCGTCCTGGAACTCGTCGCCCTCCATGTCTACGTCGTCGTGCTCGACCCTCTCCGAACGCGGCGCGGACAAGTAGGTGTTGCTCTCCTGCTTGACAAAACGTTGCCCACCGCCCCGCCACCGAAAGTAGTCCTGCTCCTCTTGCTCGGCGGCCCGCTTCTCCAGGTCTCGCTTGGCCCACCGACCCACGGGGACGCCCTTCTTCATGATGGCCTCGGCCTCCTCGACAGAGTAGGACTGGAAAGGCGGCTTGGGGGTAAAGCGGTAGTACTTCTCCAACGGTATCATCCGGAAGCGGTTGCCGTCAACGACGAGGCCCACGTTCGCCTCGGACAGGGCCGAGATGTACGAGCCTACCCAGACGTTCTTACCGTCGACATCCTCCAGATGCCAAGGGAGAGCTTCTTCGTAGTGGAGCTCGGCCTCCTTCTTCTGCGCATCGGTGCGCTTTCCTCGGTTTACCTGGAAGGCCTTCTCCTTTTTCTGGTTGGACCGCTTCGCCAGGGCTGCCTCCTTGGCGGTCGGGGCGATCTGAGCTAGGTCGATGGCGCGCTGGGCTTCCCTCTCCGCCTTTTGCTGGGCGAGTCGCTGGTCTTCCTTTTCGTCCACCGTGGGCGGCGTCGGCGGGTCTTCCTTGGTCACACGGCCGGGCGGGGGCTGTCGCGGATCCCGGCGATGGAGGGAGACGGGCCGGGTGAAATCGTCTTGGTTGGTAGGGTCAATGTCTTGTTCGTTCCTTGCGCCCTTTGCGGCCCGTTGTAGCCTCATGATGTGGAAGCGTCGGTCTTCGCGGAGAGACCGCTTCGTCAGGATGAGTGGTATGTCGCGAACCTGGGCGTCGGGTGGTGGTTTCGGGTCGGTCCATCCGCCATTCAACTTACGCGCCCTGTCGAACTCAAGGAAGCGTTGTTCGGCGCCCTGGGTTGCCAACGGATTGCTGTAGGCTGGCCCCGACTTCTTTGCTTCTCCATTTGCTATCGGGGCCGCCAAAGCGACGGGCTTGGGCTTTGGTTTTTTCCGAGCTACAAGCGGGTCGGCTCGGGGTTTACGCCGTGGGAGCGGAGGGCCCTTGGGAGGGCCACTCTGCTGGCCGTTTGGCAAGCCTGCCGGCGACGCGCTCATTTTCGAAGGATGGTGACGTGTGGCAGGGGTTGGCACCAGCGTCGACTCGCCGGCTTGATCGCGGTGCTTAACGAGAGATGCGCCGAAAGCAGCGAGGGCGGGCCTGCATGGAGGAGTCGCTGTATCGGGGGCCCAAGGCGTTGCCGTGGCTGCCTCCCAACGGACGGAGTGTTTGGGCTCAGCTGAGAAGCCGTGATCGTGGGGCTAAGCCTTCGTGCTTCAATGTCAACGAGCGCGACGCGAGGAAGCCTTTGGGACCGTACGGTGGTGCGGGGCGAGAGGTTTTGGTGCGCGCGACCGTCACGAATGTTGAAAAGCTGGGTCAAAGGTAGACTCACATTCGGAGCCGGAAGGTTGCGACAAGCAGCCCGTGACAAAGGTGACTTGCGGCTCATGGAATGGAGAGAGCCGACTGACGAATAGGACTGAACTTGGACCGAGAGTGGGGCCGGCAGCCGCTAGTTTGGCATGAGCCGTGCCTGAAAGCGGCATCTGACGGAATAACGTATGTAGAGAGGCAAGGAGTCTTTGAGAAGTGGTGGTCCAGTAAGCCCGATAGTACAGCAACCCCGGTAGTAACATACAGTATTCCGTAGGTACGTATTCCTACGAAGTACTCGGTACAGTCCATACCAGCCGAGGGATGTGTGGTAGCCTCGCAATCCTCCGCCATCTTTGAGCCGCGAGCATAGCAACTCCGAAACGACCCAGAGTGTATGCATAAGTTAGATAGGTGCCCTGGTAACCGTAGAATACTATAAGAACCTAGGTAGATTGGCAGCATGGGAAAGGGACAGGAAGCTTCATGCTGCCGCGTTGCAACAAGCTTCCGAAGTGCTGAATATTCCCCATGTTTCCTTCCGCAGGGTGGGGCTGGCCTGGCAGAGAATATCGAAGCTACGGCCAATCAGCGCGAGCGGCTGCCATCCTTAGAACCTCGTCAAGCTACCTCTGAACCAAGCTCCAGTTTGATCACCAGAACAGCTCCCTCCACGTCTTGGTCCTCTAAGGACATGACAGCAGATTCCGCCAGATGGCCACCAGCTCAATCGTTTCCTCATCAGCCCCGCCATCCGTCGCTCAATTGCGAAAGGCGAAGGTTGTTCCAACTCCAGACGGCGAAGCCCTGAGCCACCCGTGCGGCCCGCCACCGGACCACCTCTTAAGCTCTGCTGTCAGGTTCCGGTCTCCTATCCCGACGGCCAGCGGCGATCTCTACATTCGCATTTGAACAAATAAGCCGTACGGCCTCCGGCTCCACCACGTACTTACCAGAGAATTACTTCGGCGCGCTGATTATTTCCAGGCTTTGTTCCAATAGATTCGTGTGCCCCCGACGAGGCGGCATTTCACCATGGATCTGTCACAGGGCGTGGGAGCAGGTCTAGAGGACCGGCTGAGAAATCTCATTCTCAGCAACTCGGGAGGGGCTAACGATGGGCCCTCCTCTCCTGGACCCGGGTCCCAAGGACTGCGGACTGCGCCGCTCCCGCAGTCGCAGCCGCAAGACAGTCCGTTTGCCCAGACCAGCGCTCCGTCGGTGCTGGACTCGTCAGAGGATGTCAGCGGTGAAGCAGTGCCCTCTCTTCACTCGACAAAACACTCCAAGAAGCGGCCTAATCAAGCGCAACGTCGTCAGATGTCCGCCCAGCTGTCCATTCCCATCGACCACCGACCGCCGCCGCCACCTCACTCTGCCAGACAGTACGTGAGCCCACCGGCCTACGGGGGCCACCAGCATCATCCCACGCCGTACTATGGCGGTCAGCGCCCTCAGTCGGCTACCCTCCGGCCCACCCATCACACCCATGCCTCGCCCAACCACCCGGCGACGGAGGCTCCATATCCGGTTCACTCGCGTCATCATCAGTCCCGGTCCTACCACGGCCCGATGTCGCATCCCGACCAGCAAGACTGGAGGTCTCGCCCACCCCGCCATGGTAGCAGCCACCACGTGCCCGTCTTTCCGTTCGACGCACCCTCGCCCAGAGCCACCAGGGACCCCGGAACGGCGCTATACAACCCGGGACACTCCTCTCGCCACTACCAGGTCAAGCCGGAGGACCTCAAATACCAGGTGACGTTGCTCGAAGATCTGTGCAACGAAATCTTAGGTAGCGCAGAGATCGACTTCACCGAGATACAGGAGAAGGAGCGTTTCCGCCTCAAGATCGAGCAGATCTGCCGCGTGGCCATCTCCCGCTTCGAGGAGGAGGAAAGTGGCATGGGTCAGTTCCCCGCCGACACTGTCCAGCTAAAATGCTTTGGAAGCTTGTCGTCGGGATTCGCCACAAAAGCTTCGGACTTGGATCTTGCTCTCGTTTCACCCCTGTCCCGTTGTCAGCCCGACGACCCAGACTCGCCCATTCCCCGTTTGGTCGAGAAAGCCTTCTTGGAGGCCGGGCTGGGAGCTCGCCTCTTGACTCGGACGAGGGTCCCTATCATCAAACTCTGCGAACAGCCCCCGGAAAAACTCAGGCAGGACCTCCTGGAGGAGAGAGCCAAATGGGACAAGGGTTTGCCCTCGGATCAGGAGGGAGTCGACGCGGACGACCTTCATGAGGAAGACGATCACGCCCCGGCGCACGAGGAGAAAGAGGCGGCAGAGGTTCAGGCGAGTCGTCGAAATGAAGCCGCCGCACGGGGTGAGGAGCTCAATCCGGAGAAGTACAAGGCGACGCTCGCGGAGCTGAAGCAACCCGAGAAGCAGCTGCTGGCCAATTACTACGGTACAGCGAAGCGACTTCTGAGACGCTTAGGAGGCCGCGAAGTTACCCATGCCAACCTGGGGGATTTCAAGGACAGCGACTTCAGGACATTGACCGACGTCTGTGAGGCGTTCGTCCACGGCCTCGCCGATCAGCAGTTGAAGAAGCGCCTGCTGGGCTACCGATCACTGTCGTTCGCCCCCACGCCGTCGTTGCCGTGCTTCCGCTCCCTCGCCGGCGTCTACACCCAGATCGAGGGCGAGAAGTCGGCCATGATGTGGGACAGCCGCCAAGTGCGCGAGAAGGACGAGCAGCAAGAACAATCGCTCCAGAACCGCATCCGGCTGTGGACGGACATCCAGAACAAGCCGACTTTTGGGTTTGACCCGCTGGCGTACAACAAGGAGCTCCAGGCGGCCGCCACATCGCTGAGAACGATTCCGTCCATCCAGGTCATGACGCTAGAGCAAAGCCAGTACGAACCGCCGGGACAATACCATTCTCGCGCTATCAGGCTGCTCCTCGATCTCGGCAGCCACGACACCCCGTCCCCGGAGAACAAGACTCTGATGGTCATCAGGCAACGCTACGTCTCGGGCATCTGGAACGAGGACATCCGAAACGCCGTCGAGGGGTTCGTCAAGGCGGAGACGGAAGGGATTGTCACCCTGAGAGCCGTGGCCAGGCGTCATAAAAGCCTGCAATTGGCGTGGGAGTTCGAGCGAGCGGTCGGCAAGGGCCTCTACGAGAAGGCAGATGTCGACGTCATCAAGGCCTATGTCGACCTGCTCCGGAGTCCTCTGCGCAAGTCGGATCCCATGGAAGTCCACTTTGACTACGTCGTGCCGAAGACGCCGGAGACGGCGGCGCTGATCGACCAAGTCCGGGACCTTCCCGACCCGTCCCGCTTGGCGCCAAACCAACCCCGAGACCCGTACCGAGACAGCCTCGAGTTCCCCAAGGACGGAGCCGGTGTGCAGTGCGACATCAACTTCTCGGCACATCTCGCCCTTCAGAACACGCTGCTCCTCCGCTGCTACGCACGCACAGACCCGCGCGTTCGCCCCATGATCTTGTTCATCAAGCACTGGGCCAAGGTCCGGGACGTCAATACGCCGTACCGCGGCACGCTCAGCAGCTACGGCTACGTCCTCATGGCGCTGCACTACCTCGTCAACGTCGCCCAGCCTTTCGTCTGTCCCAACCTGCAGCAGCTGGCGAGGCCCCCGCCGCCGGGCCTCTCGCCGGAGCAGGTCGAGGAGACGGTGGTCTGTAAGGGCAGAAACGTGCAGTTCTGGCGCGACGAGGAAGAGATTGGGAGTCTGGCCAGCCAGGGGACCCTGAATCAGAACCGCGATTCCCTCGGACATCTGCTGCGCGGCTTCTTCGAGTACTACGCTCACGGGCAACATATGAGCACGGTGCCCGCTCGGGGCTTCGACTGGGGCCGCGACGTGCTGAGCCTGCGCACACCTGGCGGTCTAGTCGGCAAGCAGACCAAGGGCTGGACCGGCGCCAAGACCGTGGTCGAGGTTCAGCCTCAGGCACCGACGGCGCCGCCGGCGGCGCAGAACGGCGGCCCGTCACCAGTGGAGTCGGCCGACACCGCCAGCCAACCCGCGACAGCAGACGGCCGGCCGGCGTCCAAGAACGGCCCCAAGACGGGCGGGGAGGTCCGAGAAGTGCGCCACCGCTATCTATTTGCCATCGAGGACCCCTTCGAGCTCGACCACAACGTCGCCCGCACCGTGACGCACAACGGCATCGTCGCCATCCGCGACGAATTCCGCCGCGCCTGGCGCATCATCAAGAACGCCGGCAAAGCCGGAGTGCCCCCGGAGCCACTGCTGCAGCCGGCCGCCGCCGACAAGAGGACCGAACGCGACGTCTTTGCCGAGCTCCTCGACGAGATCCATGGCCGGAAGATGTTTTCCGTTTGAGACAAAACGGAAATACGCCCTTGTTTTGCCTGTTTCTATACCTTGTCTCCACGTCGATGGCGGCGCTGACTGACGGGCCTGGGTTTTTGCTATTCTCCCTCTTGGCCCCGAAGTGCCAACGCCACGCATCCCAGCTGCACCCCGATTCGGAAAGGGCACGATTGTGATTGTCGACGAAGACGGAAAGCCACGAGTCTCTACATAGAGGGCAATGTACAATTATCAATGAGGAATTGGCGTGGACCTAGTGACAAAGGCGTTTTCTCCCTATTGCGGCCGGCCGTCCGTCCTCTGGAATGGAGCCTCGCGTGCGCCCCCCTTGAGAGCCGGATTCAACAACCCCTCTTTCTTCTCTGTCTTGCCCGCAAGCGTCCAAACCGATGTGAGAGTTCAAATCGGAGAGTCTCTCGAGGTGGATCCGAGGCTCATAAAGAGCGGGTTGGAATCGGTGATGTCCCCAGCAGACCTGACAGCAGAAGAGCTCACAATTCACAGCAAGCTTTCCACTTTCTCACACCAACACACTTTTCTCATCTCTCCCTTCTTCTAGCAAGAAACTACCCACCGCTACACACCGTAAAGATGCCCTTGTTCGAAGGCTACGACGAACCCCCCCCCCTGGGTCCAGACAGCGGAGACGAGGGATCGGACCTCAGCCCGCCGCCCACCCTACTCGACGACGGCTGGTGGTGGCCACCCAGCACCGACGGCGAAAGCGCAGCAATTCCGGCCCCGGCGCTCATGGCACGCGTCGGCGTGGCGCTCCCGCAACCCAACCCCTCCGGGAAGGAGGCCTCGTCCGGTCAGGGGTCCACCAACGACGAGGCCAGCCAGGCCGCCAAGCGGGCCGCCGTTCGCGAGGCATGGCTCGAGGATCTGGAAAGCATCCGCCGTCCCGAGCCGCTCTACCAATTTGCCCATGTCGCCACCCTCGCCGTCGCTCTGGGCCCTATGAAGCCCACGTCGGCCAAGGCCGGTCAGACCGGGTCGTCAGCCAAGCCCGTGACGCTGGACGGCAAGGACTCCGACGGAGATGCCGCCGCCGCCAACGTCGCCGCTGCCAAAGCCCCTGATGCCTCTGCCGCTGCTGCTGCCAAAACCGCTGCTGACAATGTCGCCGCTGCCAAAGCTGTTGCTGCCAAACTCGCCGCCGACATTGCCGCCGCTACCAAAGCAGCCGCTGATATTGCCGCTGCTGCCAACGCCGCTGCTGCCAAAAACGCCGCTGACAATGCCGCCGCTGCCAAAAACGCCGCTGACCTTGTCGCCGCTGGCAAAGCTGCAGTTGCCGACGCCGAGGCCGCTGCTGCCAAAACCGCGGCCGCCACAACCACCGGGCAGAAGCGGGGCCGGGATTCTGGTGGCGGCAACCAAGGGGGTACCAAGGCGCCGGCGTCCCCGCCGGCGAAGAAGCAAAAGTTGGAGACGGCGCCGAATCCTGATGACGGGGCGCCGCTGGTCTGGTTGGCACAGCCGAACAACGGCACCGGCACCGGCACTGGCCCTGGCGGCACCACTGGCGGCGCTGGTGCCCCGGATGACGATGACGACAATTTCATTCTGCGGCTGCGAGGCGGGGGGCCCGTACGGAAGGCGACGAAGGCGACGAAGGCGAAGAAAGGAAATGCGGCGGCGGCGGCGGCGGCGGCGGTACCGCCCGAACCGTTGGCCTTCTACGGCCACGGAGCGACCGACGACACCACACGATACCAGCTCCGCAAGGAGGACGTGGGCAGCGTTCCCGGACCCGGAGCTCTCCGCTTGGATAACGCAAAGCTGATGATGGATCTGAAGATCAAGAATCCGACAAAGGCCTTTACTGAGAACCACCCGTCCTGGGGGGTCTTGCACGAGGACTATGCCGACGACTTCGGCAAGGCCATGAAGGAGTGGGCTAAGGATCCCTCGAAAGTACCGCTTATCAAGGGCTTGCCCATGGTTGAGGAGATTACCTTCTTCCGCGTTGCCAACTATAAGGATCCCGGCATCTGCTACTGGAGGGCCATCAGTCACCTGAGTATGTCACTATATGAGTGCTTGCCTACCTCCCAATTTGGATCCATGCTGACCGACCCGGGGGGGGTTCTAGTCTATGGCCTTCCAGACTATTGTTCGTCTCCCCCCCTCCCAGCCCCCAAGCTCTTTGCACAGGGCGGAGGACTAACCCGATGAAGGGGCCCGCGTCAAGGCAGAGCATATCGACTACTTCTCGAAGGTGCTGAACAACCAGAACCACCCGAGGAACGGCCGGTACACGGCACTCAATAAGAGATACCAGGACGTCTCCGTGTCGGGTGTCCCGGCCGGGCCGGGCGGCGTGTCGTGGGTCCGGTTGAATCCGTTCCAAAACTTGCACGTCCGGAACGCATGGGTACCCGCCACCATGCTTGAGATCACGACCGACTTATACGGCGTCTTCCTCGTCCTATACACCATCGCAAAGGTCGGGGAAGTCGAAACGGTCACGGATGTGATGACGAGGGGTGTCTTCAACGCGCGGCATCTGTTCCTCAGCTTCGTCGGAGGGAACCACTTCCAACCACTCACGCCAAACGACTACTTCGGCTGGGAATTCCAATGCCCTCGCATCACCCGAGACGTTGTGAAACGGTATACCGGCCGGCGAGAGCGGCGGGCCGATGCCACCGACGCAGGCCACGGTATCGTGCTCTCGTGGCGTCTCGATCTGACAAGTGACAACACGGCGGTGCTCCCGCTGGTGCCGGTCGAGAATATCCTGGGCGGTATGGGTATCAAGAACAAGGGCGACGCGCTGAAACCAGTGCTCTGGGAGAGGACTACCTAGTTACGGCAGATGATGGTGCGTTCCGCTATTCACCTGTTAGCTCGGTGTTCTGGCCTCGATTGACCGCTTGCTAGACTTCTAGCCATCTTCGGTCATCAAGACACTCGGAAATGTTCGACTTGTTCTCTTGCCCGTTGCCCACTCTTCCTAGGGAAGTGTCTGGGCAACAGGCCTTTTTTGCTTGCCGTGGTCCAGTTGGACGCCTTGCTCTTCCGACGCTCCGTTACCAGACTCGATACAGGTTCGAGCTGGTGCTGCCCAGAGGCAGCATCGCCGGTTGGGTTTGGGTTTGGGTTTTGGGTTTGGGGGGGGTGGGGGGGGGGTAGGGGCTGGCGACGCCACAGTACCTTGGTAGATATGCCTCAACGGCGAAGAACGCATTATCAACCGTCAGCTTCGTGATACTGTCAGCCCAGAGGTGCCCCTGCCATGTCCATTGTGCCGTGGACGCCATGCTAGTTGATGCTCGAAAGCGTTTCCACCGCTGCCAGGGTGTTATCGGTTGTAGTCAAGGAAGCAAAACTCCGCCCGGGTTAGACCGTCTACTCGGTGCCGTGCTGGAAGAGAGGCGATATGGATTCGCCATAGTGATTCCGCCGGATGCACTCGGCCAAGAGGTAGGCCAGGTCGAGCACGACCAGTTTCGTGGCGTTCTTTGCCTTGTCCTCTTGGATGGGGTAGCTGTTGGTAACGACAATGCTATCGATGCACTCGCACGACTGCAGCTGTTCCAGGCTGTCCCCCCCAAAAACGCCGTGGGTGGCGATGCAATAGACCTTCTTTGCGTAGCCCCTCTTGACGACTGTTTCGGCGGCGGCGATCCACGATCCGGCCTTGTCAATCATGTCATCCACTATGAAGACAGTCCTGTTCTTGACATCTCCGACCAGGGTGATCATATGCTCGATGCGGGGATTCTTCAGGTTGTCTTCCTCTTCGTCCGAGCTCGCCTCGTGCTCTCCGTTGCGCCCCAGGGCATGGGGCCCGGGTTGAAAGAAGGAGGATGCATGAGACATGGTCATGGGATCCTCGTCGGGAATGCTGGTGTCTGCAGCCGATGTCACTGGGGAGGGGAAGTCGTCGGGGACAATATGGCCCTGGACAAGGCGGCCCTGTATCACCTCGGGAGCACGCTCGTCGTTGTATTCGGGAGTCGCTTGATCCCCCTCGGCGAGGATTTCCTCGAGCCCCACGGCTTCGTCGACGGCGGAGGGACGGGACGCCTGTGACGCTCGACCGAGCGAAGCGGAAGTTCGCGGCGACGGGCGGTGTACCAGACGAGGGGAGGGGCTTTGCGGCTCGTCAGCCACGCGGTTCCGTCCCGGCGACGAACCGTTGGTGCCGGTAGGGGCATCGGGCCTATCGACAGCACCGTTTCTCCGCGGGCCACCCCGACGGATGGTATTGTCAATAGGGGGGTGTTCGAGGGCGTCCAGCTGGTTCATAATCAAGCTCGCCGACATGTTGGAACCCCGCTTTCTATCCGTAGTTACCATTCCGAAGTTGAGTTTCAAGGCGTCTGCCAGTGACGTGACCCGCTTGGTGCCGCCCGCGTTCTTGGAGACGACCACGGCCTCTTTCCAGTTTGGAACGTTGTGACGTATCCAGCGGGCGATCAGGGGTTCGGCATGGAGGTTGTCAACGGGGCACTTGAAGAAGCCCTGCATCTGTGAGGCGTGAAGGTCCACGGCTATGACATGCTTGACCCCGGCGACGTCTAGCAGGGTGGCCAACAGCCTGGCCGTGATGGCCCCGCGGTGCGACTTTTTCTTGGACTGGCGGCTGTAGGGGAAGTAGGGGAGAACGGCTGGGGAGCCCATCAGTTGAGAACACTTGTACTACCGCTGGCGGGAGGGCTCCGGGGCCGGCGGGACTCACCCGTGACCTTGTTCGCCGAGCCGCCTTTGCAGGCCGAGATCATTATCAAGAGCTCCATGATGGTGTCGTTGATCTTGGGACTTCCGGACTGGACGACGAAGACGTCCTTCTCGCGGACGCTGTTCAGGATCCTGACGCTGGTTTCGCCCTAGGAGAGAGGAGAGCGTCAGCCGACCGCCTCTCTTCGACAGCCTGCGGGGCCGCGGTTTTTGTCATGCAACAAGCAGGAAAGGAAACAACGAACATTGGAGAACTGGGTCAGCTCGGCCTCGGCGGGCGCCATACCCAGATTCTCGCATATCTTGCTGGTGAGAGCTGGGCAGCTCGTGCCAGCAAAGATGAGGGTATTGCGCATTGTGTCGACGTTTTTGTCCTCTGGAGGAAAAAAGGTGGCAGAGGCGGACGAAGGCAGCTTCGGGTCGAGCTTTAACCATTACGACGTCGGTGTGCCCACTGCCAAGGCCGTCGTTCTGTCATTGGCGGTAAGGCCCTGTAGCTACTCCGTACATTCTTTCAAGGCCCGAGCGTCCCTGCTTTGTACACAGTACACAGTACTAACCCCGGTACGAGTTAGAGTCGTTCGTATGGTGGATCTAGTGGGGCGCACGTGGAGCTCGGAAAAGACTCTCGTACCCCAATGTCCCTCTGATGTCGGTGTCGACAACTACAGTACGAGTAGGCGACTCGGGCGAGTTCCTACAGGCGCCTGTCTGCCTATTTACCGATTCACCTGCCGTACCTACCGATCTGCCTTACCTAGTTCCCTGATTTGACCTCTGGAAGAAGAAACAACCGTGGGAGCCGATTGCTTTGGATGGCCCAACTCATCGCTGTCAGCCGACTGCGGAGTGAAGGGCATCGGGCATAACACCCGCCCCAGGGTCCCAATTCGCTCCGTCCTGGCGATGGGCGTCCCTCGCCTTATAACGACTCTACAGCCCTTCTCCGAACGGCGCAAGCTTGAAGGACGGAAGGTGGTTATCGACGGCCCTGGTTTTGCCTATCACATCATCCACCTCTGCGAGCAGGCGGTCCGGCCGGTGTTGCCCCTGAACCAGCCGTCGCCCGCACTCCTGGGCCAGACGGCACTAGCATGGCTTGACCGACTCGAGTCGCATGGAGTCGCCGTGTGAGGCTCCAAGGCAAACCTTCCACGCCTGACAGTCTCGTATTGACCGTTCCTAGGGAGGCCTTGTTCTTTGATGGCTACCTCCCAGAATGGAAGATTCGAACTCGACTGGAGAGGACTTGTCGAACCTCGTCGGAGTTGAAGGCCTACTTCTTGGCCCACCCGACGGTAGTACCGAAGCCAAAGTGCTTCGGCAGCTCAGCTCATCGGCAAGTTCCTTTGTTTCCTGAGTCCACGGGCTTTTCGAAAGGTACCAGGCTGCCGCCACCGGCATTTGCTGTCCAGGCCGTCCTCGAGACGTTGCGCCGGTCCGATCGATATGGCCCGATCACCGAACTTGTGCCGGGCGAAGCGGACCCATTTTGCGCCGAGTTTGCACGGAAACACGCGTGTGTGGTCCTGACCTCGGATTCCGATCTGTTGGTGTTCGATCTCGGCCCCGACGGCGGAGTGGTCTTCTTCAAAGACATGGAGGAGTGCTCAGCCGACGAGTCGCGATATCTGACAGCCCAGGAATACCAACCGGCAAAAATTTCGGAGACACTTGGTCTGCCGGCTGAGCCGGGACTTTCAACACTCGCGTTCGAGTTGAGCATGGAACCTCACCGTGCCCTGAAGGCTCTCCTCTCCCGGGCGAGGTCTGGCATGGCAAACATGAAGGATGCCGATTCTTACGAAGAATTCATGGCCCGGTACCCCCGGTTGCCGCCGGAACGGCCAAGCTCCACTTCTGCCCCCCTTTCTGGAGGGCTGAGCAGTCTCGACTCCCGGGTCTCGGAGCTCGTCCTGCAATGTCTGCAACCGGCGCTTCAGCATGACATAGGACATGGAGGTGGATATGGAGTGCCAGATCCCAACGCGCCTCGCGTCCAGATGTTTCTTCCACAACTACTAGACAGTTGGACGCGGGTGAACGCCTGGGAGACGAGTATGCTGGTCAGAGAGACGGCATACTGCCTCGTCCAGCTCGTTTCGAGGCGGCGGATTTCCATGGTCGCGGAATACGCAAGAGTTGTCTCTACGTCTTCCTCCGGCAAGTCCGTCGAGGTTCCTCCCCTATTACACGGGGAGGAACGTTGTGGCGCCATTTTGGCTCTGGTGCACAGGGTCAAACGAAGACTCCAGGATCCCGATCTCGTGTGGATATTCCTGTCCATGTATTGGGATGTGGAATGGTCCAAGACCACGGGCAAGGATTCGGTCGTCCTCGAGCTACTCCGGAAGGAGACAGGCTCGACTGGTACCTTGGATCCATCCACGTGGAACGCTGTGCACTGGTATGCCCAGATCCAAGGAACCTATTACTCGCTGCGGATCTTGAAGCAAGTCATCGCAATGGCACGACACGAGACTGTTACGGTACCCCAGCAAGTCCAGGATCTACACGAAGCGCTCTCGCTGTTGCCGCCGCTCGCCGGGTTCCCGATCCTTGGCGATATACAGAACCTCCCATCTCGGGTTCGAGGTGCTGGCGGGTTGCAACTGTTGGCAGAGCTCACAGACTTGCAAGAACCGATCGAGTTTAGCACACCGAACCGGACTAAGAGGAAACGAGGGGGCAACCAACCAAGACGAGTCCGTCACAGCTCGACCCCTGCAAACAACGCGAATCCGTTTGCCGTGCTTGGCGATGAATAAATAGATGCTATGGTTATGAAGTAGGGCCTTGGGGCGCGTCTCGAAGGACGCCGATATGAACCGCGAAGCCCGAATTGGACCTCAGCCCAGCACTCAGCGCGGCGTCCGGAACCCTCCAAGCCCGGAAAGACTCGTGGAATCGTTTGATCCAAGCCTCGAATATTTCCGGGTCTCTAAGTTGCTGCGCGATGATGCAGACACAGGGCTGACGGCTGGCGCCTACGTCGGTTTCTCTCAGCTTGCAGGCGTCGGCGCAAGTCTGGACCAGGGGCTCTATCAGCTGTTCGTTGTAGATGCAATCGCACGCAATGACGGCATCGAAGCTTTGGCAGCTGGACAGCCCAGTCAGATCGGGCGTGACCTGATCCGCCTCCCAATCCAGGGGCATAAACTGCACATGGCCGCCAGGGGGGTTTCCCCTCCGGGCTCGTGTCTTCGCCGAGGCTCCTGGGGTAGGGCTCTTGTTCTCGTCGAGGTTCTTTTCTACAAACCTGGCCACGTAGGGCTGGTCCGAGAGGATATATTGTCGGATGGACGGACCTAAGACGGTGCCCACGAGACCCGAGATACCACAACCGAGCTCCAGGACCACGGAACTCTCCGAAAGCAAAGAGGCGCCGAAGAAGACGTTTTCCGGGTCTGCCAGCCATTCGGCAAATACAGGGGTGATTCTCCACAGGACTGCAGGTCGTGAGCCAATCTTTGTGCCGCAGATGCAGACAGAGGGAGGATCTGAGCATACCAGCTCCGGTGGTTCCGCCGGGACGGTCGGATCTCAAAACCGTTGGGGACTGGTGGATGGTGAGGTCCCTGCCAGCGACGGTGATGTCCAAGACGGCCGCCTTGGAGTCGACGAAGCCAAGGTTTTGAGAGGGGATGTCTTGGGCGAAGAGGAGAAAGGTTTCTGCAGCAAAAGGGGTCAGCGTTGGGTTCCTTGGCTGCTGGGCAAAAAACGCAAACGTCGTCAGCTGCTGTCACCTTCTTCCGGGTCCTCCAGCGGAGCGCCGAGACGACTCAACAGGCGGTCCATGGCGGTGGCAGTGAGGCTGGGCGGCGGGTCGCGGGAGGCGCCAAGCGCCGTCATATAGAGCAGCAGCCTTCCCGGTCGGAACGCCAAGGCGCGACCCAAGACTCACGAGACACGTCGGCCAGTGAGCCCCGAAGGCTGAGGGTCGGCGACGACGAATTCGGCGATGGGTGGCCCCGCCAAGCTGTTAAACGAAGAGGGGCTGCGGCCGGGGTCTCGAGGACATCTTGGGCTGCAACGCCCCTCACGTCGTGATCGAGGATGGGCGGTTCGACACGGGTGAGTTCTACGAAGTATTTACGTGGACACGACCAGAGTAGGGACAGTAGGCTCGTAGTCCACTACGACGTATTACTAAGTTTCGGCACAAAGCTGTCTGGACCTGACTTGCCCGAATGGTAGGTGTGTCATAGAGACAGGCGAAAGTCAGCCGTTGTCAAAGTCGCGCCTCAGCCGTTGGATGTGCTCCGTATTTATCGCAGACTCCCGTCGCCGCCCCTGCAAGTGTCAGCCTGGAAATCTGAAGCACAGGCGGACTCCCTCCAGGCCGTGTCTCCTGGAAGGCTCGCTCAGGTCCGCCAGGCTGCCACACACGCCAGTGGCTGCCGTGTCCTGTTTCGCCGTCGTCGGCGGGGGAAGCTTGGGCCAATCGACTGCTGGTTGCTGGGCCGTGACATTGCACTGCTCCTAGCGACCTTGGCAGACCACACGGAGAGCTGCTGCAAGGTCAAGGTGAGGCAACATTAAACATTGCCCCCCCCCCCCCCCCTCCCTTCTCCCCCCCCCCCTTTCCCCCCT
>Ga0247777_1000102_pt1 | contig 22072 bp, 16 predicted proteins | sample UWRJL154409C5_FD_179937 | JGI IMG/M metagenome (GOLD analysis project Ga0247777, IMG submission 179937) | Plant litter microbial communities from Arlington Agricultural Research Station in Wisconsin, United States - UWRJ-L154-409C-5 | ecosystem: Environmental > Terrestrial > Plant litter >...
GTCCTTCCCCAGGATGAGGTCCTTACCCAGGATGAGGTCCTTACCCAGGATGAGGTCCTTACCCAGGATGAGGTCCTTACCCAGGATGAGGTCCTTACCCAGGATGAGGCGGAGTTTGGTTGGGGGGCCGGGGGCGGAGATCCAGCCTAGGCGGAGGACGCGGGGGGCGCGATCGGCGGGGAGGGGGAGCTCGAATTCGAGTGCGGTGCTCGTCGAGGGCGAGACGGGGTGGAGGCGTAGGCCGCGGCCGTTGGAGGCGCAGGGCACGAAGTCGGGCTGTACCCAGCCTCGGTCGACGGCGAGTGGGGGCCACTCGGCTTCGGCTTCGAAACGCAGCGCGCTCGCGCTGCTGCGGGCGGGAAGATAGGGAGTGAGCTCGCCGTGAGCGCTATTCGCGCCCGCGTCATACGAATAGTGAAAGCTCGGCGGTCGGCCGAGTTGATTCCATAGCCACCAATCGTGCGCGTCGTGCTCGTAGCGCGCGACTACGACGTGCGAGTGTGCGTCGATTTGGCCCGGATCGTGGCCGAGGTTGAAGCCGTGGTCGGTGTCGACGAAGATCAAACCGCGGTCGACGCCCGCGCTGCGCAGCACTTCGGTTTCGAACATGGGTCGCCCGCCCTCGCGTTCGGCCAGCGCGCGATGCGCGAAGCTCGCGTGGAGGGCGAAGCCCGCGAGTGAAAGCGGTAGCGCGATGGCGATCCATTCGAGACGCGCCAGCGCGATCGCGAGCAGCACGTGCTCGAGCGGCAATAGGTCGGCGAACAGCCGCGTGCCGCCGCCGGGGTAGCTGCCATCGAAGTAGAAGGGGGCGTACGCGAGCATGAAGCCGAGGCAGGCGTAGAACAGCACGCGCACTCGCCGATCTGCGCGCGCGAGCCATGCGCCTACGGGGCAGAGCAGGGCGAGCGGCGCCGCGTTGGCAATGTCGATGCTGTGCACGGCCAGCCGCCGTACGGTGACGCTGAGCGCTTCACGCAGGCCGTAGCCGTTTTGCAGGCGCGCCCGCACGTAGTCGCCGTGTTCGTAGAGACAGCCGATGCCAGAGCCAAATCCATAGCGAAAACAGCCCGGTGGGCCGTCGGCCAGCGCGTAGTAGGCGAGCTGCGTCGAGGCGAAGAAGCTGCCCGTGGCCGAGCGTTGGTAGCACGAGAGTAGCGCTATGCCGGGCACGAGCCCAAGCGCGAACCACGCCCAGCGCCGCGCGCTGCGCTCGAGCAAGCACAGGGCAAGCACGACGCCCACTGCGCCTGACACGGGTCGCGTTGCGATCAACCAACCGAGCGCCAAACCGCTGAGCAGCGCATCCCAACGCCGAGCGCGCACGGCCGTGAGTGTGCCAGCGCACAAGAGCAACGCGCACAAGCCATGGGACATGGTGTCGGCCGTGTGGTAGCGGAGCGCGGCGCACAGCATCGACAAGCCCGCCGCTATCCGCGCCACGTCCGTGCGCCCGCTCAACTCACGCGCGAGCGAGTACGTCACGAGCACGAGCAGCGCGGCTAGCACAGGCCCGACGAGCATCGGCGCGTGCAGCAAGAAGCCGGCCGCGAGCACGGTCGCGTATCCCGGTGGAAAAATCACGGCTAGCGAATGCGGCGCTCCGGGCAGCAAGAAGCGCCCACCAAAGGAGCCGAGCGGTGTTGCCACCGGAAATGCGAAGTAGCCGTGCGCGATGGCGCGCGCTTGCAAGTAGTAGCTCGTGCTGTCGATGATGCGCGGCCCACCGCGCAAGTAGTGAGCGACGTAGCCCGCCGACAAGAGCGCGGCGCCGATCGCGAGCGCGGGCAGCACGAGCTCGATTTTCAGGGCTGATCCGCGCGCGCGTCGAGCGCGGGCCTGAAGCAGCGGCACGAGTGCGCAGGCTGCGCCGAGTGCGGCCCAAGCGACGCCATCCGGCGGCCAGCCGAGCGTCGTATACGGTGAGTTCAAGGAGCGGCTACCGCCCAGATTTGAAACAGCGCCCGCTCCGTCTGGCCGGGCCCGAGTTCGAGCGTCACTTCGCTTGCGCCCGGCGGAGGCAAGGTGACGCGCGTCTCGACCCAGCCATCCTTGGGAGTCAGCTGCACATGCCCCAAGACTTTGCCCGAAGACGACACATCGAACCCGGTCTTTGCCGTGGGCGCGCTACGCAGGATGAGAACCAATGGCTTTTCCGGCGCGAGGTGTCGGAGCCGAAATGATTCGCTCACGCCGGGCGGTACGATGCGCGCCGCGTCCCACAGGTCTTCGCGTGAGCGGGCAGGGTTCGGCAGTAGCTTCATGAACACGAAACCGATGTGCTTCACCGACAGCGCGTAAGCGTGTTCTTTTTCGCTCACCAAGTCGGCTTGGTCGACCGAATCGAGGACGTGCTCGCCGGCTGCGAGCGAGAAGGGCACGCCGCTGCGATCGAGTGGCTCCCAGCGCGGCCGGTACAGGACCTTGCTTGCGCCGCCGCAAATCACGTTGCCGCGCACCGGCACTTCGCCCACGCGGGTGCCGAACCAGAGCGGAAAATCCGACCACCAGCCCGGGTAGATCGCCAACAGATCCGGGCGTTCTGCGGAAGGAATGCGCTCGATCAGCTCCACCGCAGCGGCGATGTTCGTGCGCGTGGCGCGCGCGAAGGGCAGGCCGCGAAAGCCGCCTAGACCGATCACGTCCAACGCGGGCACGTCCGAAGCGTAGGGGATGGCGCCCGCGTCGCCGACCAGGACGCGCTTCGATTGCAGCGCGGCATCGTGCCGAATCAGCGCACCAGCCGTCAGGTGCTGGTCCAAAATGTTGCGAGAGGCACGCCCAAAAAACCAAAGCTGCTCGCGAAAACGCGGCGCCTGGTGATACACGAAGACGCCTGCGGCGAGCACGGCCGCTGCGGCCAGGCCGCCGCTCACCAACTTTCGTGAGCGATAGGCATGGCTCAGCAGCACCGCCAGGCCGAGCGTGGAAGCCAAGAGCAGCCAAGCCACCGCGGGCATGGTGTAGCGCTCGTTCTGCCAGCGCACCTGACCGTTCAGCGCCACGATCATCATCCAGCTGAGCAGGCTCGCCCACAGCACGCCTGCGACCCGCCGCGTGCTGGAGAAGAAGAACGGCGCGACAGCGAGCAGCCAGGCAAGCCAGCCGTACACGGCGGTGTCCGCGAAGTGATACTGGGTGACGCGCAAGATCTGGTACTTGAAGTGAAATAGCCAGGCGTCCCATACCGCTTGCGGCGTGAAGAACGGATGGTTCATCTCCAGCTTGACCAACGCGCCGGCGGCCGTCGATTCCCCGGTCAAGACGCGATTGGCGATGCCGTGAGCGAGCAATACGCACAGCGCAGGGGCGCCCGCGAGGAGCAGCAGCTTGAGCATTTCCAGCCGATTGCGCGCACGCGCTCGCCACAACCCGGATAGGGCGAGCACGAGCAACGCCGCGCCGCCTTCGGGCCGGGTGGCTACGATGCTCGCGCCCCACGCTCCCAGCAAGGCAGCGGGCTTGTACAAGCTGACCTCGGGGCTCGAGGCGGCTCGCGAGAGATCGTCCCAGGCGATCACGGCGCCACCCCAGAGCGCCAAGAACAGGGCTACCTCCATGCCGCTGAACAAAGACCAATCGAGGGCCCCCACGCACAGCACGCCGAGCGGCAACAAGTAGCTGGTCGCGCGCGGCAGACCGACCCACAGCCTTCGCGCCGCGACCAACAACGAAAATACGCTGACGCAGGCGATGATCGCGGCCCAAGCCATCAGATCGAGCTTGCGGAATCCGAGCAAGTAGCCGACGGCGAGCACGAACGGATACAAGAGGCTCGTGCCGCCGCTCGAGTAGCCGGCACCGTCGGACCATTGAAATGGCTTGCCGCGCGCGGTCTCGCGCGCGAAATCGAAGTGAATGAACACGTCGTCGAGCGGCGCCGACCAAGTGCCGAGCACGCGCTCTTTGGCGAGCATCGGATACACGTCGGGGCGCGCCCACGCGTAAGCATGCAAGGTTTGCAGCTTCAGTGACGCGTAAAATCGACAGGCCACGAACAGAGTGCACGCACCCGCGAACAGCAGATACAAGATCGGCTCGTAGCGGGCGAAGCGTGCAGCGTGATCGGGCGCGCGCTCGTGTTTGGTGCGGGACGCGAAGCGCGCGGAAGACTTTTCGATTTCGGCCATAGGCGCCGCGCGCCCTTTACCATCGCCGGGGCGGCGGGGACACTTGCCGAGTTCGGATTTCCGCGCGGTTTCTCCGGAAGAAATCGCCGTGCGTGCCCAACAATCTGGGAAAGTACCCGAACGTAGGCGGCCGAGGCAGCGCTCTCCGAACGCGTGTCGATCGCAAACTTGGGCAAGTAGCTCGCGTTTCGATGACGAGCCAGATGAGCCTAGACGCGGTGCAAGGCTTGTTTTTCGCGCTTGGAGCTTGCGGGAGCGGCGTGGAGGCGCTCTACTACGTGCGGTCCCTCGCAGGCGGGCTCGAGTTCGAAACGGATATGCGTTGGTTCGTTGAAGTGTCCCGTGTAGGGGAGAACGGTGTCGCGGACGAATACTGCGTCGAAGCCAAGCAATGGCAGGCTGCGCTGCAAGAAGCGCGCAAGCTTCGCGGCGACACGGGCGCGCTGTCCAAGTTCTCGATTGAGCTGCTCGACCGCGGTTACCGCGCCGTCGATCCATCGCTCAAGCTCCGCTACCTGATCAACGAGGCCCCGCCGGACGCACCGCTCACGGGCAGCGGCGAGACGTCCAAGAAGCACGGCCACAAATCGGACGCGAGCAGCAAGCCGCGCGCCGCTGATTCGCTGGCACCGAGCGCCTACACCACCTCGCTCGCGCCGACGCCGTTCACGACCTCGCTCGCACCGCCCGCCGGGGCCAGCCCCGTGCCGCGTCCCACCTCGCTGGCGCCGCGTGCCACCTCGGCCGTTCCCCCGCGCGTCGCGTCCGTCGAACCACCGCGCGTCGCCCCTGTCGAGCTGCCGCCCGCCGCGTCCGTCGCGCCGCCGCCCGTCGCGTCCGTCGCGCCGCCGCCCGTCGCGCCGCCGCCCGTCGCGCCGCCGCCCGTCGCATCGGTCCAGCCGCCGCCCGTCGCGCCGCCGCCCGTCGAGCCCCCTCCGCCTCTCGCACCTCCGCCCGTCGTCTCGGTCGAGCCTGCGCGCCCTGCGCAGCTGGTCGTGCCAGCTGATCCTGTGCCACGAGCGCCGCGCTTGCCGGGTGCACTCAGCGAACCCCCGCCGCCCGTGCCACCGTTCGAGCTCGTGCGCCAACGCGCCGAGGAACCGCGTCCGGAGAGTCCGATCACTTACCGGGAATTCGCCTACGCCGTGGAACCGGGCCGGACGCGCGCGGAGGTGGAGGCGCTGCTTCGCGATCGCTACCAGGCCACGCTGGCCACGATCGAAGATCGCCCCCCCGGCAAGTTCGTGCAGCTGGCCGTGTTCGATCACGTTTTCAAGCGTCGTCCGGAGCGCCCCCCGCTGGCTACGTTCGCTTGGAAAGATTGGCGCGGCGACCCGGTGTTGGCCTTCCCGGGCTTCGGGGATGAACCGATGGCGCCCGTGTCGCGAGTGCCCGCGGCGCCGGCTTCCGTGCCGCCATCAGCGAATGGTTCTGCGCCAGCGAGCGGCTCGATCGCGCCCCCCTCGACCCCCGTCGTGCCGATGGCCCCGGTGATCATTGCCTCGGTGCCTCCCGGGCCAGAAAAGGTCGTCGAAGCAGCGCCCACGCCCGAGGCAGAACCGGAAATTCCGATTGACGATGTTCCGCCCGCGCCGCCAGCGGAGCTGGATATTCCGATCGACGAGGCGGCGCCCACGTTGGAAGCCACGGTTCCGATCAACCCGCCCGCGCCCGCGGCGCTGGTCGAGGCGCCCCTTCCAGTCGTCGAAGCGTCGCCCGCGCCGCACGTCGAAGTGACGGTCCCGATCGTGGAAGGCGGTCGCGCGCCGGTGGTCGAAGAGGCCGCACCCACACCGAGCGCAGCGCCTGCGCCCGCTGTCGAAAGCACAGCTTCGATTGTCGAAGGTGGCCGCGCGCCGGTGCTGGAAGTGCCGGTTGCGCTTGTGGAAGGCGGCCGTCCACCGGTGGTGGAAGCGCCGCTCCCCGCAGCCACTGCTCCCGCGTCGAGCTTCGAGCTCACGTTCGAAGCGCCGGTTCACGCTCCGTCCCCCGCGCCATCGAACCCCAAGTCGGCCGATCGCGCTTCGCGTCCGCGCATCGCCAGCGAAGCGCGTCGTCGAGCCGGTGAAGATCTGATCGGCGAGCTGTTCGAAATCATGCACGATTTGCACTTCGCGCGTGACGTCGCGGAGGGTGCCGAGTTCGTGCTCTCCGTGCTCAACGAGCTCTTGCCCTGCGAGGGCGTGCTGGTCCACGTCTTCGACATCAACACCGGCCATTTCGTGGTCGTGCGCGCCAAGGGGCCGCACGCGGCCAGCGTGCTGCTCCAGCGCATGTCGGACCAAGATCCGCTGGTGCGCTCGGTGATGCGCAACACGCACGCTCAATCCGTGAGGAACGCCACTGACGATCCGCGCTTTGCCGGTCCCCGCTGGCAAGCTTTGGGCGTGGCGCCGCGTGCCGCGTTGTGCGGTGGCGTACAGCTCAGCGGCCGATACCTGGGCTTGATCGAGGTCGCGAACCCGCACGGAGACATCCCGTTCCACCAGAGTGAGCTGAACGCGCTCGACTACATCTGCGAGCAATTCGCGGTGTTTTTGAGCAAGAAGCCGATCGTGCTGAGCGCAGACGTCGTGCTTTCGCACAGCTGAGCGCGCGCCCTCGCCGCGTCTCGGCTACGCTCACCTCGTCATGGCGGACCGACCTAGACGCGAGCGCCTGCTCACGTTCCTCTTGCTTCCAGTGATCGTGCTGGCGGTCTTGGTCTTGGCCGGCGTGATGTTTCGTTCCAGCTTTCAGCTGGAAAAGCTGCGTGAGCAATCGGTGATCGAGGCCACGCTGCTCTTGGCCAACGAGAAGGCCGATCGCTTGGACAAGCGCATCATCGAGCAGGACAACGTGGTCCGCTCCGTGATCGACGTCCGCGAGCGCGAGGGCTTCGGCGCCAAATGGCTGGAGTCTGCCGCGCTACAGACGCCTACGGTGCGCGCCGTGTTGCTGCTCGACTTGAGCTCGCCTCAGCGCGACGTCGTGGCCGTCGCTTCGCGCGCGCCGGGGCCGGAGCACGAGCGCTTCACGCACTTGTTGGTGCACGCCCTGCTCGGTGAGATGAAGCTCGAGCGCGTCCCGGTCGACGAACTTCGGCACATTCACAAGAGCGTGCGTGGACAAGCGTATCTGCTCAGCCATTGGGAGCAGCTGCAAGATGGCCGCCACTACTTGGTCGTGGTTTGGCACGACGTGCCGCGCATCGTGCACGACGTATTTCCGGCGCTATATTCGGACGCGCAGCAGAGCCGCGTCAACGTCGTGGATGGTGAGGGGCGCATCGTATTCGGACCGCCGTTGAGCCGCGGTGGGCTGACCCTCGGTCGTCCGTTCGAGACCACGTTGTACAAGTGGACACTGAACGTGAGCATGACCTCCGCCGAGGAGCTGGCGGCGGCCGTCGCGCGGCGTCGCGTGCTGGAGATGGTGTTGGTCGGCCTGTCGGGGATAGTGGTGATCGCCGGTCTGTTCGTGATCTTGGTGGCCGCCGAGCGCGAGCGGAAGCTGTCCAATCTGAAGAGCGATTTCGTGGCCAACGTGTCGCACGAATTGAAGACCCCGCTCTCGCTGGTGCGCATGTTCGGCGAGCTATTGGAGAGCGGCCGCGTCGAGAACGACGAAAAGCGCCGCCAATACTTGCAAATCATCGTCAGCGAGAGCGAGCGCTTGGGCGCGCTGATCGAGAATGTGCTCGATTTCGCCAAGGTCGAACGCGGCAAGGCGGCGTACGAATTCAGCTCGGGCCGCGTGGGTGAAGTCGTGTCGCGCGCGATCGAAGCTTGCCGCGTGCGCGCGGAGCGTGAACGGGTCGCGCTCGAGCTCAGCGTGGCGGACGGCCTGCCACTGGTCGATCTGGACGAACGCGCGATCGAGATCGCGGTCATCAACCTGGTCGACAACGCGCTGAAATATGCGCCGGAAGGCGAGCTCGTCGGCATCGCGGTGCGACAGCAAAACGGCAGCATCGAGATCCGCGTCACCGATCAAGGCACGGGCATCCCCGCCGAGGATCGCCGGCGCATCTTCGAGCGCTTCGTGCGCGGCAAGACTGCCTCCGGCAAGCAAGTGCGCGGCAGCGGCATCGGCCTTGCGCTGGTCAAGCACATCGCCGAAGCGCACGGCGGCAGCGTCTGGGTAGAAGACGCGCTCCCCCACGGCAGCTCGTTCGTGCTCACCCTCTCGCTGACGCCGAGACCTCAGCCTCGCCTGTCGCGCACCGCTTCTTGAATTTTTGTCTTTGATGGTCACGCTTCGGCGCGCGTGTCGGCAAAGCCTTCGGCGTCGCGGGCCGGGATCGCGTGCGGCCGCGAGGTGCGATGCTGGATCGCGATCGCCCAAACTTTCGGCTTACTCCGAGACTTCGCCTTCGTCGGTCGCGGACTGCATCTTGAGCAGCTCCTTGTCGCTCAAATAGATGGAGCTGCCCTGGGCATTCGTGGCCGGTGCAGGGCGAGCACCCGTCGCGGAGGGGGCAGCCGATCTGCCCACTTCGTCGACGTCGCCCGCCACTTCCGCGGCGCTTGGGTCGTCCGCGCTGCCTGCGGGCGTGGCGGCGGAGCTCGAGGCGGCAGGTTCGCCGGCCGCGACCGGCGCGCCCGGCAACGGCGCCGGCAAGACAATCGCATCCAAGAGCGGGTTGTACTTGGCCACGACGGCCATGAACTGCTCGCGTTGATCCTTGTTCAGCACACGCATGCCGTCGAGGTTCAGCGTTTCGGCGTCGAAGAACTTGCCGTCGCGCTGGGCGCTGAAGTGCAAATGCGGACCCGTCGAGCGACCGGTGTTGCCGACGTAACCGATGGTCTGCAAGCGCTTCACCTTGTCACCGACTTTGATGCCGGCCACGTAGCGCGAGAGGTGGGCGTAGCCGGTCTCGATGCCGTTCGCGTGCATCACCTTCAGCAAGTTGCCCGCGGGGCCGCCCGGCCCGATGTAGCTCACCGAGCCCGGCGCGGACGCGCCGACGGGGGTGCCCGTGGGCGCGCCGATGTCGGTGCCCATGTGCGGCATGATCTTGTGCAAGATCGGGTGCATGCGGCGCGGATTGAAGGCCGAAGTGATGGCCGCGCCGGGAATGGGTTTGCGCCAGCCGCCTTCGTACGGGCTCTTGCCGCTCGCGTCGTAGTAACCGCGCAGACTCGCGTCGTCGAAATAGTAGACGCGCAGCGCTTCGCGTTTCGCGTTCGCGGGCACGACCTCGATGGCTTCGATGCCGGTGTAGCGCGCGAATTCGCCCAACACCGTGACCTCTTGTCCGATCAGGCGCACGCGATCGCCACGCTCGAGCTCATCCATCGCCAAGTGGCCCTGCAGCGCCAAGCCCACGACGTGGCCGAGCCCGACGTCGAAGCCCGCGCGCTCGGCGGAGGCATCGAAGCTCTTGCCGTCGAAGACGAGCGCGCCGGTCACCTGATTGCGTTCCACTTTCAGGTCGAGCTTGCTGCCCTTCAGCAAGCCGTCGTCACCTTCGCGCGCTTGGTAGATCTCTTCGGGCCCGACCGCGTATTCGAAGGCTTTGAGCCGAGACGAACCGCGCTCGAGCAACGCGGTGAAGCGGTCCGCTTTATTGCACTTGTCGAAATCTCTGACGCCCTTCATCGCGGTGAGCACGCGATAGGCTTCTTTTTCGGGGACGCCGGCGCCGCCGAGAGCCTTGATGAAGGGATCGGTCGAGACCTTGCCTTCGACCACGCGCAAGTTCGGATCCCCCTTGCTGTCGGCGATGCGCCAGGGGCCGGGCACCTTTTTTCTTGCGCGCTTGGGCACGGGCGGTGCCTCGATCGGCGTGGCCACGCTGGCCGAAGGCCGAGCGCTGATCGCGTTCTTGGACAGCGGCGCGCCCTTCTGTCGGTCGAGGTTGATCAAGAGCGCGATCAACGTGAGCACGGTGGCGATGCCGATCAGCGTGCCGAAGACGGCGATTAGCGTCGGCGAGAGTTGGTTCTCCACGCACGGCGGCAGGGGCGCGGACGGTGCCCGCCCCGCCGGGCCGCCCAGAGCCTCGAGCTCGCCGTCTTGCGGCTCGCGCTCCTCGGGCCGGCCGATCTCGTCCAGACCGCCGCGCACCGGACCCTCCAAACGAGCATCCGGCCGGGCGGCGTGGGCGCGAGCAAGCAGCCGTTCGCGGACAGACTCGTCCGGCGCGGCCTCTTCGGCAGCAGCTTCCGACGCCAATTGAAGATCGGGTTCGAGATCTCCGTCGTCGCGTACTGAGGGATCCACGACACGGCCAACGTGTCGTGATCCCCCGGCTCCCGGAGAAGAGGGCACGAACGCGGGGGTAGCAGTGGACGCGGAGCGGGGCAAGCGCGGCCAACGGACCCGACCCAGAATCCGCCGCGATAATCGCTACTTGAAAAATGCTTTCCGCAGTGTAAGAGCGCCCAGCGGATCCCGCCATTCGGGCGTTGAGCCGGGGCCTTCGCGGGGCTTTCGCGCACTGCCCCTTTGAAACAGACTGCCGGTATGGACGACCATCTGAAGCAGCTGCTGCTCTTGGGGCGCGAGCACTATCAGAAGCGAGAGTTCGACAAGGCCGAATATCTGCTGAAGCAAGTCGTCCAGCAGACCGATCGTTTCGCCGACGTGTTCGACATGCTGGGTGTCATCGCCCACGCGCATGGTGACTTCGCGCAAGCCGAACTCAACTTCGAGAAGGCAGTGGCGCTGAATCCGAATTACACGGAAGCCCAGCTGAACTTGATGGTGACTTACAATGATTTGGGCAAATACGATTCGGCGCGCGAAGTTTACGCGCGCATCCGCGGTCGTGCCGCCGGCGGTGACGGCCCCACCGATCCGTTCGTGATGGGCAAGATCGCCAACATGCACGCCGAGACTAGCCAAGCCTATCAAGACGCGGGCATGCCGGCGGAAGCTGTGCTCGAGCTCGAACGCGCGGTCGCGCTGTGTCCGTCGTTCGTCGATCTGCGCACGCGGCTGGCCACGCTGTACCGCGACATGGGTCAAAAGGAGCGCGCGCGCGAGCAGCTCGAGCTCGCTAGGCAATACAACCCGAACTACGTGCAAGCGCGCGTGCTGCTCGGCGTGGCGCTGTTGTCGGCGGGCGAACACAGCGCCGCGATCGAAGAATTCCAAGCCGTGCTGGAGCGCGACGGCGGCCACAAGAGCGCGCAGATGTACCTCAAAATCGCGCAAACGCAGCAGCGCAACTCGGTTTATCCTCCCGCCTGATGTCGCGCTTTGCGCAGTAATCTCGCTCGAATTTGGCGTCGGCTGCGCGGCGAGCGGCAATCCCCCGCGCGCGTGGCGCTGGCCGTGGCGTTGGGCTTGTTCATTGGCTGCCTGCCCGTCTACGGCTTGCATTTCGTGATTTGTGTCTTGGTCTGTTTGCCGCTCGGTTTGGATCTCGTGCTCGCCTATTTGGTCGCCAACATTTCCAATCCGTTGGTCGCTCCATTTCTGATCACACTCGAGGTCGAGATCGGATCGCTCTTGAGCACCGGGCACCATGCAGCGTTCAGCTTGGAGCAGGCGAGGCAGACGGGGGTTTTGGGGTTTGTCTTTCAGGCCGGGCTCGGCAGCATTTTCGTCGGGGCGGGGCTCGGGGCGATCGGCAGCGCAATTGCCTACGTGATTGCGAGCAAGCGCCGCCGAGCCACCACGGTTGGGAACGACGCCGAGAGTGACATCGAGGCGGCGATGCAACGCACCATCGGGCGCTATCGCAGCGCACCGGTGGGCGATCGCATCTACGTGGCGATGAAGCTCAATACCGATCCGCTGACACGGCTCTTGGCTGGGCTCCCGGGTGACTTTGGGCGCGTGCTGGATGCGGCCGCGGGGCGCGGCCAATTTGGACTATTTCTATGGGATTTGGGGCGCTGTAGCGCGCTCGCGGGGTTCGACGGCGACGCGCGCAAAGTTGTCGTCGCGGCTCGCGCGGCGGGTAGCGATGCCCAGTTTCGCACGCTCGATTTGCTGGAATTCGACGAGCGCGAGGTAAACACCTTGCTCTTGCTCGACGTGTTGCATTACTTGCCGCTGCCCGAGCAAGATCAGCTCTTGCTTCGAGCGGCTCGGTCCGTTCCGCGCGGGCGTATCGTGATCCGTGAAGTGGACGCCGGCAACGCGGCGCGCAGTCTGATCACGCGCGGCTTCGAGTGGATCGCGAAGGTCTCTGGCTACAATCGCGGCCGCGCCGGGCGCCATTACCGCCCCGCGCGCGAGATCGTGGCTCAGCTGACCAGCGCGGGCTTTTCGTGCGAAGTGCTGGGCGCGTCCGAGGGCACGCCGTTCGCCAACGTGCTGATCGTGGCTGCGCGCAGCTCGGGCGTCCCGTAGCCGAAGACTTCAGCGAGGATCGGTAGTGCGCGCTGGGCGGCGCTCTCGACGCTCGGCGCGCTGCCCGTCAGGGAAGCCACCGAGCCGACCCCGAACTCCTGAATACCGCACGGCACGATCAGGCGAAATAACGACAAATCAGTGCTCAAATTGAAGGCGAAGCCGTGCATGGTCACCCAACGCGAGATGCGCACGCCGATCGCGCCGAGCTTCACCGGCGTGCGTGCGGCTTCCACGCCGGGCCATTGGCTCGGCTGCGCGAGGTCCGCCCACAAGCCGATGTACTTTTCGATCACGCCGCTGTCGATGCCGTAGCTCTGCGCTAGGCTCATCATCACGCGGTTCAGATCTTTCACGTAGCGCCGCACGTCCATGCGGTCGGGGTGCAGATCCAAAATTGGGTAGCACACGAGCTGCCCCGGGGCGTGCAAGGTCACGTCCCCGCCTCGCCCCGTCGAGACCAAGGCGATGCCGGCTTCGGCGAGCGCTGCCTCGGAGGTCAACAAGTGATCGACGGTCGCGCCGCGGCCGAGCGTGATCGTCGGTTCGTGCTCGACGAACAACACGGTGTCGGAGATGCGACCGGTCTTGCGAGCTTCTTGCAGCTCGTGCTGCAGCGCGTGCACGGGTTCGTACGCCGCGCGGCCCAACCAAAATGCGCGCAACTCTCGCTTGGTCGTCATTCCGGGATCTTGGCACCAGAATCGACGAGTTCACTGCGTAGCCCGTCGATTTGCTCGGTGAAAATGTTGGCTACGTCGGGGTCGAACTGAGAGCCCGAGCAGCGCAAGATTTCGTTGACCGTGACCTCGTGGGGCAGCGCGCGGCGATACGCGCGATCGCTGGTCATGGCATCGTAGGTGTCGGCGACGGCGATGATACGTGCGATCAGCGGGATGTCGTTGCCGGCGAGCCCGAGCGGGTAACCGCGGCCATCCCAGCGCTCGTGGTGCAAGTGAACGCCCGGGATCACCGGTTGCAAGAACTTGATCGGGTCCAGGATCTCTCGCCCGTACGTCGGGTGTCGCTTGAACACGTCGTACTCTTGGCTGGTCAGCTTGCCGGTCTTGTTCAAGTTCATCACGCAGCCGATCTTACCGATGTCGTGCATCAGCGCGGAGTGGCGTACGTGTTCGATTTGCACGTCGTCCAAGCCGAGCCAGCGCGCCAAGTTCACCGCGTAGCGCGCCACTCGTTCCGAATGTCCCGAGGTGTAGCGATCCATCTTGTCGATGGTGCGCGCCAAGCTGGTAATCGTCTGCTGAAACGTGGCTTGTAGGTCTTCGTACAAACGCGCATTTTCGATGGCCGCCGCCGCGCGCGAAGCGATGATACTGAGCAGCTTGCGCTGACCCTCATCGAAGCGCTTGCTCGCGGTGAGCGATACCACCGCAATCCAGCCCAGCAAACGCTCGCGCATCTTGAGCGCAATGATCGTGATGCTCTGCACTTGGCGCGATGGGTGGGTCGCGAACAGTTCCCTCGCGCGCGCGCCGTGTTCGACCAAGAAGCTCTCCTGCTTCAGTCGTTCAACCACGGTCTGTGCGCTCAATTCGCCGACATCTTCGCCTTCGGGGAAGGCCGCCGCCAAGCTGACGTTGCGCGAGAAGAACGCGCCCTCGCCGTTGTCGAGCCAGGTCATCACCATGTCGGCGCGGATCTCGTTCAAACCGCTGTCGGCGACGGTCGCGATCACTTCGTCGAGCGACAAGCTGGCCGTGATCGCCTCGCTCACCTTGTACAGCGAAAGCGCCTCGCGCAGCCTCAGGTTCTCGGCCGAGAGTCGGCGCTTCTCCAACCCGCGCTGTACGATGTGCACGATCTCTTCCACCTTGAACGGCTTCAAGATGTAGTCGTACGCACCACGCTTCATGGCATCGATCGCGGTTTCGACGGTGCCGAACCCGGTCATGATCACGGTCAGCGTGTCGGGGTGGGTGCGGGCCACCTCGCGCAGCAGATCGAGGCCGCCCATCTTCGGCATCTTCAGGTCACTGATGACCATGTCGTAGCGCGCGCGCTCGAGCTCGTTGGTCGCGCTCACGCCGTCCTCGGCGGTGCGCACGATGTAGCCTTCCATGCCGAGGAAGTCGGCGATGATGTCGCGGATGAATTTCTCGTCATCGACGACGAGCACCCGGGGGCGGTCTTCGGGGTAACTCGAGTCTGACTCGGCCATCCTGGCTGGGTTCTTTTCGGTGGAGCTCAGACCTGCAGAGTACCCCTTCAATCGCGCACCTTGCACGGTCCGTGATCGAGGGCCGCCGACGCCCCGAAAAAGGCCTGAAAATCAGCTGCGGGCAGTTTTTTCCGCCGGGGCTTGCCTAGGCCGGCGGGGGAGGCTCTCAGCTGCGCTGGCTGAGCAGCCCGCCCAGCGCACGCCGACGCGGCTCCGGGTCGTAGCTCTTCAGGTAAGACAAGTTCAGGCAGTTGATCAGGGCGTGTGCCGCAATCGGGCCCGCGAGTGAGCCGGTGAGTTGGAATATTGCCCCGAAGGCGAGCCCCATGATGGTCGCCCAGCTGATCCACGCCCAACGACTCGGGCCGCGCAGCTGCGCATGCACGATGCCGAAAGCCGCCGCCTGCAACCACAGGCCGAGCCATGGTTCCAACATGCCTCGAAACCAGAGCTCTTCGCCGAGCGCACTGAATGCGGCAAGCGCAACGATGCCGACCGTGCTGAGATCCCTCGCCACCGGGCGCAGCTCGCGATGCAGATTCCTTGCCCAAGCGTAGCGGGTTACGAAAATACGCGTGCTGAACGCAACCAGGCCGCCGAGTGCGAGCCCGATGACCAAGCTGTAAACGTGGCCGAGTGCGCCGGGCAGGACCAGCCACGGCTCGCCATAGCTAAACGGTGAGCCGCCACGCCAAAGCAGCGCAATCGCGACCGCACTCGCGCTCGCGGCGAGATAGGCGACTGCGACTCTGCCCCAGCGAAGCATTGCGTGATTCGGAATATGGCACGGGCGCGCCACGCTCGCACCTGAGCGATTTGCGTGAGCCGCAGCGCACTGCCGAAACGAAGCGGGAACCTGCGAAAACGTGGCACGCGGGGCGCGCGCAGCGGCGAAAGCTAGTGATGCGCCGCTCCGTTTGTTAGAGTCGCGCCCGCGTGGGAGAGAGCAAGGAAGCGCCGGAAGTTGTGGAGCGGTTTTCGTCAGCCCTCGGGCTGGTGGACATCATCGCGCGCCAGGTCTTGCGCACGCTCGGCGGAGCGGCTGAGCTCGAAGAACTACTCAGCTTCGGGCGCGAAGGCTTGTGGGATGCAGCGCGTCGCTTCGACGAGTCGCGTGGTGTCCCATTCCGTGGCTACGCGAATTTCCGAGTGCGCGGCGCGATCATCGACGGCGTGCGCGCCTCAGCGCGCCTTTCGCGCCGTACCCACGAACGCCTGAACGGCTTGCAAGCCGCGGCCCGCGTTAGCGAAGGAGCGATCGAGGACCTATCCGTTCCGCGCCCACCCGGCTCCGGCGCGGCCGAGGCTGAAACGGCCTTGGCCGATCACTTGGCGGCCATGGCGACCGCGATGGCCGCCGGCCTGATCGCGCCCACCGCCCACGGTGATGCCGGCGAGCGAACCTTGGTCGATATCAGCGACAACCCCGAGCAGGCCTACGGCCAAGCTCAGCTGCTCGCGATGATCCGCAGCGAAATCGCCGAATTGCCCCACGAAGAAGCCGAACTCGTGCGCCGGCACTACCTCGAAGGTGCCCGCTTCGACCAGGTAGCCGCCGAACTCGGCCTCAGTAAATCCTGGGCTAGCCGTCTCCACACCCGCGCGCTCACCCGCCTCTCCAAGCGCCTCCGCGCCCTCAACGAATAAGCCCCGGCCCCCCGGCAGGCCTGAGACCCCCCCCTCATCCTGGGTCGGTTCCCCCTCATCCTGGGTCGGTTCCCCCTCATCCTGGGTCGGTTCCCCCTCATCCTGGGTCGGGGTTTTGGGGGGCTGGGCTTTCTATTTGCGCAACTGGGTGGGGGCGTGACCGAGGGGGGGTGATGGCGATTTCGGGTGTTCGCGGTGAGGGGCCGGTTTTGGAGCGGCTTTCGGCGTCGCCGGCTGGGCCGGCGGCGCCGAAAGCGAGTGGCGGCGAGGGTGAGGGGGTGTTTGCGCGGGCGCTGCGCGGCTTGGGGCGAGAGATCGACGTGGGGGAGGCGCGCACGGCGGGGGCTTCGCAGCTCCGTAGTTACGATACGGGGACGCTGATCGCGCTGCAGGTCGGCATTTATCGGTATACGGAAGCCGTCGATTTGGCTTCGAAAATTGTCGATCGGGCGACTAACGCGGTGCGTACGGTGCTGCAGGGGGGCGGGCACTAGGGGCGCGTGTTACGCTCGGGCGCGATGTCCGAGCGTGTGTTGATCGCCATGAGTGGCGGAGTCGATTCGTCGGTCGCGGCGGCGCGGCTGTGCGCTCAGGGCTACGACGTCGTGGGCGTCACTTTGCATTTGTGGGACTACCCGGATGACGGCTCGGTGAAGAGCCGCTGCTGCGCTCCCGAGGACGTGCACGACGCGCGGCGCGTCGCCGATTTGCTGGGCATCCCGCACTATGCTTTCGATCGGCGGGAGCTGTTTCAGCGCGAGGTGGTGACGCCTTTCGTGGAGTCGTACTTGGAGGGCGAGACGCCCAGCCCGTGCGTGCGCTGCAATCGCGGAGTGAAGATCCGCGAGCTGTTTCAGCTCGCGGATCGCTTGAGCGCGGCGCGGGTGGCCACTGGGCACTACGCGCGGGTGCTGCAGAATGGCGATCACTTCGAGCTCTATCGGGGGCGCGATCACGGTAAAGATCAGAGCTATTTCTTGCACATGCTCGGGCAAGCGGCGCTTTCGCGTTTGATCTTCCCGCTCGGCGACAGCGACAAGCCGGAGATTCGCGCAGAAGCGTTGCGGCTCGATTTGCCGGGCGCGCAGAAGGGCGAAAGTCAGGAATTGTGCTTCGTGCCGACAGGGCGTTACGACGCGTTCGTGGCGGAGCGCGCGCCGGAGCGCGTGCGACCAGGGCCGATTTTGGACGAGCAGGGGCAGCACGTGGGCGAGCACGATGGCGTGTTCCGCTTCACGCTCGGACAGCGCAAGAACTTGGGCGTCGCGCTCGGGCAGCGTGCGTACGTGGTCGGGGTCGACGCCGAGACGGCGACGGTCACGCTCGGATCGGTAGACTCGCTGAACTCCAGCAGTGCCGAGCTGTGTGAAGTCGCGCTGGCCGCGGATGTGAGCTTACCGTTGCGCTGCGAGGTGCAGGTTCGGTATCGCGGGCGCCCCACCCCAGCCGAAGTTCGGCGCGTGGGCGAGGCGCTGCACGTGTTCTTCGACGAGCCGCAACGCGCGGTGGTCAAAGGGCAATTTGCCGTGTTTTTTCAGGGCGATCGGGTGCTCGGGGGCGGCATGATCCGGGCCGCCGCGCGCGCCGTTCGGGTGGAGTCAGCGGCGCCGGCGGCGGAGAGCTTCGCATGAAGGCCGGCTGGGCTGGTTTCGCGACGTGTCTGCTGGCGCTGGCTCCGCTGGGCTGCACGGTCGGAGAGGGGGAGGGCAGTGTATCGAGCGATGACATGTGGGTCGCTGGCTGCTGGAACGGCGCCTTCGATCTCAAGCCTGATTTCTTCGGAGTGAACCCGGATCAGGATGAGTCTTTGACGATCCGGGTGCAGCGCGGAGACAACATCGAAGACGTGTCCGACGGCCTGATCGTGCTGGTCAACGATCTGCCGGAGGTTCGCAAGCTGCTCGGTCAGGATTTGCCCGTGGGCATGCCGCGCGGCGTCTCGCCTTCTGGGGTTCCGATCGTGTTCAAAGACGATCCGCCGAAGATCAGTCTGTCGCTCTACTTGCACAACAGCTGTCACCTGCAGAACGGCACGATCTATTCGATTTCCGGTACGATCAACTTCAGCTCTTTGTTCAGTGGCGATCCGAACGAGAGCTCGTCGGAAGATCGCCTGACCGACGCCACCTTCGATGTGAACTTCGCCGATCCGCGTGAGCTCGTGGAAACGGACGACCCCGCGTCGGTCACCAGTCGCGTGACCGGCAGGTTTCATTTCTTCTTTCAGCGCGGGCAACCGTCGCAGCCGTTTCAGTGAGCCGTGCGAACGCCCGTAGACCTACGGCTTCGCGAAGAAGCGACGCGCTTCCAACTGCGTTTCACCTGTGAGGATTGCGTGCATTTTGCCGCGGAGCGTCGCGCCTGCGCCAACGGTTATCCCACCCAGGCCCACCTCGCGATCGATCTCGAGCGCGCCGAAAGCCTGGAATTTTGCAAGGAATTCGAGCTGGTTTGAGTCGCGCGCGGCAGGCTGGCAAACGAGGCAAGTGGTGCGCTCTCATCCTCCCACGCTGATCACCACGGTTTCTCGCACGCTGCGCGAGGAGTGTGGGGTCACACGCGGCACGCGCATCCTGCTTGCGCTTTCGGGCGGTGGAGACTCGATGGCCCTTTTGCATGTGCTTGCACTGCTTGCCAAGAAGCAGGGCTTCTCGCTGTTTGCGCATGGGGTCGACCATGGGCTACGCGCAGAAGCCGGCGCGGAGCTGGACCAAGCCGAAGCTCGCTGCAATGCGCTCGGCGTGCCCTTCTCGCGCTCCGTGCTGTCGGTGGCGAACGGCGGTAACTTGCAGGCCCGTGCGCGCGCTGCGCGGCGTGACGCGCTCTCGTCTGCGGCAGAGAGCGTCGACGCCGAGCTGATTGCCACCGCGCATCACGAAAACGATCGCGCCGAGACCGTGCTCTTGCGCTTGCTACGCGGTTCTGGGCCGCCTGGTCTAGCGGTGTTGCCACCGCGCAGCGGGCGGTGGATTCGTCCGCAATGCCGCGCCAGCAAGGCCGACGTCAGCCTGCACCTGAGGCGCCACGAGTTGAGCTTTGCGGAGGATCCTTCCAATCAGCAGCGCCGTTTCTTGCGCACACGGGTGCGCTTCGAACTGCTGCCGCTGTTGGAGCAGCTCTCCCCTCAGATTGTGCGCCACTTGTGCGCACTTGCCGACGCACTGGGCGAAGGTGGGCGAGCGGACGCGGATCTGCGTGCTCTGACCGACGAGCACGGCGTTGCGCTCTTGCTCAATCGTGCGCAACGTGGGTTGGTCGGGCGTGCTCGAACTTTCGGGCAGCGTGCGGCGAGGGTGAGCTTGCCCAATGGCCGTGAGCTCAGCCTGGATTCCGCGACACTTCTGCCTGTTATCGCCGCCGCGCAGCCGCGACCGCGAAAACGCTGACGCAGCGACGAAAATTCCACGCGCCCGAGGCAGACGGAAATGTGACCCGTGCCTCGAATGTTTCGGGCGTTTTCCGGCTTCCCCAAACAAATGCCACGAGCCACTTACGATCAGGCCGAAATGGCCTCACAAAAGCCCCACACGAGATTGTGGAACGCATGTCTACTCTGGAATCGACGTCTGGCCGTTCGGGTGGCATGCTCCGGGAAGTCTTAGGCACGAGTCTCCGAGGTTTTTAAGTGAAACAACCGCACAAGACCCTGTTGTTGTGGGTCGTCCTGATCGTCGCCTTTCTCGCGATTTGGCAATTCCTGAATCCCGAGAATCCGAGGAACCCGGACCTCCCGTATAGCGAGCTCATGGCGCTCGTTAAGGCGCCGCGTGACGCGAAGCACGTCGAAGAGGTCGAGATCAAGGATCGTGAGTACACGTTCCAGATCAAGGACCCGAACGCGAAAGGTGCGCCTGTCCGCAGCCGCTCGGTTGGTCCTGCCGAAGACAATGGCCAAGAGCTGCTGTCGCACGGCGTGAAGGTCACGTACCAGAAGGAAGAGGGCAGCCCCTTCTTGACCCCGGTGCTCACCATCGTTCTGCCGATGGTGTTCGTGATCGTCATGTTCTACCTGTTCATGCGTCAGCTGCAGGCGGGTGGCGGTAAGGCGATGAGCTTCGGCAAGAGCCGTGCGCGCTTGCTCAGCGAGTCGCAGAACAAGATCACCTTCGCCGACGTCGCCGGCATCGACGAGGCCAAGGACGAGGTCGAGGAGATCATCGCCTTCCTCAAGGACCCGAAGAAGTTCCAGCGGCTCGGTGGGCGCATCCCCAAGGGCGTGCTGATGATGGGTCCTCCCGGTACGGGCAAGACACTCTTGGCGCGCGCCATCGCGGGCGAAGCAGGGGTGCCGTTCTTCAGCATTTCCGGCTCTGATTTCGTGGAAATGTTCGTCGGTGTCGGCGCCAGCCGCGTGCGTGACTTGTTCGAACAAGGCAAGAAGCACGCGCCCTGCATCATCTTCATCGATGAGATCGACGCGGTCGGTCGTCACCGCGGCGCAGGCCTCGGCGGCGGTCACGACGAGCGTGAGCAAACGCTGAACCAGCTGCTCGTCGAGATGGACGGCTTCGAGTCCAACGAGGGCGTGATCATCATCGCCGCTACCAACCGCCCCGACGTGCTGGATCCGGCCATCTTGCGCCCCGGTCGTTTCGACCGCCGCATCACCGTGCCGCGACCGGACATCCGTGGCCGTGAAGGCATCCTTGCCGTGCACACCAAGAAGGTGCCGCTCTCGGGTGACGTGCAGCTCGGCATCATTGCCGCGGGCACTCCGGGCTTCGTCGGTGCCGATCTGGAGAACCTGGTCAACGAAGCCGCGCTCTTGGCGGCTCGTCAGGACAAAGAAGCGGTCACCATGGAGGACTTCGAGCTCGCCAAGGACAAAGTCTTGATGGGCACCGAGCGTCGCTCGATGGTGATGAGCGCGGAAGAGCGCCGCACTGCCGCGTGGCACGAATCCGGTCACACCATCGTCGGCAAGCTCGTGGCCGGCAATGACTCGGTGCACAAGGTCTCGATCATCCCCCGCGGTGCAGCCTTGGGCGTGACCATGTTTCTGCCGGTCGAAGACCGTCACCTCATGACCAAAGGCCAAATGTTGGCGCGCATCGCCATGGCCCTCGGTGGTCGCGTCGCAGAAGAGGTCGTCTTCGGCGAAATCACCACGGGCGCCTCGGACGACATCAAGCGCGCAACCCGCTTGGCCCACTCCATGGTGTGTGAGCTGGGCATGACGTCCAAGCTCGGCCCCGTCGCCTACGGCGAGAACGAGGAGAACGTGTTCCTTGGCCGCGAGATGACCTCACGGCGCGCGGACTACGCGGAAGACACGGCGCGCGAGATCGACAACGAGGTGCGCCGCATCGTCGAAGAGCAATACGCGGTCGCCAAGCAAGTAGTGGTGGAAAACCGCGACAAGCTGGAGCGCCTCGCGCATTCTCTTCTCGAGCGCGAGACCTTGGACGCCGAAGAGATCAGCGCCGCCCTCGACGGCCGCGAGTTGCCCTCACGGCAGCGCGTGATCATCCCGTCCTACGCCGACAAGCGCAAGGACAAGGTCGAGAAGCGCCGCCCCGCGAGCATCTTCGGCGCGCCGAAGCCCGCCGGCACCTGATTCGGTTCAGTTAGCGCAAGCAGCATGAGCAGGCTGGGTCTTCGGATCCGGCCTGTTCTGCTTTGTGTCCCCCGTCAAACCAGTGTTGCCCCTCTGTGCCGTTCGCGGTACCGCGGCAGCCGCAATGGCGGACGAAGAGCCCCCTCGAGCCGACACCGTGCCGCCGGCCGACCCGCCATCCCCCGCCGTCCCCCCGCCGACCCAGGATGAGGTGAGCCCTACCCAGGATGAGGTGAGCCCTACCCAGGATGAGGTGAGCCCGACCCA
>Ga0247777_1000103_pt1 | contig 21884 bp, 19 predicted proteins | sample UWRJL154409C5_FD_179937 | JGI IMG/M metagenome (GOLD analysis project Ga0247777, IMG submission 179937) | Plant litter microbial communities from Arlington Agricultural Research Station in Wisconsin, United States - UWRJ-L154-409C-5 | ecosystem: Environmental > Terrestrial > Plant litter >...
GGTCATTAGCGCGGTGTCGCGCGGGCGCCGACCTTTGGATCAGCGTATGATCTGCTGCCGTTTCGTCAGGGCCTCGCTGAAGCGCTGCTTGACGGAGCCCAGCGCTTTCACGAATTCGAGTTGCTCTCCTTCTGGACCCTTGCAATAGATCAGCTCCCAGCCGTCCGACGGGGCCTCAGTCACCCGATTGGTATTGGCGCTACGCGGCGCGGCCTTGCGGTCCGCTTCGGTCATGACCCGGATCGTGCGGTTCGCCCTCACCTGCATCATGCCGCGACGCGCGGATTCGGCCTCGAGGTCGGCGATGAACTTGTTGAAGTCGACGTCGTCGCGAACATAGAAGCAGATGTGCATCATGCGGGGATAAGCGGGGCTCATGTGTTGCACCGGTTCGGCAAAACTCTGCGAACTGCCCATCGGCTTATCGGCGTCGCGATATTGCAGCAACTCGATCACAACATTGTCGAACTGGATGAAGCGGACATCGAGCCGCTGTGCGCCGCCCCGCAGGTCGGGAACGCCGATGGTTCGCGGATTGACTCCGCGTGCGTTTGCCTCGATCTCCTGGTCGGCCAGCAGCGTATTCTGCACTCCATCGCCCTGAAAATCGCCGTGGCGGAAAACCTCGGTGCCTCCCAGCACGGCAGTATAGAATTCATAGGCGCGTTCCATGTTCTGGACGGTAAGGCCGAAATGCTGGATGCCCTGCAGCCGCGCGCCCAGCGGCGCCTCGTTGCGCTCCGCCGCCGACATGCTGTCGCCGCTCTGTGTAGCAGCCGCCGCAGCTGCCGGCATGCCGCCAGCCGCCAGGCCCGCGAGCACAGCGACGCCGGCAGTTTGAAGCGCGGCGCGGCGGCCGATGTCGGAAACGTTGTGGTCCTGGTGGGTCATTTTGTCTCCCTGACACTTTGGTTGGCTTTAATGGAATTATCCCTGCCGCTCGATTCCCAGCTTACCGGGCCGCTCAAGCGGCCGCGGGAAGCGGCGCGACGGGATTGACGAGCCCCGCGGCGCGAAGTTCGCGCCAGAAATCGGCGGGTATCGATTCTTCAAGAGCCGCGCGATCCTCGGCGATGCGACCCGGACGGCTCGCTCCGGGGATCACCGCGGCAACGACCGGGTTCGCCAGGGCAAACTGCAGCCCCGCTCCCTTCATGCTGACGCCGTACCGGTCGGCGATCGCCTTGATCCGCGCCACCTTACCGAGGATTTCCGGAGGCGTCGGCGCATATTCAAAGTTCGGTCCGCCCACGAGAGCGCCCGAACTATAAGGACCGCCGACGACTATGCCGAGTTCATGCTCCGCAACCATCGGCATCACCCGCTGCAATGCCCGGGCATGATCGAGCAGCGTGTAGCGGCCCGCGAGCAGGAAGCCGTCAGGGCGCGGACCTTCGAGCGCCAGCAGCAGTTCGATCGGCTCCACCCGGTTGACGCCAAGGCCCCAGGCCCTGATCACGCCCTCGTCGCGCAGCCGGTCGAGCGCCTTGAACGCGCCCTTGCGCGCCGTCTCGAAGACGCCCAGCCACTCGTCGCCATAAAAATCCTGTGCCACGTCATGCACAAAGGCGATATCGATATGGTCGGTGCCGAGCCGCTTCAAACTGTCTTCGATCGAACGCAAGGCGCCGTCGTTCGAATAGTCGTTCACAATCTTGTTCGGGCGCCCGTACTTGAAAACATCGCTCTTCTCGCCGAGATCGCGCGCGCTCACGGCCTCGATCTCTTCCAGAATCACGCGGCCGACCTTGGTGCTGATGGCATACTCGCCGCGCGGCCGTCCAGCGAGCGCAGCACCCATACGGATCTCCGCCAGCCCTGCGCCGTAAAAAGGAGCGTTGTCGAAATAGCGGATGCCGTCATCCCACGCCGCGTTCACCGTCGCCAGAGCTTCTTGCTCCGCGATGTCGCGGAACATATTGCCGAGCGGCGCCGCGCCGAATCCCAGCCTACCGGGCAGAACGTCCTTGAGTGCCATACCTCACCCCCTTCACATTGGTCGAAGCAATCGCAATCGTGGGCCGACAGCGTTCGGCGCTTTATCGCAATCCGCGTCAGTCGGTAGAGGCGGTGTCCGCGCTTTTGATGAAAGCCGCGACCTCGCGCGGATGGGACAGCATAACGGCGTGGCTGCTCTTTAACTCCACCACCTTCCCGCCGGATCGTTGGGCCATGGTGCGTTGAGCTGTCGGCGGGATCATATGATCCTCGCTTGTCACCATATAGTATGTTGGCTTGTTCTTCCACGCCACCCGATCGACCTTCGTCTGCACCGCCTGCAGGCCCCAGGGTAGCTGCGCGGCAGCCATGAACCGCGTCGTGGCGACGTCGACATCGGCTGCGAACGACGAAGGAAACTTTTCGGACTCGACGAGGAGGTATTTTCCTTCAGTGACAAGCGGAGCCTTGTGTTCCCCCGCGGGTGCTGGCGCTTCTGCAAGCGAGCTTACCGACTCTCCGGCATCGGGCGCAAATGCCGCGAGATAGACGAGGCTGCGAACTTTCGGGTTATCGCCCGCTTCCGTGATGACCATTCCCCCGTAGGAATGCCCGACGAGGATCACCGGATGCCTTGCCTTGGCAATGACGCGCTCGGTCTCCGCGACGTCGTCACGAAGTGAGATCGTCGGCTGCTGGACGACGAGCACCTGATAGCCGGCATCCGAAAGTATATCGTAGGTCGCTTTCCACCCCGACGCATCGACGAAGGCGCCGTGGACAAGGACAATGGTAACGGTCTTCTCGGCCGAAGCCGCAGGATCGGCTTGGGCTGCAACAATCGAAATTGCGACAAGGGCTGCGAGAATCGTCTTCATAACAAGCTCCCGACTTCGGGACGGCTGCATCGCCGTTCGACGAATGACCACTAGATCGCACTCGCATTCAGGTATTTCCGATTCCTGCGCGATGAGAGACGAATCCTGCTCATCCGTGCGGTACAGGCTGCCTGCGAACCCTTAAGTCAGGCGCAGGCCCAAACCTTTGTTCTACCTGCCTTTTACCTCTTTTTACCGTTCCTCCTCTGGACACCGTCGCGATCTCACTTAAGAATCAATGGATCGGCAGAGCGCTTCTACCTGACAGCCTCTGGGATATTCCCTGCACATCGGACGGGATCAGTGCTTGCTCGCGATACCGAAGCGGACCTGCCGCGGTTCAAGTGGAAGTCGCGATGACGCTCGCCACACATTCAGATCAAAAGTATCATAACAGCGAGAAGCTCGCGGAGACCAGCGACTGGCCGACACTAAGCATCGAGCACCGCCAGTTCGAGGCCGGACGGCAAGCAACACCTGTACCCATTTGCACGGAAGTCATTCTGTTGCTGTCAGGCGGCGGCATGGTCCGCCGAAGCGCCAATGGTGAAGTTCAAACGAGCCTTGCCCGTCCGGGCATGAGCTATCTCGTGCCGGTGGGGACGCAGGAGAATTATCTCGAGCGTTCCGACCGGATGGAATGTCTTCACCTTTATCTGCCTCCGACGCTGCTGGACCAGAGCGCCCTCGCCGACTTCGATATCGATCCGGCCGAGGTGCAGATTGCCTATGCCGACGGCCTGACCGACCCTGTGCTCTTCCACATCTGCTTGCCGCTTCGCGACCTGCTGCATCGGCCCCGCCAGTCGACCGACGCGATGTTCGTCGAAGGAATTCAGGTCGCGATTGCGGCTCATCTTCTGGCCAATTACACGATTGACCGCTGGCGTCCACCCGAAAAGTCACCATCGCTGGATCCGCGAAGGCTGCAGCGCGTGCTGGACTATATCGAGGCTTCGCTCGCCGCCGACATTCGGCTCGAGGAAATGGCGGCCCATGCGTGTCTCAGTTCCTTCCATTTTTCCCGGCTGTTTCGCGAAGCGACCGGACTCTCGCCGCACCGCTACGTCATCGATCGCCGCGTCCAAGCAGCGCGGCAGGAACTCGCTCGCAACAACATGTCCCTGGTCGAAATTGCTCTGGGATTCGGCTTCGGCTCCCAGGCTAATTTTACGCGTGTGTTCCGAAAGGCGACGAGTCTCACTCCGGGACAGTATCGCGAACTCTGCTGCGGTCAAATCGATAGAAACGCTGATTACAGGCGCAGAGAACTCCGCACGGATTGAGCATGATGAAGCAGGATTCGTAAATACGCTCGTCCTGCCGCTTACTAGACAGTGATGTCGCGCCAACTCTCGGACGAACCGGTTCGAAAGTGAAGAAGAACAATTACCCGCCAAAGGACAACCGACATGATCGAACTCACGGTCAATGGCACCAAGCATCAAGTTGACGTCGTTCCGGAGATGCCTTTGCTCTGGGTCTTGCGTGACGAACTTGGTCTTACGAGCGCGAAGTACGGCTGCGGGGTGGCGCAATGCGGGGCGTGCACCGTCCATATCGATGGAAAGGCGGTGCGTTCCTGTCAGTCGCGTATCGGCGAGATCGCCGGCAAGTCGGTCGTCACCATGGAAGGGTTGCAGAACAAGGACACTAACCCGGTCGTGCAGGCCTGGATTGCGCATCAGGTTCCGCAGTGCGGCTACTGCCAGACCGGCCAGATCATGCAGACCATTTCGCTGCTCGAGCATATCCCCAAGCCGACAGACGAGCAGATCGACCAGGTGATGTCCGGCAATCTATGCCGCTGCGGCACCTATCCACGCATCCGCACGGCGATACACGCGGCCGCTGCCAAAATGGCGGAGAAGTGAGATGGGACACATGCAACCAATCTCGCGCCGGGCTTTCCTTGTCGGCTCTGCCGCGGTCGCCGGCGGCATCGCATTCGGCTCCTACGGTGAAGCCCATCAGGCTGATCTGACCAGCCACGGCAATCCGTTGACGGCCGGCCTCGGACCCAACTCCGCAAGCTTCAATCCATGGGTCGAGATCAGTCCGGAAAAGATTACGCTGATCGCGCAGCATGCCGATATTGGCCAGGGCGTCGGCTCGGTGCAGCCGATCATGATCGCCGAAGAGATGGACCTCGATCCCGGCCAGTTCGAAATCCGCTTCGCAGGCCCCAGCCCCGCCTATTTCAACACCGGCTTTGCGGAAGAGTTGGCGCCGTTCCTGGCGGCCGATCAGAGTCCGGCGGCCGAGGAAGCACGCGCCGCTGCGTTCGACTCCTTACGAAACTCCGGCCTGCAGATGACGGGAGGTTCGAGCACGGTCCCGGACACTTATGAAAAGTTACGCGTGGCCGGCGCTGTGGCGCGCGAGACGCTGAAGGCAGCGGCGGCCAAGCGCGCGGGCGTCGCTATTGCTGACGTTCGCACCCAAGCCGGTCATGTGATCCTGCCGGACGGCAGCAAGATCCCTTACGTCGAACTCGCCGCGGAGGCTTCGAAAATTCCACCGGTATTGGATGCCAAGCCGCGCGACCCCTCGCAGTGGCGGATACTGGGCAAACCGATGACGCGCCTCGACGTTCGGTCGAAGGCGATGGGCGAACTGAAGTTCGGCATCGACATGAAAATGGACGGGATGTTGTTCGCGTCCGTCAAGCTGAACCCCGCCAAGGGACAGCCCCTGAAGTCGTATAACGCGAGTAAGGCGCAGTCGATGCCGGGGGTCAAGAAGATCCTCGAAATCAAGAATGGCGTCGCGGTTATCGCCACGAACAGCTGGTACGCGATGAAGGCAGTCGAAGCGATCGACTGCAAATGGGCGCCCTCGGCCTATCCCCCCGAGCAGGCCGATCACTGGAAGAACCTCGAAGCGTCGTTCAAGCCGCAATTCCTCGGCAAGGAGTGGCGGAAAATCGGCGATATCAACGCCGGCCTGAAGGACGGCACGCCAATCAAGGCGGAGTATCGCGCACCATATGTGGCCCATCAGCCGCTCGAGCCATTGAACGGGGTCGCCATCGCGTCCGACAAGGGACTGGAAATCTGGGTTGGCCATCAGAGCCCGCAAGCCGTGCAGTCCATCGCCGCGGCAGCGATCGGCATCAAGCCGGAACAGGTGATCTTTCAAAATCAATGGGTCGGCGGAAGTTTTGGACACCGCCTCGAATTCGAGAACGTCCGTGTCCTGGCCGAGATCGCCAACCAGATGCGGGGAACGCCGATCAAGCTCATCTTCTCGCGCGAAGAGGATTTTCTTCAGGACATTCCGCGGCAGATCTCGGTCGGGCGATACACAGGGAGCGTCAAGAAGGGGAAGATCGTTGCGGCCGACTTCAAACTGGCTGCGACCGCTCCCTTCAAGGGATTGCTCGAGCGCATGGGCGCCCCGTCGAAGGACCCCGACCCCCAGCTCGCCGCCGGCATGTGGAATATGTACTACGACATCCCGAATTTTCGGGCCACCAGCTATGAGGCACAGGGACTATCGCCCTGCACGACGTGGCGGTCGGTAGGTGCCTCAACCGCCGGCTTCTTCACGGAAAGCTTCATCGACGAACTGATCCACGCGGCCGGCCTCGATCCTATGAAAGCGCGCATCGAAATGTGCACGGTGCCGACCTATCGCAAGCTGCTGGAAACGCTTGCGGAGATGTCCAACTGGAAGGGCCCTTTGGGAAAGGGCAAGGGACGCGGCGTGGCTTTCGTCGAGTCGTTTGGGACGCCGACGGCCGAGGTCGTCGACGTCACCATGACGGAGCGTGGCATCAGGATCGACAAAGTTTGGGTCGTGGCCGATGTCGGCAAGGTGATGGACCCGGTCAATTTCGAAAACCAGGTGCAGGGCGGCGTCATCTGGGGGCTCGGCCACGCCATCAACTGCGAACTCACCTACGCCAAGGGCGCGGCGCAGCAGACCAACTACAACCACCACGAAGCGATGCGGCTCTACCAGTGCCCTGTCATCGAGGTTCGCGGGCTGGAGAATGATCCCAAGGTAAGAGGTGTCGGCGAACCGCCCGTCCCTCCCGCCGCGCCGGCGCTTGCCAACGCGATCTTCGCCGCGACCGGGAAGCGCATCCGCGAAATGCCTTTCAACAAGTTCATCGATTTCGTGTGAGGCCGGCCATGAAGAAAGTTTTGATCGCGCTGGCATGTGCCGCTTCATCGATGGCCACTGTCACGGGGATTGTCGTGGCCAAGGACGAACTCAAGGATGCGCTGCCGCCGGGCAGCATTAGCCGCGCCAAGGGACTTGAAGCCTGGAAGAGAATTGAAGCGGTCGTGACGCATCCGCGTTGCGCCAACTGCCACGTCGACGCCGCGGCCGTTCCGATGTGGACGCCGGCAGGCGAGACAAAGGCGCGGGTGCATGGCATGAACATCCATGGCGGCAAGAGCCGCATCGGATCCGAGACGATCGCATGCTCGACCTGTCATATCACCTCGAACCAGCCGAACGAGCCCGCTCCGGCGCCGCTGCGCGCCGGCATCGATTGGCAGCTTGCCCCGGTGGAATTCATCTGGTTCGGCAAGCGAGGCGCCGAGATCTGCGCGCAGCTGAAGGATCCCAAACGCAATGGCGGCCGCGACGCCGTTGCCCTGCTCGCGCATCTGCGGCACGACGCATCGCTGAACGGTTTCATCCCCCGGGCGTGGGAACCCGGAGCAGGCCGCACGACGCCGCCGGGTAACTTCGAGGATCATGTCAAGGACATGGCTCTGTGGGGAGCCGCTGGTCAACCTTGTCCGAAGTGACGGATTTATTATCACCGCAGGTGATGGGTTGGATGGGCTGTCAGGATCTTGCGCCTATATTGACGACGCTAATCCGCAGATCGAAGCGATGCAAACACCTAGCGCGGCAATCAGTTGACCAAGTCGTTAGTACCATCGCCGCGAAGATAGAAGAGCGCGATGAACCCCATGCCTGCTATGGTCCCTCAGCGGACGCGCGCACAGCTCCAATCATGAGTCTGTTTCGCTTCTGTTAGAAGACGCCGAACTTTGACCGCGCAAACGAGCGCGTGAAGCGGCTGGGCTGCGCCTGCCAGCCCTACCGCACAGTGGCGGTCGAACCCGTCTCAGCCATCGTCTCCTCAACAACGGAATTTCTGCGGTTTGGACTGGAGACTTTCAGCAAATTCTCGCCCAGGTTGCCGTTTACTGGAGACCAGAGACTTTGGGAAACCGCACGAAAACCTATAAATCTCACGAAGTTGTAATTTCTCCGAACACAAGTTACGTGCCGGCCGACTGTTCCACCGAGCACAGCAATGGGCTTTCTGATCCATAATTAGCTACACAACCGCGCCAATTCACCAATACCGGTCAGGCGGCCTAATTGCGCGGTCAGCGCAATGATCCGCTCGGTGCGCACCATACCAAGCAGCGGCCCCGCTAATGTTCGAAATTTTGCGTCGATTCTGCAACCCTGCTCGGCTACGTCGCTGGCTGGGATACCGGCATCATGCCGCGCGGACAGGCGGCGACCATCTGTTAGCTCAATGTCAATCTCAGTGACGGCATTCGACCATCCGGTCATGAAATCAACACCAACCTTCTGCCGCAGGGCGATCAATGCCTGATCGGCCGCACGAGCGTCGGTATAGCTTTCGAGCGCAGCGGTGTCGACTCCGACCAGGGCCATGGCGCAGGCGTGACGCAAGCTGAATTTCGCCTCCAGTCCGGTTTTCGGCTCCAGGATATTGCACACACTGTCGCAACTACGATCGAGCCGCAGTTGCACTGTCTTGATATCGGCAGGGATCAGCCTGTGCTCGATGCGCAAGGAGCGCGTCGCCTCGATCGTCGCATGAACGAGATAACAGGCGGCGTGATACTTGAACAGATTCTGACGCAGGTAGGTACCGCGCGGGGGGTCCGCCAACGCGTCACCCAAATTGTAGTCCGCACTATGGGTTGTCGCAAAGCCTTGCTTGATCTCGATCACGTTTGGCCGACTGTCGAAGCCGCGCCGGGCCAGCCGGGCAGCGAGCAAACCATTGGCCGCCGCCTTTCCAGCGTGGAGCGGCTTGCACATCGTACCGAACATCGATTTCAACCCGGCCGCCTGGGTGCCCGCAATTCCCAGCGCAATGGCCATTCGTTCCCGGTCGAATTGCAACAGGTGGGAGCAGGCCACCGCAGCACCGAATGTCCCGATCGTGCCGGTTGGGTGGAACCCGTCATCATAATGGTGTGGAGCAAGCAAGCGGCCCAAACGGCACTGCAATTCATATCCGGCGACAAATGCCGCGACGATTGCGGCGCCGTCGGCGTGAAGCTCCTCACCAAGCGCGAGCAGCGCCGGCAGTATCGCAACGGAAGGATGGCCGGGCATCGCCAGGTTGACGTCATCGAAATCCAGCGCATGCGAGGTCGTACCGTTCACCAAGGCCGCAGACAAGGCAGGAAGACGAATATCGCCGCGTCCGATTAGATGCGCGATTGGCGTCCCGCCTTGCTCGATCGCTTCTGCGTAGACGATTTGGCTGGCGGGCTCCGGAACGCCGGCCAAGGTTACGCCGAGATAGTCGAGCACGCATTGCTGTGCCAGCGTTACGGTCTCCGGGGAAAGCTGGTCGAAAGTTACGGCGTGCGCCTGTTCGACCAATCGAGCCGTGATCTGTTCCTGGGACACACGCGGGTGCATGACGTTCATGATTCTGCAATCCTGTTGGCGTTTAGGCAGCCGTACGTTCGAAGCCCTTTGGCAACCCGGCTCTTGCCAAATTGCCAAGCAAGCGCACTTCCGGAAGTTCGCGAGACAAGGTCGCGCGCACATCTATCAAGCGGTCGATGTCGATGCCGGTCGGGATTCCGTTTGCCTCACACAGGAAGGCGACATCCTCCGTCACGACGTTGCCGGTGGCACCGGGAGCGAACGGGCAACCGCCCAGTCCTGCGAGCGAAGCATCGAAGGCCCTGATGCCGACGTCCAAAGCAGCTTGCACATTTGCAATTCCGAGGCCACGCGTGTCGTGAAAATGGGCAGCGACCATCATCGGTCCGACATCACGCTGTACCTTCGTAAACAGCCGTCGTACCTGGACCGGATTACCGAAACCCACCGTATCGGCCAGCAACAACTCGTCGGCCCCCGCCTCCGCTAATTCGACTGCAAGCCGGCGGACGCGATCCTCACTGACCGCTCCCTCAAAGGTGCAGCCAAAACTGGTCGCAAGCCCTGCAACGAGCTTTGGCCGCGCCGCCGGAGGTTGGGCTTTGATGAGGGCGACGATGCGGCGAAAATCTTCAACCGATTCCGACGTCGAGCGCCGCACGTTGGACCTGTTATGCGACTCGCTGACCGACAGCACGTAATTCAGCTTGTGCACGCCCAAGGCAATGCCGCGCTCCGCCCCGCGCGCGTTCGGAATAAGGGCGGTTACGATAAGCCCCGGGCGTGACAGGCCATGACGCACCATGTCATCGGCATCCGCGAACTGCGGCAGCAATTTGGGTGAGACGAGGGACGTCACCTCGATCTCAGTTACCCCGGCGGCAAACTCGGCGTCGCACCACTCCTGCTTTGCTGCCGTCGGCATGACGGTTGCCACGCTCTGCAAGCCATCGCGCAGGCCCACTTCGCGAATGCTGACCTGATCCATCGTTATGTTCCCCTGCTCTAACGGCCGGCGAAGCGGGGCCGCCGCTTCTCATTAAATGCGGCTACACCTTCGCGCCTGTCCTCTGTCGGCACGAGGCGGTTGTAGGCTTCGATCTCAAACATTCCGCCGGTGTGGGCGTCCATCTGCAGTCCGTAATGGATCGAGTGCTTGATTTGACGCGTGGCGATCGGAGCATTCGCGGCAATCGTGACCGCAAGCGCCAATACCGTCGCTTGCAGCTCGCCCGCCGGACAAATTCCGTTCAGGATGCCCCAATTCACCGCTTCCGCCGCCGTGATCGGCTTGCCAGTCAGGATGATCTCCTTGGCGCGCCGCTCACCGACTGCCCGCGGCAGGTTTTGCGTGCCCCCTGCTCCCGGCATGATCCCCAAGGTGACTTCGGTGAATGCAAAGCGCGCGGTTTCGGCCGCGTAGGCAAAGTCGCAGCACAATGTCAGCTCAAAGCCGCCGCCATAGGCCGCGCCGTTGATCGCGCCGATCACCGGCACCGGGCAAGCCTGCAGCGCGCGCACGGCTTGTTCGAAGATGAGGTGCTGTGCCTGCCAGGCCTCATCGGTCATGCCGTTGCGTTCCTTCAGGTCACCGCCTGCGCAGAAGGCCCGGTCTCCGCCGCCTGTGAGAATCATGCATCGGTAGCGATCGGGTTCGTTGTTGATGGATTGCCACAGATCGCGAATATCAAGCCCCATCTGCGTGTTCATCGCGTTGGACGCCTCCGGCCGGTTCAGCCGCACGCGCAGCACATGTTCGGCAGGCTCCTCAAGTGCGAGCGTGGTATAGGTCCGGTCATGCTGATTCATGCGACGCTGCTCCCTTGCTGGATTGTCAGTATCTCGTCGCCATGCTCACCCAGGGCGGGGGGACCGCGGTCGAACCCCGGGCGAACGCCGTCGAAGCTCAAGGGCAAGCCGACCAGGGAAAGTCCTCCCCCGGGCGCAGTCTGGATGATCCCGAGCGCTTCGGTCTGAGGGTGGGCGGCGACCTGGTCGATGGTGTGGATCGGTCCACTCGGAACGCCGCCAGCGTCGAGCCGTTCGACCCAATCGGCCGTCGTCTTGCTGGCGAAGGCCGCTTCCAGGATACTAATTATCTGCGCGCGATGGACCACGCGATCGGCATTGGTACGAAAGCGATCATCATCCGCCAGCTCTGGCTGGCCGATGATCCCGGCAAGCCGGCGGAAGAGATTGTCATTCCCCGCAGCAACCATCAGGTATCCATCGGAGACGGCGAAGGCCTGGTACGGAACGATCTGAACAGTGCCTGACCCGGCCTTCGTCGGGATCGAGCCGCAACTTTTGTACGCCGCCATCGGCACGCTCATCCAGGCCAGGGCGCTCTCGAACAAGGAGGTATCAACAACGCCGCCACGTCCGGTACGGATGCGCCGTTGAAGTGCCGACAGGATGCCGATCACGGACCACATGCCGGTGGATATATCGATCATGGAGACGCCGACCCGCATCGGAGGTCCATGCTCCTCGCCCAACATGCTCATGATGCCGCCGAAGGCCTGCATAAGCGGATCGTAACCGGGGCGTTCGCGCAAGGGGCCGACCGCCCCGAACGCGCCGAGGTTGCAGTAGATCAGCCGAGGATTGACCGCCAGCAATTCGCCCGACGAAAGGCCGAGCTTTTCCATCGCGCCGAATTTCAGGTTGTGGATCAGAACGTCACAGTCACGTTCAACGATCTCTTTCAGAGCACCTCTATCCTTTGGATCGGCGAGGTTGAGTGCAACGCTGCGCTTCGCACGGTTGACCGCTTCAAAAATCGAGGCCGTTCCGTTTGGCGAGAAAGGTGGGCCCCAGCCCCGAGCATAATCCCCCGTGCGCGGGTTCTCCACTTTGATAACGTCGGCACCGAGTTCTCCCAGCACCATACCCGCATAGGGGGCGGCGATACTGTGACCGATTTCGATCACCCGCAGACCGATTAGCGGCCGCCCCGCCGTCTCGGCCGCCCCCTCCAGCGAAGCATCCTGATGACGCGTCGAATGCTCTGTCCCGGCCTGCGGCATTCCAGTTCCCCTAAATCCGCCATTCGGCGTCTTCAAAATAACGTTTCACCGCATTTAGAGAGGAAGCCTGTCGATGGTCAATAGCGATTTCTTGTTAGCCGGGAGGGATCGCGCACGACTCTCTGAGAACGAGTTCGGTGGGAAATAGAATGCGTCGGACATCCTCGCTTACCAGTCCCCCCATGCGATCCAGGAGCAACTGCGCCCCAATCCGTCCAAGCTCCTCATAACTCCAGCGAATTACGCTGATCGCGGGTTCGAAGAGCATCGCGAGGTCGGAATCGCCGCTGCCTATGACGGAGATATCGTGCGGTATTCGCAGGCCGCGCGACCGGATCGCTCTGATCGTGCCTGGGAGAATCGAAATGCCGCCGGCGATCAACGCGGTGGGCGGTTTTGCCAGGCTCAGCAAGGCGGACATCTCGACGAAAGACTGGGCTTCGGCGAAGCTCCGCGAGCGAATCAACGTGGCGTCAATCGCAAGCCCGGCCTCCTCGCATCCGGCTTTATAGCCCTTGATCCGTTCGCGCGCCGGATAGACCGAGGAATCCCCGGTTACAAGGCCGATCCGACGATGCCCGATCGCCGCCAAACTTCGCACGGCCCTTCGCATGCCATCCGCATGAGACAGCAGGATCGAGTCATTCAGCCCGGGCGGCGCTTCCCGGTCCAGCAAGACAACCGGCAGATCCAGCGTTCGGCGCGCCGCCAACAGGTCGGGATCATCTTCCGCGCAGGTCGTCATGATGATGCCATCCACCTGGCGCCGGGCCAGCAGCGCCATCAATTCCAGCTCACGAGCCTTGATGTCCTCGGAACAGGCGATCAACAGCGTGTAGTCGGCTGCCTGCAACACATCCTGGGCCGCCCGCACGAAACTCGCCAAAACCGGAATTGTGATGTCGCGAACAATGATGCCGACCATGCGCGTGCCACGCCGTCGCATCGTTTGGGCCGCATAATTGGGCGTATATCCCAGTTCGCTCACGGCCTGCAGGACGCGCTTGCGAATATCGTCGCCGACGTTTTCACGGCCATTCATGACGCGGGATGCCGTGCCAACCGAAACTTTTGCCCGCTTCGCGACTTCGCGGATCGTCACTTTCATAACGCGCTATTCCCCAACCGTTCGCGAGACATCGAACCTTCATGCCAAAAACTAATGAAACGTTTCATTGACACTCCTGCAATTTCGGTCCTAGCTTCCTCGCCATCAGCGGGACCGGTATCCCGCAGCAATGGAGCAAGGGTATATGACGTCGCAAGATGCCACGAGAGCCGATATCGAAACGTCTGATGTCTCCGGGTGTGCCACCAAAATGGCAATCGGTGAAGACTACAGCGAGTTGCGGGACGGCGTCCGGCGCATTTGCAGCCGATATCCCGGCGAATATTGGCGCAATCTGGATCGCGAGTCGGCATACCCAACCGAATTTGTTCACGAATTGACGCAAGCCGGCTATCTCGCCGCGCTGATCCCGGCAGAGTACGGCGGATCCGGCCTGCCCTTGCGCGCAGCCGCGGTCATCCTCGAGGAGATCAACGCCCAAGGCTGCACTGCCAGCCAAGGGCATGCCCAGATGTATATTATGGGCACCCTGTTGCGGCATGGATCCGAAGCCCAGAAGCAGAAATACCTGCCCAAGATCGCCACCGGCGAACTGAGACTGCAGGCCTTCGGCGTGACCGAGCCGACAACGGGATCGGACACCACACAATTGAAGACCCGGGCGATCCGCGACGGAGATCACTATGTCGTCAACGGTCAGAAAGTCTGGACATCCCGTGCGATGCACTCCGACCTCATGCTGTTGCTGGCACGTACAACTCCGATCGCTGACGGGGCAAGGAAAACCGATGGCATCTCAGTGTTCCTGATCGATCTGCGCGAGGCGCGCGGGCACGGGCTGGAGATGCGTGCCATCGATGCGATGATCAACCACAACACGACCGAAGTGTTCTTCGACAATCTTCGCATTCCCCGCAGCAGCCTGATCGGCGAGGAGGGTAAGGGATTCCGCTATATTTTGGACGGAATGAATGCGGAGCGCATTCTGGTGGCGTCCGAGGCCATCGGCGACGGACGATGGTTCGTCAAACGGGCGGTGAGCTACGCGCAAGAGCGACAGGTTTTTGGCAGGCCGATCGGGGCCAACCAGGGTGTCCAATTTCCGATTGCCCACGCGCACGCCGAACTGGAAGCGGCAGATTTGCTGGCGCGGCGGGCTGCAGCACTTTTCGATTCCGGGCAAAGCTGCGGTGCAGACGCCAACATGGCGAAAATGCTGGCATCGGAAGCAACCTGGAATGCTGCGGAGGCCGCCATGCAAACCTTCGGCGGGTTCGCCTTCGCTCGTGAATATGACATCGAACGGAAATGGCGAGAGTGCCGCATCTACAAGACCGCACCGATATCCACCAACCTCATCCTGGCCTATGTGAGCCAACATGTGCTCGGAATGCCGCGGTCATACTAGTTCATGGCACATGGTGCCATTGTCCCCAGAGGTCGAAAACTATCCATCGTTCAGAAGGCAGCACGCCGAGCCACCTCGCTCGAGCGTTGTCGAGCGCCTAAGGTAGCTCAGATACCGAGATAGGCGCTGCGGATCCGGGGATCGTGCAATAATTCGGTAGCATCTCCCTCCAGGCCGCTGCTGCCGAGATCCATGATCACGGCGCGATTGGCCAGGCTGAGCGCCCAATAGGCATTCTGTTCTGCCAGGAGCACCGCCAATCCTTCCTTTGCCTGGATCTCCAGCAGGATTTCGCCAATCCGCTCGACGATGATGGGAGCAAGACCCAGAGACGGTTCGTCCAGCAGGAACAGCTTTGGGCGCGACATCAGCGCCCGACCGATTGCCAGCATCTGCTGCTCGCCACCGGACAGGTTACCGGCGAGTTGCCGCCTGCGCTCCAGCAGGCGCGGGAAGTAACCGTAGATCTGCGACATGCGGTCGGCATTGTCGCTCGCGGAGCGCGTGTACCCGCCAACGCGCAGATTCTCTTCCACGCTGAGATGGGTGAAGACGCGACGTCCTTCCGGTGAATACCCGATACCGCCTCGCATGATCTTGTACGGCCGCTGCCCGACCAAATCTTCCCCTTGAAAGGAGATTCGTCCGCCGCCGATCGTTACCATTCCAAGGATCGCTTTGAGCGTGCTGCTCTTTCCTGCGCCGTTGGACCCGACCAATGCAACGATTTCGCCGCTGCCGACGGTGAGGTTGACGGCAACCGTTCCACAAACGCGCCCATAACGCACTTCCAGGTTCTCGACCGTGAGCAATGTCATCGTCCTTGATATTGCTGGGCATGAGAACCGCCGAGATAGGCCTCCACCACGCGTGGGTCTGCCAGCACGACCTCGGGACTACCCTGCGCCAACTCCTGACCGTGATGGACGACAACGACGCGATCGCACAGTCCAGCAATGAATCGCATGTTGTGGTCGATGACCATGACCGTGATCCCGGCGTTACGCACCTTGGTGAGCATGTCGCGCACCAGCGACGCTTCCTCGCTCGACAAACCGGCGACCGGTTCGTCCAGCAGGATGATGTGCGGGCGGGCTGCAAGGGCGATCGCGATGCCCAGCGCTTTCTGCTTGCCGTACGGCAGGCCGCCGGCGATCTGGTCTGCGACGTCGGTCAGAGCGAGCTGATCGAGCAGCTCCATCGCCAGCCGGTCCGTGCTTTCATGCAGCCGGCGCGCCTTCGGCATACCGAATAGTTCGCTGAGCCAACCCGAATGCGCCGAACGGAAGGCGCCGCGCCGAGCGTTTTCCAGCACCGTGCAGCCGCCGAAGACCGTGGTGGACTGGAATGTCCTGACCAAACCCATCCACGCAAGACGATGTGGTGGGAGCCCGGTGACATCGACGCCGTCCAGCAATACCCTTCCGGATGACGGCTTGACCATGCCGCTGATCAGATTGACGACCGTGGTTTTGCCGGCGCCATTAGGACCAATCAGGCCGAGGATTTCCCCGGGCTGCACGGCAAAGGAAAGCCCGGTCACGGCACGCACGCCGCCGAATGAGCGGGCAAGCTGCAGTGCTTCCAGCACGGGCTTCATTGGCGCGCCACCACTCTCGGCAGGTTAGAATCGAGGTTGCCGCCGCGCGTGCGCCGCGACAGGAACTGGCGTGCCCTGTTGACGGCGTCGACGACTCCGCCGGGCATCGCTGCCATGACTGCAATCAAGATCAACCCGAATATGACGTGCTGCATCTCGACATAGCCGCGGAGCAGTTCCGGCAAAATCGTCATGAAAGTTGCTCCGATAATCGGACCGAACAACGACCGCATTCCCCCGATCACATTCATCACCACGAAGCTAAGCGACTGCACCGAGGTAAAGGCACCTGGATCGATATATTGCAGGTAATGCGCCGTGAGGCCGCCCTGGATACCCACCAGTCCGGTGGCCAGCACGAAGGCCGCGACCTTCACCTGCAGGACGGGGATGCCCGCGCATTGCGCGAGCCGCTCGCTGTCCCTTACGCTGTCGATGATGCGCCCCATATTGCCGGTCAACATGCGCGCCACGATGGCGATGCACAGCAATGATGAGCCCAACGCGAGCCAGTAGAAGCCGGCCTGGCTGCTGAACATCGGCCCCGGCGCGGGAACGCCAAAGATGCCGTTCGCCCCCCCGGTGAGCGAAGACCATTGCAGGAAGGCCAGACGGAGAATTTCCCCAAGCATGAAGGTGACAAGGACAAAGTACTTGCCTTGCAGGCGCAGCAGGAGCGGCCCGATGAGAAGCGACAGACATGCCGGGGCGATGGCCCCCGCAAGCAAGTTCAGCGGGAACGGCCAGCCGAGCCGCATCAGGGTCAATGTCGCGACGTAGCCTCCGATACCCATGAAGCCCGCATGAGCCAGCGACACATGGCCCGTGCGAATGATCAAATGCAGGCTCGTTGCACCGATCATGTTGAGGGCGATGATCGTTCCGACCGTCACCCCGAAGCCATCCTTGTCGATGAACGGCAAGGCTGCCGCCAGAACGACGAGGCAGGCGCCTGCTATGCGCATCACCAGCGTCATGCCCGGGCACCATCAGGCGTCCCGAGCAAGCCCCACGGCCGCACGATCAGCAAGGCAATGACGACACCGAACGACACAAAGGAAGAGACCGACGCGCCGTAGAAAGTCGCCAGGAAACTTTCCGTAAAGCCCAGGATTACGCCGCCAAGCGCCGCGCCCGGTATGCTGCCCATTCCGCCAAGAATCACGACGACGAATGCCACCATCAGCGGGCGATCGCCCATGAACGGCGACAACGAATAGATCTGCGCGTACAACGCGCCGGCCAGCGCCGTCATGAAGATCGCGATCAGAAAGGCAATCCTGTAGGTAACGGAAGTGTTGATGCCTTGCGTTTCTGCAATCTCCAGGTCCTGCGCGGTGGCACGCATCGCCAGACCCTGGCGGGTGCGGGTCATGAACACCCAGAACGACACCAGGACGACGACGGCGATACAGATCACCATCAATCGATCCTTGGGTAACAGCAACCCGCCGACCTCGATCAGGCCGCTGAACGCCGGAGGGATGGAGCGTTCGGATACGTCCCAGATCATCACGGCGGAATAGACCAGAGCAAGATTGAGGCCCAGCAGCGCGATCATGCTCTCGAACATGCGCTGATAGAACCACCGGAAGACGAGCCCTTCGGCAATCAGGGCCACGAGCGCCACGAATGCCGCGGCCAGGGGCACCGCGATCACATAGGGGACGCCGAAGCGGCCCCAGAAATAATAGAGCGCGTAGCCGCCCAGCATCGCGAAGGCTCCATGTGCGAAGTTCACGACGCGCATAATTCCAAATAACAGGGTGAAGCCGAGTGCGACCAGAACGTAGATCGCGCTCAGACTCGCACCGTTGACGACGACTTGCCAAATGGTGGCTGCGTTGAACATGTCGCGCTCAACGCTTCTCGGGAGTGATCTTCTCCAGTATGATTTCCTTGCCGCCCTTGACCTCGGCGATCCACACCGGCACCAGGAGTTGGTGGTTGACGCCATACTTGGCCTGGCCGCCCCACACGACCGGACCGATCACGCCGGCATCGTAGCCCTCGGTCGCCTTAACAGCGTCCCGTACCTTCTCCACATCGGTGCTGCCCGCGCGCCGCAACGCCTCGAACAGGATCTTGGTGGTGTTGTACCAAAGCGGAACCTGTGCATTGATCACACCGGGCCATTGCGCGTGGTATTTTTCAGCAAATTTCTCGCCGATCGGCGATGAGAAGTCGAACATCTCGAGGGACATAAAGCCTTCCGCAAGCGGGCCGGCGATCTCCATGATCTCGGGAACGGCAGGGCCTCCGACTTGCCATATCAGCCCCTTGTAACCGGCCTGCCGCGCCTGCTTGATGATCAGCCCGGCATCGCTGGGAGAATTGGAATTCAAGTCGATAAGGTCGACGCCCTGTGCCATCAACCGGGTGATCAGGGGCACGAACTCCTGCGACCCGCGGTCGAAGCTGTCGGTCCAGACGTCGATGCCGGTGGCTTTGTAGATCTCGGTCAGCATCGGCAGGACAGCCTGCCCTGTTGCGTCGTTGGTTCCGAGCATGCCGACTTTCTTCACTTGCGGATGTTTCCTGTGCATCCACTCGATCATCGCGGGAGCAAACTCGTTGGTCGTATCGATGGTGCGGAAATTATACGCTGCGCGGGATTCGTTCTTGAGAATATTCATGGCGAACCCGTTCGACAGCACCAAGGTCTTGCTGGGATCGGTGGCCGACAACGCCCCGAGAACCGAAGGCGATCCGATCGGCCCGATGATGAAGCGGATTTTTTCGAGCTTGATGAGACGATCCGCGGCGGTGCGGCCGCCGGTCGCCGTATAGGCATCGTCCACCATGACGAGTTGGATCTTGTACGTCTTGTCACCGACTTTCAGCCCGCCTGCGGCGTTGACTTCGTCGACGGCCATCTGTGTGCCGCGATTGATCGCGAGTCCCCAGGCCGTGCCACCGCCGGATAGCGGACCGATGGCACCGATTTTGAGCTCCTCCAGCGCAAGAACGGGCCATGCCCCAAAGCATGCCAATGCCGTCACAAGCGCCGTAACGCACAGCCTCTGAATCGTCATACTGGTCTCCAATTTTACTGCGGCTGGATGCCACGTGCAGGGGTCAGTTCAGCGCGAAGGCGTTCCGCCGGAGCGGCATCGTCAGGTCGTTGTTATCCCGCCGGCGCGGGCGTGCGTGTGATGTATCCGTCGAGCAGATCGACTTTGATTGCATCGGGGCTACGCCTGGCCGGATCGCCGTAACCGCCTGCGCCGGACAGGCGGAAACTGATGACGTCGCCGCGCTGCAATTGCGTGACTTCCTTGGGAGCGAGATCCACCTCGATGCCGTCGCGGAGCAAAACCGTCCGCCCGATCGTGCCCGGTTCGCCGCCAAACAGACCATAAGGAGCGCTCTTATGGCGATCGCTGGCCAGCACGGCTGTTGAGACGTCGCCGAGCATCTCGAGATCCTTGCGTATGCCGCATCCGCCACGGAATTCACCGCCGCCGCCTGAATCAGGGATCAACTCCAGACACCGGATACGCACCGGATTGTTGATCTCGTGCACCTCGACCGGGATGTTGGCGCAGTTGAACACCGGACAAAGTGCCTCGGCGCCATCCTTGGTGGCCCGGCCTCCAAATCCCCCGATTATGAAATCGTACATAATCCAGCGCTGTCCGGTCTCCGGATGGATGCCGCTGATTTTGGGATTCCCCCAATGAGTAAAAGCCCCCATCGCCCGGTCCGGGACTGCCTTCGCCAGTGCGCCGTTAATCGCCTCGAAAATCCGGACCTGCACGGCGGCGCGACCGCCACTCGCCGCGGGGTAGCGCGGATTGAAGAAGCTGCCTTCCCGCGCGACGGCCTGAATCACTCTTTCGACGCCCGCATTGTTCGGTACGTCAATATTCGCGAAAACCCGTATGGCGAATTTGGAATAGGCGCGCGTATAGTTGATGTACGAATTCAAGCCGGCCGGAACCGCATCACTGCTGCGGGAGAAATCAACCGTTGCCGTCCCATCTTTCAACGTGACATCGACACAAACCCGGATCGGTGGGGTTCCCGGTCCATAATCGTCCAGCTGGTCGTCAAAGCTGTAGGTGCCCTCCGGTAATCTGCCGATAAGCTCGCGTCCGCGCGCTTCCGACCGATCCAATATCTCCTTGATAGCGCCCTCGATCAGCGCCTCACCATGTTCCGCATACATTTTGCGAAAGCGCTGCGCTCCGACGTGATTGGCATTGCGCTGCGCCAGCAGATCGCCGCGCACCTTCTCGGGAATACGTACGTTCCCAAGGATCACACGCAGCAAATCAGCGTCGAACTCACCACCCTTTACCAGCTTCACCGGCAATATCCGCAGCCCTTCGGCAAAGGCGTCCCGCACGCCTTGAATGGCCTCAGATCCCGGTTGCGCACCGCCCATGTCCACGTGATGGGCCACATTCACCGCGTAACCGAGCAACGACGCTCCGTCGAAGATCGGGGCGACCAGAAAGATGTCTGGAAAATGACCCGCACCGAGAAATGAGTCGTTGGTTGCCAGCATGTCGCCGGGCTTCAGCGAATCCGGCGGAATATACTGCAGCACGTTCTGCACGGCGTACGGCATGGCCCCCAGATGCCCAGGCGTGAAGTTGCCTTGCGCGACAAGTTGCCCGTTCCGATCGAACAGGCCGGTCGAGAAATCTTCGCCTTCGCGCACCGCTTCGGAGAATGCGGTTCGACGAAGCGCTCCGCCCATCTCGTCGGTAATCGAAATCAGGCTATTCCAGATGACGGTCAGCGTGACCGCATTGATGTTCCCACTCGCGCTCATGCCGATCAAACTCCCGAGCCGGTATCAGCGGCTTTGATATCGATGATCAGATTGCCGACCTTGCTGACATAGACGACATCCCCTGGCAGGACGACGATCGTCGATTCACGCTCTTCCACCAGGGCCGGGCCGACGATCCGGTGACCTTCACCCAGCGCATAGCGGTTGACGACCTTGGTGGAAGTCATGCCTCCCGCTTCCGGGAAGTAGGCATCGCGATGCCCGACGACAGGTTCGCCGCCCGACGCTCGGTCCTGCAGTCGAATGCCGGCACTCGAATGGCTGCGCGCTGAGGTCGAGACGGCAAACCAGTCGGTCGCCTCGACCGATGCCTTGGGATCGCTGTAGCCGTACTCACGCTGGTAGGCGGCGTGAAAGGCGGCCAGCGCGCGATCGGCATAATCCTCGCCGAACTTGCCCGCAGGCAGATCGATCCGGAGCTCGTAGCCTTGGCCGACATATCGCATGGACGCGCTACGCTGCAGCAGCAATTCTCCGGTCGGATCCATCTTGCGAGCTTCCATAGTGACGTTTGCTTCCAGG
>Ga0247777_1000104_pt1 | contig 21791 bp, 21 predicted proteins | sample UWRJL154409C5_FD_179937 | JGI IMG/M metagenome (GOLD analysis project Ga0247777, IMG submission 179937) | Plant litter microbial communities from Arlington Agricultural Research Station in Wisconsin, United States - UWRJ-L154-409C-5 | ecosystem: Environmental > Terrestrial > Plant litter >...
CGCGAGCGCGGTGAGCTGGATCTGGTCGGGCGTCGGCACTTCGTTGTTGAAGAGGTCGAGCAGCAACGTGTGCGCCTCTTTCGGCCGGTTCGCCTTCATGAGCGCCTGCGCGTAGCGCACGGTCAGTGCCACGTTGCGCGGGAAGAGGGCATTGGCCTTCGCGAAGGTGGCGATGCCGTCGTTCTCGAGGCCGCCATCGACTTCGGCCTGCGCGAGCGCGGAGTGCAGCAGCGTGAGATTTTCGTGCTCGACCACGAGGTCGCTCAGGATCTTCGCCGCTTCCTGGTTCTTGCCCGCCTGCATTAGCGCGAGCGCGTAGCCGTAGCGCTGCCCGAGCGTGCCTTTGAAATTCTTCGTGTCCTGCGCGTAGCGCTCGGCGATCTGCGGATCCTTCGGCATGCTGAGCACGCGCAGGCGTTCGCGGATGCACTCGTAGGTCGCCGAATCCGGATTGCTCTTCGGGTGCTCGTACTGCGCCGCGCGGCCGCGCGCTTCGGCGATACGGTTCGAGTTCACCGGATGGGTCTGGATCATCTCCGGCACGTACTGGCCCGCGAGACCGTCATGACGCGACATCGACTCGAAGAACGCGGCCATGCCGTTCGGATCGAAGCCCGCGCCCGCCACGAAGCCGATACCGACACGATCCGCTTCGTACTCGTTCGCGCGCGTGAAATTCACCTGCTGCTGGGCGGCCGCGCCTTGCGCAATGGCGATGGCGCCTTCCATTCCGCTGCCGCCGGTCATGGCGCCGATCAGGATCGCGGCGAGGATCGCGGCCGTCTGCGCGATGCCCTGCGAGCTCTGCGCGTGGAAGGTGCGCGCCATGTGACGCTGGGTGACGTGCGCGACTTCGTGGCCCACGACACCGGCGAGCTCCGACTCGTTGCGCGAGGCGAGCACCGTGCCGTAATTCACACCGATGAAGCCGCCCGGCAACGCGAACGCGTTGATCGTGCCTTCATCGACCGGGAAGAACGTGAATCGCTGGTTCGTGTCGGGCGCCTGGGCCGCGAGGCGCGAGCCGAGCGCCTGGAGGTACTCCGTGACCTCCGGGTCTTCCATGATCGCTTTCTGGTCGCGCAGCGAGCGCACGATCTGCTGGCCGAGGCGATATTCGTCGCTGGTCGAGATGGTCGTGCTGGCCGGGCTGCCGATGTCCGGCAGGTTCTCGCCCCCGTTGTTGTTCGAGCCCATGGACTGACCGGTGCTGGGCGCCGAGCCGGGCGGAGGGAAGACAACCTGAGCCTGGGCAGCCGTGCTGCAGGCGACGACCACCGTGAGCACGGCCGTAAGGCCCGCGACCCCTGCGACGACCGCACGAAAGATCTTCTTCAGCACCATGGCACGAGTATGGCCCATATCGGCCTGTCCGCATCCTTCCGAAAGTGTCAAAGCGTATCCGAAGCGAAGTCCGCCAATCTCGACCGTTCCCCGCGGGTCAACGTAATGTGACCGGAGTGCGGCCAGCCCCGGAACCGGTTCACGGAGTAGGTCAGGCCCGAGGTCATTTCCGTGAGGTACGGGGTGTCGATCTGGGCAATATTGCCCAGGCAGACGATTTTGGTTCCCGGCCCCGCTCGCGTGATCAGCGCCTTCATCTGCTTTGGCGTCAGGTTCTGCGCTTCGTCAAGAATGATGTAGCGGTTCAGGAAGGTGCGCCCGCGCATGAAGTTGAGCGAGCGGATCTTGATCCGGTTCTTGAGCAGGTCGTTGGTGGCCGCGCGGCCCCAGCTGCCGCCTTCCTGGCTCTGGGTCAGCACCTCGAGGTTGTCCATCAGGGCGCCCATCCAGGGCTCCATCTTTTCCTCTTCCGTGCCGGGCAGGAAGCCAATGTCCTCCCCCAGCGGGATCGTCACGCGCGTCATGATGATCTCGAGGAAGCGGTTCGTCTCCAGCGTCTGCATGAGGCCGGCCGCGAGCGCGAGCAGTGTCTTGCCGGTGCCGGCCGGGCCAAGCAGCGTGACGAGATCGATCTCCGGATCCATCAGCAGGTTCAGCGCGAAGTTCTGTTCGCGATTGCGCGCGGTGATGCCCCAGACACTGTGACGCTCGTTGCGATAGTCCTGCGTGAGCTCGAGGGTCGCGCGCTCACCATCGACCGTACGCACGATGGCTTCGATGCCTTCCGGGCTGTCTTCGTACACGCACTCGTTCATCTGCCATCCGCTCACCGCGGGGCCGCTGATCTCGTAGAACGTGCGATTGCCTTCCTTCCACGAACGCATGTCCTTGCTGTGGCTCTCCCAGAAATTCGGGGGGAGCACCGCCATGCCGGAATACAGGACGTCGTTGTCTTCGAGCGTCTTGTCGCTGTAGTAGTCCTCCGCGTGCACGCCGAGCACGGCAGCCTTGATACGCAGGTTGATGTCCTTCGACACCAGCACGACGCGCGCATCCGGGTTTTCCTTCTGAAGCGCGATGGTCTGGCCGAGGATGGCGTTGTCGGCGCCGCCCGGCAGCGTCTGCGGCAGGGCCGTGGACAGCTCCCGGGTCTGGAAGAAGAGGCGGCCGCTCGAGGGCTTCTTGCCGTGGTTGCCGCCGTTGGTCAGCACACCGCCGGACGGCAGCTTCAGGCCCGCGTCGATCAGGTCCTTGTTGAGCCCGCGCATGAGGTCGTCGAGGAATCGACTGACCTGGCGCACGTTGCGCGACTGCTCGGACAGGCCTTTCTTGTGGGCGTCGAGCTCTTCGAGCACGACCATCGGCAGGAACACGTCGTGTTCCTCGAACCGGAATATCGCAGTGGGATCGTGCATGAGCACGTTCGTATCGAGCACGAAGAGTCGTCGTTGCGCCTGGCTCTTCGCAGGGTCCCGTTCGCCGCTGGCGGCGCCGGAAGGTGAGGGGTCAGAGAGACTTCGCCGCTTCAAGTACTTCCTCCACGTGGCCGGGCACCTTCACGCCGCGCCACTCGCGCTGAAGCGTGCCTTTGGCATCGATCAGAAACGTGCTGCGGTCGACACCCATGTACTTGCGCCCGTAAAGCGTTTTTTCCCGGATGACGTCGAACAGCCTGCACACCTTCTCGTCCTCGTCCGACAACAGGTCGAACGGCAGTTTTTCCTTCTCCCGAAACTTGTCGTGAGATTTAAGCGAATCGCGTGAAACTCCCATGACGCGCACTTTCGCCCTGCGAAAGGCGGCATGGTGATCGCGGAAATCCTGGCTTTCCTTCGTGCAGCCGGTGGTCATGTCCTTCGGATAGAAGTAGAGCACGAGCTTCTCGCCCGCGGTATCCGCAAATTTCCACTTCTCATCACTGCCCGTGATGGCGGCGCTGAAGGCCGGCACCTTCTTCCCCACCGTGACCGTCATGACTTGACCGGTTCCAGGATCGCGTCGAGGTTCAGGGAATCGCAGAACTCCATGAACTCCTCGCGCAGGTGCGCGACGTGGATGCGGCTCGGCACGTTCACGATCATCTGCACCGAGAACATGGGCGCGCCGGTGTGGGCGGCCGGATAACTCCTCGTGGAGACCTCGGCAATGTCTATGCCGCGCGTGGCGAAGAACCCCGACAGGCCCGAGACGATGCCGCTCTGGTCGAGGCACACGACGTCGATCGAGTAGGGCAGCATGTCCGTGCGCGCCGAGCGGGGCTCGGTGCGTTTCAGGTGGATGCTGAGGTTGCTGCCTTCGGCAAGGCGCTTGAGCTCGGTTTCGAGCTTGGCGAGCGCGTGCCAGTTGCCCGACACCAGCAGCAGCATGGCGAACTCCGAGCCGAGGTTGGCCATGCGGCTCTCGCTGATGTTGCCGCCGCATTCGCTGATGACGCGGGTGAGCTCGTGAACCATGCCGGTGCGGTCGCTGCCGATCGCTGAAACGGCCAGGTGCTGCTTCATCTTCGGGGGGTCTTCTGGGGGTCCGTTAAGCCGGCGGGCAGTGTACCACCCACCGGGCGGTGGGGCGGTTATGTCCGCGTAGGTCCGGGCCTCGCCGGGCGCGCAGCGGGGCGGTCGCTTCGGTTACTATGCGCGGCCCCGTTCCAAGGCCTTTGGATACCTGTAAGTCAATGTTCGCCGGCAATCTGGTCGCCATCGTCACGCCCATGCGTCGGGATGGCGCAGTGGATTTCGATGCATGGACGCGCCTCGTCGATTTTCATCTGCAGAACGGCACCCACGGCATCGTCGTCGGGGGTACCACGGGCGAGTCGCCCACCATCACCGAAGCGGAGCTCCGTGAGCTCACCGAGCGCGCCTGCGTGCAGGTCGCCAAGCGCATTCCCATCATCGTGGGCACCGGCACGAGCAATACGGCCGCCACCGTGGTGCGTACGCGCTGGGTTTCGGAGCTGGCGGTCGATGGGGTGCTCGTCGTCACGCCCTCGTATAACAAGCCGCCGCAGGAAGGGCTGTTCCGCCACTTCGCGGCGGTAGCGGAAGCGTCGCGCGTTCCCGTCATTCTGTACAACATTCCGGGCCGCACGGCCGTGGACCTGCTGCCGGCGACGGTCGCGCGCCTCGTGCAGTTGCCGCGAATCGTGTGCATCAAGGAAGGCGTCGCCAGCATCGAGCGGGTGCGGGAGCTCGTGGCGCTCGGCAAGCCCGGCTTCACTGTCCTGAGCGGCGATGACGCGACCGCGCGCGAGGCCGTGCTGGCCGGCGCAAAGGGCGTCATCTCCGTGACCTCGAACGTTGCGCCCCGACTGATGTCCGAGATGATCACGGCCGCGGGCCGTGGCGATAAAGAGGCCGCCGCGAAGCTGGATGCGCGCCTCGCCGCGCTTCACCGCGACCTGTTCGTCGAGACGAATCCGATCCCGGTGAAGTGGGCGCTGGCGCAGATGGGCCTGATCGACGGCGGTCTGCGGCTGCCGCTGACGGAGCTGGCTCCGGCCTACACTTCCGTCGTGACCGCGGCGCTCAAAGCCGCAGGAGTTGAGTTTTGATGAAATCGCTGACTCTCGTGCTGGCCGTGCTCGCGACGCTGCTGACCGCGGGCTGCAATCCGTTCCGCCGCCATTCCAGCGCGGACGAGATCTGCAAGGAGCCGGAAGGCTACGCCCAGGCGAGCGAAGCGAAGTCGCTGGCCATTCCGGCCGGGCTCGAGTCACCGGACACCCGCAGTGCCCTGCGTATTCCCGATCTCGCGACGGCGGAGCCGCCGCCCCGCAAGAGGGGGGAGGGTTGCCTCGACGAGCCCCCGAACTACACGCTGCCGCCGAAGCCGAAGGAGCCTTGACCGGCCCGCCCGTGTATTATCCGCACCCTCAGCGGAGAGATGGCCGAGCGGTCGAAGGCGCTGGACTGGAATTCCAGTTATGCCCGCAAGGGTATACGTGGGTTCGAATCCCACTCTCTCCGCCAGACTCTTCCGCGGCCCCATCCGTCCATGGTGGCTCGCATCGGTTTCTCCGCGACGACCAGCCACAAATCCCGCCAGGCCCGGAAGGGAGCAACGGTAGTGACGATGTCGGGTGCCGGAGGCAAAGCTGGTGCGGGCCGCCTCCATGGTTTACGGCGGCAAAAAGCGTGGTTTTTTTCCGCCTGCGTAAGCGCGTAGCTACGCCCGGGCTGTCGCACGGTTGAAGGTCGTCATGGGCGCCGCAAAATAGCCCGCGCACGTTAGACTCTCGACCTCATGGCCTATACCGCCCTCGCACGCAAATATCGTCCGAAGAAGTTCACCGAGCTGATCGGGCAGGACCACGTCGTGCGCGCGCTGTCGAACGCGCTCGAGACCGGCCGGGTGCACCATGCCTTCCTGTTCACCGGCACGCGCGGCGTGGGCAAGACCACCATCGCGCGCATCTTTGCGAAGTGTCTCAATTGCATCCGGGCTGAGGAGTCGAAGCAGGAGGTCACGGCTGATCCCTGTGGTGTCTGCGCGGCCTGCACCGAGATCGACGCGGGGCGCTTCGTGGACCTCATCGAGGTCGACGCCGCCTCGCGCACCAAGGTAGACGACACCCGCGAGCTGCTCGACAACGTGCAGTACGCGCCGACGCGTGCCCGCTACAAGGTGTACCTCATCGACGAGGTGCACATGCTCTCCACGCATTCCTTCAACGCCTTGTTGAAGACGCTGGAAGAGCCGCCCCCGCACGTGAAGTTTCTCCTCGCGACCACGGATCCGCAGAAGCTGCCGGTCACCGTGTTGTCGCGATGCCTGCAGTTCAACCTGAAGCGGCTGCCCGTGACGCAGATCGCCGAGTTGATGAAGCAGATCCTCGCGAAAGAAAGCGTGCCGTTCGATGCCGGCGGCGTGCGTCTCGTCGCGCAGGCCGCGGACGGCAGCATGCGTGACGGGCTCTCGCTGCTCGACCAGCTCATCGCGTTTGGCGGCGGCAAGGTGGATGAAGACTCCACGCGCGCCATGCTCGGCACGATCGCGCGCGATCACGTGGAGAAGCTGGGCGAGTTGCTGGCGGCAGGGGACGCGTCCGCGCTGCTGCAGTATGCGAAGTCGCTGGAACAATGGTCACCGGACTACGCGCAGGTGCTCGATGAGCTCGCGTCGTTGCTCGTTCGCGTGGCCACGAAGCAGGCCGTGAGTGATTACCAGAGCGAAGAGCTGTTCGCTCCCGAGCTGATCGAGAAGCTCGCGAAGGCGATGGCGCCCGAAGATGCGCAGCTCTACTACCAGACCGCGATCACGGGCCGGCGCGACCTGCACATGGCGCCGGAGCCGCGGGTGGGATTCGAGATGACGCTGCTGCGCATGCTCGTGTTTCGGCCGTCGGCGGATACGTACACCGCGGCGTCTGCTGCGCCGGGCGGCGCGCCGGCCGCGGCTCCGCGCGTGAGTGGCGCCGCGCAGGCGCGCGCGGCAGCAAGCGGCTCGTCGGGCGGCCTCCGCGGTGACGGCGCTTCGGCGCAGGGTGGCCGCGCGGGAGAGAGTTCTTCCGCGGGTGGCGCGGCTCGCGCTGGCGACGTTGTCGGCAGCGCGCGGCGTGCGGATGACGGCTCGTCTGCGCAGGCGCGTAGCGCACGCGGAGAAAGCGCCTCCGCGCAGGCGGGCGGCGCGGCGCGTAGTGAGAACGGCAGCGGCCATGCGGCGGGTGGCTCGGGCGGCCTTGGTGCCAGCGCTCCTGGCGCCGGCGTCGAAGTCACGCCGGCCTCATGGAACACGATGCTCACCCAGCTGGATGTATCCGGCCTCTCGCGCCAGCTGGCCAACAACTGCGTGCTCATCGGTCGCAAGGGCGCGCTCGTGCGCCTGGGGCTCGATCCGCGCAACAACATGATGCGCGTGCCCGGCGCCGTCGATAAGTTGACCCTGGCCCTGTCAAAGTATTTCGGCGAGACGGTGCGCATCGAGTTCGAAGCACCCGTGGCCGGCATCGAAACGCCGGCGCAGGCCGAGAAGCGCGCCGTGGTCGAAGAGCTCGACAGCGCCCGCCAGTCGCTCGAATCCGACCCGGCCGTGCGCGCGCTGCGCGAAACGTTCGGCGCCACGCTGCTCCCGGACAGCGTGCGCCCGCTCAAGTAGTTTTCATTTACCAGCAAGAGAATCCCATGCGCGGAAACATCGGCAACATGATGAAGCAGGCCCAGGCCGTTCAGCAGAACATGCAGAAGGTGCAGGCCGAAATTGCCCAGCTCGAAGTGGTGGGTGAGTCGGGCGGCGGCATGGTGAAGGTCACGATGACCGGCCAGCACAACGTCAAGCGTGTGCAGCTCGAGCCCGCCGTCGTGGGTGAGGATCGCGAGATGCTCGAAGACCTCATCGCCGCGGCCACCAACGACGCGGTGAAGAAAGTGGAAGTCGCCGTGCAGGCGAAGATGGCTACGGCGATGGGCGGCCTGCAGCTCCCGCCCGGATTCAAGATGCCGTTCTGACGGTCTGCGATGTGTGTGGGGCGCCGAGGCGCCCCGTTAGCCAATAGATGAAGCACTCCCCGCAAGTTGCCCGCCTGATCGACGCGCTTCGCGCGTTGCCGGGCGTTGGGCCGAAAACGGCTCAGCGCATGGCGTTTCACTTGCTGCAGGAAGGACGCGGCGGGGCGCGCGCCCTCGCGGAGGCGCTGACGTCGTCGCTCGATAAAGTAGGGCGGTGCAAGCGGTGCCGCATGCTCACGGAAGGGGAGCTCTGCGACACCTGCCTCGCCCCTCATCGCGATGCGTCGCTCGTCTGTGTCGTCGAGTCGCCCGCCGATGTCGTGGCCGTCGAGCAGTCCGGCAGCTATCGGGGGCGGTACTTCGTGCTGATGGGCCATTTGTCGCCGCTCGATGGCATCGGGCCCGATCAGCTGGGCATTCGGGAGCTCGAGAGCATTCTCGACGAAGGCGGTGTGCAGGAGTTGATCCTCGCGACCAACCCGACAGTTGAAGGCGAGGCCACCGCGCATTTTCTGAGCGATGTCGCCAGCAAGCGCGGTATTCGGACCACGCGTATCGCGCACGGTGTGCCGATTGGCGGTGAGCTGGAATACGTGGATGGCGGCACGCTTGCGCATGCTTTGAGCGGGCGGCAGTCGTTCAGCTAAGCAGCCCTCAATCGCCGGGCGGCTAAGAGCGCTCAGTCGCCGCGCGGCTCGAGAGGGCGACCTTTCTAGCCGCGCGGCGACCGAGCGCTCTTGGTTCCCCTCTTAGCCGCCCGGCGATTGAGGGCTCTCACCCCGGCGGCCGATACTTCGGCCCGCGCGCCTTCACCAGCTCATCGTACAGCCGCCGCATGCGCCGATAACTCTCGTATCGCCGCGCATCGAGCTCGCCGCTGGCAGCAGCCTTCTGCACGGCGCAATTCGGCTCCCGAATATGCTGGCAATCCTGAAACCGACACCCCGGCGCCAACCGGTCCACCTCGGCAAATCCCAGCGTCCGGCCATCGAGCTTGTCGATGGCCGGTGCAAAATCCCGCACCCCGGGCGAATCGATGAGGTGCCCGCCGCGCGGCAGGTCGAACATGCGCGAGGTGGTGGTGGTGTGGCGGCCTTCGTCATCGCGATCCAGCTCACCGATCTCCGGCTGCGCCAGCGGCACCAGCCGTCGCAACAGCGAGGACTTGCCCACGCCTGATTGGCCCACGAGCGCTGCCACCGAACCGGCGCTCGTCTCGATCAACGCATCGATCCCGTCGCCCGCCTTCGCGGAGCACTTGAGCGTGCGATAGCCCGCCTTCTGATAGGCCAGCAGCGCCGTGCGCAGCTCCTCGTCGACGGGCAGGTCCTGCTTGTTGAGCACCAGCGTGGCGACAATATTCGCCGACCTGGCGGCCGCGACATAACGGTCCACGACGAACAGGTCCGGCGCGGGTTTGGGCGCGAGCACCACGAACAGCTGCGCCACGTTGGCGACGATGGCTTCCGCCTCGCCGCGCAGGTTAGAGCGGTAGAGGGCCGTGCGGCGAGGGCGGGTTTCCGTGACGGTGATTTCATCGTGGGTGGCGTCGCGCTCGCAGAGCACGTCGTCCCCGCAGACCACGCTCATGCGGCGGCCCCTGGGCCGGGCGCGTAGCTCCGTGCCGGCCGCGTCGCGCACGAGCAGGTCTCGTCCAAAGACGGCGATGATGCGGGCGTCGAAAGCGGGGGAGGGTGCGTTCATGGGCGAGCGGCGGCGAGGTTAGCGGCAGGCGCCGGCCGGGCGCAAATCGGCGCGACGGGCGGCCCGGGGCGGCGGGGCTGGTACACTGGATACCGCGGTTTCCAGCCGGTTGAACGAAAGCGCCTAACCATGCCCAGCAGCGACCACCTGATCTGGATCGACCTCGAGATGACGGGTCTCAAGCCCGACACCGACGTCATCATCGAAATCGCCACCGTCGTGACGGACAAGAACCTCGAGGTCCTCGCCGAAGGGCCGAATCTCGCGATCCACCAGCCCGATAACGTACTCGCCGCGATGGACGAGTGGAACACGCGCCAGCACGGTGCATCGGGCCTCACCGCGCGGGTGAAGGCCAGCCCTGTCACTACGGCCGAGGCGGAGGCGCGCACGCTCGCCTTCCTGGCACCACTGGTGAACGGGGGGGCCTCGCCCATGTGTGGCAACAGCATTTGCCAGGACCGGCGGTTCCTCGCGCGGCTGATGCCGCAGCTCGAGAAGTATTTCCACTACCGTAACCTCGACGTCAGCACGCTCAAGGAGCTGGCGCGGCGGTGGGCGCCGGCGGTGTCGGAGTCGTTTTCGAAGACGGGGGCGCACCTGGCGCTCGCGGATATTCATGAGTCTATTCGCGAGCTGCGGCACTACCGCGCGAATTTGTTCGCGCAGCAGTACACGCGGCCGTAGCGAGCTCGGCAGCCCTCAATCGCCGGGCGGCTGGGAGAGCGGCCGCCGGGCGCGCTGCCGCGACAGCGCTTCCAGAGCAACTGCGAGAGCCGGCTAGGAGATGGGCTTCCCGTCAGCGCTCTGGCCTGCGAGGAACAGCCAGGTCTCGACCACCGTATCCGGGTTGAGCGACATGCTCTCGATGCCCTGGTCGAGCAGCCATTTGGCAAGGTCCGGGTGATCCGAAGGCCCCTGGCCGCAGATCCCCACATACTTGCCGTGCTTCTTGCACGCCTTGATCGCCATCGAGAGCAGCGCCTTCACCGCGTCGTCGCGCTCGTCGAAGAGCTTGGCGACGATCGCCGAATCGCGATCGAGGCCGAGGGTGAGCTGCGTCATGTCATTCGAGCCGATCGACATGCCGTCGAAGTACTCGAGGTATTTCTCGGCGAGCAGTGCGTTCGTCGGCAGCTCGCACATCATGATGACCTTGAGTCCGTTCACACCGCGCCCGAGTCCGTTCTTCGCCAGCAGCTCCGTCACGGCGCGCGCCTCGTTCACGGTGCGCACGAACGGGATCATCACCTGCACGTTCGTGAGCCCCATGTCGTTGCGCACCTTGAGCAGCGCGCGGCATTCGAGCTCGAAACATGCCCCGAAAGATTCGTCGACGTATCGTGAAGCGCCGCGGAACCCGATCATCGGATTCTCTTCGACCGGCTCGTACGCGCGCCCACCAACGAGGTTGGCGTATTCGTTGGACTTGAAGTCCGACATGCGCACGATCACCGGCTCCGGCGCGAACGCCGCCGCGATCTGCGCGATGCCTTCCGTCAGCTTCTCGACGAAGAAGTTCACGGGATCGTCGTAGCCCACCATCTGCCCGCGGATCTGCTCCTTGAGATCCGAGCTCAGCGAATCGAACTCGAGCAGCGCGCGCGGATGCACGCCGATCATGCGATTGATGATGAACTCCAGGCGCGCAAGGCCCACGCCGTTATGCGGAATACTCGCGAAATCGAACGCGCGGTCCGGGTTGCCGACGTTCATCATGATTTTCACGGGAATCTTCGGCAGCGAGTCGAGCTCGATCTGCTTGTGATCGAACTCCAGCTTGCCCTGGTAGACGTAACCCGTGTCGCCCTCCGCGCAGGACACCGTTACGTCCTGCCCGTCACGGATGGCCTGCGTCGCGTCCCCGCACCCCACGACCGCGGGAATGCCGAGCTCGCGCGCGATGATCGCCGCGTGGCACGTGCGGCCGCCGCGATTCGTGACGATCGCGGCCGAGCGTTTCATCACCGGTTCCCAGTCCGGGTCGGTCATGTCGGCGACGAGCACGTCGCCGGGCTTCACCTTGCTCATGTCCTTCACGTCGTGAACGACGCGCGCCGGTCCCGCGCCGATGCGCTGGCCGATGCTGCGGCCGGTGGTGAGCACCTTGGACCGCTTGCGCAATTCGTAACGCTGGATCGTGCGACCCGCACGGCTCTGAACAGTTTCTGGCCGCGCCTGCAGGATGAAGATCTCGCCCGTGGAGCCATCCTTGCCCCACTCGATGTCCATCGGCTGCTTGTAGTGCTCCTCGATGATGAGCGCCTGCTTCGCAAGCTCAATCACATCCGCGTCGGTGATGGAGAAACGCTGGCGCTCCGCCACGGGCACGTCGACGGTCTTCACGCGTTCCGCCGAGCCGGGCGCGCCGTACACCATCTTGATGGCCTTGCCACCGATGTTGCGGCGGACGATAGGCGACTTGCCCGCGCGCACGGCGGGTTTGTAAACGTAGAACTCATCCGGATTCACCGCGCCCTGCACGACGGTTTCACCGAGACCGTAGGAGGCGGTGATGAACACGACGTCGCGGAATCCGGAGTCGGTGTCGAGCGTGAACATGACGCCGCTCGAGCCGAGGTCGCTGCGAACCATGTGCTGCACGCCGGCCGACAGTGCGACGGCGTTGTGGTCGAAGCCGTGATGCACGCGATACGCAATGGCTCTGTCATTGAACAGCGAGGCGAACACTTCGTGCATCGCCTGGAGCACGGCGGCTTCGCCGCGCACGTTGAGGAAGGTTTCCTGCTGGCCGGCGAACGACGCTTCGGGCAGGTCTTCCGCGGTGGCGGAGGAGCGCACTGCAACTGAAATTTCCTTGCCGCCGCTCATCCGCTTCAATTCGCCGAGCACTGCGGCGTCGAGCGCGGGCGGGAAGGGCGTGGCGAGAACCCAGTCGCGGATCTGCTTGCCCGTTGCCGTGAGTTTCTCGAGGTCCTCGACATCGAGGCCGGCCAGCGTCTTGCGGATGCGCTCGTCGAGGCCGTTCTGCTTCAGGAAATCCCGATACGCCTGTGCCGTGGTGGCGAAGCCGCCGGGCACGTGCACCCCGGCATTCGCGAGCGAGCTGATCATTTCGCCGAGCGAGGAGTTCTTGCCGCCGACGATCTCCACGTCGCCTTTGCGCAGGCGCTCGAAGGGAAGGACGAGTTCGTTCAATGAAGTCCCCAATGCAGTGAGCACCCCTTGCCAGGGGTGGCGCGCGAGTGAAACACTCACACGGCAGTTGAAGAGGGTGGCACGTGAGCCGACGTACCGTGTTTTTCGTCTCCGACCAGACCGGCGTCACTGCGGAGACGATGGGTCACAGTCTCTTGACGCAGTTTGGAGGGCTTGATTTCAGGCCAATTACTCTGCCATTTGTGTCGACGGTTGACAAGGCAGAGGAGGCCGTCAGAAAGATCAATCGCGCCGCCACCGAAGAGGGCGTGCGCCCCATCGTTTTCAGCACGCTGGTCGTCGACGAGCTGCGCGATATCGTGATGGGGAGTGATGGACTGTTCCTTGATTTTTTCGCGGCATTCGTCGGGCCGCTGGAGCGCGAGCTCAACGTGCGCTCCACGCATCTGGCAGGCCGCGCGCACGGCATGTTCGATGTTGCCGGTTACACCGCGCGCATCAATGCCACCAATTTTGCGCTCGCCAATGACGATGGAACCGGTCAGGATTACTCGCATTCGGATGTCATCCTCGTGGGCGTGTCGCGCTCCGGCAAGACGCCGACCTGCCTCTACATGGCGCTTCAGTACGGCGTTTTCGCCGCGAATTATCCGCTCACCGACGAAGACCTCGAATCCGGCAAGCTGCCGCAGCGGCTCGAGCCGCATCGACGCAAGCTCTACGCCCTGACCATCAAACCCGAGCGGCTTCAACAAATCCGTAACGAGCGGCGGCCGGAAAGCCGCTATTCTTCACGCCAGCAGGTCTCGTACGAGCTGCGTGCGGCGGATGCCTTGTTCTCGCGCTACGCCATTCCTGTGATCGACACGACCGAGTGCTCGATCGAAGAAATCGCGAGCCGCATCCTCAGCAACACGGGCATCGAGCGCAGGCTGCGGCCCTAGTGAAACTTGCTGGCAATACTTGCCGCAAAAAGATTGAAATCGCGAACCTGCGCACGATATTTGCTTCACCAAAATAGATCGGATCACGGGTTGCGCGAGCATGCCCGTGCGATATAGTCGGCCCTGATGCAGAACGACGCAGTCACACTCGTTTCCTGGCGCTCGCGCCCGCGCAGTTTCGTGGCGCTCATGTCGCTTTACGAAAGTAACTTCCTGCGTCTCGGCTGGCTTGCGGGTGCGCTGCTCGAGTTGAACGGCAGCCATCGTTCCGTCGTGCGCGAGGACTGTGACCTGCTTCTCGATGTCACCGAGCGCACGCCGTACACCACCACGCTGAACCTGACCTATCGTTTCGAGGACCAGGAGTTCCCGGACATGGGCATTCGCATCTATCACGATGCACGCCTCTGTGAGGCGCTCGAGTGGGCGGGTGCGCACGCGAACGGCGTGCTGCAGGTCCTGCGCCGGAACGCGGAGCGTGAACTGGATCAGCGCTGGGCCCGTAACGTCATGTTAAATAAGTGGCTGGAGTATTGCCTGGAGCGAGGCCATCGCTTCTCGCCAGCTACGCTCATTCCGGCGTGCTAGCGGGATGTGGCGGGCCACCGCCGCATCGGTCATGAAGTCCCTAACCCAGCTCGGGTTCCTGAAGCTGCCCTTCCGCAAGGAAGAAAAAGAACCGGGAGAAGACACCCGTGTCATGGCGCTTTTCAAGAATCGCGCCGAGCTGAAGAAAGCCTACGGCGAGCTCGAAGACGAGATCTATCGCCTCAAGGATCGCATCAAGCAGCAGGAAGGCGCGACCGCGCGCGTGCAGGAGATGCTCTCGGCCCTCGAGCAGCGGCTCGGAGCACAGGAGAGTGGCTACCCCGCGCTCGTGTTCTACCAGTTGCGCGGGCTGTGGCAGCTCGGTCGCGAGCTGATCGAACAGTTCGTCATCGACCTGGCACGCCAGCTCGAAGATCGCGAGCGGCGCGCCCACTTCGCCGAGTTCAATCGCAAGCAGTTCGCGCGGCGCCAGGGCGTCGAATCCCAGCTTCGCTCGGCGGAAACGCAGGCGGTGGATGCCGGCACGCACGTGGCCTCGCTTCAGTCGCAACACGCCGCGCTCACGCGTTTCTGGCACTACTTCAAGAAGCGCAGCCTGGCTCACCAGATCGAATCGGCGAAGTCGCTGCTGACGGGTGCTGAGGCCACGCTCGCTGAGGCGCGCGCGGCATTCGAGGCGATGGAGAAGGAAGGCGCACCGGAGTTCCCGGGGCTGTCCCTCGATGCGCGGCGTGCCATCAACGTCGCGTCGATTGCGTATGCGGAAGTGCTTTGCCTGCGGCTCGTGAAAACGAAGCTCGTCTCGCTGGCGCGTGAAGCGACTGCGCGGCGTGAAGTCGCCGACGATTACGGCTCGCGCGCGGAGTGCGAGGCGCTGATGGCGGAGATTGGGCGGGCGCGGGCGCTCATCCAGGCTCGCACGAACATTGCTCAGGAAGTGAAGACCCGCTCCGAGCGGCTCAAGCAGATTGCCCGCTACCGCGGCGCTAACGATTCCTCACCGACACCAGAGTCGATTGCCTTCGGCGAAGGCGACGTGCTGGCGGGCGAGACGCTGGGCGCGAGCGCGGCGCGCATGCCGAACGTGCTGGCGGAAGATACTTGGGATCTGTTCCGCATCCTGCTTCGCTAAGAAGCCCTCAAACGCCGGGCGGCTGAGAGCGCTCAGTGCCGCGCGGCTAAGAGGGCGCTCTCAGCCGCCCGGCGTTTGAGGGCTTCCTGGGCTCTTCGCCCTGACTAGTTCGGCTTCACCGGTTCGGCGGGGCGGGTCTCCGCCTTCACCGTCTGCGCCGGAGTGCGGGTCGACGTCAGCGGCCGCACACCCGACACCATGTCTCCCATGATCTCGGATGCCTGCGTCAGCACGATATCGGCCTCGTCCTTCGAGTCCTTCTTGTCTTTGTCCTTATCCTTGTCGTTCGCGTCCTTCTCCAGCTCTTCGACGGTCTTGAAGGCGGGGAGGTTCTTCGCTGCGCGACGCGCGTTCTCGCGGGCCAGCCGCTGGCCGTCCTGCTGGGTGCGCTCGTCCTTGCGGGCGGCAAGGTTCAGGGACACGGTTTTCTGTTCGCGCGCGGTGTCCAGCGCCGCGATGCTCTGCACGAGCCAGCGGTAGTCCGGATCCTTCTCCGCGCGCTGTGACTCTTCCGTCGTCAGCGTCGGCACCATCGTGTCTTCGCGACGATCGTAGGTGCGGAAAGGCACGCCCGCGATGCGATCCCAGGGCAGGGCGGCTTCGAGCGCGCTCTCGCCCACGGTCTTCATGTCGATGTCCGACGGCAGCGTGACATCCGGCTCGACGCCGCGATGCTGCGTGCTCTCGCCGGTGACGCGGTAGAACTTGCCGATGGTGACCGTGAGCTGCCCGTTGACCGGGCGTTGCTGCCAGCGATCGAGCGGCACGAGGTTCTGCACCGTGCCCTTGCCGAACGTGCGCTGGCCGATGATCACGCCCCGGTGATAGTCCTGAATGGCCGCGGCGAAGATTTCCGACGCCGAGGCGCTCGTGCGATTCACGAGTACCGAGAGCGGGCCGTCGTACTCGATGCCCGGCTCCGGGTCGTCCAGTACTTCGAGGCGACCGGTCGTGTCCTTCAGCTGCACGACCGGGCCTTTGTCGATGAAGAGGCCGGTGAGCGCGGTCGCTTCGGGCAGGTAGCCGCCGCCGTCGTCGCGCAGGTCCATCACGAGGCCGTCGATGTTCTCGGCCTTCAGCTCGCGGATCAGCTTGCGCACGTCACGCGTGGTGCTGCGCGCGTTTTCATCACCCGCCGTCTGGGCGGCGATGTCCTGATAGAAGCCGGGAACCGTGATGATGCCGACCTTGAGTGTCTTGCCGCTGCGCGTGATGTTCCTCACTTCCTTGTGCGCGGCCTGGTTCTCCAGCGTCACCTTGTTGCGAACGAACTTCAGCGTCTTCGTCGAGGAGCCGGGGGCGGCGCCAGCCGGCAGAACCTGCAGGCGCACCGTGGTGCCCGCCTTGCCGCGAATCAGCTGCACCACGTCGTCGAGACGCCAGCCGATCACGTCGGTGTCCGGACCATCGTCGCCCTGGCCGACCGCGATGATGCGATCGTTGGTCGTGAGCGTGCCGGCGGCGGCGGCAGGGCCGCCTTCGATGATGTTCAGGATGGTGACGTACTCATCCACGCTCTGCAGCGAGGCACCGATGCCCTCATAGTTGAGGCTCATCTGGATGCGGTATTCCTCGGAGCTGCGCGGCGAGAAGTAGCTCGAGTGCGGATCGAAGGTGCGCGCGTACGCATTCATCAGGTTTTCGAACACGTCTTCCGGCGTGATCTGGTCCACGCGCTTCAGCACGCGCTCGTAGCGCTTCTGCAGGAGATCCTGCGCTTCCTTCCACGTCTTGCCGGTGAGCAGGAGCGATAGCGCGTCGTTCTTCACGCGCTTGCGCCACAGCTCGTTCATCTCGTTCTGGTTGGTCGGCCAGGGCGCCTTCTCGCGATCGAACTGAAACGATTCGCTCAGCGTCCAGTCCGGCTCGGTCTTCAGGAGGCCGAGCGCGTAGTTGATGCGCTCCCGGTTGCGTTGCTGGAAGCGCGCGAAGATCACGTAACCCGGCTCGAGCTCGCCGGTCAGGATCATGTCGTCGAACTTGAGGCGCGAGGACGCGAAATCGTTGATGTCGCTCGCGAGGAAGTAACTGCGCTGGCTGTCGAGCAGGTCGAGGTATCGCTCGTACACCTGCGCGGAAAGCTTGTCGTCGATGGGAGCGCGGCGGAAGTGCGCTTCCTTGAGGATCGACCCTACGCGACGGGCGATGGCTCGCTGCCGGTCGGTGGGGAGGATGGAGCCCGGCGGCAGGGCAGCGGTGGTGTTGGCCGGAGCAGGCGTCGAGCTGACCAGCACCAGCGCCAGAACGGTCAGGACGGAAGCAGCGATCCAACCGGACGGGCGTCGCAAGGACTTTGGCATCGTTCAGGCGCTCACAAGTCAGTAAACTTCGGGCTCTTTCGAGGCAACTTGCCACTCAATCTAGAGATCGCGGTGGGCAGCATCAAGTGTTCCCTTCCGCACGACATGGGGATTTGACCATGCGGCCGCTCGCCGTGCTGATTGCAATAGTGACCGGGTCGGCAGTTTCGCTGGCCGTCGGGCTTCTGATGACCGGGGCCGTGCTGCTGTTCATGCCCGCCCACACGGACCGTTTCGTGGCTGAAAAGGGCCCGCTTTTACAGGCAATCCTGCTGTTTACGCTGCTTTCCGCCGCTTCCGGTGCCGCCCTGTATGGGGAGCTCCGAAGCCGCCAATGGCGCCTGGGCGCCATCGCCGGGATGGTGGCAATGCTCGGCGTTGCGGTCTGGACTTACTGGCCCGCCAAGTAGTTCCGCCCGTGTGACATGCCGCCGCGACCGGCAAGTGGCCGCGGCGGCCTGCGTCCGCCGTCAGTCTCGCTTGCGTCTTCGTTGCGAGGGGACGGCCGGACGGCGCGCGGCGGCCGAGGCGTTGTAAGGGTCGTAACCCTTTGCCTTGGCGGCCGAGAACTCCTCCAGCACAGCCAGCGTGATCTCGTTGAAAGGATCGACGCGGGGCTCGGCCTGGAGGTCGAGATTCGTAACAGTGTGTCGCCGGGTCTGATCTGTCGCCGGTCGGGTGGCGGCCTTCGCTGCCGCCGGTGCGGGCCATGGAAGCCGCGGCACGGAGCCCTTCATTGCATCCCCAGTTCTAATCGTTATTTCGACACTGCGAAGCTTGTCACAGGGGACTGTCGGCGTAGTGCGACACAGGTCACACTCGGGAAGGGTCAGTCGGCGGCGCGATCCGCGGCGCGGGCGAAGTGCCAGAGGCCGCGCAGGACCATCACCATGAGATAGGGGCCGAGGGCGACGGCCCAATAGACGATCGAGCCGGTTCGCAGGCCGTTGAAGAAGTCCACGAGCAGCTCGAAGGGGCCGCCGTCCGCAAACGGGCCCAGCACACCGCGCCCGACCACCCAGATCAGCAGCGGCACCACGAACAGCCCGAAGGCCAGCAGGATGACCAGGATCATGAGCTCGCGTCTTCCGCGAGCGGTCAGGGCGGGCGCCGTGGGCGCGGCAACGTTCTGCTTCGGACTTGCATTCATCGGGGCGGCATAATAGCCGGCAAGATGAAAAAAATCAGAGCAGCAGTTGTCGGTGTCGGTTATCTCGGACGGTTTCACGCGCAGAAATATGCGGCGCTCGACGGCTGTGAGCTCGTCGGCGTGGTGGATGGGCGCGCCGAGGCGCGTGAGAAGGTTGCGGGCGAGCTCAGCACGCAAGCGTTCGCGGACTACCACGAACTGATCGGCCGCGTAGACGCCGTCAGCGTGGCCACGACTACGCCGGCCCACTTTGCGATCGCGAAAGACTTCCTTTCGGCTGGCGTGCACGTGCTGGTGGAGAAGCCGATCACGGAGACGCCGGAGCAGGCACGAGAGCTCATCGAGTTAGCGAAGGCCAGGCGTTGCGTGCTTCAGGTCGGGCACCTGGAGCGATTCAATCCGGCGATCCTCGCTGCGGAACCTCATCTCACGCGGCCGAACTTCATCGAGTGTCACCGGCTGGCGCCGTTCAAGGAACGCGGCACGGACGTGAACGTGGTGCTCGACCTCATGATCCACGACATCGACATCGTGCAGACGATCGTCCGTTCGCCGATTGCGTCCATCGACGCGATCGGCACGAAGGTGTTCTCGGATGAAATCGACATCGCCAATGCGCGCATCCGGTTCGAGAACGGCTGCGTCGCCAATGCCACGGCGAGCCGGGTCAGCTTCAAGACGGAGCGCAAGCTGCGGGTGTTCGTGGACGACGCCTATCTTTCGCTCGACCTGCAGCAGAAGATCCTCACCGTGATCCGGAAGCGGTCGGATGCCCCGCCGGGGCAGCTGCCGGCCTCCATCGAAGAGCAGAGCTTCGAGCAGGGGGATGCCCTGAAAGCGGAGATCGAGTCGTTTCTCGATTGCATCCGTCACGGCAAGCCGCCGATCGTGGACGGCGAAGCCGGCATGCGGGCCCTTGAAACGGCCATGCGGATCACCGAACAAGTGCAACGCGGCTCCCAGGGGCGCTGACAGGCACGGCGGTTCCTGGAACCGCCGCGCTGGGACACGGCGGCTCGGCCAGGCTGGAACGAAGTAGCCGTCCCGACCGTTGATGGTTCGAAGGGCCCGAACAAGCGGTCGAGCTTGAATCCTCCGCAGGACCCTCCAGATAACCTGCCATGGATACTCAACTGGTCACTCCCGCTCCCAAACGGCTCCTCTTGGAGCTCGATCTGATCGCAGACTTTGCGTGCCCGTGGTCGTACCTCGGCAAGCGCAGTCTCGAGCGCGCGCTGGGGAACCTGCACGGGTTCCCGGCACCCGAGCTTCGCTGGCACGGGTTCCGTGCGCAGGCTGAAGGCAAGGCTGAGTTGCCGAGCACGCCGCAGACTTGGCGCGCGCACATGGCTACGCGGTTGCCTGCGGGCATCTCTGTAGATTTCGCGCAGAAGAGTCTTGCTGAGGCCGGCGAGGGGCTCGGTATTCACTTCGATTTCTCCAAGCTGGAGCAACTGCCGGATACGCGCGAAGCGCATCGGCTGGTCGCGCTGGCGGCGAAGGAAGAGAAGCAGAGCGAAGTGGCGGACGGCATCTTCCGCGCCTTCTTCGAAGAGGGCCGTGACATCGGCGACAAGGCGGTGATTGAGGCCGTGGGTCGCGAGAGCCACCTCAGCGACGAGACGCTGACTGCCTTCGCCAACCCGGAGTCGGGGCGCGACGAGATCACCGCGGAAGAGAAGCGGCTGCGCGGGTTCGGGGTGGTTGCGACGCCCAACCTGTTGATCAACGGGCGAGTGCTCGTGCCGGGCCCGGCGGACGTGTCGACGTATGTTCAGGCGCTCGACCAGGCGCTGTTTCCGCAGCTGCCGTCGGACAAGAAGCATCTCCACTAAGAGTCGTTTCTGCGACGACCTCGAAGGGCGGCCCTGTGGCCGCCCTTGTCGCGCGGGAGTTGAGAACGCCCCTCTCAGCCGCCCGGCGATTGAGGGCTTCTTCCTGGAGGCCCGCTAGCCTCCACGCAGCGAGCACGGTAACGTCGCCTCCATGGAACCCAAACACTTCAATCGCGCTGCCCGGCCGGTCACGGTTGCCGCCACGCAGTTTTCCTGCACCTGGGATGCCGACGCCAACATGGCGAAAGCGGAAGCCGCCGTGCGCGAAGCCGCACGCAAAGGCGCCCAGGTCATCCTGCTGCCGGAATTATTCGAGACGCCTTACTTCTGCATCGAGCAGGACGTACGCCATCTCGCGCTGGCGAAGCCGCTGGAGCAAAGCCGCCCCGTTCAGCACTTCCAGAAGATCGCGCGCGAGCTGGAAGTCGTTTTGCCGGTGAGCTTCTTCGAGCGTGCCGGGCGGGCGTACTACAACTCCATCGCGATCGTCGATGCGGATGGTCGCGTGCTCGGGGTGTATCGCAAGGCGCACATCCCTAACGGCCCCGGTTACCAGGAAAAGAATTACTTCAGCCCCGGCGACACCGGCTTCAAGGTTTGGGATACGCGTTACGCGCGTATCGGTGTCGGCATCTGCTGGGACCAGTGGTTCCCGGAGACAGCACGCGCCATGGCGCTGATGGGCGCAGAGCTTCTGTTCTTTCCGACTGCGATCGGCACGGAACCGCCTCCGGCTCTACCACTCAATTCGCGCGAGCATTGGCAGCGCACCCAGCAGGGGCACGCAGCAGCGAATCTGATGCCACTGATCGCCTCGAACCGTTACGGGCTCGAGCGCTCGCTGCAGAATCCAGACGGCCTCTACATCACGTTTTACGGCTCGTCATTCATCACGGATGCGACAGGCGCGAAGTTGGCAGAGGCGGGCGAGCAGGGCGATGCGGTGCTGACCGCAACGTTCGATCTAGACGCGCTGGCCCAGCAGCGCGACAACTGGTTCGTGTTTCGGGATCGCCGGCCGGAGCTGTACGGACCGCTGCTCACGCTCGACGGCCGTCAACAGCACAGCGCGAAACCCGCAGCGCCAAGCGACGGGTGCGGCTGAGCGCTACTTCGCTTTCGCTTTGCGCGCGAGCCACGCGCTGGCGCCTTCGAGGTCCTGCACGAACTTCGAATATTCCGCGCGCTGCTGAGACTGCTCCGGGATCCGCAGCAGGTAAGACGGATGGATCGTCACCCACACGTGAGCGTCGTCCGTGAAGGGTGTGGG
>Ga0247777_1000105_pt1 | contig 21776 bp, 41 predicted proteins | sample UWRJL154409C5_FD_179937 | JGI IMG/M metagenome (GOLD analysis project Ga0247777, IMG submission 179937) | Plant litter microbial communities from Arlington Agricultural Research Station in Wisconsin, United States - UWRJ-L154-409C-5 | ecosystem: Environmental > Terrestrial > Plant litter >...
AGGTTGGCTTCTATGGCGTCACCCAATCGCACAGCGCACCGCTGCGCTTCAGAGCGGTTCGGGTGTGTCCGCGGCTTCTGCCTCCTACGGCGCCACTCAGGCAGCGTGGGCAGTGGAGGTCACGGCCACGCTCATCGCGCTCGGGCTCTGGAAGGGCTCGTAACCGTGAAGAAGGTCGTGTTCTGCGTGCCCAGTCTCGCAGGACCGACCGCTCCCTTCGTTCGGTCACTGGAGGCGTCACTGCCTCTGGTGACTGACGGAGGGATTTGGGAGCACGCGTACGTCGAGGAGGTGGGCAATCCCTATATCTCAGGCGCGCGCGCGACGATGCTCCGCAAGGCGCTCGATGCGAAAGCGGATGCCATCGTGTTCCTAGACTACGACCTGTCGTGGCAACCGAATGCGCTACGCAAGCTGATCGACACCGATGGCGATGTTGTCTGTGGCGTCTACCGCTACAAAGACGAGCCCGAGCATTACATGTGCAGCATCTTCAGTGCGCCTAACGGTCGGCCGATTGTGCGCGCAGATGGCTGCATTAAGGCCAACGAGATCCCCGGCGGCTTCATGAAGATCACGCCCGATGGCGTGGGTAAGTTCATGTCTGCCTATCCCGAACTGATGTACGGGCCGAAATACAACTCATCGATCGACCTGTTCAATCATGGCGCGATCGACGGAATCTGGTGGGGCGAGGACTATGCCTTCGCGCATCGCTGGAACAGGAAGTGTGGCGATCTGTGGATTCTCCCGGATCTCGATATCGACCATCACCTCGTAAGCAAGAAGGACTCGTCCATCACGGGCGTGTTCAAGGGTAATTTTCACCGCTATCTGCTGGCGCAGCCCGGTGGCAGCGAGTCTAGCTGTCCGATCCCGCCATGAAAAATAGCGAACTCATCACCGATGCGCTTCGAGAGATCGGCGTAATCGATGCATACACCGAGCCCAGCAGCGAAGCGGCTGCGTCGGCGCTGAGAAAACTCAACTCATTGATGAGTTCACTCAAGGCCGAGACGATTGAGCTTGGCTACTTCTCTCAGACGAACGCAAGCGAAGATCTGCCGCTGTCAGAGGATGACGCGCTATTGATCATGCCCATCTTCGCGATGGCGCTGACGATCAACTATCCCAGCGCACAGATCCCGCAGACGCTGCCAGCGTGGGCGGCCAGCAATCATTCGCGTCTACTGCTCAATGCTGTGCTTGGCAACGCACAGGAAGCGAGTTTGACGAATATGCCGCTCGGTTCATGGCGCGGCTGGTGGTAGATGAAGCTCCCGCTTCCGATCTCAACCTACAAGCTGGACGCCACGCAGGCCAGCGCGCGCAGGTTGGTCAATTGCTACATTGAGCAGGTTGATGCAAAGAGTCCCGTGGTGCTCAAGCGATCTCCTGGCATCAAACCATGGGGAACGGTCGGTACGAAAGGTCGTGGGCTTCACGCCGATACGCGCACCGGCAAGCTCTACGCCGCGTCTGGCAATTCGCTGTATCGCGTGTCAACGGATGGCATAGGCACAGCGCTCGGCACGATCATCGGCGATGGCATGGTATCGATGGACAACAACATCGATTCCGTCGTCTGCGTGACCAATCCGCAGGCGTATTACTACAACGGCACCTTCGGGCAGATCACCGATCCCGACTTCACCTCACGCGGTGCGTCGCAGGTCAAGTTCCTCGGCAACTGGATGCTATTCCTTGAGCCCGACTCAGGCCGCCAGTTCGGCGCGAACTTCGGCACCGTAACAAATTTCGATGCGCTGAACTTCGCAACCGCGGAAGGCTCACCGGACAATACGAACCAGATCCTGTCCGACAAGCAACAGCTTGTTCAGCTGGGCTCAGTGAGCACCGAGATTGCGTACAACTCAGGTCGATCAGGGTATCCCTTCGAGCGCCTTCCCTCGGGAGGTGATTTCAACCTCGGCACGCCTGCAACAATGAGTGGCGCGCTGATCGACAACACCTTCGGCTTTCTCGCCTCGGACTTCACCGTGCGACTGCTTCGCGGCGTGACACCGGTACGAGTCTCAACCCACGCCATCGAAGAGGCGATCCGATCGCTGGAGCGCAAAGATGACGCAATTGGACTGGCATTTACTCTCACCGGGCACCTGTTTTACGCCCTCAATTTTCCTTCTGGTGAGCGAACGTTCGTCTACGACGTTACTACTCAGCAGTTCCACGAGGTTGGTAGTTATATCGACCAGAACTGGCAAGTCGTGTCGGTCGCGGCGGCATACGGCAAGATCCTCGTGCAAGACGGCGCCACGGGACGCATTGGCGAGCTAGATCCTGGCTATTACGCGCACTGGGATGAGCCCCAGGTCATGTCTTGGACGTACCAGAGCGTCTATGCCGAGAACGAAACGGCGTTCCATGATCGTCTGGAGATCATCGGCACTAAGGGTGTTGGGCTAATCAGCGGGCAGGGATTCGATCCGCAGATCATGCTCGAGGTGTCGGACGACGGCGGCAAGACCTTCCGCATGTTCTCCTCGCGCTCACTTGGCAAGATGGGCGAGTACAAGTGGCGAGTGTTTTGGGATCAGCTCGGATCATCGAAAGACCGCGTTTATCGCTGTTCTGTGTCCGATCCGGTGGAAGTGGCCATCATGGATACGCAGCTTTATACGCGCGGTGGACGGGTATGAGTGTTCGCGGCGTCACGATCCGACTGCCCGAGAAGTACTCAGATCTACTGCCGGTGTTCAACGATATCTTCACGAAGATCATGTCGCAGTTCGACATTCGCGACGATGGTTCGGTGTTTGCGTCCAGTCTCTACTACGACCAAGCGACAGATACGCTCACCGTTGGCAACGCCAATATCAGCAACAGCGATATCAACGATAGCGACATCGGCACCGGGACCGACATCAACGAAGGCGCGAAAGTCACGAACCAGCGGGTGCTTCCGACACTGAACTACGCGAATGCAGGATCGATTCAAAACACGATTCCACTTACCGCATCAGCAGATTCGTTGTCTGCGGAAATTCAGATTGGCGCGCACACTGTGCATTTTGGCGGCGTACCCACATCGTTCAATTCTGGGTCAGTGGTCGGCTTGCTGACCGAAACCGATTATCGGGTCTACTGTGACGACCCTGATCTAGACGGCGGGGCGGTGATCTACTTCGCCACAACCAGCACAACACTGCTAGCCGACAACTTGAGTCGATACTTTGTAGGCTCGATCAGAACGCCGCTCTCTACCATTTCTGCTGCGCTTTCTGCGGCAACGAACGCCAATCCATGCGTAGTAACGACCGGCGCGCCTCATGGCTTCGGCACTGGTGATCAAGTGACTTTTGTCGGTGTGGGCGGCATGACTCAGCTGAATGCCCTTTCTGCCACAGCGATTACTGTCGGATCTCCGACGACATTCAGCCTCAATGGGGTGAACTCGACGGCCTTCGGCATCTACACGTCGGGGGGCACTGTAACTAGGGTGGCAACTGATGGTCTCTACGCGGGAGGCGCAGGCGGCGGCAGCGGGTATATATATGATTTCGCTAGCTATGGCCAGCCACTCTAGCGGGCCCGAAAGAACTCGCCGTGCTCCTGTTGCCCGATTTCATCACGGACTCTGATGGCCGTAGGTAGGTCTCTGTATGACCCTCTGTACTTACCATTGACGCTGACATGGTACGCAGTTCCATACCGCATCTGTCGAGAAGAAATGCCCTTGATGCCAATTTTGTTGGTTTTATTCGGGTGAACATTGAAGCGATTCTGTTGTCGCGTCGCTGCTCTAAGGTTCGTCCATCGATTGTCGTTAGGAGTTACGTTCCTGTGATCAACGTCTGCAGTCGGATCGGTCCCGGTCTGCAATTTAAAGATCAATCGATGAGCCAAATAGCATTTGCCGTCTACTCTAACTTGGATTGGCCCGGTTCCCTTCCGGACAATGGGTTTGTTGCAAAACCGTTGATTCCACGCCACGAAAGCCGCCTCGCTCCAAAAATCAGAACGAGGTCGCGGGCGACGCGTGAGAAGCCCGGACTCAGGGCTGTAAGAAAAAAGTTCGCGAATGCGGTCAGCGGATGGCAGAGTAAGCGCAGCCATGGGGTCACCTCTATTGACGCTGTGGTTAGAAGCCCGGGCAACGTTAGCGCGTTCTCGGGCTTCGCTATTTTAGAGCATTGCACATGATTGTGAAATGCCGACGAGTACTGCTTTCGAACGATCACGACAATTCCAAGTGGATCGTTTTGCAAGCCTACGTCGATGGCCTACCGCAGTTAACCAAGACAGGCACGATCAGCACAGCAGCGCTTGCCGATGGCTCGGTGACTATCGAAGGCGAGCGCCAGCGCCTGATCGATACCGTCAACGAATATCACATTCGATGGGTAGCGGCTGAAGTTGCCATTGCGGCATTAGACAAATGAACTACGAGATTTCTAGTTTCACGTGGAGCATCGCGACTCACGATCATCGTCGCGATGTCATTGCTCTTGAGCAGACCATGCTCGCGGCGCTGGGCGATCAGAATCTAGCGCCCACTTGGCCTGTACAGAACCTATTCGCGCAGGGCATGTATGCGCGCTCACTGTCTATTCCGGCCGGCGCTGTGCTGACTGGCGCGATTCATCGCTACGACCACTTCAGCATTCTGCTCAAGGGTGAAATGACCATTACGAGTCCGGAAGGGCCAAAGCGCATTCAGGCTGGCGATATCTTTGTCACGCTCGCCGGGAGCAAGAAGGCCGGATATGCGCATGCCGATAGCGTTTTCCTCACCGTCGAACGAACTGACCACGCCAACGAAGCTGATGCGATGGATGAACTTGTGACCAACGACTACGAATCCTTCATTCGGGAGTACGCATGTCTGCCGCAATAGCTGGTGGCTTTCTCGTCGCTGCTGGCACAGCCTACGCCGCCAATCGCCAGGGAGCCGCTACCGATAAGCAGGTAGGCTCGATGAACAGCGCGAACGCCCTGTCCGAGCGTCAGACGCAGCAAGCCAGAACCGACAACGAGCCGTGGCGTGTCACGGGCGCTGGCGCGCAGAACATGCTCGGCCGTCTGTTCGGGCTTCCCACGGTCACGCCGGGGCAGGCTGCCGCTCAACAGGACGTCAAGATTGGCGATACCTACCTGCCAGCAGGTACGACCACGACGGGTGGGCAGGGCGGATGGTACGAGGTCCTCAACGGAGGCAACCGTATTGGTACGCTTCGACCAGGCGGCCCTAGCGGGCAGTTCCTCAACGATCAAGGCGTCGACATCAATGCGCTTCGCTTGCAGCAGGAACAGCAGCAGGCTGCGGCAAATCCTCAGGCCGGCCCGGACATGTCGGCGTTCACCGCAAGCCCTGGCTACCAGTTCCGTCGCGATGAGGGTACGCGCGATGTCGCGAACGCGTTTGGCTCCAGTGGCGGGGCGTTCTCGGGCAATGCACTTAAGGCGCTGGCCGAGTTCAATTCGGGCCTCGCATCTCAGGAATTTGGCAACTTCGTCGGCCAGCTAAACACCATCGCCGGCAATGGGCAGCAGGCGACGAGCGAGAACAACATGCTCGGCGCCAATGCGGCGAATGCCCAGGGGCGCAATGCGCTCTACGCAGGTGACGCTCGAGCATCTGGCATCGAGAACACGGCGAACATCATCGGTAGTGGCCTGAACCAACTTGGCGGCATGGCCGGCTATTACAAGAAGAAACCGAACCTTTCCGGCAGTAGTTGGACGAGTCAGGCGACTGCCGCAGGAGTGAGCTGATGCCTATCCAAGCCCCCCAGCCGGTCAATGCGTTCTTTGCCGGCCGCCAGGCTCGACAGGATGAGGAATACGCGAACACGCGCAATGCGCTCGCGCAAGATGAGCTTGCGGCTGCGCCCGTGGAGCGGCAGCAGCGCCAACAGATGAACGCGCTCGCGCTCAAGCGAGGCGAATCGCAATACTCGAAAGAACAGGTACAGGAGTCGCTGCAAAAGACCGCTGCGGCTGCCATGCGCATCTCGCAGTCAAAGTCGCCGATCAGGGATCTGACCTCGGCATACCCCGACTTCGCGCGCACCCTGGCAGAGAAGCACCCTGAGATCGTCAACTACAGCGATGATGAGCTTAAAGATTTCATGGGCGTCATCGCCGGGCAAGCGCAATCGGAGCTTGGGCTTGCGCCTGCGCAGCCGAAGACACCGGAAGCCTTCACTCTGGGCGAGGGCCAGACGCGGTATGGGCCGGACGGCAAGCCCCTCGCGAGCGCGCCCAAGTCGAATGCGATGTCGCCCTATCAGGCGCAGCGGCTGGAGATCGAACGACAGAAGCTCAACAAACCGTCGTCCGCCGACACTGGCCCGCTGGTCCAGATCGCGGGTCCCGACGGAAATCCTCAATATGCCACTCGCGAGCAGGCCGTTGGCAAACCCGCCTACGTAGCTCGCGACAAGCCTGCCGCCGCCGATGTGAAATGGCAGCGCGAGATCAAGTCGAAGCAGCCACGTCTATTGGCCGCAGAGCGTCGAGTAGAGCGACTGGCTCAAGCGGTCGCGGAGATATCGAAAAACAAGGTATTCGACGGCGGGCCGATGGATGAGATGGCCTTGCGATACACGAAGCAGGGCCAGGAAGTGGCTCAGGCCAAGGCATCGCTAACCTCCGAATTGACCGCGCTGACCCGAGTGCCCGGCATCGGATCACAGTCGGATCTGGAAACACGACTCGCGTCGCTGCCATTCCCTTCATCGGAATTTGCCCCTGAGGTGAATCAGAGGGCCATAGCGGAATTGCAAGCCTTCATGGCTGACCTCAAGGACGTTTATGGCTCGGCTCAGGCCGAGATTCAGTCCACCGAAGTCCAGTCGCTGCTCGATAAGTACGCGCCGCAATGACCGACCGCGCACGGCTTGAAAGGGCGCTGATTGCGGCCGACAAAGCAGGCGACACCGCGGCGGCAAAACAGCTTGCCGCGGCCTTGCGCAGCGCGCCGGCCCAAGAACCGGCCGCGCCGAAACTGAATTCAGTTAGCGATGAACTGAATTCAGCCACACAGCCGGCGCAATCTGATACCCGCCCCGTCGGCGACGCTGGTGACGTGATCATGGACCCGCTGCGCCAGATGGGCAGTGCGGCAATAGCCGCGCCCATAGCCGGCATTGCTGGCCTGGGCACGATGGCGGGCAATGCCATGGGGCTGACCGATAAGCAACCTGGCGATGTCGTGCGCAGCGTCCAGAGCGCTCTGACGTACCAGCCAAGGACCAAAGCGGGGCAGGTTGCCAGCAATGCTGTGGCATACCCATTCGAGAAACTGGCTCAGGGTGCGGATTACGTTGGCGGTAGGGCAGCGGAGCTTACCGGATCGCCGGCCGCGGGCGCAGCGGTCAACACGGCGTTACAGGCTGCGCCCGCGCTGTTGATGCGCCGCGGTGGCCGGGCTGCGCCTCAAGAGCTGTCCCTTGCGCCGGAGTCCCCTCGCGCAGCGCCTATTGAGCAGCCGGCGCCACAAGTACAGGCAACTCCGCCGCCGAGAGTCGAGGCGCCGCCGAGGCCGCAACCGACCCAGGACTATGTCGCGCCTGATCTGGTGCTAGAACAGCGTGCAGCGCCAGCCAAGAAAGTCGATACTGCGGCCGAGGTGCGCGCGCGGGACTATGCTCGAACTATTGGTCTGGATTGGTCTGCTCTATCTCGTGAGGTCCAAGCGACGCTCGCGAATGTTGCCCGTGATTCAAAGCAACTCGCCAAGCTGGACCCAGAGGCCGTACGACGACAGGCTCAACTGGAATCCCTCCCGGTCCCCGTTCCGGCAACTCGCGGTCAAGTCACGCGCGATCCGGTTCAGCTTCGCAACGAGGGTAACGTATCGGCTACGGACGCCGGGAAGCCCATCCGAGACACGCACCTTGACCAAAACCAAGCGCTCCTCGACAACCTTGACGTTCTGAAGAGCCGCGTCGGCAATCGACGTAATGCAGCCCAGACACGGGAGGCTGTTGGCATTTCAGTTCAGGACCAGGCGCTTCGAGCGAAACTTGCTTTGAAAAAAGAGGAGGTCAGCGCCAAGTACAAGGCCGCGGAAACGGCTGGAGAGCTACAAGGCAAGGTATCTCCGGCGCGCCTGATCCAGACAATCCGTAACACTCCAGACAAGACGCATTTTGGCTGGGTTGAGTCGTGGCTCAGGGATATGGAGGTCGTGAAGAAAACCGACAGCGGCACGGTCACCAGCAAGCTCACGCTGAAACAGATGGAGGATCTACGTCAGGCTGCTGTCGCTCGAGCGATGGACGGCGGGACAGAAGGTTACTACGCCGGCAAGGTCATTTCTGCGATCGATGCAGCGACTGACGGAGCAGGCGGGGCGCTCTACAAGGAGGCGAGGGCGGCACGCCGTCAGCAGGCGCTGGAATTCGAGGAGACCGGCGCTATCGCTCGCCTTGTAGAGAACAAGAGCCGCACGGATCGCGCAGTGGCACTCGAAGATACGTGGCGCAAAACCGTCATTGGCGGATCAATTCAGGACCTGCGCAACGTCAAGCGCTCGCTGCTGACCGGTGGCAACAACGCGACCCGCAATGCTGGCAAGCAGGCATGGCGCGATCTCAAGGCGCAAACCATCCAACACATCAAGGACGAAGCGACCAAGAGCGTTGCGCTGAATGAGCGCGGCGTTGCGAACATCACGCCGGCCGCCATGAAGCGCGCTATCGACTCAGTTGGAGAGGCCAAGCTCAACGAACTGTTCGGCACTGGCACATCGCAGCGACTGAATGGAATTCTTGAGGCAACGCGTACAGTGAAGACGGTTCCGCCTCCCGGGCACGCAGGGTCATCGACAATGTCGAACATGCTTTCGTTCCTGGAGCGCGGCTTGGGGAATATTCCCGGTATCGGTGGCGTGGCAGGCGGCACGTTCAAGACAGTCGCGAAGCTCAATGAGATGGGCCAAGCAGGCAAGGTCGTTCGGAAATCTCAAGATTTGCCGCTGCGATCTCGAAACGCTCTAGCAGATCCGCCCCCTCAAGGCTTCTGACAATCCTCTAGTTTCAACCAGACCCCGCCTCGTGCGGGGTTTTGCATTTCTGCGCCCGGAGAATCCATGGCCCACATGTTCGTTCAGCCGATCGGGCTGGCGCTGTCCAATGTTGTCGATCCGCTGAGTGGAGCGAAGGCGTATTTCTACGACGCGCAGACGCCCAACCCACGCGCGACATATACCACGCCTGCGCTGAACGTTGAGCATCCCGTTCCCGTTCCTGCGACATCCTTCGGGCGCTGGCCGCCAATCTGGATTGATCCTGCCGGCGGTCCGTACAAAGTAGACCTGAAGAACGCTGCCGGCGTCTCGTTTGCCGGCTACCCCATCGACAACATCCCTGTCGCTGTCGGCGTCGATGAACTCCTCGCCTCAATCGAGGCCGGCGGGCCCACGGCTTCCGATGATCTGCTGAACGTCATCGACCGCGACCGACTGCTCCACTACACGGACAATGCGACGCCCGGCGATACGGATCTGGCTGTCGCATTGCAGACCACCTTCGACGCGCGCACCAACAACCACCCGCAGATCAACTTCGACAATCAGATCGCACTCGGTGCACCGTTGCTGCTTCGAGAGAGCGGAATTCAGAATGCCTCGCTCATCGGCGGTGGACGCCTGAGCAGCGGTCTTGAGCCAGCGCTCGCCGATATCAAAACCGACGCGCAGGGCGAGAATTGCCTGATCTTCAACCAGAAGAACAACGGCCATCTGCACCTACAAAGCTTCAGCATCTCCGATGATGTGGTCTACACCGGAAAAGTTGTCTATGCGGTGGAGGGCGGCGGTACCGATGGCAGCGGTCAGGCGATGTTCTCCCCGGTCTTCACTGACCTGTGGCTCGCGCTGTCTTCAAATAACAGCGGCATATTCAAGGGCGGATTCTCCAATCTGTTCGCTCACCACAATGTCTACGAGAGTGTAAAAAACTACTGCTTCGGCCTGTTCGGCGCGGGCAATGGAGATCAATCCCACACCGACAACGTGATGAATTTCGCCTATGACAGCTATCTGTACCAGGCGGACGACACGTATTCTTTCAACGTCATTCGCGTGAATGGGCTGCATTGCTACCAGCACTTGCGCGGTCCACAGATTGAACTGGTGAAGGGCTCGAACCTCATCGTCGACGGCACGGTGATGGAGGCGCATCCATCGAACGTCGGCACCATCGGCGTCACCAAGCTCGCGAATGTTCGCGCCGCGCTCATCACGAACAACCTGATGACGATTGAGGCTGGTGTCCCGCGCGGCGATGTCGGCTACGAGATCAATGCCAGCACATCGCACTACGCGAAATACAGCTCGGCGATCATCACCGCGGACATCGGCCTGAAGATCAGCGGCACGGGCGTTGTCAAAGCGAGCTTCACCGATATCGATTTCGTCGGCTGCGGCAACGGCGCTGAAGTGACGGCTGCCGCGAGCGGCGAACTGAACTTCTACGGCTGCACTTTCTCCAACATGGACAAGTACGGCTTCTTGGATGTCCCGAACTCGCTCAACTGGAATTTCTACGGCTGCACGTTCAAGAACGCCGGCATGGACGGCACGACCACCGCGCGAATCTTCGACCTGAGCACTACGGGCAAGGTTCGCCTGATTGACTGCACCTATGGTCAGGATGATGCCTTGGCTGCCGCGACACACTTCTTCCGCAAGGAGAGCGGTGGCACGTTCGAAGTCATTCGTTCACGGCAGTTGGGTGTCCCGCCGACGGCGGTCAAGACCGGTGCGGGTGAAGTGCTGTTTGTCTACGAAGAAGGTTACGGCGGCGTCATCGCCTCTGCCGCATCGATCACGCTTCCGAGCAGCGGTGGCATCTTCGAAATTAGCGGCACGACAAACATCACCTCGATGGTCGCCGCCAATAACAAGGGTCGCACGGTTAAGCTGATCTTCCAGTCCACGCCAACCTTTACCAATGGATCGAACCTGAAGCTCTCGGCAAATCTCGTCGCAACCCCGAACGATACAATCTCCCTGATATGCGACGGGACGAACTTCCTTGAAACCGGACGGAGCGTTAACGCCACATGAGTGATCAATTGATGAAGCCAACAATTACAGAGATCAAAGCCGGCGGTTTCACCAGCGTGCGCAAGCAAACTATGGCGTCATTGCGGGATAAGACCAAGCCGCGCACCGTCGAAGTATTCAAGCGCGAGTCTGACGGCACCTTTTGGTGGGTCAACTCCAGCCACTGCGGCAAGGATGTCCACGTCCTGCAGGTGCAAGAGGTCACGAAGAGCGGCGTACTCACCTATCACGAGATCCGTGAGTGAAAACCCGGCCTCCGGCCAGCGAGCCCAAAGACTTCGCTGATTGGGAGATAGAGGCCAGATTGCGCGGCGACTCATTTGAAGAGAGACTGGATCGTTCGAGTAAGAACGCTCAGCGCCCACAGAAGCCCGGCGATGACAACACCGCGCCAGATCGCTTTTCGCCAGACCATGGGGAACCGTCCTTGACTGCCGAGCCTTCTTTCTTCGTGAAAGTCACCGTAAGCATATTCGCTTCTTTGGTCACCACGGGCATTGTGTGGATTACGGGCCTCTCCGTGTCAACGGCCCGAAAGATGGATGTACTTATTGAGCGACCTGCGCCTGTGCCGCTGTCGCAGTACGAGAGTGACATGCGGCAACTGAAAGAGCAGATCTCGATGACCACCAGTCGCGTCACGGCAATTGAGACGCGCCAAGTCGAAACCCTGAACAAATACGAGATCGGCCCGCAGCGCAGATGAGTTCGCGCTCCCTGGATGATCTTGACCGGCGAATGCAACCGCTGGCGAGATCGTTCGTGGCTGCGTGTGAAGCCGCTGGAATCGATCTGCTGGTCACCTGCACGCTACGCAGCAATGACGAGCAGGCCAAGCTGTACGCACAGGGAAGGTCGACCTCCGGAGTGATCGCGACCAATGCGCGGCCAGGCACGAGCGCCCATAACTTTGGGCTCGCCATGGACGTCGTTCCCCTCATCAATGGCAAGCCCTACTGGAACTTTACCCGCCGCGATCCTACGTGGTCGAAGATCGGCGAACTGGGGCAGGCAGCCGGACTTCAGTGGCTTGGCGCTCCGGGCTCGGAGTTTTTGGAAGGCGCGCATTTTCAGATGAAAGACTGGCGAGGACTGTTGTGAACAAAAAGGATTGGCTCGATGCGGCCGAGGTCTTCGACGCTTGGCGCGTAGTGCCCCGTTCCCTATTGTTCGGCTATTGCATCTGGGTCGTGCTGCTCACGAACAACATTCTGCTCTGGTACCAGCATCTGCCGGCTGCCGAGCGAAGCCTGGAGACATCGGGATTTGCGGGCGTCGTTATCACCGCCGTGACTGGCTTGGCAACCTGGGTATTCAGCATCTACACCGCTGGCGGTCGAGATTGGAAAGCGGAAGCAGGAACTGTCACCAGCGTGACGGCGACGACCGTGACCAAGGAAACGCCATGATCTCCGTGCGCCTCGCGCTCTACGGCGCCGGCCTGGCGCTCGCCATCGGCCTGCTCTGGTGGGCGCATCACACCATCTACCGTAGCGGCTACGACGACGCCACAGCTGAGATGGCGAAACAGGTGGCGCAGGCCAACGAGACCGCGCGCCTTGCTGAAATCAATTCCCGTGAAGCCGTGGAGGCCGTCGATGCGTCATATCAAGTTCAGCTCCAGGATCTGGATACGCGCTATCGGGATGCCGCTAGCCGCATCGGCCCTGTGCGCGTGTCAAAGTGCCCCAGTGGTATCGCGCTGTCCCGAGATCCCAAACCCGCCACCGTCGATCATGGTCCCGCCAAAGCAGACGAACTTTCTCGGGAGATTGGAGGCGATCTTGAACAGCTCGTCCGCGACGCCGATGAGCAGACCCAGCGACTTATCGCCTGTCAGGCCTATGCGGCCGAGGTGAGTCGATAGCGGCGGAAGCGCAGTCTCATGTACAATTCCGGCTGTGCCGGTTTTTGTACGGCGCAAGGTGAGAATGAAGCACAAAAACCGCTACACCTTACCATGATGATGCGGAGCAACAGAGCTAACCCGCTGATTCTAAAGACGCCGGAGTAGCTCAGTTGGTAGAGCAGCGCATTCGTAATGCGCTGGACTGATTGAGAATGCACTAGTTTTTCCCTGCTTTTTGTCGATTCTGATTTGCCGATGTGCCGGAATTTGAACGCCGGTTGTCGACGTACTGCACGTAATCCTCGGGATTGATGTGCCCATATCGATCGACCATTCGAGCGTCCGACCAGCCTCCCAATTCCTTGATCGCGTCCCGCGGCGTGCCCGCCAATTTGTGCCAGGCGGCCCATGTGTGCCTCAGGTCGTGGACGCGAAAGCCGGGTAGCCCAGCACGCTTACAGGCCTTTCGCCAGCACGTCTTGATAGACCCCACGGGCGCCCGGCCGAGGTGGTCCGTGAACACGTAAATGGGATGCTGGCCACGCTGCTGCTCAAGCACCTCGATGGCGTCGTTCGATAGCGGGAACCCGACATCACGCTTTCCCTTGAACTCGTCAGCGCCAACCCGGAACACCCGTGCCTTGAAGTCGACGTTTCGCCATTGGAGGCGGAACGTATTTCCTGACCGCGGCCCGACCGCGACCGAGAAGCGAACGATCTGGCGGGCATGCGTCGGCAGTTCGCGCCATAGCATTTCGAACTGCTCCTTCGTGGCCCACCGAGGAGGGGGCTTGTCAACATGCTGCGTCTCTACTTTTGGCGCTCTGATAAGCCAACCCCATCCGACGCATCTATTGAGGACAGATCGAACACACGCGAGAATTCTATTAGCAGTTGCGGGCTTTCTTTGGTGACGAAGGCCAGGTTCTCGACCGTCCACAAGGGCCTGCCCGATATCGCGCAATCGGTCATTGTCAATATCACCCAAGGCTGTCCCTTCAAGCCAATGCGCAACTGCCGCGAATGCCTGTTCATCTCTAGAGATGCTACGTTTGTGCGCCCTCTCTTTGAGCCACCGCTCTTTGGCTTCTTCCCACGTGTGCTGGACTTCGCCAAGTTCTATCTCCCGCCAGAGTTGCTCGCGGAGGCGGCGCTCAAATTCTTCCGCATCCTTCTTGCTATTTGTGCCACTCGAGACCCTAACCTCCCTCCCTGAGATAGTGAACCTGACCCACCAGGGCCCGGTCTTGCTCCGCTTGTACAGCATGCGTCATCTGCCTTGAGTTGTTCTTCGTCGAAGCGCCATAGCTTGCCGCGCTTGATGGCGGGAATCTTTCCAGTGCGCGCCCACTCACGAATCGTGGATGGCTCCACCCCGTAGCGCTCGGCGGTTTGCTCTACGGTGAGCACGGCAGCCCCTTCAGCGCTCGGCGCTCCCGCATATACGCCGCATGGCAATCCCCGCAATGAGACTGCTTCCGATCCCGAGTCCTGGGATGCGCGCTGAAACGCCCGAGCGGCATGGTGTGCCGGCCTCGGGCGCAGTACTTGGTGAGCGGGGAGGTCATGAGTTATCGGAAGCTCACTGGGAAGCGAACGGGGGATTGGGATTGACGTAGATCGTCGATTCTTCGTTTGCCTTCACGTCAACGCACCAACCATCCTTTTGTATCTGCTCCCGTTTCGGCGTTTTCTCACCAGCAAGATTCATTGCGAAACACAGCTTTGTGTCTTTGTCGGTTGTGAACGTGAAAGAGTAGCGCGGGATATCCGCAACGACAGTTGATGCTGCCAGTAGAAATGGAATGGCCATCTTCATCGACTTCCTTCCTTTTGTTGAGCAAGCCGCTCGCGCAGCACTAGCTTGAACTTCTCGAATCCAGCGCCCTGCGCATACTCGACTCCGTCCATCGCCAAGCCAATGCCGTAAAGCATGTCGTTGATGAACGTGTCGTCCGAGTAGTCTTCGAAGTGAGCCTGATCGGAATACGTCGCGACGTAGTGCTGTATCGATCCAACCCTGGCACGCATCAGTCGTCGCCTGCGCTCAGTTTCTCTTTTGTTCATCGCTTCTTCCTCCACGGACACCGCTCACAATACCCGCCCAGCCCGCAGGTGGCTTTCATGGCTTGGCTGGCGAGCATTGGTCGCACAGGTCACGGCCGTCCAAAGTAGTCCAGCCACTGTCACGCAACTCGTAAGCGATATCCTCGCCGTAGAATCCTCCCTCGGCCTTTCCTGGCTTCAAATCCAGGAGCATTTCTACACCGCAAGTTCCATCACAAATTACGACCACTTCTCTGCTCATCGAGCTTCTCCTACCTGAGAACCATCTCGCCACCAGTCGATGAACTTGGCGGCATCTTCTTTCGTGTCGAAGGTGATGTACGCAACGTCGTTCGGCCCAATTGAGCCGACTGGGTCAAGGCCCATATCGAAAATCTGTGCGATTGCCACAGGCGGCTCAGTTCGCAGCATTTCCAACTGCCGACCGCGCGTCCAGCCCTGGGGAACAGTAAGTCCGTGACTCATTGAGATCGCTCCGTGGTTACGTAGGCGCGCGCTATCACGGCGCCGAGAATTCTCTCTACATCGATCCTGGTGCGCGCCCAGTAGGCGTCAGTGCAGGCGTTGCGAAACATCAGAAGCCTGTCCTGAACGTACTGCGGCAACGTGTCGTGGCAATGGCTGCACCAACTCGAACCGTAGACCTCTGGTCGCTTCCCGCATCCCTCGCATTGGGCTATATCGTGACTCATCGGCTCTCCGACACGGTTAGTTCGCCTCTGCGCTCACGTAGCTCCAGCAATGCCGATAGCTTCCAATTCTGATCCATCGATCGCGCCTTAGCTGGCGTCGCCTCAAGCGATTGAATCAGCATCGCCAACTCGATGCCCGTGATCCGGTCATTCACGACACCCATGTCATCCTCTCCGCTGAGTATTGCGATTAGGGGCCAACTCATTCACTCGCTCCTGCGCTGACCGAATACCGCATGGGTGGCCATGTCCTAGGGGTAGGATGGTAACGTTCGTATTGGCGACGCAAAATCTCCCGCATTTGCTCACGCTCGGTCATCGGCTTACTTCTCCATTGACGGAGCTTCGAATTGTACGGCGGCGCCTTAATGCGGCAGCCCTGGTTGCAGCAGCACGCACCCTAGACAGTTCCTTCTGGTGTTCGATCTCGCGATCCTTCCATGCCTGATCCACTTCGGAGACCAAGTAAACCTCGCCCGACAACTGGAGCGACAAGCGTACGCCAGGAGGCAGCGGAGTGAGGTGGCCGGTGAATTGATACTTTTTCATGGTTGGCTCGCTTCGGATTGGACGGAAGCTCTCGCCTCATCGATCGCAGCATCAAGCTGCGGACCGTATCGAAGCCAAACCCACCGCAGCTTTTCGGCAAGCTTAACCGGTCCAGCTTCGTCGTATAGCGACCGGTAGAACGGACCTGGAGCGAACGGCTCCTTGTGCGACTCATCCCGCAGCCAGCGGTAACGTTCTGCGTCCCGCTCTAGCCCTTCACAGATCGTGACTATGTCGGTCAGCGCCTGAGCGCACCGCGCGTTGTTACTGTCGCGGTAGCCAGCGAGGATGTCTCCCAGCAGCATCCCCAAAGGCTTGGGAGCGCCACACATGATGCACGCCTTGAGCGATGTGAAGATGTGTCCGTCTGTTGCGCAATCAGCCATTGGGACTCTCCGTGGGTTGATTAGCGGGTCTATCTGCTTCAAGCATCGCTTTAAAAGATTCCATTCTCAGCTTTTCGTGATGGGCCAGAGTGGCCGTGATATCGCAGAACGAAACTTGCTTGCGACTTCGCTGGAGCGTGTAGCCATGCTCGGCCATAAACCATAGGAACTGGTCTACGGTGTAGATGTGCGCCTGTACCCAGTTGATAGGGTCGCGATGGTCTTTAGGCTCATCCAGGCGGTACTGCGAATGGATCGACTTGAACACGTCTTTCTGGTCGTGAAAATCCCGCATGAAGTCAGGCCAGTTGGATCACTGCCAATGTCAGCCGGATGGCGCTTGTCGCCAGTCCACGGATTGAATAGCCATGCAATGCGCCCGTGCCAGTCTCGATACTGCTGAGCATGGGAAGGGTAGGGGCGCTCGGTACCGAACGCCGGATCGAACTTCATCAGTCTGTCGCTCACTTCTGCTCTCCTGTCTTGCCCATATCGCCTCACTTCCCGTCCGGTCGCCACTTCATATGTGCAACTACGCCGAGTGCCTGCGCGTGGTAGTTGCTTTCAAGCCTTGGCTTTAGGTGGTCACCGCTCTTGTAGCCGCCCCACCGCAAGTCTAGGAAGCGTTCACCAAAGCCGCGCTGGAAGAGCCGAATCGAAACGCGCAATCGGTTTGTATTGATGATGTCCATAGCTATTCCCTCTCGCTCTCAGCAGCTCGCGTACGCTTGGATGAACTGCGCCGCGACTTCTGGAACGATTGCATTGCCGTAACCCCGCAATCGTCCCACTCGGGCCGGTATCCCATGAGCCAGCGGGAATGTGCCGGATTCAACTGGCCGCCATTTGTCATCGCGGCAATAGATCCAATCAGCTGCGCTCCAGAAGGCGCCGGTCTTTCGTCGCTCCCGTGCGAATCTGGAAATCCTCGCTTGTTGGCACTCGGGCTCGACCAGGCTGCTAGCCATACCGTTTTGCGACTGCTGTCCGTGTTGCCCGCTTCGTTGTAGCCTTTCTGCGCCGGCGTGCCCGCCATCGGCGTTGGCCACGTCGCCAAGCAAGCGACCGCTCCGAGATCCGGCCCATGATTTCGCATCGCTTCGCGGATGCCGCCCTCCGTTGATCTCACTCCCTTGTTGGCCAGCGTCGCTGTTGGCGTCGGCCACGAACCAAAGTCGATGTCGTCCGTGCGGAGCGCCAACGCCCGCAGCAGGGACAACGGCGCGCCCGAGAGCGTAACCAACGGCTTCCAAGTCAGTTTGAACAAGGTCGAGCCAGCCATGCTTAATTGCTGCGTCAACCTGTTCACCAAAAATGACTGCAGGGCGTCGCTCCTCGATGAGGTGGAACCAAGCTGGCCATAGGTGCCGCTCATCAGCAAACCCCTTTCTCGAGCCTGCCGCGCTGAAAGATTGGCAGGGACAGCTACCCGTCCAGACAGCACGATCGTCGGGCCATCCGGCGATTCGCAAGGCTTCCGCCCATCCGCCGATGCCGGCGAAGAAATGGCACTGCTGGAATCCAGCAAGCTCAACTGGTCGGATGTCTTCAATGCTGCGCTCATCAACCTCTCCGTCTGCAATCACGCCTTGGCGAATCAGCTGTCGCAACCACGCTGCGGCCTGCGGGTCGATCTCGTTGTAGTACGCCGTCATCGAGGCGGTACTGTCTCGTGAGCGGCTAACCGGCCACAGGGCTGTGAGTAGCCACAGCCGTTGAACTTCACATCCTGCGGATCACGCCCACACTGCGAGCACTTCCACTGGTTATAGAATGCTGGCAAGACGCCGCTACCGTCAGGCAGCACAACAACGCCACGGTTGTCGATCGGGCCTTCGTTTGGATCATGCAGAGTCGCTGGCGGCGGTGTGGTAGGTCGCGGTCCAATGGCGTCACGCGCAATGCGCAGCATGCCTTCAGGAGCGGTCATGTCACCTTCGAAGACAATCCTTCGCAGCGCTTGCTCCAGCTCCGCCATGCGCTGCGCCTGATTGGAATACTCGCGCCACAGATTGTCGATGAAGGCCAGCAGCACTTTGTTGCTGTCGCTGACCTGATATCCATTGCGGACGGCATTGACGGCCGCAAGGTCTCGGTCGAAATCAGCGGCGAGGTTCGTTTCTGCGGCGTGCTGGTCACTCATCGGTTGAGTACTCTTTGAACTGTTTTCCATGCGTCACGTAGTACCTTCATATCGGACTCAAGGCTGGCTATCTTCACATTCTGAGCTTTGCAAAGATCCCTCCAGAAATCGCGCTGCTCTTTCGTGCGGTCGAAGACATCCCGGCTGACTTCTTCCTCTTTGGATACTGACTCGATGTCGCTCATGGATTTCTCGCGTCGTGAAGGGCCGCTGCGGCTTCTTCCCGGTTCATAAGCTGTGGATGGCCCCATTCCCAGCCGCACGTCTTGCATCGAAACAGCCAGCCGTAGTTAAGCAGCTCGACATTGTTTGTAGTTCTGCAACCAGGGCAGTCGGTTTCCTTCTCCTTCGCCTCTCTCTCCGCCACCATCCGCCGCGCGTGCTCGCCAATGCCGTCGATATCATTCATCTGATGACTCCTCTGCTGCTCGACAGTCCGCATACATTCCATAGGCCAGAAAAATAAACCAGCCGCCAAGAGCGAGGCACGAGACCCATATCGGAAGCCATTCCAGTAGAAGTATCGTGACGACGCTGAGGCAAATTGCGACAACTAGGAGTGCAACTGCGCCGCAGATGCTCAAAAGCACGCAAGCAGCCTTCGAATTGCGGCCCTTCTCAGAAGGGAGCGCCTCGCTCATTTCTCCACCGCCTTTGTTTCGTGCCTGTGTGCTAGGTCCACGACCGACATGTATTCGGCCTGAGTTCCGCACTCGTCTACGATCTCGCTCCAGTCGTTGTAGTGGGTGGACTGCGGGCCAGCAGGCGCATTCTTCAGGCACTCTGAGAACAGCTTCTGGCGCAGGGTTTGGTTGTAGTACCAGGTCTGTTCGGGCGGCTCACAGCCGGTTAGGAATAGGGCCGCTGCCAGTATTCCTGCGAGGCAGTATTCGGATAGTTTCAGCTCAGTCACTTCACAGCTCCCATTCGAATCAGTTGATACTGTGTGCGGATCACGGCTTCGAAGAACGACAGACGGACGCGCTCGGCTTGGCCGTCAGATAGATGCGTGCGGCCGTCGGTCAGGTCATGGCAGTCCTTGCAGAGCCAAGCACCAAGCAGGTCAGGGGCCTTCAGGCCCGTGCCGGTGATGCCTGCCATGCGGATGTGAGCCAGCACTGTGGTCGCCGGGTTGCCGTTACAAACACCAGGGAAACGCATTTGGCATTCCTTCCCATCAGCCAGCTTTCGTAACGCACTCATCCGACCATCCTCATTTCGTTCGGGTCCGGAATCCAAATTCCCTTCTCCGCCATAGTTCGTTGAATAAATGCCACGTAATCCATGAACTCGACCGTCGTGAGCTTGGAGCTGCGGCGTACGGGGCGGAGGCGGCGACGGCCGAAGCCTTCCAGCATTTCCCATCCGCTCCACTCGCCCAGGCAGTACTCGTGAACGTCGTCGGCATCCCACCCCGGCAGCTGTTGGCGAATCGCTTCATAAACCACTCCCCACAGGTAGGCGTTCTGCTCGTTGCTACGCGTCGGCTTCGCTTCCTTGATCTCGACCTTCCATGCTTTATCCTTGGCGAGCGCAGACAAGACGGCGACGATTCGCGTCAAGCTGCGCTCGCCCTTGGATAAAACGATGGACTGATTCATGTCGGCGATGCCTGCTTGTGTACGTATCGATCCTTCCGAAGCCGAACCGCATGAGTGAGCGAAATGCCGAGGTCCATGGCGAGACGGAACAGCGGCTTCCCGCCACGACGCCACGCCTTGACTGCGGCGATCTGCTCGTCAGTCACCTGTCTGCGGCAGCCGGCTTTCATGCTGCAGCCTTCTTGCGATTGTTTGGATTGCCTGATCGAACAAGTTCTTTCCACTTGCCTTTACCGCACACGCCTTTCTGCGCCACTGCATCAGCTACGTCGATGTACAGGTATTCGTCTGGCACAAGGTCTACATGGATGGCGTAGATCGATGCAGCTGGATCATCAGAGGCCATGGCATCGGCTACCTTCGAAACCCATCGCTCAATCACTGCCGGGTCTTGCTCGGGACGATTCTCTCCACGAGGATCGACCGTGACGACGCCCACAACCTCATGAGTACTAGCGTCAGCATCGTTATCGCCTTCGGTCGGGATGCAGAACGCTTCCATGCAGGCATATTTGTAGGCGGCAGACATAGCTTTGTTAGTGGCCTTGTCGCCCGAATCCATCGCTTCGCCGCAGACACGAATGGTGTGCTTGCTACCGTCCTGCCCTGAGACAAGATCGAATTCGACGTCTAGAACCACGTAGAACAACACGCCACCGTTGCGAGTCTCGCGTTCGGTGACGGCTCGATTCAAGACGCGAGGCAGAATCAGTAGCTTTGCTCGCGACAACATCGGCGCTAACGCGTTGTAGACGTCATCTATGCCGCGGAATTTGTAGCCCTGCTGAGCATTTTTGTTGTTCTTGCCGATGCCAACCTTAGCCATTTCTCCCATCACATCGGCAATAGCCATATAAACCTGGGGGATTGTTGCTGTCTCGCTCACGATGCCTGTCTCCTAAGTAGTGCCGGCGTAGCAACCTGCTTCGCCCGTTGAATTCGTAATTTGGCGACGTTGACGCGATCCTTGGCAGGCGCGTCGTAGATCGACCAGTCGCGCTTGGGCATGGTCAGATCGACGTACCTCGCCAGCACCCGAGACGGGAAGGCGACGAACATGTCCACTCGGCCTCGATAGTTCATGAAATAAGCTCCTTCGCCGCCTCGATCCGATCGTTATCCACTGGAATCCCGTGCTCGATGCAGTAGACGAAATAACGCAACTCATCTTCCAGGCGGATGTTGTGCATCAACTGCTCGCGGATGGTCTCGCCGTTGATCCGCTTGGCGAACTGCTTCATCCGCTCATCGGCCAGCTCAACTACGTTACTCACGCGCCCTCCCACATCTCGTCTTCGACCTGTTCCTGCTCTTTCTCGGTTTCCAGGTACTCGGCGATCTTCGCTTTCTCATCCAGCGGCAGATCGGTCCTCAACCAGTCCCGGCCAACCAACACCTCAATCGCGTTGACATCGGCAATCCAGTTCACGCCATCTGATGATTCGGTCATC